>Ga0315295_10001060_pt1 | contig 23510 bp, 29 predicted proteins | sample YL17G14_0_MG_FD_204453 | JGI IMG/M metagenome (GOLD analysis project Ga0315295, IMG submission 204453) | Sediment microbial communities from Yellowstone Lake, YNP, Wyoming, USA - YL17G14_0 | ecosystem: Environmental > Aquatic > Freshwater > Lake > Sediment | place: USA: Wyoming | collected...
CTGATGATTTGGAAAAGATAGGCATTGAGATCCTTTTAGTAAATGCTCTTCATTTGCATTTAAGACCGGGGGAAGAGTTAATTAAGGATCTAGGAGGGATTCATGGGTTTATGGCCTGGCAAAAGCCAATTTTGAGCGATTCAGGAGGTTTTCAAGCTTGGAGTTTAAGCCAAAGGGCTAATTTAAGCCGTATTACTGAGGAAGGAGTGGAATTTGCTTCGCCTATAGACGGAACTAAGCATTTTTTTACCCCGGAAAAAGCCATAGAAATTGAACACAAAATAGGGGCAGATATTATTATGGCTTTTGATGAATGCGCTTCGGATAATGATGATAAAGATTATATTAGGAAATCAATGGAGCGAACTCATCATTGGGCTAAGAGATCTTTAGTCAAACATCAAGAATTAAATAAAAAAGAATTAGAAAAAGGAGAAAAACCGCCTTTGATTTTCGGGATTATTCAAGGCGGAACATTTTCAGATTTACGTAAAGAATCAGCCAAATTTATTTCTAGTTTGCCTTTCGATGGTTTAGCTCTGGGAGGAGAAACTATCGGTTATAATATGCCAAGAACTTTAGAAATTATAGAAGAATTAAAACCAATTTTACCTCAAGATAAACCTTTATATACCATGGGCTTAGGTGCCACTCCTGATGATATAATAGAAGTTGTAAAAAGGGGAGTAGATATGTTTGATTGCGTTAATCCAGCTAGAATTGCTCGTCACGGAGGTTTATATTCAGGTAAATTTGTAGTTAATGATTTGGCTATCTCTTTTGAATCAGAATTTAAGGATGGAATTTTAAAAATAGCTAATTCTCGTTTTAGAAATGAGAAGTTGCCAGTTGATGATGAGTGCGATTGTTATACTTGCCAAGATTTTTCCCGGGCTTATTTAAGACATTTATATTTGGCTCAAGAATCGCTCTATTTACGTTTAGCTACAATACATAATCTTAGATTTATAATGAGATTAATTCAATTGTTAAGAGAAAACATTGAAAAAATATGTTAAAATAAATCTATGAAGAAGCAAAAGACTATCTTGATTTTAGCGAGTTGTATCTTTATTCTGCTAATTATCTTAGGAGCTATTTTAAATAAGAAAGAAATTCAAAATTCAGTTTTTCCGCTTACAGATATTAAATTAGGTAAGATTAACCCAAAATCTAAAGAAGTGTTATATACCAATACTTTTTTAAAAAGCGACGAATTTTTGATTTCTTTTAAAAATTCTGATCAGGAATCTACCTTAAAAGTAATTCTTTTAGATTATGGTCACTTTAAAGATATTCCTTTGATAGATACCATTATTCATCCTGGAGATAATGAAATATGCTGTTTTGAGGCGCCAAAAGAAACTGGCCAATACGATTTAAAATTTATCATTGGTAATCAAGAAACAACTGTTTCTTTTGAAATAAAAGACAGGTTAGTAGAATATCAAGATTTTAATTTAAGAGGCATTGGTTCAATACCTTATCCTAATTGGCAATCTCTTGATAGCGGGGTAATTAATAATCTCTTAACTGATGTTTTCTCATATTACTCTAAAGATTTAGGGAAAGGCGTTTCTACTCTATTAGTTTTGCAAGATGAAAGCGGCGCTCAATTTTCTATCAGCCAAAGGATAGTTTCTAATTACAAAAATCTTCCCTTTGGTAATTTAGTGCAGACAATTGAAGAAAATGAAAATAGAGCTCTTCTAAAGGCTCATATTATAGATGATTACACAATTTTAAATAAGAAATACGGGGATAGAGAAATTTATTTAAAAATCCGAAATATTTCCAGAGGAATTAGTTATGTTGTTTTCAATAAAACCTATCTAGAAAAGAATTTTTTGAATAAAAGATTCTTATTAAGCGTTAGCTTAACCTGCCCTGAAAGATTAGTGGATTTTTATCAACCAGTAGTTGATTATATTTTTTCTAATATTAAATTAAATCAGAATCTTTGAAATTGATATTTAAGCCCCTTTCAATAATCTGACTAACTAATTTTTGTATTATAAAGTTCTTTTTGAGTACCTGAATTACAATTTTTTCATCAAAATTTTTGCAGGAGAATAAATCAAAAGCAAAATAGTTGCTTTCTGGCCAAGTATGGATTGCTAAATGAGACTCGGCAATAATACAAAAAGCTGTTAAACCTCCTGATATATCTTTAGTTACATCTTGTTTTTTAGGAAATTGATAAATTACCGGAGCAAGAACGGGAGTAATTTTGATTGCTTGACTAATTTCTTCAAACACCTTTTTGATCAGTTTTTTATTCGTAAGCTCTTTTGGATTTTTGGTAATAACCTCTACCAAAAGATGTTTGCCGTATTGCATAGAAATAAAGTTATATTTATAACATAAATAGAAAGAATTTGTATATCATTTATTTTAATCTAAATATTTTTTCTGTCAACCCATTAATGATATAATTAAAGCAATGTCCAAGGTAAAATTATTTAAACAATTAAAAGAGGGTAAAATTCAATGCTTAGCTTGTAATAATTACTGCATAATTCCTAATGGAAAGACCGGTATTTGTGGGATAAGACAGAATAATAATGGCGAGTTGAAGCTTTTAGTGAATAATAAGGCAATAGCAGTTAACTTAGACCCTGTTGAGAAAAAACCTCTTTTTCATTTTTTGCCAGGATCAACTGCTTTTTCTTTGGGAACATTTGGCTGTAATTTTGCTTGTGAATTTTGTCAAAACTGGGATATCTCTCAGACTATAAAAATACCTGCCTGCGCAGGCAGGCAAAATACAAACTCTTGGGGTGAAGACTGGCCTCCAGAAAAAATTGTAAATTATTGTAAAGAAAATCATATTTCAATAATTGCTTATACTTATAATGAACCAACAGTCTGGACTGAATATGCTTTATCTATTATGAAATTAGCGCAGAAAGCAAAAATCAATCCTTCGACTTCGCTCAAGATTAATGGTGAGCAAAGCCGAACCATCAAAAATATCTGGGTATCAAATGGTTATATGAGTAAAGAAACATTACATTTAATAACACCATATTTAGATGCTGTTAATGTTGATTTAAAAAGTTTTTGCGAAGAGTTTTATCAAAAGATTATTCATGCGCATTTAGAACCAGTTAAAGAAAATATTAAAAAGATCTGGCAGAAGGGAATTTGGGAAGAAGTGACGACTTTAATTATTCCTGGATTTAATGATTCAGATCAGGAGCTTAAACAAATTGCTCAATTTTTAGTGAAAATTTCTCCGGATCTGCCATGGCATATTTCTGCTTTCTACCCAACGTATAAAATGTTAGCTACACCTCCAACTTCCCAAAAGAGTTTAATCAAGGCTTATCAAATTGGTAAACAAGCTGGTTTAAAATATGTTTATACTGGCAATATTCCTGACGAAAACTACGAAAGTACTTATTGCCCCAAATGCGGCATAAAGATAATTGAGAGATGTGGGATAGAGATGAAGCAAAATAATCTTAAAGATGGCAAATGCCCTAAATGCGGGGAGAAAATTGCTGGAAAATTTGTTTGACTATGTATCTTCGTTCTTCACAATTTGCCGGAACTTTTTATCCTGATGATCCTCAAACTTTAGAAGAGATGATTGAGAATTTTTTGCATGAGGCGAGTATTCAAAAATTAAAATCAAAACCAAGAGCTTTAATTATTCCTCACGCTGGTTATATTTATTCTGGGCCAGTAGCGGCTTATGGTTATAAAGTTATAGAAAATCAAAATTATAAAAAAATTATTCTTCTTGGTCCCAGCCACCATTTTAGTTTTCAAGGTTTAGCCTCTAGCCCTTCGGGTTATTGGGAAACTCCTTTAGGCAGAATCGAATGTTTAGGAAAAGAGAATTTAAAAGAATTGAAAAAAACTAAAGAAATTATCGAATCCTCAGAAATTCATGAGCCAGAACATTGTTTAGAAGTAGAGATTCCTTTTCTTCAAACTGTCTTAAAAGACTTTAAAATTGTTTCCTTTTTAACTGGAGAATTAAACATCAAGACAATAGTCAAAATTTTAGAGCCTCTGGTTAACGAAGAGACTTTAATCTTAGTGAGTTCTGATTTGAGCCATTATTATTCTTACAAAGAAGCTCAAAAATTAGATAAAGTCACCATAGATGCAATCTTGGATAATGATTTCAAAAGATTAGAAGAATTTGGCGAGGCTTGCGGAAAAACTGGAATTGATATTTTGCTCGAGATAGCTAAAAATAAACATTGGCAGCCAAAATTATTAAAAGCTTTGAATTCCGGTGACATTACCGGAGAAAAATCTCAAGTTGTTGGTTATGCTAGTATGGTGTATCTTTAAATTTTTCTACCTGGTATTCATATATTTCCATCTCTAAATTTTGCCATTCATCAGGATTCATTCCAGCTTTAAGACAAAGTTGAGTCATAAAATTCTTTGCTTCAGGTAATTCTTCCCACACTTGAGGCAAAAAAGTAGCTTGAAAACCATTTTTTTTGATTAATAAACCAGGTTTTTTCTGAGAGAAATAATTTAATAACTCTTCGCTGTTTTTGAATAAAGGAATCTTCTTTAAGGGACTAAGAATAGAGATTTCAATGATGATATCTTTTAGTTCTGTTTTGTCTAAAGGAGAAAATCTGGAATCTAAAAAAGCACTAGCTAAACTATTATCAATAATACTTTGATAAAGATGTTTTTGAGGCTCTAAATCTCCGATACAACCTCTTAAATTATGATTTTTTTCTAATGTCACAAAAGTAGCTCTTTTTTCCAGTAATGTTTTCGTCAATTCACTATCTTCCAATTTAATGATATTTTTGCTTTGAAGATATTTATCAATAGTTCGTCTAGCTAATCGAAGTAAATATTTTTTGTCGTTCAGGGTCATATTAATCAGAGATAATATAATTTTTTATCCATTGATTACCATTAAGGAAACTTTCGCTGGTCATAGTGTCTTTACCAGCTGGTTTTAGTTTTTCAATGATGTAAAAACCTGAGTTGCATTTGATAGCCATCTTTTTTTCGCATTCAAAAACTTCGCCAATTTGTTTTGTAATACTTAATTCACTATCAATAGCAGGAAATCCTTTAATTATTTTTATTATTTTTTCTTGAGCAATAGTGAAAACTCCAGGATTGGGATTTAGCGCTCGAACTTTTTTGTCAATTTCTTCAGCGCTGGTTTGCCAGTTAATCTTTTCGTCTTCTGAAGTAATTTTATGGCAATAGGTAGATAAAGATTCATCCTGGGGCAGGGGAGTGATTTTATCTTCTAACCATTGAGGCAAGGTTTCAATAACTAACTTAGCGCCAAGATTAGCTAATTTTTCTGATAATTCAGAATAAGAACCTCCTTCGCTTCGCTTAGGAGAACCTTTTTTCTCGCTACACTCGAAATAAGTAATTTGGTAATTGGTAATTGGTAATTTAGAATTTGCTATCGTTGGGCCATGATCAATTTGCTCATCCATCAGAAATAAAGTGACACCAGTTTCTTTATCACCAGCTAAAATTGTGGATTGGATAGGAGTAGCGCCTCGCCACTTTGGTAAAAGAGAGGGATGAAGATTAATAAATCCTTTAGAGGGTAATTTTAAGAGAGTAGAAGGGATAATTTTTCCATAAGCAGTTAGAAGAATAAAGTCTGGTTGAAGATTTTTAATTGTTTGAATAAAATTTTCATCATTTAAATTTGTTGGCATAAGACAAGAAACTTTTTCTTGTTCAGCGAAGATTTGAACAGGAGAAGAGGTCAGGGTTTGTTTTCGTCCTTTTGGTTTTGGAGGTTTAGTAACAACTAAAACAGGCTTCAAATTATTTTGAAGTAATTTTTCTAATACGATTTTAGCAAATTCCGAAGAACCAAAGAAAACGTATTTCATTATGTTTTTTTAGATACATCGGCGGAGCCGATACATCTCGTAAAAAATTTGCCCTGATACCGAGCACTCAAATTGAGTGCTCGGTCAAATTTATATAGCTACTCCTTTTTGTGTAGTATCTTTGATAATATTTTTTGCTTTATCAATGAATAAAATGCCATCAAGATGATCGATTTCATGCTGAATTACTCTAGCCAACAGTCCGAAAACTTTCAGTTTTATCTTTTTACCATCTGAATCTATAGCTTTGAGAATGATTTTTTCTGGTCTTTCTACTTCTCCGTAGATATTGGGCAAACTTAAACAGCCTTCTTCTATAGATGAAGTTTCCTTGGAAGATTTGACAATTTCTGGGTTGATAAAGGAGTAAAATTTATTATCCACATTGCAGATAATAATTCTTTGAGAAACATTTATTTGAGGAGCTGCTAAGCCGACTCCATTATCATTTTCCATGATTTTTTTCATCTGAATAATTAAATCTCGCACCTCTTTAGTTAAGTGCTCTACGAATTTACTTTTTTGTCGTAAGATCGGATTTTTTTCTCCGGTAAGTATATCCATAATTCATAATTCTTAATTCTTGATTTTTTAATTCTTATTTTTTTCTATTTCATAATTCTCCATTCAATATCTGTCTGTTTTCCAGCAAATTCTAACCATTCTCCTTCATCATTAATAACATACCATTTTCTATGGGTTTGGGACCAAACCATTGGATTACCATAATAATATGGCTTTTTGACTATTTCTTTGGGTTTTAGTTTATCTAATTCCAGCCATTTTTTAAAAACTGTTTCAATGGCATAGTCTAAATTTCTTGATTTTGCCCACTCAGCCACTTTCCAAATCGCTTCTTTGGCTTTCTTGATTGAACCAGATAGTATTAAGAGTTGTTTAGCTGGTTTTGTAAATCTCGAATAAATTATATTTCTTTTTTTAGCATCCCGTTTCAGTTGATCTAAGTTTATTCCTTTAGTTTCGAAATAATAAGTAACAATTTGTCTAATGACTGTTTTCTCTTTTAGTTCTTCATAATATTTAATTTTTCCTTTTTTTAAGTATTCCTCAATTTTTTTGGCAATGCTTTTTCCTATTCCTGGTATCTTCTCAAGAGCTTTCACTCCTCCTATTTTATAAACGGAAGGAATGTCTTCTTTTAAATTCTCTATGAATTGAGCAGCTTTTCTATAGGCTTTTGGTTTGAAAGCCACACCGTTTATTTCCAGCAATTCACTTATTTCTTTTAGTATTTGAGCAATTTTTTGATTTACCCCGTTAGAAGTTTGCATATGTATTGTTGGCCAAAAAAGACCAAAGGTCCTTTTTTGGCGTGGATTTAATTAAATAAAATGATTGTTTAAATTTTAACATATTTAATCGTGACAAACTTCTAACGGGGTTGATCATGCTAATGAATCATCTTAAATTTTGTAATTTGTCATTCCCGCCCCCCGCTTATGCGGGGGTAAACTCCAGCGGGAATCAGAGATCCCCATTTGCACGGGGATGACAGTTGAGCTGTCATTTTTTAATTTTAAAACGAAATTCTTCTAAATCAGTATACTGAGCACCTTCTTTATGTAAATGGCTTTCCATTAACCAAAGACTTTGAGGGAAAAAAGTAAAATGAATTTGAGTATTAATTTTCGTTTCCGGAGGCAAATTGTTATGAAGAGGTGTTTTTATCCGAGCTAAAGTAATATGAGGTAAAAATAATCGATTTTCTTCTTCCAGAGTAATTTTAGCTTTATCTCGCAACTCTTTTTCCAAAGATTTTTTGAGCTGTTCTAAACTGTGATTAGGAGAACCTTCGAGCCAAATTAAGCGAGGAAACTTTGGATTAGGCCCATAAGTTGTTTCAAGAAATTGAATTGATTGAGGTTGAAAATTCTGTGTCATTTCCAAGGTAATATCCTGAATTTTCTTTATTTTTTCTTCCTCCACATAACCAAGAAAAATTAAAGTTAAATGAAGTTTATCTTCCTCGATTATTCTAAAAACTTGAGGATTTAATTGTTCTTGATAACTATGCAATTGATCTAAAAGTTCTTCGGGCAGTTTAATAGCTAAAAAAAGTCGATGATTGGGCATATCCTTTCATTTTAACTTATTTCGAGATTCTGGTAAAGCGAGAAAAAACGTTCTTGAGCGATAGCGAAAGGTTGTTATTTTTTTGATTTTTGCTATAAATCTGTTATTATATATGTTATTATATAATTAAAGTTAGCATGAAAAAAACGAAGAAAATATTATTAATTATTGCAGCCATACTTCTTTTGTCAGGAGTATGGTTTTTTGGCTTTTTTGAGGGAGCTAATTGGGGTTGGAAAGCTAATTTGCCATCTCCTTTTACAAAAATTCTCAATAGAGAAAAACCAGTAGAAATACCAGCTGGTGATATGAGCGTTTTTTGGGAAACATGGCAAGTTATTCTCCAAAAATATGTTAATAGACAGAATTTAGACACTTTAAAAATAATCGAGGGTGCTACTAAAGGGCTGGTAGAATCTTTAGGAGATCCTTATTCGGAATTTTTGAATGCTAAAGAAAATGAAGCTTTGTCCCAAGAACTCTCAGGAGAATTTTTTGGTGTAGGAATGGAAATTGGCCGCAAGAATAATACTATTGTAGTAGTTTCTCCTTTACCAGAAACTCCGGCAGAGAAAGCTGGTTTACAACCAAATGATATCATTTTAAAAATTGATAAACAGGAAACAAATGATTTATCGAGCCAGGGAGCAGCTAATTTGATTCGAGGGCCAAAAGGGACAACCGTTACCTTGACTATTTATCGTCCTGCTTGGAATGAAGCCAAAGAAATTAAATTAGTAAGAGATAAAATTGTTGTTCCATCTTTAAAATGGCAAATGTTAGATGGAATAGTTTCTAATAAGCGAATAGCATATTTAAGAATTTATAGTTTTAATCAGCCGCTAACTTTTGATTTTTATCAAGCTGCCTTTCAAATTATTAATGCTAATCCAGAGGGATTAATTATTGATTTAAGAAATAATCCCGGGGGTTATTTAGATTCAGTGATTAATATCGGCGGTTGGTTATTACCAAAAGGAGCCATAGTTTTAAAAGAGGATTTTGGCAACAGCGAGATCAAGATTTATCGAGCCAATGGCAATAGTTTATTAAAAGATATTCCTACGGTAGTTTTAATCAACGAAGGAACAGCTTCAGCTTCAGAGATATTAGCTGGCGCTTTAAGAGATGACAGGGGAATTAAATTAATTGGTCTTAAGACTTTTGGCAAGGGTTCAGTGCAGGAATTGGTATCTTTAGAGAATGATAACAGTTTGAAAATTACTATTGCCAAGTGGTTGACTCCTAATGGAACAATCATTCAAGATAATGGTTTAATTCCTGATATGGAAATTAAAAACGATGAAGACCTTGGCTCTTATACCCAAATTAATTTAGAAAAAGACAAGCAATTAGGGAAAGCTTTAGAAGTGTTATTAAATTCAAATTAAAGAATCTGTATATGAAAGTTTATCTTTTAAGAGATGTGCCTGGTTTAGGGTCAAAAGGCGAAATAAAAAAAGTGGCTGATGGCTATGCCAGAAATTATTTATTTCCCCAGGGTTTAGTAAAGCAAGCTACAAGACAAATTATTCAACAAGTATCTCGTGAAAAAGAAAAAAGAAATCAGGAAGAAGCACATACAAAACAAAAAGCCCAAGAAATATCAGTCCAGATCAAGAAAATTATTTTGGAAATTCCTTTAAAATTTAGCGAGAAAGGTAAAGAAGCTTTTGATTCTGTCAATAGAAGGAAGATAATTTCAGAATTAAAGGAAAGGGGAATAGGATTAAAAGCTGATCAAATTCTATTAGAAAAGCCCCTGAAACATGAGGGGCTCTATGAAATTAAATTAGTTCTTTATCCGCAAATAGAGACGGCTCTGAAACTGAGAATCATCGCTTCGGAATCACATTAATAACTGATACTTTTTTCGTCTGACCTGTAAAATCTTTTTTCTTCTTAGTAGAAAATTGAACTATCCCATCCTTTAAAGCGTAAATAGTATCATCATGACCTCTTTTGGTATTTAAACCCGGATACCATTTAGTACCTCGCTGCCTAATTAAAACATTACCAGCGTTAACAGTTTGATTATCAAACTTTTTCACCCCTAAGCGTTTAGCTGCTGAATCTCTTCCTAATTTTGTTGAACCTCCTGCTTTAGTATGCGCCATAACTTAAATAAATAATTTTTAATTTTAAATTTTTAAATAAATATGAAGCCCCACCGAATAATTATTGTATCAAAGATTTTGTTTTTTGTAAAGCGAGAGGCAAAAAAAATTATGTTTGCCTTCGCTATTTTTTTAATAGCGAGTTTATTTTTTTCTATAGGTTTTATTATGGGAGGAAAAATCATTTCTCGGCCACCTCTCGTAATTGATAAAGAATTAATAGTTAATTTAAACGAGGAATCAGCTGGTTCCAATCAACTAACAACCAAAGGTCAATCTCTCTTTGTGGCTAGCTCCCGAGGAAAATATTATTATCCTGTGGATTGTTCTTTAGCTCAAAATTTAAGTGAGAAAAACAAAATTTACTTTTCAACAAAAGAAGAAGCTGAAAGTAGGGGATACATTCAAAATACCAAATGTGAATATTAGATGATCTAATGTAATTCTTCTTCCAATTCTTTCTTGGTTGCGTTATTCGCCTCTAAATATCTATATTCTTTTTCCACTTTTTTGACTTTTTCTATTTCTTCTCTTGCTTTGGGAGGAATTTCTTTTATAATTTTCTGCAGTTTTTTAGCATCGATGGCTAATATCTCATCCCATTTTCCCAAAGGCTCTAAAATGGCTTTCAATTTATTCTTATCAAAAGATATTTTATTAGTGACTTCTTGATTAAAGGAGCCATTATTACCGAAGACCCTTTTTAATCCTTTCTCATGGCTATAAACTTCAATTAAATTTTTTAATCCTTTTAATTTTTCCTCAATTTTATCTTTGTCTTCCCGGAGTTTAAAATATTCATCAATTTTCTCTTCAATATTAATGCCATTGAATTCCTTTCCCGAGCCATTTTCATAAAAATGTTTCCAGACTGGACAAATAGGACGATAACCGCACCAATTGCAAAGGGGTGAGGACTTGGGTTCAAACGAGCTGTTTTGAATTTGGTGGATTAAATCAATAATTTTCTTTTGCGTCTTGTCTATATCATCCTGGCTCTTTTTAGTCTCTATTTTTTCGTTAAATTTGAGGAAATATAAACTTAGGCGAAGATCTTCTAATTTAATCTTAGGCCATTTTCTTTGAAGGCCTAAGGCATAAATGGAGAGTTGTAGATTAGTGTCCACATCATTTTGAGAAGGCATTCTTTTACCAGTTTTGTAATCAATGATTTCCATGGTGCCATCGGGTAATTTATCAATTCTATCAATTACGCCACTCAAGATATGCTTTCCTCCAGGTTCATCAGGAGTTTCATCAACCACTGCTTCAAATCTTGTTTCTAAATCCATAATCATTGATTTGGGCGGAAAATTCTTCTTGTAATATTCTTCTAAAATCCTCATTCCTTCCTGAAAATAATCTTTTTCCTCCTGTTCATCTTGCCAAACAAAATCTTCTTCTTTTTTTGGTTTACCCGCCATAGCCCTGCCTTGCCGGCAGGCAGGCTTGGCGGAGGCGGGCCAATGATTATAATAGTATTCTAGTAAGCCTTCCAGGGGAGGGAAGTGAGGGTCTTGCTGATAAAACCATTTTAAAACTTGATGAATGTAATTACCAAAAACAGCCTCTTTGCTTTTAGATTCTTTGATGTTGTCTATGTTGGCAAATTTATATTTTAGAGGACACTGTTTAAAATTTTCCAAACTGGAATAGGAAATACGCATAATAATAATTCAAAATTCAAAAGTTCTATCATTCTATCATTATTTTACCTGTTTTTCAATCGAATTTGCTCAATTACTAATTACTATTAATTACTAATATTTCATTTGACATTTATTATAGAATATGAGATAATGTTGATACTTGCAAATTGAAAACTGAATAAAAATATAAAATTATAAAATAAGGAGGTGAGAAAAGGTGGAAAAAATCAAAAAATGGTTATTAATCAACGACGATGGAACACTAACTATTTCCTGGAAACAAAATACAGAATTTCATCATATCCCTGATATAGAAACAGCTCTTAGACAAACAATCCATATTGTCGAACAATATGGAAATCAGAAGATCACAATTGATAATGAAACTATAATTATTCTCGGGAAAATCGCTGAATTAAAGAAGTTCAAAGATATCGTCGAAAAAACTCTCAAATTCTTGAAATCAAGTTCTATTGATTTTAGCACAGGTTTAGTTATACAGCATCAGATAGAACTTAGCCAAAAAGAAATTCTTACAAACGTCGATAAAAAAATTAAAAAAGATATAAAAATCTATTTTGCTGTTATGAAGAGAGGACTAATAATCAAAAAGGAAATCATTAGATCTCAAAAAATTATTCTCAATGTGTACAAAGAACTGGTTAAAAGTTATAAATCTCTCATAGATCATCCTACAGAATCAAATCTTCGCCGAATAAAAAATAAGATTTCTGGGAAAGGAGCTAATCTTGTAAATGGATTGCATACAATTATCGTAAATCCTTATCGACACAGAGTTCAGCTATCATCAATAAAACGATTGGATAAATTGGATAATCTGTCAAAGATTGTTACTACGCAACAACTGAAAAAGGTAGTTAAAAATGGATTTAATAGATTAGCGCCTGCGATTCCTGAATCAATGAAATCTGAGATATTTCTACATAACTCAAGGTAGGGGATAAACCCCCTACCTTTTTTATTTATATTAGATCTGTTTGACATATTAAGTAATTACTGATATAATAAGGCTACATGATTGTGTAGCTTGAAAACTTAATAAATAATAAAAATATAGAAATATAGAAAAGAAAGGGGGATTAGTAGGATGGAAAAATCCGGGGGTTACTTTAAACCAGAGTCAGAAGAACAAAGAAAGGCAATAGTAGAAAGCATTAAAATGAGTGACAAGAAAGAGAAAGAAGAAATTGAGAGATTAAGAAAAATAACAGAAGGAGGTGATTTAAGTGAACAGGAGAGAAAATGATTTGAATTCCGATGAAATTGATGAAATTTTTAACGAAAATGTATCCAAACTTGATAATCCTGAGATTGATACAGTTCTCATAGTATTCCCATACAATCAAAAAGACCTTTTTGTACCTGATAATGAAGATTGGTTCAAGATACTACAAAACCAAAAAATGGAAAATACTTGTCTTATTGTTTCTCCAAACAGCCTAGTAAAAGCAAAGCCCTTGATTTCTGACGATAGATTGATAATAACGAGCCACGAAATGATATTGCACTATTGGGAAGAAATCAAAGATTATATTATTGCTAATCCTAACATAAAATACATAAAAATAATTAGTTCTGATATAGATATCGAAAGAGTTAAAAGGGATTTTAATATAATATTCTCTAATTTCTTTAGAAAATTTGAAGTAAGCTATTCGATTGTGACAGTTAGATCATCGTTTTGGAAAAAAGTTTATCAGCTGAGAGAAACATTAGTATTAGCACTTCCAATTTGGTTTTATAAACAGTTGGGTAAATCACGTTAAGTAATAACCGGCAAGGATTATTCCAAAAAAGGATTATTCCAAACCGGTTTTTTATTACCTTATTTTCCTTCCACCATGAAATTTTTGATGAATATCTTTAAGTTTTCTATTGGTAACATGAGCATAGATTTGAGTAGTAGCTATATTTTGATGGCCTAGAAATTCTTGAACAATTCTTATGTCCACTCCTTGCATTAATAGATCTGTTGCAAAGCTATGCCTAAGGGTATGGGGACTTGCCTGTATAGAGATACCAGCTTTAATGACATATTTTCTAACAATGTTTTCCACTGAACGAGTAGTTAAACGATGGTTTGTTGATGTTGGCCCTTTATAATTAATAAATAAAGCTTTCTCACCATCTTTTCGAGTTTCTAAATAATTTTTAAGAGCCCTAAGAGATCGTGGCGAAAAATACACTGGCCTGATACGACTACCTTTGCCAATAACATTAATCTCTAGATCTTCATTAAGGTTTTCTATTTTAATCTGATTTCTATTTAAACTTATTAATTCAGCCACCCTCAATCCTGTAGAAAATAAAGTTTCTAAGATGGCTTTGTCTCTTAAACCAGAAGAATTGGAAATATCCGGTGCATCTAATAATTTTTCAATTTGTTCTAAATTTAAAAATTTGATACTTTTTTCTCGTTTTTCCGGAAAAAGTTTTACTTTTTCAGTTGGCAAAGTTGTTATATCTCTATCAGCAAAATAATTTAAAAGATTTCTCAAAACAATAAGATAATAGTTAATTGAGGTTCTTTTTAAGGGCTGATGATTGTTTTTATTATAAATTTTAGATAAATATACCCGATATTGCCAAATATGCTCTGAAGTCAATTCATGCGGTAGGAGAGTGGTTAATTTAGAATCTCTCAACCAGTTTTCAAATTTATTTATAAGTTGATTATAGGTTGTCTGGCTATTATGGCTTAATCCTTTTTCTATATCCAAATATTCCATAAATTGCGGAAGATGTTCTAAAATGGATTTTTGGCTTTTCTTCATAGATTTAAGGAGGGGAGTAGCAATTAGTTAATTAATCCTTTATTTATTATGTCTGACTTCGCTAAAGCTACCTTATGCGAAGTATCCTATATCTATTTTAGCACCTGAATATAGACTGTCAAGGGCTATTCCCTATCAAGGTCTGTATTCAGTATTCTGTATTAAGTATTGAGTATAAAGAATTTTTAATTTTAAATTTTAAAATAATATTTTAATTTTTTAATTGATTGCCATTAACATTAATAAAAAAGGCCTACTCAGTATCAGAAAATACTTTGTAGGCCAAAATACTACTTTCGATTCTAAGAAATCATAATTTTTTTTATAATTTTTATTTCTGTATTTATTCCTCTACTCAAATCCTTAAAAAGAAGATCTATCCCTTTTTTACTAAAATAAGTGTGGGATGGTTCGTTTGTTCTCAAAACGAGTTGCAAGATGTTGTCTTGGACAGTTTTTCTCAGTCTAATAGTTTCGTAAGATAACTCTAAAAGGGATTTTAGAGTTTTGGCTTCCTTAACATAGTTATCAGAATACTGAATTTCAAAAACCATTTTAATCACCTCCTTTCTCTTTCAGAAATTTGTTTATATATAAAATATTAAATTTTCAAGGCTAGAAGATTTTAATAATCTCCCTAGCTGAATAATTATAATTAATCAGCGCTAATCTTAATAACCTTATATTACCATAAAATATATGCTATGTCAATATAAAATAAACAGCCCTGTTTAAGAGTAAGAACAGAATTTTATTTTACGATGAATCTTAATATTCTCACAATAGCTTCTAATGCGGTGATAAAAAACTTACCAACAGCCTTTAAGATAGCTAATAAATGACCCAAAATTCCAGACACAAATATCTGGTTTATTAAATGGCTTAACTCAGATAAGGCATTATAAACAAATTGTGAGAATTTGGTAACAAATTGATTCCAGTCCATATTAATAATAATTTTAAATTTTTCCTGCCTGCCGGCAGGCAGGAATTTTTAAATTAGCCCAATCGCCTTTTTGACTCTTTTTAAACTTTCTTTTTTTCCTAAGACTTCGGAAATTTCAAATGGACCAGGAGAGTCTTTTTGTCCTGACAAAGATACTCTCAAAGGCCAAAGCAACTTTCCCCTATTGCCTTGGTATGTTGGATTAGATTCAATAAAAGCATAAAATTTTGATTGTAAATTAACTCGATTAACATCTTCGTCATTGATTTGTTCTAAAATCGAGTAAGCATCAGTTAAGGATTGTTTAATTTCTGAATCAGTCCCCTCTTTCCAACTTAATAATGTCTTAGGATAATCGATAGTTTTTTTAAAGAAGAAATCAGAAGTTTTAAAAAGATCACTGAATTTATTTATTCTTGATAATTCGATTTCTAATATCTTATGAAGATAATCAGCATCAGGACGAAGAAAATCTTTTTTGGGAGCATAATTTGATAGATAATCAGAAAAATAGGTAAAAACTTTATCCGAAGGTAATCTTTTTAAATACTGAGCATTAAACCAGTTTAACTTTTGAAGATTAAAGATAGCTCCTCCTTTTTGAACTCTTTCCAATTCAAATCTATTAATAAGTTCTTCCGAACTCATTATTTCTTCTTCGCCATAAGGATGCCAACCTAAGAGGGCTAAGAAATTAACCATGGCCTCTGGTAGATAACCTAATTTTTGGTAATCTGTCAAAGCCATAGCTCCATGCCTTTTGCTTAATTTTGCTCTATCAGGACCTAAAATCATCGGTAAATGCGCATAAATAGGCCTAGGAAGGGCCAATGCCTCCTGAATAATAATTTGCTTGGGGGTGTTGGAAATATGGTCTTCTCCTCGAATTATATGCGTTATTTTCATTAAATAATCATCAATTACAGCGGCAAAATTATAAAGGGGCTCTTTTAAGCTTTTAGCTATCACAATATCCCCTATTAAATCTAAATTAAATTCTATTTCTCCTCTTATTAAATCATTGAATTTTATACTTGTCTTAGGCATTTTTATCCTAATAACTTTCGGCTTTTTGTCTTCCAAATACTGATTTACAGTCAATTCTGAAAGATTACGGCATTTCCCTGAATATTTAGGTGGTAATCCCCTAGAAACTATATCTTGTTTTTGGGCTTCTAATTCTTCTTGAGTACAAAAACAATAATAAGCTTTGTCTTCATCCAATAATTGCTGAAGGTATTTTGCATAAATATCTAATCTTTGGCTTTGTCTATAGGGTCCAAAATCTCCATCCCCCTCTTTTTCCGGGCCTTCATCCCAATCTAAACCTAACCAGCGTAATCCGTTTAAAATCTTGTCTTCATATACTTTCTTAGAACGTAATTTATCAGTATCCTCAATTCTTAAAATAAACTTTCCACCGGTTTTCCGGGCAAACAAATAATTAAAAAGAGCAGTTCTTGCGTTGCCAATATGAAAGAGACCAGTCGGGCTGGGAGCCATTCTGACTCGAGGAGCGAATAATTTTTGCGGAGTTTTAGGATCATCCATAATAAAAATTCAAAAATCAAAAATCAAAATTACAAATCAAAATTCAAAATTAATTATATAATCATAGATATTATACCGCAAACTAACGTTTTACGAAAGAGAGTTTTCTAAGAGATATTGAGCTATTTGTTCCGCGGCTTTTGGTTTAGCAAATGATTGGGTTGCCTGGCTCATTAATGCTAATTTTTTAGGATTATTTAAAGTTTGGAGAATCAAATCAGAGAAAATACTCGGTTTAAGATTATTTTCCTCAATGACTATAGCTGCTCCTGTTTTAGCATATTCATAGGCATTTTTCTTTTGATGATCCTGACTAGCCCAAGGTAAAGGAATGATAATGGATGGCTTGCCACTAGCAGCAATTTCAAAAATTAAGCCGCTGCCAGCTCGAGCAATAATCAAATCACTAATAGCTAAAACATCTTTTAAAGAATTTATGTTTGGAATTTGTGATTCCTCGAAAAAAGGAATTGGATGATAGTATTGTTTTTTCTCTTCATCTTGAATAATCTCTTGGAAAACAACTTCTGTCTCTTTTTTCACTTCTTGAAAATTATTATTTCCCACTTGATGGATAATTTCAACTTGATCAATGATTTTAGGAAGAATATCAAGGATTAAATCATTGATATGTTTGGAACCTTGAGATCCCCCAATAATAGTTAAAACTGGCTTTGAAGATAATTCTAATAATTTTTTTGTTGCTTCTGGGTTTATTTTTTCCGTAAACAAATCTTGACGAATGGGATTTCCAACTAAAATAGTTTTTTTAAGAGGAAAATATTGTTTTGTTCCTTCAAAAGAAATAAAAATCTTTTTACAAAATCTCCTTATGAGATGATTAACCAAACCAGGAATAAAATCGCTTTCATGGGTATAAGTTGGAATAAAGAAGATAATCCCCCAAAAAGTAACAGGAAAAGAGCCATATCCCCCTTTGGAAAAAATCAAATCCGGCATCAGAATATAAACATAAAATAGAGCTTGAAAAATACCAGCAATGGTTTTAAAAATATCCAAGAAATTTTGCCAAGAAAATTCTCTTCTGAATTTACCTACTGAAATTGTTTTAATCTCTATCCCCTCTTTTTGGATATAGGGTAAGGTAAAATCATTTGGACCAAGGTAAATAAGTTGTAATTCAATATTTTGAGCTAAAGCAATTTTCTTTAATTCTCGGCTAACGGCAATTAAAGGAAAAGTATGGCCGCCAGAACCGCCACCAGTTAGCAGAAAACGAAGTTTTTTATTAGCTAAAGTTTTCGATTTGAGAAAAGAGAGATCCATAATAATAATTTAAAATTCAAAAGGCAAAAGGCAAAAGTTAAAGTCAAAAGTTTAAAAATTTTGACTTTTGGATTGTAATTTTGATTTTTGATTTTTTTAAGTTTGTTTAGCAATATTACTTATAATACCAAGACCTAAAAGATTAGTAATAAAAGCTGAGGAACCATAACTAATAAAAGGTAAAGGTATACCGGTAATAGGAACTAATTTACACATTGCCGCAATATTGATGAACGCTTGAAAACCAATTCCTGAAATAATTCCTATAATCACAAATTTACCATAAGGGTCAATCGTTTCTTTGGCAATACCAAAACCAGCAAAAACAAACAAAAGAAAGATTAAAAGAATAAATATTGAACCAACAAAACCAAATTCCTCGGCAATGATAGAAAAGATAGCATCAGTATGGCTTTCTGGCAGATAATTAAATTTTTGTATAGAATGACCAAATCCCACTCCAAATAATCCACCAGAACCAATTCCAATTAAAGATTGGAGACTCTGATATCCTTTGCCTAAAGGATCGATAGACGGAAACAGAAACGAAATAATTCTTTCTGATCGATATGAAGTTTCTGTAATTAAAAAACCAAGGAATAATCCTCCTAAGAGAAAGACTGCGATTATTTGTTTCCAATTTAATCCAGCAGAAAAATATATTGCCAAAGAGCTTAAACCTAAAATAATAGATGTTCCAGTGGATGGTTGTTTAGCTAAAATTCCTGCGATTATACCCAAGGAAATAATATAAATTACAAAAGGTAGAGAAAATATTTTTCTTCTTTTTTCTAAGCTAAAATTATTTAAAACACTAGCTAAGAAAACAATATAGGTAATTTTGAGAAATTCAGAAGGTTGAAAAGATATGGGACCAAATTTTAGCCAACGATAAGCAGAATTAACCGGAGCTTTAAAGGGGCCAAGAAAGCATAAACCAACAAGAATCATGTTCAAAATCAAAAGAAAGAGCGCAATCTTCTTGAAGTAGTGATAATTAATTTTTGAAGCTATCCAGGCAATAATTAATCCTCCCAAAACTCCTTGAAGTAATTGTCTTTTAACAAAATAGTAAACATTATTATGTTCTTCTGCACCGATAATCGAGGAGGCACTAATGAGGCTCATTATTCCTATAATAATAAGAATAATAGTACAGACAAGAAGCGATTTTTGGTATTTTTCTTTGGCAATCATCTTAATCACATTGTATAATATTTTCTTTAAAAGCTCAAATAAGTTATACTATAGATAGAAAAATCTATGACCAAAGCTAAAAAAATCGTAAGCATTTTGTTTATTTTGACTCTTTTAGGAACAGCCGGTTTTGTAGGAATTAATGTTTATCAAAAACGCCTAGAGACTTTTGGAATTCTAAAAGCTACTCTCATGCCAGAAAGCACAATAACAGTAATTAACGAAAAATTATATAAGAACCTGCCTCGCTCTGCTTGGCAGAACCTTGTTTCTCGCTTCACTCGAAATAAGAATCCAGCTGGATCTTTAATTGTTAAGTTGTTGCCAAATCAATATAAAATCAATTTTAGTTATCCTGGTTATTCTGTAGTAGAAAAACAAATTGAGATTAAATCTCAGCAAACTTTAGATTTAGGGAAAATTTATCTTTTTCCTGTTTTTTGGCCAAAAGAAGAATTGATACAAAATGATAGTATAGATCAATTTTATGTTGATGAAAGTATGAATCATCTTATATTTTTCAAAAAAGTAGCTAAAAATTATGAATGGAATATTTATAATAGGAGTACCAAAGAGAGCCAAAAATTTTATCAAACCTCGTCCCTGCCTGCGCAGGCAGGTCTGCCCCAAGAAATAATATTTTCATCAGATTCTAAAAAAATAATAACAATGACCAAGGATAATGATTGGAAAGTAGTATTTTTGCCTAAAAGTCTGATAGATACAGATATTAATCTAAATAATGAATTCTCTATTGGATTAAAACAGGTTAACTTGCAAACAAAACAATCTCCAAAAATCAAACAAATAGTTTTTGCTCCCCATGGTTTGAGCGATGATATTTTAGTGAGAACAGATCAAGGTCTTTATCGTTTTAATTATCTTGAGAGAACAATGACCCAGATAATTGATTCTCCCCTCTCGCCTTTTTTCTTAAGTGAAAATTATCTTTACTTTATCAAAGATAATGGACTTTTCACCAGTTTAAACTTAGATAGTTTGAAAGAACAACAATTATCTCTCTTTAGTTTTAAAGATGGTGATAAAAATTTAGATAGCATTATTATAAAAAAAGCTCCTCAGAAAAATACGTTTTTGATTATTAAGGACAGCGGAAAAGCCTATTTCTTGAATGAAAAAACAGAAATTCCCCCAACTTTAGGAGAAATGATTGCTAATGGATATTTTTCTTTAACCGGAGATTTTCTTCTTCTGTATACAAAAGAGAAAAAGATAATAATTTATGATTTAAACCAGGAAATTAAAACCGAGAAGAATCTTTATTCTGACTCTTTACCCCAATGGTTTCTTGATGATAACTGTTTGCTTTTCTCTAATGACAACCAGTTAAAAATATATAATTTGGAAACTCAAGAGACTTGGCCAGTAATAAATGATTTAAAAAACAGTGATTTTATCTACGATTCTTCATTGAATTACATTTTCTATCTTTCAGCTACGGGTATAATAAAAATATCTTTGTAATTTATTCGTAAAATTGTTAAATAAAAATTCCCATCCACTTTTGTATCAAACATTTAATATTTAATACGAATGGATGGGAATTATCTTTATTTGAAACGTTTTATTACTTCTAACACCGCTTCCGCAGTGTTTACATCTCCAAATTTTCCCTTGTCATATAAATCTCTCGCTTTCGAGAAATTTATTATCCTGCCTGAGGAAAATCCCTGATTCTTTAAATCTATCTCCACCATTCCCATGATGGAGCATATTTTTATATTTGGCCAACCCAAAGGTTTTCCAAAGAAAATGGGATATTGTTTTATTTCTATCCCATATTCTCTGATATAAAGTTTCTTTATAAAATCTACTAAATTTGGCCAAATATCGGAAGTTACTTTAATTTCCCCGGGAAGTTTATTGAACACTTCAACAATCTCTTTGGCAACATTTTGTTTATTGCCAGCAAAACCACCTGCACATTTAATAATACATTTACCCGTTTCCTCACGAAATTCTTCTTTTACAAGAATTCCTTCTTCATTAACAACGCCAACTACAGTTGCCCCAGGACCTGACTGGTGCCTGGGATAGTATGCCTCCTTAATCTGAATACCATACTGCAATCCGTACGGGTTTAGTGGTAATAAAGGTCCTACTATTATTGCATTATCAGGAATAGGTTGTGGATTAAGCCCTGGTGCAAAATCACAATGCCATTTTTTAATCAAATCACGTAATTTACCTTGATTTTTCTGCCATTTTCCCCAGAATTCATCTTGATCTTTCATTACTATTAACCTCCTATTTTTGTTTTTATTTTAACTTTTCAAGCTGCTATTTTCATCTGATAAGATGATAGCACATAAGACGATAAAAGTCAAGTGGGGAAAGTATAAATATAAAAGCCGCTTAATAACCTACTAAGCGGCTTCATTTATGATAGTCAATACAAATAATTTATCTCTTTGACCATTGAGCTCTTTTTCGGGCTTTCTTTAAACCATATTTCTTTCTTTCCACCACCCGGCTATCACGAGTTAATAATCCTTTCTCTCTAAGCAAAGGTCTAATTTTTTCATTTATTTGAGCTAAACAACGGCTGATACCTAAACGAATAGCTTCTGCCTGACCAGTCATTCCTCCGCCTTTTACTTTTATTGAGATGAAAAATTTATTTTCTATATTAGTTTCTTTGAAAGGACATAAAACTTTATTTTGCATTGAAAGAAGAGGAAAATATTGTTCTAGGGTTTTATCATTAATAAGAACCTGCCTCGCTTCTCTCGGCAGAACCTTTTTTCTCGTTTCGCTCGAAATAACCAGGCCTGGAGTTTCTTTGCTTAATCTAACTCGAGCTACAGCTTCTTTTCTGCGACCGATAGTTTCAATGTATTTTGTTTTTTGAACAAGGGTCTTTTTTCTCCCTGCCCGTCCGGCAGGCGGGGTTTCCTTTGGAACAATTTTTTTAGTTTTAGTAACCATATTTTTTAGTAACTATGGATTATAAATTAATTTTCAATCGTTTTAAACGACGGTCTCGAAGCTTATTTTTTGGCAACATTCCTCTAACAGCCATTTTTAAGATTCTTTGAGGGTCTTTTTCCCACATTTTTTCTAAAGTAGTTTCTTTTAAATGACCAATATAGCCAGTATGTTTATAATAAATTTTGGTTTTAGGTTTATTCCCTTTAAAGTTGATTTTACTAAAATTATTAACAACAACAGTAGTAGTTCCTGCTTTGTTGGGTTCAAAAGTCGCTTTATTTTTATCCTGAAGCAAAACGGCAATTTGTGAAGCTAATCTTCCTAATGATTGTCCTGTGGCATCTAGATTAATGGTACTATTAATAACTTTAGTCATAATTGTTTACTTAATGAGTTCTAAGATTACTAAATCAGAAGCATCTCTCTTTTTTCTAAGAGAAGTTTTAATGATTCTGGTATATCCTCCCTGTCTTTTTGAATATAAAGGTGCTATTTCATAATATAATTTTTTACTGGCTTTATCTGGCAAGGCTGCTTTAATCCTTTTGAGTGACGTCAAATCTTGTTTTTTGGCAATAGTAATTAATCTTTCAATTTTTTTCTTGGTTTCTTTGGCTTTGCTTAAATTAGTAATAATTTTCCCTCGTATTACTAAATTAGCTGTTAATCCTTTTAACAGGGCTTTTCTTTGATCTGTTTTTCGATGGAATTTTTTTCCCTTTTTTAAATGTCTCATACTAAAGGATAGTCTTCAATTTTGACTTTTGCCTTTTGATTTTTGACTTACTTAAGCGTATATTCTAGATTTTTAAGGACTTTTTTTACTTCTTCAATTGATTTTTCTCCTAAGCCATCTAAAGTTGATAATTTTTCTTCTCGATATCGTAATAATCTAGCTAAGGTTTTTATGCCATTATTAATTAAAACCTTTTTCGTTCTAGAGCTTAAATCTAGATCTTCAATTAATATATCTTTGGGTTCTTTTTTCTCTCGTTTAAATGCCGAGGAGGCACTGGCTTTTGTTTCTTCTACTTGAGAGGCAAATTTATTTTCAATTAAAGCAA
>Ga0315295_10001061_pt1 | contig 23492 bp, 18 predicted proteins | sample YL17G14_0_MG_FD_204453 | JGI IMG/M metagenome (GOLD analysis project Ga0315295, IMG submission 204453) | Sediment microbial communities from Yellowstone Lake, YNP, Wyoming, USA - YL17G14_0 | ecosystem: Environmental > Aquatic > Freshwater > Lake > Sediment | place: USA: Wyoming | collected...
CCTCATACGCTGGGAGAAGAAACCGGAAAACTATCTGGGTTTGCTTCATCTGGTTTGTGCTCTCATTACCTACCGTGCCACAGGTCTACTGGGATAAGCTCTTAGTGATATTGTGGATCGAATTTAAGGTAAGTCGTCAATTAGCGCATGATGGCGCTATCATTGTGCGTCCAATGGCTCCCGATAATTGCGGAGGCTTGAAGAGCCTTGGAGATCTCTCACTGTCATTTACCTATTTTCTTCTACCGTTTGGTTTGACTGCTGTAGCATCGTATTTTACGCATAGACATATGGGAATAGGACCCACATTAGGTTTACCAATTTTTATTCCGGTTTTCGTGTTCGTGTTTTTTGCTCCAATGAGTGTTGTTCACAAAGCGATGGGTGATGCGAAACGGAATACCATGCACGAACTGGGCAAAAGCTACCGAGAGATCAGCGAAAGACAGTTGAGAAATATACAGGATAATAAATGTGGAGAAAATTGGAGCTTGGACAAAGAATTCATTGAAGTGCTGGAAAACATGTATGATAGAGTTAGTAAAATGCCTGTCTGGCCATTCAACACAAAAACGTTACTACGATTCGTTTCAGTAACCATAGGACCTTTGAGTATCATATTTCTTGAGGCAGCGATTAGATCCATTTGCAGCAAGTTATTCTAACAAGGCTTATACTGTAAAACTAGTGTCAGCGGCGCTATTGAATAGGCTGATCCGTTTGCGAATACTGGCCTTTGGGCGAGCGTGGCGCTGCCAATATCCCAGATCATAGCGAGGAAGGAATCCGTCAGACTTCGACGACGATTTCCACGGTCTGGATGGCGTTGTGGCCGGATTTGAGGAAGGGGCGCGGCATGGGCTGGGCGACGCCGTTGGCGTCGATGGTTCGGCAGCGAAGGTCGTACTTGCCCGCCGTTTGTGTGGCGGGCTTGCCCAGGCGTTCGGCCGTCAGTAGTGTCGCCCAATGGACAATCGTATTGGGGATGGGCCAGCGGAGGGGCTTGCCAGCGGCGTCGAACTGACGCGGGATCGGCGGCAGCTTGCCGTCGGGAAGGCCGCCGCCCCACTGCTTCGGCGGAGGCAGGATGTCAGCGTCTTTCCATTGTCCCTTCGTGAAGTAAGGGTCATCCGCCGCAAGCGATTCATCCTGCGGATGCAGCCAGTATTGAACCTTGCTCAGGCCGGACATACCCACCTGTGCAACGCCGGTTATCGGCGAGGCTTGGCTTGTCTTGATTTGCTTGGGTGTATGGATGAACCTCGCGCAGGTCTTTAAGGGACTGACTGTGTCGTTGTTCCAGAGAGCGTATGTATCGTTCGCCTGGAAATTGTTGGTGAGCATGATGCGCTGGAGCCATTTGACCGAACGGTTGCCGTACTCCTCAGGGACTATCATGCGAACCGGCCCGCCTCGCTTGGGGGTGAGCCACTCGTTATTGAGCTTGTAGCAAAGGACGACGGGGTGCTCGCCCGGCGGGTCCTCAAGCACCCGGCCAATCGGCAGCGAGCTCTGGAACCGCTGCTCCGGGTCGTCGTTGTGGTAGCCGTAATAGAAGACGCGGCGGACGTTGCTCTTCGGACGGGCAAGCCATATCACATCTCGCAAAGGCACGCCCTCCCAAAGCCCCATACCGAAGGGAGCTTTGCCGTTCGTGCAGGACATCACGCTCATAAACCGCACGGCGTTCGTCTCGGCGAGTTTCATCAGTCCCTGCCAATCCAAAGCCGTGCCGGCAGCCTTCGAGAGAGGCCGCTCCACTTCGGCGTTACTCTCCGGGTCCGGCAGAACCTCTAACTGCCAGGTCTCGGAAACCAGGCCGACCTCGCGGAGTTTTTCGGCTCCCAGCGTATGTGGCGCCGGCTTGCCCCGGCCGGCGTTCTGGAAGTTTTCTTCGCGAGTGAGATACTCCAGCTTCGAAACAGCCTCAGCAAGCAGGGATTCGGCATCGCCGCCCTGCTGCCCGGCCCACAGCCGGGAGATACCAAGTCCCGCGACACCCGCCGCACCAAGTTGGAGAAAGTAACGTCTTGTCAGGTCAATATGCTGCTCTGCGATTTGTCCTATTCGGTCCATAACCAAAACCTTCCCCAACTATTCATTTTCTCTATTATGCCTTTCTCAGACGTGCTCCGTCAAGAGTTTCCCGGCGAGCATTGACAATAGATTGCGGTAGCCCTATATTCAGAAAGGAAAAGAGGTCAATCTATGAATAGAGTATTGATTATCGTCGGCGAGGCGACCGAGACGGTTGATACGCTGTATCCGTACTATCGTTTGCAGGAGGATGGCTTTGAGCCAGTGGTGGCCGGGCCGGAAAAGCGACGATACCATACGGTGCTGCACGAGATTCCGCCTGACTGGGACGGCCAAGTCACTCGTGAGTTCGAGGGCTACACCATCGCGGCCGACATCGCCTTTCGAGACGTGAAACCTGAAGAATACCTGGGGATTTTCTTTTCCGGAGGCCGTGCCCCGGAATATATACGCTACGACGAAGACCTCGTCCGCATCACGAGGCACTTCTTCGAGACCAACAAGCCCGTCGCCTGCGTATGTCACGGTGTGGAGATACCCGCCTACGCCGGATGCGTCAAGGGCCGGCGAATGGCCACCGTGCCAAAATGCAAGTTCGATCTCGAAGTGTGCGGCGGCATCTTTGTGAACGAGCCATGCGTCGTAGATGGGAACCTGGTCAGCGGTCGCACTTACCACGACCACGGCCGCTACGTCGGCGTGTGGATCAAGATGCTCATCGAAGCCCGTAAGTCCGGACAAGGGTGACAGGACCAGAATGCCAACGATGAAACAAAAGTACAATATCACGTCACGGCGTACTTTCCTGAAAAGCGCCGCTGCAACCGTCACGCTGCCCTGTTTCGTTTCCGCTTCGGCGCTGGGCGGGGCCGGCAAGCCCCCTGCAAGCAACAAGCTGACGATGGGGCTTATCGGTCTGGGCAGCATGGGGATACGTCACGTGGAAGGATTCCTTCAGGAGGACGATTGCCGGATCGTCGCCGTTTGCGACGTCGATGCCGGGCGGCGGCGCGCCGCCGTCGAGCAGATCAACAAGCATTACGGCCAAAAAGACTGCGACGAGTACAACGACTTCCGCGACCTGATTGCCTGCGACGACGTTGACACGCTCTGTATCTCCGTGCCGGACCACTGGCACGCGATCATCGCGCTGGCCGGGATTCGTGCAGGCAAAGACATTTACGGCGAAAAGCCGCTCGCGCTGACGATATCCGAAGGCCGTGCGATTGTCGAAGCGGTCGGCCGCTACAACTGTGTGTGGCAAACGGGAAGCTGGCAGCGCTCGACGGAGCAATTCCGTTTCGCCTGCGAGCTCGTCCGTAACGAGCGCATCGGGCGATTGAAAAGAGTGGAAGTTGGGATCGGGCCGGGGTTTAAACCGGCCGGAGGCGCGGAAACCGTCTATCGGATCGATCCGCAGCCGGCGATGCCGGTTCCTGAAGGCTTCGACTACGAGATGTGGCTCGGGCCTGCGCCCTGGGCACCCTATACCGAGAAACGCTGCCACTGGAACTTCCGCTGGATCCTGGACTACTGCGGCGGCCAGGTCACCGACTGGGGAGCGCATCATATCGACATCGCGCATTGGGGCATGAATTGCGACGACACCGGCCCGGCCGAAGTGCACGGCAAAGGCGTCTTTCCCGCAGATGGATTGTGGAACGCGGCGGTTGATTATGACTTCGAGTGTCTCTACCAGAACGGCCTGGTGATGCGCGTCGCCAGCAACAATCACATTCCACAGGGCGTTAAATTCGTCGGGGAAGCCGGCTGGGTCCACGTGACTCGCGCCGGCCTGAAAACGGATCCGCCCGATCTGCGTAAAACCAAAATCGGACCCGATGAAATACACCTGCCTAAACCCGCCGGCGACGAGCGACAGGGGCATCGGCGGGACTTTCTGGATTGTGTAAAAACCCGAAGGACAACCATAGCGCCGGCGGAGGTGGGCCATCGGTCTGCCACCGTTGCGCACCTGGGAAATATCGCCATGATTCTCGGCCGCAAGATTCGATGGGACCCGCAGCGCGAACAGATAATCGACGACACTGCTGCCAATCGCATGCTTGGCCATGCGATGCGCGCGCCCTGGCGGCTCTGATTCGGCAAGAACGTTTAAAATGGAAGGAGAAATTTCGATATGAACAATCGCAACTTTACGCGCCGTGATATTCTGAAAACGGCAGGCCTGAGCGCCGCGTCAATTATCACATCCCAAAGTTTCAGCCATGCCGCGCAATCGGCAAACAAGCCGGCCGCAAGACCTAACATTGTTTTCATTCTGGCCGACGATTTGGGCTGGAAGGACGTGGGTTATCATGGTAGCAGCATCCCAACGCCAAACATCGACAAGCTGGCCGCCGAAGGAACACGGCTCGAACAGTTCTACGTGCAGCCTCTATGCTCGCCGACCCGCGCAAGCCTGATGACGGGCCGCTACCCGATGCGTTACGGATTGCAGGTGGGCGTCATCCGGCCCTGGGCCCGATATGGGCTTCCCCTGGAAGAACACACGTTAGCTCAGGCGCTCAAAGAGGCTGGTTACACGACCGCCATATGCGGCAAATGGCACCTCGGTCACATGAATCCGACGTATCTGCCGACCTCTCGCGGCTTCGACCATCAGTATGGGCATTACAACGGCGCGCTGGATTACTTCACCCACGATCGCGATGGAGGTTTGGATTGGCATCGCGACGACCAGCCTGCACGCGAGGAGGGCTACACGACCGACCTGCTTGCGGATGAATCGGTCCGGCTGATTGAGCAGCAAGACGCCTCGCGTCCTTTGTTCCTTTATGTTCCTTTCAACGCGGTGCACGCACCTCTTCAGGCACCCGAATCGTATCTCGACAAGTACAAACATATCGAGCCGAAGAACAAACGCATCTACGCCGCGATGCTTGCGTGTATGGACGACGCCATAGGACGGATAGTCTCGGCGGTTGACAAACGCGGCATGAAAAACAACACGCTGATCATCTTCTGCTCCGACAACGGCGGCACCGGCGTCGGCGACAACGGGCCTTTGCGAGGTCAGAAGGCACAGCTTTACGAGGGAGGCGTACGCGTGCCGGCGGTTGCCGTCTGGCCCGGCGTGCTCAAAGCCGGCGCCGTGGTCACCGAGCCGCTCCACATCGTGGATATGTATCCGACTTTGCTGAAGCTTGCCGGTGCAAAGCTCCGCCGTAAGGTGACCCCCACAGAACAACCGCTACCCCTCGACGGCAAGGACGCATGGCCCACCATCACCCAAAGCAAGCCCTCGCCGCACGAAGAGATTCTGCTGAACCTCACACCCGCTAACGGAGCTATCCGCCGTGGCAACTGGAAACTGATCTGGAACGGAAGCGTCGGAGCCAATAACGCAGGTGAAAAAATCCGCAAGGACACCTTCGAGCTTTTCAATCTCGCCGAAGACCCATACGAGAAGAACGACTTGAGCGGGAAGAATCCGCAGAAGTTTGAAGAGCTCAAGCGCCGCCTGGAATTCTACGCCGGCCAGGCGGCTAAGCCGAACGTCTCGCCGAACAACATGCCCGACGATTTCGCAGCCCCCAAGGTCTGGGGCCACCCGGACTAAACGTGGTCAGTGTACAAGACGGACTTTATGTCATTGCCGCATTAAGAAGGTCTTGAGTCTGGAGTCTGGGGTCTTGAGTATTAATTGACGCGAACCTGCACGTCGAGGTACTGGACGCCCCATTCGAGGGCCGCCTGGTGACTGTGGAAGAACGCGTCGAGCTTGTTTCCGCGGATCGCCCCGCCCCTATCGAGGACTTTTACGGGCTGGCTGTTGTTGTAGCCGGGGATGACCATTTCGGTGCCAAAGACGTATCTTCTATCGGCGGCCACGAACGTATCGCCGCGTTGTATCTTGTGCCCGTTGGCTGTGATGCCGTCTGAATATTCGCCGCAGCATTTCGGGCAGGGGCAATAGCCGGTGACACGCATTCTGATGGTCTGCCATTCGCCTGCTCGCTCGATGTTCGGCTTAGAGTCCCTGAGTCCGGGGTCTTGGGTCCGGGGTCCTGAGTCTGAGGCGAGCAGAATCGCCGTTCGGTCGGTTTTTGTGTACGCCACGCCGGCAATACAGCTTAAAATACAAACAGCAACCACAACCGTCCATTTTCGATTTTCGATTGTCGATTTGCGATTTGACAAGGCTGAATTCCCCCCTCACTTCTCGCCCTACGTCGCTTGCCCGTCGTCCTTCGGTGCTTGCTGCCTCCTCCCTGAATTGTTGAGATCATTGTACCCGAAATCGCGCCTTAATTCAACCTCGCAGCGCCCAAACGGCGCTTATCGGACGGATGAAAGCTGTTGGAGGAAGGTTACGAAAGGTTTTATAGGCCGCTGGCGAAAAGTTTTTCCGGCACGTCAGGCCAACTGAGACAAGAAAAAAGGCTGCCCCCGTGTCTTCTGTCGAAGACAGAAACGGGGGCAAGCCCTTGGAGTATGCTGCATAGTCTGCCCCTGCTTGTTACTGGCAGAGGTCATTGTATTTCACTGTACGTTGTTCGCATCGCCGGGATTGTTCGCCATGTACTCGGCTAAGACCATCAGGTCTTGAGCATCCACAATGCCATCGCCCCATGGCATCGGACCAATGTCACACAGTGCATAATCCGTGTGCCAATGCTCAATCATAATGCCCACGTCCGCAATATCGACTTTGCCGTCGGCGTTGAAGTCCACGATGGGCAGGATCGGCGCCTCCATTTCCGTCCAAATGTTGTTGGGGTTGCAGACGATGATGTGTAGGGCGGAGCCGCCGGCACTCATGAGGGGCATATTATAGGGCGCCCGGTTGACAACGGGTCCCAGATTTACCGCTGGCTGCCAGGGAGCAGAGCGACTGGCCCGTCTTGTCATATAACCGTCCTCCAGCGGGCCGATATAGCCGTCCTCCACCGGGCCGAACCCCCCGGGGCGGTCACTCCCAAAGACCATCAACAGCCCATCGGGTGAGAGCGAGCTGACGTCGTCACTGCCGGGACTATTCACAGCCGGACCGAGGTTGACCGGGGCCCCCCAGGGATCGTTCCTGGTCGCACGCGTGCTGACGTACGCGTCAGTACTGCCGTATCCGCCCGGACGGTTCGAAGAGAAGTAGAGCTCCAAGCCATCCGGCGACACCGCAGGGGTAACCTCCCCCTGCGAAGTGTTGACCAGCGGGCCCAGATTGGTCGCCGCCTCCCAAGGACTGGTTCGGGTTGCACGCCGGGCCACATAGAGGTCAGCCTTGCCGTACCCTCCGGGCCGGTTGGAGTGGAAGTAGAGTTCCAGACCATCGGCAGAGATGCTGGCGTGTCCGTCCAAGCCCGGACTATTGACAAGAGGCCCGAGATTCTCCGGAGCGCCCCAGGCGTCCTCGACCGAGGCTCGTTTGGATACCCAGATGTCTGGCCCGCCGTATCCGACAGGTCGGCCCCCCCACGATTCGAAGTACACTTCCAGCCCATCCGCGGAGAAACAGTCGGTCCATTCGTCCGCTGGGTTGAGGTACGGGAAATCAGAATGGACGTCCACCGGCTGGCCGAATGTGAAATCGGCCCGCGCCGGCGGCGCGTCGAGACCTGACAAAAGACAAAGCCCAAGCAGGGACATGGCTAGGCCACGAGTGGACAATATTGGCATTTGAAACGACTTCATGTGACACCTTCCTTTCTGCCCGAAGGCAACATTGAGTAATGGAATCTGATTTACATTGACAGGTCTTTCTGCAGAAAAGACAAATTGGCAATTCAATGGCGTGTTGATGACACGCCTGATGTTTTGGGGCGTGACAGCCTGCGAATCTGTAGGCGACTTGCCGCTTATTACGGCCGACCAGCGGTGCATGTCGGCATCGGCCTTGGCTCGCTCGTGCAGCCGGTCGTACCATAGGGCTCGGTCGGAATAGGCGACGGCATCCAGCTGGTCGGTCTCGATTCTGCGCGTACAGAGACGCACCATGTGGCGCCAATGCTCCTCCAGCGTCTGCGCTGGCGCCAGCGCGTCGATGGTTGAGACATTGGGGTCGAGGTCGGCGGTCCAGAACTGGCAGTAGGGCGGGCCCAGATGGAAGACGAGCTTTGATCTATCTGGCGACCAAGTGCTCCCCCTGATCCGCATCGGACCACCAAGCACCTTCACGGGCTCGCGTCTGTCGAAGCGGTAGATCCATAATCCGCTCGTGTACCACGCACCGCACATGCCCACGCACAACTCATCGCCCGTCGGAGACCATCCAGGCATAGCCGTCGCGCTCCGGCTCGGCCACTCGGCGACTACTCTCTGCGAATCCAGGTCTTTGACTCGCAAAAACTCGCCTTCCAGGTACGCCACACGCCGGCCGTCCGGTGATACAGACGGGAAACCATATGAACATGCCGTAATCTGTCTGGGCTTGGCGTCCCGATCTACGATGGAGACTGAATTGAATGTCTGGTCAAACCGCGACTGGTAGTAAACACACGTGGAATCCTGTCCCCAAGAGGGATAACCGCCAGCCGCCAATCGTCTGGGTGCGCTCCCATCCGAGTTCATGATCCAGACCTCTTCGTCGGCCATCGGGTCGTCCTCACCGGAGCGCTCGGCGGTGGCAAACTCCTCGACGTCCAGGATCTGGCAATCGCGCACGAAGGCGATGAATTTGCCATCCGGCGACCACTGCGGGTCCTTGCCAGGGATGATCAGCAGTTCGGTCTCTTTCGTTGCGGCATCATAGAGGGCCACGCCGCTATAGCCTCGCGCCCCCATGCTGAAGGCCAGCTTCCTCCCGTCCGGCGACCATCGGCCACTATGACAATCCTTGATCACACAACGAGCCTTGGCTGAGAGGCTGCGATAGTTCTCCTCCGCCTCCACCATTGGCAAGAAAGCCGCTCCCACAGGCTCACGGTCCGCCGGATGCCAATACCGCACGGCCTCCAACGTGTCAAAGACGTATTTGGCGCACCATTCCCGCAATTCATTTCGAGCCGTTGGGGTACGGCCAACGATCTCGCCAAATACGCTATCAGCCTTGTCATAATCGCCCAGGGCCGTCAGGGCACAGAAGATGTAGTATTGAAAAATAAATCTGTCAGGGTCGAGCTTTAGACACTCTTGAGCATTCGCAACGACACGTTGATAATCGCCCATTCGCAGAAGAGTCTCGCAGCGCTGGGTAGATAGGTCAAAGTACTGGGGGTCTTCTTTACGCGTGCGTTCAATCGCGTTGTCATATTCCGCGATTGCTTCTTCGTATTTGCCCAACTCACGAAGTGCAATCGCGCGAAGAGAATGGCCGAGCGGATCGCGTGGTCGCAGAATAGTCATGACCAACGCATCATCGCGCAAACGGTCGTATTTTCGAGAGGCATAGTACGCAAAGGCCCTCAGTCGGCGGGACTCATAGTTGACCGGGTCAAGCAAGTCTGTGTCGAGCGAGGCAAGTCGCAAAGCCTCGTCGAGAGCGGCAAGCTGTTCCTTGACCGTCATAGCGAACATGGCCCGCAGGAAATACGCCTCGGCGGTCTCCGGAAGCAATGACTCGGCCTTCTGACGGTGCTCATCGATCTCCTTGAGCTTCTCAGCGTTCGGCGATTCGCTCTCCCAGAGGATGCGGGCCAGAAGCGAATGAGCGGCCCCGGCGATCTCTTGACGCTCACCGAGCAGACCGTTCAGGATCTTCACGGCCTCTTGGGACTGACGGTTGTCCACGAGAATCCCGGCATAGAGAAGCCGGGCTTCAGGGCCAACGTGCCTGCTATCGAGAATGGGTTTGATCGTCTCAAGGGCCGCTTCGCGGTCGGCTTTGGCATACTGTTCGCGGGCCTGGGAGAGGATGCCCCTATGCCGGAAGCCTTCGGCCTCAGTCAATTGCAGCCGGTCCCGATTCCACATCGAAAGGATGATAGTCATGGCGGCGGCTGCGACCGCTATTGCCAAGACAGCTATGGTCTTGGAGCGATGTCTGCGGAGGAACTTTCCCACGCGATAGGTGGTGCTGGGGCCTCTGGCCACTACGGGCTCATGCTCCAGATGTCGTTGGATGTCTAAGGCCAGGCCGTTGGCGGTCTCGTACCTGCGGCTGCGGTCCTTCTCCAGCGATTTCATCACGATCCAGTCGATGTCCCCGCGAATGGCCTTCCTGAGCAGGTCGGGCGTGGAACTGCGCTGCTTGGCTATGTCGGTCAGCGTGTGGCCTAAGGTGCTGAGCTTCGTGGAGGGTTTGATTGGTTCCTGTTCCCGGATAACGCGTTGCATCTCGATATAGCCGGCCTTGCGAAGCTCCTCTTCGCCAAAGGGCGGAGTCCCGGTGAGCAGTTCATAGAGCAGGACGCCTAACGAGTAGATGTCGGTGCGGGTATCGATGTCCAGATCGCTCAATTCTGCCTGCTCGGGACTCATATAGGCCGGGGTGCCGATGATGTGGGCGTAGCGGGTAAATAGCGTCTTTTCGGTAAGCTTCTGATTTATGGCCTTGGCGATGCCGAAATCGATGACCTTGGGGACGGGCTTGCCGTCCTGATGCGTAACCATCACGTTTGTGGGCTTGATGTCGCGGTGGATAATGCCCTTCTGGTGGGCGTGCTGGACGGCGTTGCAAACCTGGATGAACAGCTCCAGCCGCTCTTTGGTGCTCAGGCTGTTGGCGTCGCAGTAGTCGGTAATCGAGACGCCCTTGACCAATTCCATGACAAAGTACGGCCGTCCCGTTTCCGTTGCCCCGGCGTCAAGGACCTTGGCGATATTCGGATGATCCATCATGGCCAGGGCCTGCCGCTCGGCCTCGAAGCGAGCGATAACCGACTTGGTGTCCATGCCCAATTTGATGATCTTGAGGGCGACTTTGCGGCGAATCGGCTCGGTCTGCTCAGCCATGTAAACGACCGCCATCCCCCCTTCGCCGATCTTCTCTAAAAGCTTGTACCGGCCAATTACGGTTCCAGGCCCCTCGGTTAAAGGAGCGTCATTGAAAGCAACGCCCAAATCAGCCGGCGGTGTGTCGAGGAAATTCCCGGCGTCTTCGTTGGCTTTGAGCAAGGCTTCGATGCGGTCACGGAGGGCCGCGTTCTGGCCACAGGCGGAAACCAGATAGTCGGCCCGTTCCAGCCCGGCCTGTTTTTCAAGGGCACCGTGATAAATTGCCTCGATGTCTTTCAACTTGAGCTCCACGACATACTCCTTTGCGAATGTCTCTGTACAATAGTGCGAAATTCAAGCCGGGACCGGCTCACGAAAAATAAAAAAAGCGAAAGAAAATCAGAGCCGCAGCGTGTTCTCAACTGCTTCTCTTGACATACTGGAAAAGCCAGGCCCTTGTAAAAGACCAGTGCCGCACGGCGGTGGCGCGGGAGATTCCCAGCACTTCCGCCGCCTGATCAATACTGAGGCCCGCGAAATAGCGGAGTTTTACCAGATCGACCTTGGTCGGGTCTTCAGCGGCCAGCTTCGCCAGTGCTTCGTCCAGGGCAATAAGGTCGCTGGAATCCTCGTTGAGAGCCGCCGCATCGTCGAGATCGACCCTCTGGCAACCGCCGCCGCGTTTGAGGCTCATTTTGCAGCGGGCGTTTTCGATGAGAATCCGGCGCATCGCTTCCGCGGCGGCCATAAAGAAATGGTTCCGGCTGTTCCAATTGCGGCATTCGGCCTCCACCAGGCGGATATACGCCTCGTGAACCAGAGCTGTAGCCTGGAGGGTCTGGCCGGGCGGCTCTTGCGACAGCTTCTGCGCAGCCAAGTGACGCAATTCCTCATAGACCAGCGGCAAAAGGTCATCTGCGGCTCCCGCATCCCCACGCTCAATCGCATTCAGAATGCGCGTCACATCAGTCATATTTGTTCATTTCCCTGTAAAGACAGGGAGATTGTACCAAATCTTCACAGGACTTTCAAATATCGCCGTTAAGAGGATGCAGGAAATGAGTTACTTTCGCGGGTTCATGACGACGGCGGTGACGACGGTGGTATAAAACCTTCATAGGCACAAATCCAAAAGTTTTTCCACTTGTCGGGCCTATTCGATATTCAGTACTGCTGTATTGTGGATCCTCAATTCTGCCTTTGTGCACCATTGCCTCATGACGATCAAGCGGCTAAGTCTTATCCCGAGAACGATTTATATGTGGCGATGAAAAATTTTTCACTTTTTTCAGGAAAATCGCAAAAAAGTCATCTACATTTTGCCCGTCTCAAACGCCTCTATATCAGAAAGCCAAAGAGGCGAACGCGAATATCCTCAGGAATCCGTGAATGTGTAAGAATGACAAATCGGCTCAGAACAGGGCTTCCTTGAACGAATGCCCGAAGAGTAGGAAGACTGAGCCCGGCCTGCACGCCAGATATTACTCCAACGTGAAGCGTTTCATCTCGCGGTACATTGCCTGCCCTCAAGATGCAGAGGATTTAGCAGAAGAAGTCCTTCTGACAGTAAGCAAACAACAACCCAGCGACACACAGGCCTATATCCTTGCCGTCGCCAAGAATGTGGTGAATCGGCATCGAAGGGAAAAGCTCAAAAAACGCCAAGCTGTTGCAAGACTCACATCCATCAGCCTTGACACTGACGGAGGCACTAAGGGCGTCAGGCCGGTTTCGAAGAAGCAGATCAAAAAGCCGATATCGCGTCGAGACGTTCGTATCTCTGCGAAACTCCGTAAGGCCCTCGAGCTTAGATATATTGAGCAATTATCGTGCGAGGATGCCGCCCGGCGGATCGGGTGTTCAAAATGGGCGTTTTACAAGAGGTTCGAGCGTGCGAAAAAGGCCCTGAAAGAGGCCATAAAAGCCGGTAGATAGGCGCGTCCTATTTTTGAGAAATGTCTTTGCGGAAAAAATTTTTATCTTACGCATAAGCAACTTTAATATAAGCACTTATAGAAGGAAACAAAACCAAAGAAAGCAGAATTGTTTGTCCAATTTTGGCAAAACCGACACTTTATATATAGAAGCAGCACAGAAGCCCGGCGAAATTCGTTGTTACAGGTCGAAGGGGTACGAGCCGTGAATGATGGATGGCAAAGAAGAGCTTTATCAGGATGGGTGGCTGATGACCGAAGCCCGGCTTGTATAACCGGTTCGGACCCGTTAGAGAAAAGCGTGCACCGACGGCGGGCAGGGAGGTCTCTAACGGGCTTTACCCGCCAAACGTATGGCGGATTTACGCTGATCGAGCTTCTGGTCGTAATCGCCATCATAGCTTTGCTGCTGGCGCTGCTTTTTCCGGTCCTCCGCAGCGCGCGAGAAGCAGGCCAGCGTACGGTCTGTCTGAGCAATCTGCGGCAGCTTACATTGGCGTGGAGGGCTTACGCCACGCAATATGACGATAAGATCGTTTATGGGGGTGCCACAATGAAGATAGTGGGGAAAAAAGGGCCTAGAATTGATTTAGATCAAGAAGGCTGGCTTGGGAACGCTTTTTTATTCGCTCAGAGCCGCTCCGAGCTGATCGCGGATCCCAATAAAGGCGCTTCTTTGGCCCTGGATCAAGGATATTGATGTCTATCGCTGTCCCAGTGGCCGAAAAGGTCATCTCGCTACATACTCCACGGTTGTTAGCGCGAACGGTGAGCTCGTAGAAGGGACATATATCAAATACAGTAACAGCGACGACGCAACGGCCGGATTCGGCAAGCGCGTCGGAAGCACGGTTCTGCGCCTCAAGAGTTTGACGGACATTGTCAGCCCGGGAGCGGGCCAGCGCGCGGTCTTCATCGATATGGGCCAGACGCCGGTGGGCAATGACTTCTACGTCTATTATCTTTATCCTAAATGGAGTGTACACAGTGCTCCACCGATACGCCACGGTGACGGGACAACGGTCTCGATGGTGGACGGACACGCCGAGTATTGGAGATGGAAAGGCCAAGAGACCATACAAATGCCTCGCAAACTGATTCCTTATTTTAATAACTTATTTAATGAGGTGCTTGCAGCGGGGGACTACGAGCCACAGACTGACGACGGATTGTATGACCTGCAAAGACTCCAAAAGGCAACTTGGGGTAGATTAGGCTATTAGACGGAGGGTGGCCCATAGCAGGAACGGATCTGTGGGCCGAGAGATTTTTTACTCGCCAAGGCAAGCAGGCGAGGATGCGAGAAAAAGTGATTGAGTTCTCGGCGCTTGAGGACTGCGCCGATCAAAGTGAAAGGAGTCTTGACATGCCTGATAAGTATCATGCCCTGCGAAGCGTAATAATCGCGTCACTGCTACCGACAGCTTTTGCGGGAAAGATAGGTTCTGCGGGTCCAACTCTGACCGAACAAACGCTTGAGACTATTCAAAAGTGCATGGCCCAATCGCCCACGCCGTGGCCGGATGAATGGAAGCAGGAGTATATAGATACGATTCACAAGGCGGTTGAACTATATAAGGATTCCCCGCATTACGCTAAACGATTGGAGATTCTTCGTAAGGGATTTGCGCCCTGTTGGGAGAACATTCCGAAAACCAACGATAAGTCTTTGTTCGAAGTGTATCGCTGCCGCATACGCTGGCATGTCGAGCACCTCATGGAATCAGAGTTTCCTACCGAGCAGGAAAGACAAAAGCTGTGCGATCAATTCACGGATATCTGGGACTATGCGGCTTCCTCGCTCTTAAAGCAGTTCCCATTCCTCGATCCGAACGCTGTACAGAAAGCAAAGCAAGAAGATCTTAGCCTATGCTATCGTAAAATCGAGACGCCTCTTATGCCCGTTTATCTGAAGCCCATGTCAGAAGAACAAGTTGGGCAAATTAAGCAGCGATGGGACAAACTGCGTTATGTCCGCGTTGATCTATGGCACCGGCTCGGCGGTGGCTCACCAACGCCATCCAAGAATAATAATGTGCAGTTACCAAGCGCCGAGCGCGATTACGAACTGACTAAAGAGTGTATGTCACAATTGCTTGGATTGGTTTGGATAGTTGTACCTGAACGTCCTGATTATTACGTTACTGCATTGAATGACCAGAGCAAAGCCATAGAAGAGCGGATGCGGTCGAATCACCAGGCCCGAAGAAATCAGCAACGTCTCGAAAAGGAATGTTCGAGACAACTCTTGCAGACGGAACACATCAGTTTTATGTGGGCGGCCCTCTTGGAAACAATGCAGTGCCTTGACGGAGCCGCATCCGTCGTCACAGAGGAGCAAGATCCATTAGAGAACACTAAAAAAAATCTGCGAAAGGAGGTGGTGCCTATGAGATAGACGACCGCTCAGAAGAAAAGTAAAGGAATTGTATTGTGAATGGATCAAAAAAAGTAAGGAGATTTTACCATGAAACTTTGTATGATATGTGCATGCTTGATCGCGATGCTTATCTTCTCGGCTGTAGGCTTCGCTGAGATACTGGATTGGGGCGAAGGACGTACATCGAACAGTGTATCTGCCTCAGCGTCACACGGCACTCCGTATGACGAAGAAGGCGACTCATCAGATAACGGCCAATATACTACTGTGGACGGCACGTTCTCCTACAATCACTCCGTTTCTGTTGACATAGAAGTTTACGCTAATCCGGTTGGTGGGTGGGCCCGCTCAACAGCGGCTGCATCCGCCGATGCAGGTCCACTGAGCGTCTCACTGTCATACGACACCGGCGACACTTCCACATACGACGTTTATGACCCCCCCCCAATCCACCCCATGATGAAGAGAATAATTCCAAGTTCTTCTCTGCTTACACAGGCGTCTCGGCGTATTGGCAAGTCGATGCAGTATGCCAGATAGAAGAGGGCACTTGGGGTGACACTTACGCATGGGCATATGCCTATGCTTCAGCGGCTATGCAGTAGAAAGAAGTAAGTGGATGGTCTGTTATTCCCGGTTTGAAGGCTTATTCGCAACCGAGTTGTACCGACAGACTGCGGAAACGGGACATTCAATTGTCTCACGCATTGTCTCTAATGGATTTGTCTGTTGAAAGGACAGTGGCTTATGTTCGAAGTGTATCAATATCAGAAGTTGATAACGGCCAGGATGAGGAATAGCTTTCGGAGGGTATTTCTTGCCCTGACGGCCTTGGGCAAGGTCACTGTCCTACTTTTTATGATTGTATTGAGTGGGACGGTGCGCGCCGATGATGCCAACCAGCCCAATCTGCGCCTATTCGAGTTCACTTCCGACTTTTATATGCCTCCGATGGGTCGCGGGCGTATTGACGGGCTGATGGCATCCGACGGCTCTCAGCATCGCATTGCAATCTACTGGATCGAGCCTATTGTGTTTCGCGACCATACGTTCTTCTTAGGCTACAGCGACTTTATCTTCAGCCGGGAGCAGGTCCACTACTGGCTCTACGGAATGCCACATCCGAGGACCTTCGATTTGTCTGCACAAGGAAGTGATTCGCTGTTACCGCGGGACGTTGCACCGGAATCCGTCGCCCGCTCTGCGCTGGCAATCGTCAGCCGGATAAAGTCTCAATCTGAGCAAACGCAGTCCGGCTTAGAAGTGGGCAGGTTCTTCCGTCAAAGCCGGGATCACACAAGCTACTCGCACGAAGTGCCTTCAAAGCAGATAGGAGACGATCAAATATTCGATAGCAACGTGACCGACATACAAATATTCAATGATCTTCCCTACGGGAGAAAATATTCGAAGGAAACGCAAAGCGATGGCACTCTTGTCTGGCGCGCGCAAAGGATTTTGAGCGGGCCGCCTATCGCCACTGTGACGGTCAAGCCTGTTTCACATATCCAAGCGGATAACATCGAGAGTACATTTGGTCCGAACACATTAGGAAAATGGACGCTCATACCTGAGCCATACCGGGCTTATTGGTCCTTTGACCAGATGCATTCCAAGCTGAAAGATGAGCCGGATAATGCTTCAGGCAGCCGGGACCTTCATGACAAGATCGAGATCTATCTGGCTAAAAATAAGGTCCCGGACCGTATCGACTTAGCTTTCAATCAACTGCTATTCAAAACGGCTTTATTGACGGGTGATATAGATCGCGTATCGCGCTCCGCACAAGCCATTGTTGCAGCGATGTGCAGGGACACCTCTGTGAACAGCTACCAAGGTTTCCTTGAGCTGGCCCGAATCGATGCTCAAATTCGGGAACGATACCCTCATAAAGCCGATGATCTGGTCTCTCCGCTCATCGGCTTGATGGTCCGGCGCGCCGGTACTGATGCGCCGGGCAATTTAAAAAAACTAATGCCTACAATCAACGGCAATAAGTGGTTTGCGTATGGAAAGCTGCTGGCTGAAGAGATTCGCGTCCAGGGTCTGGGGGGAGAAGACGAAACAGATTCGACAATCGCCGGTCTCGAAGAATCTCGCTTAGCCGCAGAGCTGCCGCCACACGATCCTTGCCAGGAAACAAATGCGAGCGTGAGGCGATATCTCGCCCAGCTCGACGCCGATCCGCCCAAAGGGGAGTTGACGATGGACAATGTGCGTGATATTTTGCAAAAAGGGCTTGCAAAGCCCTTTGCGGATGCCAACATGGAGCTAAAACCAGAACTTATTGAGGATACTATACGCTCGATCCGTCTGATTGTTGGTGAGGGTCCTTTCCACGGCGACCGAGATAAGCTCATTGGATCGGTCAACAAATTCTCAGGCCTTTATCTCGTGGTATTTCGGTATCAAGAGCCGATAGACACGGTCCTTGCCACCTTCCTGGCCTTATCTTTTTGCGATATCTCGACCCAAGAAGACCATGATGTGCTATTCTCATAGATTTGCAAGCTTTGTGCTGAATTCCAATCTCAGACTAATACAATGTTAGCCGAGCGAGGACTTAGCGAAGTAGTCTCACCCACCGACGTAGAGCGCCTCTTCACCAGATACACGGATAGATTTCGTCAATATATCGACGATCCTCTTTGGCCACCTTTCAAGTTTCCGCTGACGGCTAACGAACAAACCAAGCTCAGAAACAAGCTCAAACTTGGCTTTGACCAACTTAATTCAACTTTCGAGGAGATAGCCCTTAAGGTCAAGTATGGCGGCGTTAGCGATGAATTGAAAACCAAAACGCGATATGAAATTGCTGGCGCCATACAACAACTTCTGCCGCAGACCGCGTTTCTACGCAATCCCCCTTATCCCGGCGTCTCGTGCCGGTTCCGAGGAAGATATGGATTTGCCGCAGTGATAGAAGGCCCGCTCTATGTAGAGGGCCAGCGGCCGAGGGAGAAATTCAAGGCCATGAAGTATTTCCACCTGGGCCACAGGCTTGAGGAGGTTGTCATACGAGAGCGAGAGCTTGCACAAGGAAAAAGCAAGGAAAGCGAATCGGAAAAAAGTCAATTAGACGACAATCCGTCTAATCTCGTCTCAGTAGGGCAAAAAAGTCAGTTTCGCGGATTCATGACGACGGCGGCGACGTCGGTGAGGTTCTCGATGTCGCAGGCGGGTTTGACGGTGATGTCCCAGAGCAGCGGATTCTCGGCGCTGCTCTCACATGCGGCCACGGTTCCTATGATGACCGGCGCGCCCAGGAATCCAGGTTTTTTCTGGGCATAAACGATGGCGTCGGTCTCAATCCTGTGCCTGGTCGGGACCAGCGGGACCTTGGCGAGATTCCCGCCGCTGCCCTGGCAGATTACGTCGGTGTTCAATCCTTCGATCTTCACGGCCATTTTGGAGGCGGGATCGGTAATCAGGCGGACGCGGGCCGTGCGAGTATCCACGGCCGAGACGGTCCCAACGACACTCTCGCCCGACAGGACGAACTGGCCCACGGCTAAGCCATCTTCCTGCCCGCGGTCGATGATCAGCTCGCCGTGAGTTCCATCCACGGCAGCGACAATAACATCCGCCAGCACAAAATTAGCGCCCTTCCAGACGGGCCTGTCCCGCAATCCCGAGAGCTTCTCGACCTTGTCGCGTTCCTGCTTCAACCATTCCGTGACGTTGGCCAGGCGGTTATGGAGCTTTTCGTACCTTTGGCGGCTCACTACGTCCGCCGGCGAGCCCTGCGCCGAAGCCATCAGCCCGGAAGCAGACAGTGAAATATCCCGGCTTACACCAAGAGGCCAGCAAAAAATGCGAACGAAGGCGAACTGGAATTTGTTCGTGAGTCTTTGCGGGGCAAACAGGACCACGAGCCCGGCCAGCAGGAGCGACGTGAATAAGAATCGTTCAGGAGCTCTGGTCTGCCTTCTTGCCATGATCATAATGCGTATTACGACCGGTGCGACACCAACTGATCCCGTCCGTACTCGCTGTTCTCCATCGTATCTTTCCACAGGTCGAGGTTTTCCAGGTATATGCTGGTCCCGCGGGCTACGGCGGTCAGTGGGTCTTCGACTTGCTGGACTTTCAGGCCGGTTGCGTTGGCCAGCGCGGTATCCATTCCTCGCAGGAGCGAGCCGCCGCCGCAGATGTGTATGCCGTTGTCGATAAGGTCCGCGGCCAATTCCGGCTCGGCCCTTTCCAACGTGGACGACACCGCCTCGATGATGGCGGCGATGGGATCGCGGAGAGCCTGACGAATCTCCTCGCTGGTGATAACGATTTTTCTGGGCATTCCCGATATTGTGTCCCGCCCGGCGACCTCCATGGTCAATTCCTCCTGGAGGGGAACGGCCGAGCCGATTTGTATCTTGACTTTTTCCGCCCTGGCCTCGCCGACAAGCAGGTTGTAGGTCCTCTTGAGGTGACTGATGACCGCATCATCCATTTTATCGCCGCCGACCCGGATGGACTGGCACGCGGCAATATCGGCCAGGCTCATGATGGCGACTTCCGTGGTTCCGCCGCCGATATCGACGATCATCGAAGCGGTGGGGTCCGTGATGGGCAATCCCGCTCCGATTCCGGCCGCCATGGGCTCGACCACCAGATAGACCTTACGCGCGCCGGCGCGCTCGGCGGTGCTGATCACCGCCTGGCGCTCAACATCGGTGATCCCGCTGGGCACACCGATCACCACGCGAGGTCTGATGAATCCACTGCCCCCGTGCGCCTTGCGGATGAAATAGGACAGCATCGCTTCGGTCACTTCAAAGTCACTGATTACGCCTTCCTTCAGAGGTCTTATGGCACTGATGGAGCCGGGCGTTTTGCCCAGCATTTCGCGTGCGACCAGCCCGACGGCCTGGCCGTCATTGAGGACAATGTTGGTCCCTTTGCGAACCGCTACAACGGACGGCTCATTCAGGACGATACCTCTATCACGGACACAAACCAGAGTAGAGCAGGTTCCCAGGTCGATGCCCATGTCCATGCTGAAGAAGCCCGACAGAATACCCGGCAGCATTTTCGATTCCCTTCATAATTATCACCTGTCTGGCGTCAACAACCTGTTCCTGGCTGACATGGCGCCGAGATCATTGGTAGTTCGGCCGGTGAAAATGAACACTTTACATAGAATTGCGTGTTCGCGTGCACCCCCGGCGGACGTGAAAATTCAGCCGTATTATAGGAGCAGGAAATTTTTGGGTCCGATATAAAATTACGAAGCTCGAACGCGCAGGTCTTTGATCGGAACTTCCGTGGACATCCGCCCGGCGGAGCCGGTCTTTATCGCCACGTGTCGGGGTAGTGAACGGACTCAGGCCAGATGTTGAACCTCCTGCATAACTCCTCCACGAGCGCCTCGGCTCTTTTTACCTGGAAATCGGTGGGGCGGTCGATTTTACCATCCGTTACCAGACAGATGAAAACAGTCAGAGCGTCTCCGAGGGCCGGCTGCACGCCCTCGTCGGATTGACGATTCACCGACCACTGTTTCTTCCAGTATTCGGTCGCTTCTATACAGCCATCTTGCTCTGATCGTCCGTTGTAAATAACGAAATGACAGGTGGCATCCTGGCCGCCGCCAACACCGCTCGACGAGTCCGGCCGGCCGGCGGGCCCTTCGCGATCAGCCTGGCGGCAGAAGATTTCGACCCGCCGCCAGCGTCCTCGATACTGGGCGGCCTCACAAACAACGGCCTTCTCGACGGGAGCCAGACGGTAATAGCGTGAAAGGCAAAATGCACCGGCTGAGGGAGGATTATAGCCCAGAGCGTTTAATACCAAAGCACCGGTTACTATTGAAACCAGCAGGGCAACAAGAACTTTTGTTTGCCTCGATTGAACTGTCATCATCCACCCTCTTCGTTGGCCAGAGTATTTCGCATTCTCTAATGACCATCGACAAAATGAATATTCTACACCCTCGCCTGTCTTCGAGATACGTCCTCTCTGTCGGCGTTACCGGGAGGCTGGTTTACTCTTAGCCGCTCTTTCGAGCATCACTCTTTGTAGAGGTTCCTTTTCACCGCGTTTTTATGGGAACCGCCAACTTCGAGCGTCCTATATTGGTGCATAAACGAATCAAGGCTACGGTGCTTGTAACCTGCAAGCCGGGGACTGTCTATGGAATTGCCGGTTCCTGGTTTTCTGTTGCCGCCGGTGCTTTTTACATTCGCTTATAGCGTGGTCCGCCGCCGCCTTCGGGAATCGTCCATCTGATGTTATCGAACGGACACTTCCTCTGGCAGGTCTTGCAGTGCAGGCAGTTGGATGGATTGGCCGGCTTGACCTCGTCGTGAACGGTCTCATAGACGCCCGCCGGGCAGAACGTAATGCAGGGACTGTTGAATGTCGGCGTGCATTTGGTTTTACAGGTCTTGGCGTCCAGGATGGTCAGATGCGAAGGCTGCTCCTCACGGTGCTCGGTGGCCGCCATTGCGGTGAAGGTGTCTTTATCGAAGTGATGATTGGGCTTGAAGCGGTATCGAGCAGCCGTCATAGCCTGGTAATCTTTTTCTGTCTCAAACCTCGGCAGCAGCCCCCCAAAGACCGACAGCGGCATTCCCCACAACGGTCCGAGCCTGGCAATCGTCTGCCGGAAGTTCTTAGCGGACTTCATCTCCCTGGCAATATTCGACTGGTCGATTAACTCGGTGTACACGCCGGCCGCTCTTTCAGGATGATCGAGGGACCGGGCAATCGCCTTCGCCGCCTGCATCCCGGAGTCGATTGCGTTATGCAGGCCCTTGATCTTGAGCATGTTGACGAAGCCGGCGCCATCGCCCAGGATCATGACGTTGCCTTTGCCGATGCTGCCGGTTTGCGGGTCCCTGGGGATGGCGTAGTATCCACCTTCTGGAATCATCTTCGCACCGGCCTCGACGACGGTTCCGCCTTCGATAAACTGTTTGACGAAGCGGTGATTCTTGAAATTGGCCAGTGCATCCTGCACGCTGAAGTCGCAGTATTTCCAGTCGGCGCCGACAATCATGCCCACGGACAAGTGGTCCTGGGCGCCGGCATAGACGATGCCGCCTCCGAACATTCCGGGGCCGACGGCCGGCGTCCAGATCGGGTAGCCCATGGCGTGAACGACCCGCCCCGAAGTAAACCGGCCGTACTGTTCCGGGCTGACCTTGATAAGCTCTTTTACGCCCACCGAATACAACTGCGGGTTCTGCCGCCGCAGGTTTGCCTTTTCCACGAATTTCTCGGTCAAAAGCCCGTCGCACCCTTCGGCCAGCACCATAAAATCAGCACTGATAAGCTCACCTTCGAGGTAGTTGGGCTGCTTGTGGCCTTCCTTATCTATGCCCCGGTCAACGAGTTTGACACCCCTTGCCACGACGCCGGAGCCGTCGAGAATAATGTCCCGTGCCGCAAAGCCCGTCAGCACCTCGACGCCAAGGTTTTTCGCGATCCGGCCCAGCCAGTTGGTTAGCTTACTTATCGAAACGGAATAGTCGCCCTTATGTATCATCTGGCCGAAGCCGAGGCCAAACGTCTTGCTGAGCTTGATGGCGAAGAAGATATTGAACGCCAGCTTTTCGCCCAGGAAGAACATGATGTCGTCTTTGTCGATCTTGTTTGCAAGGACCTCTTTGGCGGCGTCACTGTCCTGCCATCCCGGGGCGGCTACGTTCAGCAGCGTGTGCAGCGGTTCGGCCTCCAAAACCGCGCCGGAAAGATTGTGATTGCCCAGGTCGGCGGACTTTTCCACGACACAAACGTCCACGTCAGGCTTTGCCGTTTTGAGCTGTATCGCGGCGGCCAAGCCGGCAGGCCCCGCACCAACGACCAAAACGGACACTTTACTGTAGTTCTTGTTGTCTGGCACTTTTTGTTCCACCTCTCATTTACACCGTGCCCAGGGCTTCCACCAGCCGAGGTATTATGTCTTCCACGGTTCCAACGATATAGTAATCACACTGCTTGAATATCGGCGCGTTCGGATCGCTGTTGATGGCGACGATCGTCTCGGTGTTGGCCACACCGATCATGTGTTGAATGGCGCCGGATATTCCCAGTGCAACGTAGAGCTTCGGCCCGACGGACGTGCCGGTTTGCCCGACCTGGTGCACGCGTTCGATAAAGCCCTGCTCGACCGCCGCCCGCGAAGCGCCTCTCTCGACGCGCGTATCCAGCTTCCCGGCCAGGCCGTCGCAGAGCGACCCCACGAGGTGTTCGTAGTTGTCTCTGCTCTGCATGCCCTTGCCGCCGCTGACGATCACACTGGCGCCGAAGTTCACACGCCCCGCCCCTGATTCCGTCTTTATGATCTCCAGACTGATGTCATC
>Ga0315295_10001062_pt1 | contig 23472 bp, 19 predicted proteins | sample YL17G14_0_MG_FD_204453 | JGI IMG/M metagenome (GOLD analysis project Ga0315295, IMG submission 204453) | Sediment microbial communities from Yellowstone Lake, YNP, Wyoming, USA - YL17G14_0 | ecosystem: Environmental > Aquatic > Freshwater > Lake > Sediment | place: USA: Wyoming | collected...
GGCGGGGCGCTAGGCCGGCCCGCGAGGCCCAGGGGCTTCTTCGGTGCGGGCGGGGGTACCGGGCGCGCCGCGGGGATCGCCGGAGGGGGCGGACCCGGGCGCACCGGTGTGGGTGCGGCGGCCGGCCTGGCCGCCTGCGGCAGCGTCGTGCGCGCCGGCGGGCCGGCCGCGATGCGCGACACCGCGGCCGCGAGCCCGGCCACGGGCCGCTTCGGGCGTGTCCACTCGTCCTCGTACGACAGCGCCTGCTTGATCTCGCTCGGGCGCATGCCGTAGTCGAAGGCCGGCAGGAAGGAGCGCTCGATCGTGCGCCCGAGCAGGCGCTCGATCCCCGCGACGTCCTTCTGCTCCTCGGGGCTCATGAGCGTGAAGATGTTGCCGGGCGCGTCGGGGCGGCCGGTGCGGCCGAGCCGGTGCGCGTAGTCCTCGGGCGTCTGCGGTACGTCGTAGTTGACCACCTGCGACACGCCGGAGAGGTCGAGGCTCCGGCCCGCGCCGTCGCTGGCCACCAGGATCTGTGTGCGTCCGCGGCGCAGCTCCTCGAGGGCCTGCTCGCGCTCCTGCTGGCTCGGGAAATCGTCCAGCACCGCGGCCACGTAGCTGCGGCGGTGGAGCAGGCGAGCGAGCCGGTCGGCGCCGTAGCGGCCGCGGGTGAACAGCACGAGGCTGCGGACCTCGGTGCCGCCCCACAGCTCGCGCTCCGACAGCACGTGGTTCAGGAAGTCGGGCTTGAGCTCGCGCGGCACCGGATAGATGACCTGCCGGATGCCGGTGCCGGGGCGCGGCGCCGGCGCCAGGTCCACGCGCACCGGCTCGATCAGGGCCTCCTTCGCGAGCCGGTTGAGCTCGGGGGGGAGGCTCATGGTGAACAGAAGGGTCTGCCGCGTCTCAGGCAGGAGCTTGAGCAGCTTCCGCAGCTCCGGGCCCAGCCCCATGCTCACCATCCGGTCGGCCTCCTCGAGCACCAGCACGTCGATGTACTCGAAGTTGATGGCGGCGCGCTCGTGCAGCTCGATGAGGCGCCCCGGCGTGGCCACCAGGATGTCCACCTCCTGGTCGCGCAACATGCGCTCCTGCGCGGGCAGGGGACCGCCGCTGAAGACCACGCCGACCTTGACGTCCGCATAGCGCGCGTAGTCGCGACAGCGCGTCTCGACGTAGGCGGCCAACTCGCGCGTCGGGACCAGGATGAGGCAGCGCAGCCGGGTCGAGGAGTCCAGCAGGCGCGCCAGGATGGGTATCAGGTACGCCCCGGTCTTGCCCGAGCCGCTGGGGGCCACGCCGATGAGATCGTTGCCCTGGAGGATGGTGGGTATGGCCTTGCTCTGGATGGCGGTGGGTTCGCTCAGGCCGGCGGCGCGGATGCCCTTGAGGATGACCGAGGGCAGCCCCAGCGATGCGAAGGTCACGAATCCTCCGTCAGTGGAGTGAACCGACTCGCCGCGCGCGGTCGGGCCCATGCCCATGATCCTCTGCACGGCCCTTTAGATGGATCGACGGGGCACAGGGTAGGGGGCAAAGCGCTGCGGGGCAATGGGTAATGCAAAGAAAAACGACAGGTGCTTGAAAAGCCTTGCGAATCGCGTGCTCAGCGGGCCCGCCGGGCGGCCCGGGAGGGCACCGGCGCGCGCCCCCGCCCACCCTGGCAGGCGGGGCAGTAGAAGGTCGAGCGTTGGCCCTGGACGATTCGGCGGATGGGTGTGCCGCAGCGCCGACACGGCTCACCCGCCCGGTCGTAGACGCGCAGCATCTCGCCGTACTGGCCGGGCTCGCCCCAGACGGTGCGGTACATGCTGAAGGTCGTCCCCATCCGGGCGATGGCCTCGGCGAGCACCGCCACGATCTCACGCGCGACCGCATCCCACTCGCGCGCGGAGAGCGCGCCCGCCCGGCGGCGCGGGTCCAGGCCGGCGCGGTGCAGCACCTCGCTCGCGTAGATGTTGCCGAGGCCGGCGATGCGGCGCTGGTCGAGCAGGAAGCTCTTGACCGCGACGCGCGAGCCCCGGGCGGCGGCGCGGAGCGATGCGCCCGTGGGCGGCACGGACAGCGGGTCGGGCCCCAGAGCGGCGAGGGCCGGATCCCGGTCCACGTCCGCGGTGGCGACCAGCCGCAGGAGTCCGAAGCGCCTCACGTCCTGGAACCACAGCCGCGTCCCGTCGGCGAAGCCGATGCGCACGTGCACGTGCGCGAGCGCGGGCCGCTCGCGCGGGAGCAGCACCAGCCAGCGCCCGCTCATGCCGAGATGGGAGAGGAGCGTGAGCTCCCCGTCGAGCCCGATGAGGAGCATCTTGCCGCGGCGCCCGAGGCGCTCGATGGTGCGCCCGCGCAGACGCCGTGGCAGCGTGGGCGGGATGCGCTCGCGCAGCCGCTGGCCCGAGAGCGCGACCGAGCGGATGACGCGGCCGCGCACGCTCTCGGCCAGCATGCGGCGCACGGTCTCGACCTCGGGCAGCTCGGGCATGGGCGGCACGCTACGGAGGCGCTCCGGGCGCGTCAAGCGTCGTTGCGCCGGCCCGGCACCGCGTGGCATCCTGCACGCGTCCACGGAGGACCGTTCCCGCACCGGGAGAGTGCGCATGGATGACCGTTCCCGCTTCGAGGAGTTCGCCCGCCTCGCCACCGAGCAGCGGAACCCGCGCACCCTCGACCTCGACACCCTCGACGTCGGCGGCATCCTCGAGCGCATCTCGGCCGAGGACCGCACGGTGCCCGGGGCGGTGGCGAAGGAGCTCCCGCACGTGGCGCGCGCGGTGGAGCTGGTCGTGGCCTCCTTCCGCGAGGGCGGGCGTCTCCTCTACGTGGGTGCGGGCACGAGCGGGCGGCTGGGCGTGCTGGACGCCTCGGAGTGCCCACCCACCTTCGGCTCGGACCCCGGCATGGTGCGGGGCATCATCGCCGGCGGTCACGGCGCGCTGGTGCGCGCGGTCGAGGGCGCCGAGGACCGCGCCCTGGAGGGGGAGCGCGCCATGGACGAGCACGAGGTCGGGCCGAAGGACACGGTCATCGGGCTGGCCGCGAGCCGGCGCACGCCCTACGTCGTGGCGGCGCTGACCCGCGCCCGCGCCCTCGGCGCGCGCACGGCCTACGTCACCTGCACGCCCCGCGCCGAGTTCTCGCTGGACGTGGACGTGGCCATCTGTCCCGAGGTCGGCCCCGAGGCGCTCATGGGCTCGACCCGCATGAAGTCGGGCACCGCGCAGAAGCTGGTGCTCAACATGATCACGACCGCCGCCTTCGTGCGCATGGGCAAGGTCTACGAGAACATGATGGTGGACCTCATGGCCACGAGCGAGAAGCTCGTGGAGCGCAGCCGCCGCACGGTGATGACGGTGACGGGCGTGGACTACGCCACGGCCTCCCGCGCCCTCGAGGACGCCGGCCGGAGCGTCAAGACCGCGATCGTGATGCTCGGGACGGGCTGCACGCGCGCCGAGGCCGAGGCCCGGCTCGCCCGGGCGGGCGGCTTCGTGCGCGCCGCGCTGGGAGGGGCCCCGTGAAGCGCGCGGCGGCCGTCGTCCCGGTGCTCCTCGCCGCCGCGCTGCTGGCCGCGCTCTCGTGCGCCCCGGCGCGGAGGAAGCCCGCCGCGCAGGAGATCGTCTTCTGGCAGTCCTGGCCCGCCGGGATCGTGGAGCCGCTGGTCGCCGAGTTCGAGCGCGCGCACCCCGGCCTCGAGGTGCGCGTGGAGCCGCTCCCCCGGGAGGACGGCCGGGAGAGGATCCTGGCAGCCATCGCCGCGGACAGCGTCCCCGACCTGTGCCAGATCGGCTCCGACTGGATGCCGGGGCTGCTCGCCGGGGGCAGGCTGTCGGACTGGAGCGCGGGGGTCGCGGACCTCATGCCGCACGTGCGCGGCTGGGAGCTGTGCTCGGTGGGAGAGGCCCTCTATGGCCTGCCGTGGGTGTTGCGCACGCGCGCGCTGTTCTACGACAAGACACTGTTCGCGCGGGCGCACCTCGACTCGACGCGCCCGCCCGGGACCTGGGACGAGCTCTACCACGCGGCGGCCGCCATCCAGCGGCTGGGCCGCGGGGTCCACGGCTGCGGTGTGCAGGCGGGGGACCGCCGCGCGCTCGCGCAGACGGTGCTGCCCCTCCTGTGGGGCAACGGCGGCCGCGTCCTCTCCGACGACCTGCGGAAGGCCGTGTTCGACTCGGCGCAGAACGTGGAGGCGCTCGAGTTCTTCCTGAGCCTGCGCCGGGTGGGCCTGCTCGCGTCGCAGGACACGCTCGACCGCGAGTTCGAGCGGGGGCGCCTGGGACTGCTGCTCTCCGGCGCCTGGCTCCTCGAGCGGCTGCCGCGGGAGGCCCCCGGCCTGCACTACGGCGTGGCGCCGGTGCCCGCGCCGGGGCCCGACCGTGGGACGCACGCCTCGTGGGCGGACGGCGAGGTGCTGGTCTCGTTCGGCGCCTCGCGGCACAAGCAGCACGCGCTGGAGCTGGCGCGCTTCCTGGCGCAGCCGGAGAACGTGCTGGCGCTCGCCGCGGCGGCGGGGAGCGTGCTGCCCGCCGCCGCGGAGGCCGACACCAGCGCCTACTACCTCACGCGTCCGCTGGAGCGGGCGCTGGTGCGCCAGCTCGGAAACTCGCGCTTCACGCCCAGCCACCCGGCCTGGATCGAGATGGAGGAGGCGATCGCGGACGAGGTCGCTCAGGCGCTCCACGACACGAAGTCGGCGGCTCAGGCCGTGCACGATGCGCAGGCGCGGCTTGCCGGGCTCGTGGGCAGGCGCTGACGCATGCGTACCCATCCGCGGACCGCCGTCTCGCCGCCCGTGCCGGCCGTCCCCATCGTCCCCCGGCATCATGCCCCGCCGGGCCCTCCCACAGGAGCGCAGCCATGAACCGGTCGTCCCATCCCGACGCGCTCGCCCCCGTGCGCAGCTACGCCTCGCGTGACGAGCACCTGATCGTGGGCCTGATGAGCGGCACCTCGGCCGATGCCGTGGATGCCGCCCTGGTGCGCTTCAGCGGGTTCGGCCTCGGGACCCGCCACGAGGTCGTGGCCTACCGTGAGACCCTGCTCGAGCCGGCGCTCAGGCGCGAGGTACTCGAGGTCGCGGCCGCGGCGGAGCTGCCGCCGGAGCGCCTGATGCGGCTCGACGCGGCGCTGGGTGAGCGCTTCGCGGCCGCGGTCCTCGAGCTGCTGGCCGAGGCGAAGGTGGACCGCGCGCGCGTGGACGCCATCGGCTCGCACGGGCAGACCGTGCGCCACATCCCGCGCCACATGGGCGGAGGCCAGGCCCTCACGCTCCAGTTGGGCTCGGCCGCGCTGCTGGCCGAGCGCACCGGCCTGGCGGTGGTGTCCGACTTCCGCACGCGCGACACCGCAGCGGGTGGGGAGGGCGCCCCGCTCGTGCCGCTCGCGGACTGGTGGCTCTTCCGCTCGCAGGTCGAGGCGCGCGCGCTGCTCAACCTGGGCGGCATGGCCAACGTGACCTGGCTGCCGCGCGGCGGCGGCCTCGCGGACCTGCTGGCCTTCGACACCGGTCCCGGCAACGCCGTGCTCGACGCCCTGATGTCGCTGCGGAGCGGCGGGCGCGAGACGCACGACCGCGACGGGGCCGTGGCGGCGCAGGGCCGCGCCAGCGAGGCGCTGCTCTCGGAGTTGCTCGAGGACCCGTTCTTCGCCCTGCCGCCGCCCCGCACCACCGGCCGCGAGCACTTCGGCGACGCCTACGCCGTCAAGCTGCGCGACCTGGGGCTGTCGCTCGGCCTGGCCGAGGAGGACGTCATGGCCACGGCCGTCGAGCTCACCGCGGCCTCGGTGGCCAGCGCCTTGCAGCGCTTCATCGTGCCGCGCGGACGGCCCGACGCGGTCTACGTGAGCGGCGGGGGCGTGCGCAACCGGACGCTCATGCGAGCGCTGGAGCGGCGCTTCGCGGGCGTGAGCCTGCAGCCGCTGGCCGCCCTCGGCGTGCCGCCCGAATCCAAGGAGGCGCTGGCCTTCGCCTTCCTCGCGCACCAGACGCTGTGCGGACTGCCGGGCAACGTCCCCTCCGCCACGGGCGCGGCGCACCCGGCCGTGCTCGGGCACATCACGCCGGGGGCCGCGCGATGAGCAGGGCGACCCGGATCGGCTCCGTCGTTGCGGGCGCGCTGGCGCTCGCGGCGCTCGTGACCTCGTGTGCGACCGTGCCCGCGGGCCGCCCGCCGCAGGCGGGGCCGCCGCCCGTCCGGCGGGTGGTGGAGAGGCCGGCACCTCCCGCGGCCGCTCCGGGCGAGGCCGTCCGGGGCCCCGGACGGCTGCGGCTCGAGCAGGAGCCCATGATCGAGGTGGGGCTCGCCTGGGACCTCGAGACGGCCGAGTTCACGCCACGGACGGGCATCTACGTGACCTATCCCGACGGCACCAGCGAGCCGGCCGGCGAGGTGATCCGTGTCGCGCGCGCCGCCGGTGGGGCCACCTTCGACAACGCGACCGGCAGGGCGAGCCCGCGGTCGGGCAGGCTCGAGCGCGGCGACACGCTCTGGGTCGGCAACCCGCGGCTGCCCGGCGGCAGCCGCGTCCAGTGGAACTCGAAGACCTGGCGCGGGGCCTTCAAGGTCTTCCTGGGCCCGCGCGGCGGGCTCACGGTGGCGCTTCGCCTGCCCCTCGAGAGCTATCTGCTGGGCGTCGTGCCGGGCGAGATCGGCGGACTCACGAAGGACCTGGTCGAGGCCGGCCGCGCGCAGGCCATCGCGGCCCGCTCGTACACCCTCTTCTACCGCGGCCGCCGGGCCAGCGAGGGGTTCGACATCTACGGGACGGTCGAGGACCAGGTCTACGGGCCCGCCGAGAGCGAGCGGCCGCTCGCCACCGAGTGCGTGGAGCAGACGCGCGGAAGGGTCGCGCTCTACGAGGGCCAGCCCATCCGGGCCAACTACTGCTCGACCTGCGGGGGCATGAGCGCCGAGGTCTGGGAGGCCTGGCCCTCCGCGGCGCTGCCCTACCTCGAGTGCCGGCGCGATCGGGCCGGAGCCGACGACTTCTGCTCGGCCTCGCCGCAGTATCGCTGGCGCGAGCGCTGGGCGGCCTCGGAGTTCCTCTTCTTCGTCGAGCGCCACGGGCCGGCGCTGGGGCTGAGCCTCCCGCCCGGCGGGCTGGGCGATCTCGTGGACGTCCGCGCCGAGGCGCGCTCGCGCTCGGGACGCGTGTGGCGGCTGCTCGTCCGGACGACGAAGGGGGACGTGGCGATCCCCGCCTACGCGATCCGGGGCGTCCTCAGGCGTGCGGGCACGCCGAGCGCGATCCTGCGCTCCAACCTCTTCAAGATCGACGTGCGCCGCGACCGGGCCACGGGGCGCGCCCTCGAGGTGGTGGCCAGCGGCGCGGGCGCCGGGCACGGCGTCGGCCTCTGCCAGACGGGCGCGCTCGGCATGGCGCGCGGCGGGGCGAAGGCCGAGGAGATCCTGAGGCACTACTACCCGCGCATCGAGCTCGAGCGTCTCTACTGAGTGGGCGCCGCGAGCGGCTCGGACCGGTGTCCCGGACGCGGGCCGGGGGGGCCGGCGCGCATTGACAGTGCCGGACCTCGCGGGTAATGTCCCCCGGCTCAAGGGCACGCGCGTCTCTCGCGGTGCCCTTCTGCCGCGGGGTTGTAGTTCAGTTGGTTAGAACGCCTGCCTGTCACGCAGGAGGTCGCGGGTTCGAGTCCCGTCAACCCCGCCATCTTTCACGGCCGGCTCCTGCCGGCCGTCGCCATTTCCCGGCGGCGACCGCGTGCCCCGCCGCGGTGCGGTGCCCCGCGAAAGGCGCCTCCGGAGAGCCCTCGCGGCCCCGCCCGGAAGGGCCCGGTTTTCCATTGACGGGGGGGACCCGCTCCGTATACTGCCGGTGCCTTTTCGCCCGGGCGCGCATCCGTGGGTGCGTCCGTCCATCCGATGCGCGTCACCAGGCAGGAGCAACGTCAACGGCGCGCGGGTCGCGTCAGGGCATGTGCCTGAGGGAGCCATGATCAAGAAGAAGGGGATCCCCGACGACGACGATTTCGGACCCATCCCCGACGACGAAGCCGACGAGTACGACGAGGATGAGGACGACGATCTCTTCGAAGACGACGACCTCGAGGACGACGAGGAGTTCGACGAGGACGAAGAGTTCGACGACGAGTTCGAGGAGGAGGAGTACGAGGAGGACGAGGACGACTTCGAGGAGTTCGACGAGGGGGAGGAAGAGGAGGACCGGTAGGTCCTGACCCGGATCCGCGACGGCACCGGGCACGCATCGCGGCGGCCGAGCGCCGATGCGTCGCCTGCCCCGCCGCGCGCGGCTGGAGTGGATCGGCGACCAGGGGCCCTGGACCGGCGGTGCCGGCACAGGGCCCGAAGTGTCTGGAGGAGAGCGCATGGACCACCCCGACTGGCCGACCGGGCTGCCGCACAACTTCGGCGGGCTCGGCGAGGAATTCTCGTCGCTCGAGCACGCGCGGGCCGTCGTGCTGCCCGTGCCCTACGATTTCAGCACGACCTACCAGGGCGGCACGCGCTGGGGACCGCGCGCCATCCTCGCCGCCTCGCAGAACATGGAGCTGTGGGACGAGGAGCTGGGCGCCACCTACCGGGCGGGCATCCACACCCTGTCCGAGGTGGAGCCCACCGCCCTCGGCCCCGAGGCGATGGCCGCGCGCGTCGAGCAGGCGACCGGCTGGATCCTCGACCGAGGGAAGCTCCCGGCCATCCTCGGCGGCGAGCACAGCATCACGGCGGGCGCGGTGCGGGCCGCGGCCCGGCGCTTCGGCGCGCTCTCCGTGCTGCAGTTCGACGCGCACGCCGACATGCGGGACACCTACCTCGACTCCGCCTACAGCCACGCCTGCGTGATGCGGCGCGTGCGCGCGGAGGTGCCCGCGGCCTCGGTGGGCATCCGCTCCTTCAGCGAGGAGGAGGCCCTGTACCTGCGCGACCACCCGGTGCCGATGTGGAGCCCCCGCGCCTTCCGCGCGCTCCGGGGCGACTGGAGCCCCATCCTCTCGGCGCTCGGCGACACGGTCTTCGTGACCTTCGACCTGGATGCCCTCGACCCCTCGGTGCTCCCGGCGACGGGCACGCCCGAGCCGGGCGGCCTCGACTGGTACGAGGCCGTGGACCTGCTGCGTGCGGTGGCGCAGCGCTCGCGCATCGTGGGCTTCGACGTGGTGGAGCTCGCGCCCATCCCGGGGCAAGTGGCCTCGGACTTCCTCGCCGCCCGGCTCGTCTACCGGCTCGTCGGCCTCGCGCTCGCGGGCCCGTCGGCCGCGGCACCCCGGGCCTGAGGAGGCCTTCCCGTGGCCGAGACGAAGCGCCTCGTCCTCCGCAAGAACCAGGACCGCCGCCTGCGCGGCGGACATCCCTGGGTCTTCAGCAACGAGGTGGCGCTGGTCGAGGGGCAGCCCGGGCCGGGTGACCTCGTCGAGGTGGCCGACTTCCGCGGGGCCTTCCTCGGACGCGCGTACTACAACGCGCACAGCCTGATCTGCGCCCGCCTGATGACGCGCGGGCGCGACGAGGTGGACGCGGAACTGTTCGTGAAGCGCCTGGAGCGGGCGCTGCGGCTGCGAGAGGCCATGCTGCCCGGCGAGCGCACCGCACGCGTGGTCTACGGGGAGTCTGACCAGCTGCCGGGCCTCGTGGTGGACCGCTACGGCGAACATCTCGTGGTGCAGGTGCTCACGCTGGGCATGGAGCTGCGCCAGGACACGATCCGCGCGGCATTGGAGCGCGTCCTCGCGCCGCGCGGCGTGGTGCGCGCGGCCGACTCGCCGCTGCGCGCGCTCGAAGGGCTTCCCCTCGAGCGGGGCGTGTGGTGGGGCGAGGTGCCCGAGCGCGTCGAGGTCATCGTCGAGGGCTTCCAGGTCGAGGTGGACCTGCTCCACGGGCAGAAGACCGGGCTCTTCCTCGACCAGCGCCTGAACCGGCGCGTGGCGGAGGCGCGCGCCGCCGGGCGGCGGGTGCTCGACCTGTGCTGCTACCAGGGCGAGTGGTCCCTGCACGCGGCGCGCGGCGGGGCCGCCTCGGTCCTGGCGGTGGACTCCTCCGAACCCGCCCTGGCCGCGGCGTCGCGCAATCTCGCGCGCAACGGGCTGGCCGAGCGCGTGACCCTGCGGCGGGGGGATGTCTTCGAGGTGCTGCGCTCCCTCGAGCAGGCGGGCGAGCGCTTCGGGCTCGTGGTCCTCGACCCTCCCGCGCTCGTGAAGTCGCGCAAGCACATGGCGGCGGGCGCCCGCGCCTACCGCGAGCTGAACCGCGCGGCCATGGCGATGCTCACCGAGGAGGGCACGCTCGTCACCTGCTCGTGCAGCCACCACCTCGACGACGTGCTCTTCCGCCAGGTGCTGCTGGAGTCGGCGCGCCATGCGCACCGGCCGTTCCGCATCGTGGAGTGGCGCGGCGAGTCCCCCGACCACCCGCAGCTGCTCGCGGTTCCCGAGACGCACTATCTCAAGTGCGCCGTCCTGCAGGCGGTCTAGACGTCCCCCGCGAGGGTTCCGTCGTGCATCCTGCAACGCAGAGCCCCGTATCCCTTCAGTCGGGGAAGATCCACCAGATAACAGGTGGTATGAGGCTCGATCCGGCTCGGGGCGAGCCTGGCCCCGTCTGCCCCGCTTCCATCCCCGGCACATGCCTGCGCGCGGTGCTGGTCACCGCCCTCCTGCTGGCCGCGCTCGCCCTTCCGTACGCCCGGTGCGCGAGCGGAGGCGTCGTGTCCGCGGGCGGCATCCACGGCGCCGGCCGGCCGCCCGCCGCGCGCGCGGCCGACGGGACCGTGTCCTCCAGTTTCGCCGACGCGGCCCCGCGCCACCACGATCCCGGGCAGGTCGCGTGCACGGACTGCCATCTCTGCACGGCGCCCGCGGAGGCCGACCCCGGGAAGGTGGCCTCACTGAACGGGAGCAGCCCCGTCGTCTCCAACCCGGCCCTGCTGCGCGAAGCCGATCCGCTCGACCTCTGCCTGTCCTGCCACGACGGGCACTCCGGCGTCCCGGATGTCGTCGGCGGCGACGCCAACGGCCTCGCCGATCGCTCGGCGGGCTTCTTCGGCCCGCCCGACTCGCCCAGCCGGCGCGGCCACACGCTCGGGCACGGCCTCGGCACGCGCGGAAACGGGATCGGCCCCTGCGACCGCTGCCACGGGGGAGCGGGCACCGCCAATGTGACCTGCATCGACTGCCACGACCCGCACGGCAATCACGTGGCCCGCAACCTGCGCTGGGCGAGCGATCCCGATGCCACGCCCGGGCTCGGGCTGTTCGTGGACCCCGCGGCCCTCGGGATGCGCCGCTACGAGGCGGACCGCGTCTCCTTCGGCACCCTCGACGACGACGCGCTGCGCGAGGTATCGAGCATGTGCGCGGACTGCCACCACGACCACAGCGGAGCACTCGGCGTGATCGCGGACGCGTGCGGGGGCTACAGGAGGCATCCGGCCTATGACAGCGAGCGGGGCTCGCCCAACACCATCGCCCAGGGCGAAGCGTGCGGGGCCACCGCGCCGGAGCACTGGGAGCGGGGCTGTGGCTCCGGATTCGACGGCACCCGGCGCGTGCGCGTCGTGGTGAGGGGGGCTACGAGCTACGCGGCCGGCCGCGACGTGAGGGCGCGCACCTGCGGCGTCTTCTGCCTGAGCTGCCACAAGGCCCACGGCTCGTGCCAGCCCTTCGGTCTGGTCTGGCCGGCGCAGGCGGGCCTCACCGCGACCGGCTGCGACCAGTGCCACCTCAAGGCGGACGTGCCGTCCGCCCTTGCCGGTGGCGCGTCATCCGCGTGGCCCGGGGCTGCCGCGCCCGCGGCCGCTCCGGTGGCCGGGGGGCCGCGTGGCGCGGAGGTCGCGGGCGAGGGATCGCAGCGCTGAGGCACGCGGGACCCCCGGCCGGCGCCGGGGGGATCAGCTCTTCGCCGTCTCGCCGCCCGCCTTCTTCACCTCGTCCAGGTAGTTCATGCGCAGCTCCGAGAGGACCTGCGCGAGCACGCGTGCCTCGTCGGGCTCGAGGTTGCCGCGGGTGCGCGCCTCGAGCGCGGCCAGCGTGTCGATGGTGTCGCGCGCGGCCTCGAGGTTCTTGTCGATCTGGCGGGTGAGCGGGTTCATGAGCTTGCCGAGCGTCATCATGCCGCTCTGCTGCAGCCCCAGCAGGAGCTGCAGGAAGAGCGCGGCCTGGCGCGAGGGGTTCGTGTCGGTCATGGGTCGGCTCCTTCGGCCTGCGCGGGCGGGCCCGCGGTCTTGGCCTCCTCCCACAGCGCGTCCATCTCCTCGAGCGTGGCCTCGCTCGGACGGCGGCCCTGCTCGGCGAGCCGGCGCTCGATGTGCTGGAAGCGCTCGCGAAAGCGGTGCGTGGCGGCGCGCAACTCGCGCTCGGGGTCGATGGTGAGGTGGCGCGCCAGGTTCACGACGGCGAACAGCAGGTCGCCGATCTCCCTCGCGATCGCCCGGTCGGCGTCGTGGCCCAGCTCCTGCTCGATCTCGCCCAACTCCTCGCGCACCTTCTGCAGCGGTCCCGAGAGGTCGGGCCAGTCGAAGCCCACCGCGCCGGCCTTCTCCTGCAGGCGGTAGGCCGCCACCAGCGCCGGCAGCCCCTTCGGTTGCTCGCCCAGCAGCGAGGTCCGCGCGCCGTCCACGTCCTTCTCGCCCTTCTTGATCTCCTGCCACTGGCGATACGCGGCGTCGCCATCCTTGATGTCGGCGCTGCCGTAGACGTGCGGGTGCCGGCGGATGAGCTTGGCCGCCGCCTGCTCGAAGCCCTCGGCCAGTCCCGGGCCGCCTCCCTCGCCGCTCATCTCGAGGCAGAAGAGGGCCAGGAACGCGAGGTCCCCCAGCTCCTCGGCGACGTGCACCGGGTCGCCTGAGCCGATGGCCTCTCCCGATTCCACCGCCTCCTCGGTGAGGTAGGGGGTCATGCTCTGCAGGGTCTGCTCGCGGTCCCAGGGACACCCGTCGGGGCCGCGTAGCCGGCGGCACACCGCGACGAGGTCGGAGAAGGCCTTCTGCTCGCGCGCGGTCGCGAGATCGGCCGCACGGTGAGGGGTGTCGTCGCTCATGGCGGCCGCAGCATAGCGGAGCGGCAAGCGCCAGACCAACGGACGCCGGCCGGGCGGACGCGCGCTCAGCGCGGCGCGCGAGTCCGGCGGCGGGCGAGCGCCCAGACCAGCGCCGCTCCGAGCAGGAGCGCGACCAGCGGCACCAGCAGGGCCGCCGCGGTCAGCGCAACCGCCAGCGCGTCCTCGACCGAGGAGAGCAGCGAGTTGGCGTGCCCGAGGGAGAGCGCGGTGCTGCCGAGGCGCGTCTTCGCCTTCACGCCGTGCACCGCCAGCGCGCCCACGCCCATCATGAGGGCGACGAGCTGCGCCCACGGCGTGCCCCAGCCCTCAAGCAGGGCGTAGGTGCCGACCCACGCGGCGGCCGGGCGCACGACCGTTCCCAGCGCGTCCAGCGCGTGGTCCATCACGGGCACCTTGTCCCCGAGCACCTCGAGCAGCGTCGCCGCGCCGAGGGCCCAGAGGGTCGCATCACCGGCCAGCCACTCGAGCCCGGGCCGCAGGTGCAGGAGGCCGAAGCGCGCCGCGAGACCCACCGCGAGGAGCGGCAGGAACGCGCGCAGCCCGCAGGCGGCGGCGATCCCCACGCCGCTGGCGAGCGCCAGGAGCAGGTCCGTGTCCATGCGGTCGTCGTGTCCGCGGGGCGGCGCTGCGTTTGCGCCCTCCCGGACGGCTGCCTATGCTACCAGCCTTTGCCTGGCCTGTGCGGGTGCCGTGGAAGCGGTGCCCCGCCGCGGAGGGAACCCATGGGCATGCCCGTCTCGACCTGGGTCGAGGTGGACCTCGACCGCTTCTCGGCGAACCTGCGCGCGGTGCGCGCCCTCGTGGAGCGGGGCGAGCCCGGCGCGGACGGGCCTGCGACCGGCCCATCCCGTGGCATCCTGCTCGTGGTGAAGGCCGATGCCTACGGCCACGGCGCGGTCGAGATGGCCGAGGCGGCCGAGGCGGAGGGGATCGCCTGCCTGGGCGTGGCGACCCTGCACGAGGGCATCCAGCTGCGCCAGGCGGGCTGCCGGCTCCCGATCGTGGCGCTCTCGCCGCTGCTGCCCAGCGAGATCCGCGAGGCGGTGGCGCACGAGCTGGACCCCAGCGTGTGCGACCTCGACTTCGCCCGCGCACTCTCGGCCGAGGCGGTGCGCACCGGGCGTGCCGTGCGCTGCCACGTCGAGGTGGATACGGGCATGGGCCGCACCGGCGTGCACGAGCGCGAGGCCGAGGGCTTCCTCGCCACGCTCACCGCGCTGCCGGGCTTGAGGCTGGCGAGCCTCTTCACCCACTTCCCGGACGCCGACGCGGAGGAACTCACCTTCGCCAGCGACCAGGTGCGCCGCTTCCGTACGCTGGTGGCGCGCCTCGCGGCGCGCGGCATCCGGCCGCCGCGGCTGCACGCCGCGAACAGCGCGGGCACGCTGAACCTGCCCGGGGAGCGCTTCGACTGGGTACGGGTGGGGCTGCTCGCCTACGGGCACGATCCGCCCGTCGCGCGGACGAAGCTCGACCTGCGGCCGGTGATGTCGTTCAAGAGCCGGCTGGTGCAGGTGCGCGACCTGCCGGCGGGGGTGCCCATCTCCTACGGCCGCACCTACGTCACCGAGCGCCCCATGCGCATCGGCGTCGTGGCGGTGGGCTACGGGCACGGGTACTCGTGGCTGCTCTCGAACCGCGGCCAGATGCTGGTGGGCGGGCGTCGCGTGCCCATCGTGGGCCGCGTGACCATGGACCTCACGATGCTGGACCTCACGACCGTCCCCGAGGCCAGGGTGGGCGACGACGTGGTGCTGTTCGGCGATCAGCACGGCGAGGTGCTCCCGCTCGAGGAGATCGCCGCCGGCAGCCAGACGCTGCCCTACGAGATCATGTGCACCATCGGCAAGCGTGTGACGCGCATCTACGTGCGGGGCGGCCGGCCGGTCAAGCTCACCTCGCTCGTGGGGGAGCGGGCCGAGTGGGTGGCGCAGGCGGCCGACCACTTCCGCATGCGGGCCGAGGCCGTGGCGGCGGCGAAGCGGGGCTAGGGCGTGCGCGCCTTCCTCATCATCCTCGATGGGGTCGGCGTCGGCGCCCTGCCCGACGCGGCCGACTACGGAGACGCCGGCGCCAACACGCTGCTCCACGTGGCCGAGGCGGTCGGCGGCCTCAGGCTCCCGCGGCTCGAGAGGCTCGGGCTGGGCCGGATCCTCGACCTGCCGGGTGTGCGGCCGCTCGCCGACCCGCGTGGTGCGTGGGGGAGGATGGCCGAGCGCTCGAAGGGCAAGGACAGCACGACGGGGCACTGGGAGCTCGCCGGTCTCGTTCTGGATCGCGCATTCCCGACCTACCCGGACGGTTTCCCGACCGACCTGCTCGACCGCTGGAGCCGGCAGACGGGGCGCGGGTGGATGGCGAACGTCGTGGGTTCGGGCACGGACGTCATCATGCGCCTCGGCGAGGAGCATCAGCGCTCAGGCCGGCTCATCGTGTACACTTCGGCCGACAGCGTCTTCCAGGTGGCGGCCCACGAGGAGACCGTGCCGCTGGCCGAGCTCCACGAGGCCTGTCGCGTGGCGCGCGCGCTGCTCGCCGGCGAGCACGCCGTCGGGCGCGTCATCGCGAGACCCTTCCTCGGGGGACCGGGGAGCTACCGTCGCACGCCGAACCGGCGGGACTTCTCGCTCGAGCCGGGGGGCGAGATGCTGCTCGACCGGCTCGTCGCGCGCGGCGAGCCGGTGGTGGGCGTCGGGAAGATCGACGACCTGTTCGCCGGCCGAGGCGTGAGCGAGGCCCTGCACGTGAAGAGCAACGCGGAGGGGGAGGAGATTCTCGCCGCCCTGGCGCGCAGGCCCGGGCACGGGCTCGTGTTCGCCAACCTGGTGGACTTCGATCAGCAGTACGGCCACCGCAGCGACCCGGTCGGCTTCGCGCGCGCGCTGGAGGAGTTCGACGAGCGCTTCGAGGAGGTGCTGGCCCACCTGAGGAGCGACGAGATGTGCCTGATCACGGCCGACCACGGCAACGATCCGACCGATGTGAGCACGGACCACTCGCGCGAGTACGTGCCGCTCGTCGTGGCGGGGCCCCGCGTGCGATCCGGCGTGGACCTCGGCACGCGCGAGACCTTCGCCGACGTGGCGGCCACGCTGGCCGAGGCATTCGGCGTGACCCCGCCGGAGGCGGGCCGCAGCTTCCTCAAGGAGGTGCGCTCATGACCCCCAAGGCCCTGATGGCCGAGGCGGTGCGCGCGCGGCGCCTGGCCTACGCGCCCTACTCGCGCTTCCCCGTCGGAGCCGCGTTGCTCACGAAGGACGGACGCGTCTACCACGGCTGCAACGTCGAGAACGCGTCCTACGGGCTGGCGGTCTGCGCGGAGCGCAACGCGGTCTGGAAGGCGGTGAGCGACGGCGTGACCGACTTCACGGCCATCGCCGTGACCGCCCGGGACGGCCGCGGCGCCCCGCCCTGCGGGTCGTGCCGGCAGGTGCTGCACGAGTTCGCCCCGAATGCGTGGGTCTACTGGCGCGACGCGCGCGGACGGATCCTCAAGCGGCGTCTGCACGAGCTGCTGCCGAACGCCTTCCGCCTCGAGGAGCTGAGGAGACGATGAGCCGCGAACGCGAGGAGTTGGTCGAGCTGATCACCCGGCAGGTGCTGGCCGCCCTGCGACGCGGCGCGGCCCCCGCGGAGCCGCCCGCGCCCCCGCGCGACGCGGCCGCCTGGCGCGCCGCGCACGAGGTGCAGGATCCCGCGACCGCCGACCGCTACCGGCTGTTCGGCGTGTCCACGTCGCGGGGCCCGGAGGACACGCGCGCGCTCCACGAGGCGGGCGCCGCCCGGGTCGTCACCACCACCGGGTACTGCCCGGCCTCGGACGGCCTGGCCTCGCTCATCGACCATACCCTGCTCAAGCCCGATGCGACGCGCGCCGACATCGAGAAGATCTGCCAGGAGGCGGCGCAGTTCTGCTTCGCGTCGGTGTGCGTGAACCCCGTGTGGGTGCCGCTCTGTCACGACCTGCTGAAGGGCAGCGCCGTGAAGGTGTGCACGGTGATCGGTTTCCCATCCGGTGCCCACGCGCCCGACGTCAAGGCCTACGAGACCCGCCGCGCGGTGGAACAGGGCGCCGAGGAGGTGGACATGGTCATCAACATCGGCGCGCTCAAGTCGAAGGACTACGCTCTGGTCGAGCAGGACATCCGCGGCGTGGTGCAGGCGGCGGGGCGGGACACCGTGGTCAAGGTCATCCTCGAGACCTCGCTCCTGTCGCGCGAGGAGAAGATCATGGGCTGCACGCTGGCCAAGGCCGCGGGCGCCGACTTCGTCAAGACCTCGACCGGCTTCGCGGGCGGCGGAGCCACTGTCGAGGACGTGGAGCTCATGCGCGAGACGGTGGGGCCCGAGATGGGTGTCAAGGCCTCCGGCGGCGTGCGCACCAAGGAGGAGGCCGAGGCCATGGTCGCGGCCGGGGCCACCCGCATCGGCGCCTCCGCGGGCGTGAAGATCGTGCGGGGCGGGGCCCCCGCCGGGGCACCCGCCCGGGGCGGATCGGGGCCGGCGGAAGGGAAGGGATACTGAGCCCCGTGCCCGATCCCCGCGAGTTCATCCGCGCGAAGCGCGACGGCGGACACCACCCGGCCGGAGACCTGCGCGCCTTCATCGGCGCGTACCTGCGCCGCGAGATCCCCGACTACCAGGTGAGCGCCTGGCTCATGGCCGCCTACCTGAACGGCCTCGACGAGGCCGAGACCGAGGCGCTCACGCTCGCGCTGCTGCACTCGGGCCGGACCTTCGACTGGAGTGGCCTCGGCCGGCCTTCGGCCGACAAGCACTCGACGGGTGGGGTGGGGGACAAGGTCTCGCTCATCCTCGCCCCGCTGGTGGCCGCCTGCGGCGTGCTGGTGCCCATGGTCTCGGGCCGGGGCCTGGGCCACACGGGCGGCACGCTCGACAAGCTCGAGTCCATCCCCGGGTTCCGCACCACCCTCGCGCCCGAGACCATGCGCGACCAGCTCGATCGCATCGGCGTGGTGATGGTGGGGCAGGGGCCCGATCTCGCCCCCGCCGACGGCCTCATCTACGCGCTGCGCGACGTCACCTCCACGGTCGAGCGCGACTACTTCATCGTGCCGAGCATCGTGAGCAAGAAGGTGGCCGAGGGGGCCGGTGCCGTCGTCTACGACGTGAAGTGCGGGGGCGGCGCCTTCATGAAGACGCGCGCGGCCGCCTCGGGCCTCGCGCGGCGCCTCATCTCGGTGACGCGCTCGCTGGGGCGCCGGGCGGCCGCGCGCGTGACCGACATGAGCCAACCGCTTGGCGAGGCGGTCGGCAACGCGCTCGAGGTGGAGGAGTCCATCGCCGTGCTCAGGGGCGCCGGTCCCGCGGACGTGCGGGACCTCACGCTGGAGCTGGCGGCGCTGATGCTGAGCCTGGCGGGGGCGGCCCCTCCGGCGGAGTCGCTCGACCGCGCGCGCCGCGCGCTCGAGTCGGGGGCCGCGTGGGAGCGCTTCGTGGCGCTCGTGCGTGCCCAGGGTGGCGACGCGGCGAGCGTCGAGCAGGCGGGGGGGTTGCCGCGCGCCCCGGTCGTGCGCCCGGTCACGGCGCCTCGCGCGGGCGTGCTCGAGCAGGTGGACACGTTCGGGCTCGGCGAGCTGGTGGTGGCCATCGGCGGTGGCCGGCGTGCCAAGGAGGACAAGGTGGACCCGCGCACGGGTCTCGTCGTGCGGCGGCGGATCGGCGCGGCCGTGTCGGCGGGCGACCTGCTGGCCGAGATCCATCTCGCGGCCGACGACCCACAGGCCGTCGAGCGCGCGCGGCGCTGCTTCCGCATCGGGGACGGACCGGTCTTCGTGCCCGAGCTGGTGATCGAGCGCGCCGAGTAGCGCAGGCTGACCCGGGCCCCCGACACCGCGCCGGTCGGTCGGTGAGAGGGCGCGCTAGCGGGGCCGGGCGACAGTCGCCCCGGGGGGCGGTGCCTCGTCGGGCGGCGGCACGGTCTCGGGTGCCGTGGGCTCAAGGGGCGCGCCCGGGTGCTGCGTGCAGTACTCCGTGGGCTCCGAGCCGCCGCTGTAGGTCTCGTTGGTAACGTGCGGGCAGGCGTCCGTTGCCAGCATCCCGCTCTCCGCGCAGACGAGGCGCGACACCGTGCCCGCGGGCTCAGGGAAGGTCTCGACCGGGCGGCCGCGGGTGGCCTCCATCATGAAGTCGGTCCAGATCGGCAGGGCCGCGCGCGCGCCCGTCATGTTAGGCCCGATAGTGCGCTTCTCGTCGTAGCCCACCCAGACCCCGGCCACCAGGCTCGGGATGAAGCCGACGAAGCCGGCGTCCATGCTCTCGTCGGTGGTGCCCGTCTTGCCCGCGGCGGGCAGCGCGAACCCGCGGGCCCGGGCCGGGTAGCCCGTGCCGTGGTCGACGGCGCTCTGCAGCATCGAGGTGGCCACCGCCGCGGTCTCCTCCGAGAGCACCTCGACGGGGCGCGGCGCGTTCCTTTCCAGCACGTTCCCGGCCCGGTCCTCGACGCGCAGGATGTAGATCGGGTCGTTGCGGATGCCGCGGTTGGCCAGGACCGCATAGGCGGCGGTGAGCTCGAGCAGGTTGACCTCGCTGGTGCCGAGGGCGAGGGAGAGGTTCTGGCCCAGCGGGCTCATGACGCCCATGCGCCGGGCGTAGCTCGCGACCTGCGCCACGCCGACCTTGCGCAGCAGCTTGATGGTCGGGATGTTGATCGACTGCTGGAGCGCATAACGCAGCGTGACCGGGCCTCGGAACTGCCGGTCGTAGTTGCGGGGTTCGTAGGGCTTGCCGTCCTCGCCGCCCGGGAAGGAGACGGGCTCGTCCACCACGATGTCGGTGGGCTTGAAGCCGTTGTCCATGGCGGCGACGTAGACGAAGGTCTTGAAGGCCGAGCCCGGCTGACGCTGGGCCTGTACGGCCCGGTTGAAGTTGCTCTGGTTCCAGTCCCGGCCGCCGATCAGGGCGCGGACGTAGCCGGTGTGCGGGTCGAGCGCCACGAAGGCGGCCTGCAGGTAGGGGGTGGGCTGGAGGCCGGGTGCGCCCTCCGCGACGAGCTGCTGCCGCGCGTTGTAGTTGGAGTGGGTGAAGCGCGGCTTGAGCTCCGTCTCGAGCGTGGTGAGCTGGCGCCCCAGCGCCCGCTCGGCGATCTGCTGCAGGTCCATGTCGAGCGTGGTCCAGACCTTTAGTCCGCTCTCGTAGACGGCGTTCGAGCCGAAGCGCTCGTCCAGGTGCAGCCGGACCATCTCGACGAAGTAGGGCGCCCGGTCGTTACTCCAGCGCGCCGGTGTGACGCCCAGCGGAGCGTTGATCGCGTTGTCGAACTCCACCTGGGTGATGGCGCGCGTGGTGAGCATGTTGCGCAGCACCTTGGCGCGCCTCGCCAGGGCCGCCTTCGGCCGGCGCCGCGGCGAGTAAACGCTCGGGTTCGCGGGGATGCCGGCGAGCAACGCGCACTCGGGCAGCGTCAGCTGCTGGACCGGCTTGTCGAAGTAGGCGTGCGCGGCCGCGTCCACCCCGTAGGCCCCCTCCCCGAAGTAGATCTGGTTGAAGTACATCTCGAGGATCTGGTCCTTCGAGTAGTTGCGCTCGAGCTCGATGGCGAGCGCCACCTCCTTGAGCTTGCGGGTGAGCGTGCGCTCGTGGGTCAGGAACAGGTTCCGGGCGAGCTGCTGGGTGATGGTGCTGCCGCCCTGCGTGGCGCGCAGGTGCAGCGCGTTGTTGGTGGCGGCCCGCGCGATGCCCCACAGGTCCACGCCCCAGTGGTGGTAGAAGTTCCGGTCCTCGGTCGCCAGCGTCGCGTTGGCGAGATGGTGCGGAATCTGCCGCAGCGGCACCGGGGAGCGGTTCTCCTTGTAGAATTCGTGCAGGACCCGGCCGCGCACGTCGTAGACCGTGGTCTTCACGGGGGTCTGGACCGAGGTGACCTGCTCCGGAGAGGGTAGGTCGCGGCGCAGCCACTGGACCAGGCCGAAGGTCACGCCGGCGGAGCCGAACACGGCGACGACGACGATCGAGAAGAACAGCTTCCAGGGGAACCGGGAGGCTGCGCGGATGGCGGCGTTTTCCATGGAGGAAGTGCTCGCGGCGGGCTCCTTTCGTCGCGCAGCGTAGAACGCTTCGCCCCGTCCTGCAACGCCGGGGGCCGGCCGGGGGCCGGCCGTGCCGCCCCCGTCCGCCCGGTTTGCTGCGGGCCGGGCCCGCCTCTAGAATCCGCGCTCGCGTCCCGAGCGTCCGACCAGGAGAGCGCATGCCCGTCTCCCCGATGACCCCCGAAGACCAGCTGGCCCTGCTCTCGCGCGGCACAGTCGAGATCCTGCCCGACGCGGGCGCGCTGCGGGAGCGGCTGCGGCAATGCGTGCGGACGCAGCGGCCGCTGCGCGTGAAGCAGGGCTTCGATCCCACGGCCCCCGACATCCACCTCGGCCACACGGTGGGGTTGAGGAAGCTGCGCCAGTTCCAGGACCTGGGGCACCAGGTGGTGCTCATCGTGGGGGACTACACCGGCATGGTCGGTGACCCGAGTGGGCGCAACCGTGCGCGTCCGCAGCTCTCGCAGGAGGAGGTCGAGGCGAACGCGCGCACCTACTTGGAGCAGTTCTTCAGGGTGCTCGACCCGGAGCCCCCGCCGCCGCGCCTGCCGGTCGAGGTGCACCGGAACGGCGAGTGGTTCTCGCGGATGGGCTTCATGGACGTGATGAAGCTCGCCTCGCAGTACACCGTGGCTCGCATCCTGGAGCGCGACGACTTCGCGAAGCGCATGCAGGAGCAGCAGCCGATCAGCCTGCACGAGCTCTTCTATCCCATCATGCAGGGGTACGACTCGGTAGCCATCCGCGCCGACGTCGAGCTGGGTGCGACGGAGCAGAAGTTCAACCTGCTAGTGGGGCGGGTGCTGCAGGAGACGCACGGGCAGCCGCCCCAGATCGCGCTCACGCTCCCGGTGCTGCCCGGGCTCGACGGCGTGCAGCGGATGAGCAAGAGCCTCGGCAACTACGTGGGCGTCATGGACGAGGCCCGGGACATGTACGGCAAGGTGATGAGCCTGCCGGACGCTGTGATGGGGACCTACTGGCGCCTCGTCACCGATGCGGGGGAGGACGAACTCGAGGCCGTGGAGCGTGACCTGGCGGGTCGCGAGGTGAACCCGATGGCGGTGAAGAAGCGTCTGGCGCACCGCCTCGTCCGCATGTACCACGGCCCGGAGTCCGCGGACCGCGCGCAGCACGACTTCGACACCCAGTTCAGCCGCCGCGAGACCCCGGAGCACCTGGAAGAGTTCGGCCGGGAGCAACTCCTGAAGGCGCAGGGCGGTGCGCCGCGGATCGGCATCGTCGAGGTGCTCTTCGCCAGCGGAATCGCCCCTTCCAAGGGTGCGGCGCGGCGCCTGGTCGAGCAGAACGCGGTGAGCGTCGACGGCGAAAAGGTGACCGGATTCGACCATAGGATCGATCCGGACACGGGCTTCGTGGTCCGCGCCGGGCGGAAGATGCGGCGCTACCGGCCCTAGGGGGTTCTCTCTATGCCGGCTGTTGGCCCGGGGCGTTGTGGTAAGTTGTTGTCTTGGGCGGCCTTGCGGCGTCTCCCCCCCGGGGTTGACAGGATCGTTGGCCTCGCCTATATTGCCTCGGCTGCAGGGAACGAAGCTCTCCGGAAAAAGCGTTTGACTTCCATCACATCCGAAGGGTAGATTCCCCGTCCGCCTTTTCCGCAAGGAATGGGCGCTCGACAGACTTCGCTCTTTGAAAATCGAATAGCGCGCGAACTTACTGAAAGCCCGTGCGAGGTCCCGACTTCACGTGCATTCCTGGCGTGGATGTCGGTTTCATTCCTTGCTATTGATCCACGCGGGGGGCTTCGGCCCGTCGCGTGATCTCCGTTTTTTTCACCACGGAGAGTTTGATCCTGGCTCAGAACGAACGCTGGCGGCGTGGATTAGGCATGCAAGTCGAACGCGAAAGAGGGGGCAACTCCTCGAGTAGAGTGGCGAACGGGTGAGTAACGCGTGAAGAACCTGCCTTCGAGCGGGGGATAACACTCCCAACGGGGTGCTAATACCGCATGAGACCACGGGTCCACATGGACCTGAGGTCAAAGGTGGCCTCTGCTTGCAAGCTACCGCTCGAAGATGGCTTCGCGTCCCATTAGCTAGTTGGCGGTGTAACGGACCACCAAGGCGACGATGGGTAGCTGGTCTGAGAGGATGGTCAGCCACACTGGGACTGAGATACGGCCCAGACTCCTACGGGAGGCAGCAGTCGAGAGGCTTTGGCAATGGGGGAAACCCTGACCAAGCGACGCCGCGTGGAGGATGAAGGCCCTTGGGTTGTAAACTCCTTTTGCCGGGGAAGAAGTGCGATCAGGTGAACAATCTGGTCGTTTGACGGTACCTGGCGAATAAGCTCCGGCCAACTCCGTGCCAGCAGCCGCGGTAACACGGGGGGAGCAAGCGTTGTTCGGAATCACTGGGCGTAAAGGGCGTGTAGGCGGTCAGGTAAGTGGAATGTGA
>Ga0315295_10001063_pt1 | contig 23470 bp, 17 predicted proteins | sample YL17G14_0_MG_FD_204453 | JGI IMG/M metagenome (GOLD analysis project Ga0315295, IMG submission 204453) | Sediment microbial communities from Yellowstone Lake, YNP, Wyoming, USA - YL17G14_0 | ecosystem: Environmental > Aquatic > Freshwater > Lake > Sediment | place: USA: Wyoming | collected...
TGCAACTTTTATCTAAAATCTTTTTTACAGCCATGATTGCAGCGCTTCCTGAAAGAACGGCAAGGCTGCTTTTCAGAAAAACGAGGACCACATTCAGCAGTGTTGAATATAATGCAACCTTCTTTCCATCCTCTTCCATAACTTAGATTGTCGTCTCTTGTTACCCTTCTTCACACCCTGGCGTTTCACAGGGTGTTTTGCTGCCGCAACAAGTTTCATTCTTCCCGCAACGAGGCTGAAAAGATAATCCGGAACCGGCGTTCTTAACGATAAAGCCGCTTCCTCCCGAAATGATCCTCTTCATCTTGCCTTTGCATTCAGGACAAATTTCAAGCGGGGGGTCCTGCATTGACTGGTTTTTTTCAAATTGCCTGCCACAACTATCACAAAGATATTCATAGATCGGCATCTTATTCTTTCTCCTTCTCTTTACTTAGGCTTAACAGCGGGGTTATGACAGATTCAAAGGCCATTGCAGCTTCAGTCCCGGCAAAATCCCGGAGGAAAGGTTTTCCGCTGTCGCTGTATTCAACTATTTTCGGTTCTATCGGTATCCTTCCCAAAAACGGCACCCCCATTTCCAAGGCCATCTTTTCTCCGCCGCCTGTTTTAAAAATATCTGCAGTGACTCCGCAATGCGGACAGATAAAACCGCTCATATTCTCCACAACACCGATAATGGGCAGATTAACATGACGGCAAAAAGATATCGATTTCCGGACATCGTTCAGTGCAACGTCCTGGGGCGTGGTAACAATAACGGCGCCGTCAGCGCCTTCAAGGAGCTGAGCGATCGATATCAGTTCATCGCCGGTGCCGGGCGGACAGTCCACAATAAGGTAATCAAGGTCTCCCCATCTGACATCGGTGAGAAACTGCCGTATAAGACTGTGCTTCAGAGGCGCCCTCCATATGACTGCGTCTTTCCGGTCCCGGATGAGAAAGCCTATGGACATGACTTTGAGATTGTCACTGTATTCAACCGGCATTAATCCTTCTTCGGACTGTTTTAGCGGGGACCCTTCAAGCCCAACCATCTTCGGGATGCTCGGCCCGTGGATATCGATGTCCATGAGCCCGACCCCTTTCCCTTTTAAGGAAAGTCCAACAGCAATATTCGTAGCGACAGAACTTTTTCCGACACCACCCTTGCCCGATATGACCATTATTTTATGGCGTATACCGCAAATGTTTTGGTCGAGCATGAGTTTTTCCTTAAGCTCTTCTACCTCATCCTTGCTGGGACGTTTCTTGGATGGACAGGCGTTTTCCATTCCCTTGCTTTCAGTTGTCTTGTCCATAACGTAATTCCTCTCTTTCTTAAATATCCGAATTTTCCGATCAGTAAACTGACTGGCAATGCTTTCAAAATTCTTCCCCTCTTGAGGGGAAGTGGAGAGAACGGGGTTAATTTTGCACCTGTTCTCTCCACTTCTGTTCCCTTCAAGGATGGAGGAGTTGATGGGAAGAACAAATGAATCTATGGTACTAATACTAATAGCAAAAAAAATACCAATACGATATAAAGTAAAATTCTCTCACTGAATCAAATGGTTCGATGGATAGGGAGATTTAGAAACGTAAACTCTTATCTTGCGAAAACGCAATGAATGCAAGATAATAATGCATTAATGCAATGAATGTTATCCATCAAGTCTTCCGATCTTTTTCGTCTTTCTCCAGAGCGTACTTGGATTAATCCCTAATTCGCGGGCGGTGTTTCCCCTGTGTCCCTTGTTTCTTCTCAGCGCCTCTTTGATAAACTCAACTTCTGTCTCTTTGTTACGGTCACGTAAATATATTTCATGAAAATGAGTTGTATCTGTCTTGACTGCTTCCCTGAACTCTTTCGAAAGATGTTCACTCTTTATCTCTCCATTTCGGCACATGACAAATGCGTGTTCCAACAGGTTTTCAAGTTCACGGACATTGCCGGGGAAGTCATAAGTCATAAAGAGGCGCAGCACGTCGTCTGAAATGCCGGTGATGTTCTTGCCCTTGTTTGCAGCCAATTTTATTATAAAGTGATCAACAAGCAGGGGGATATCTTCTTTTCGTTTTCTCAGGGGCGGAAGCACTATTTTAACGATGTTGAGACGATAGAACAAATCTTCACGAAAGGTCTTTTGAGCAACCATTTCCGATAGATTATGATTGGTGGCTGATATGATGCGCACATCCGTCTTAACCGAACCGGTAGCCCCTAACGGCTCATACTCTTTCTCCTGCAGAACACGGAGCAGTTTTGCTTGTAAGAAAAGGGGAAGATCACCGACTTCGTCCAGAAAGAGTGTCCCGCCCTCGGCGAGGGCAAAACGTCCTGGCTTGTCCTTCTTTGCATCGGTAAATGCTCCCCGTTTATAGCCAAAAAATTCAGACTCCAGAAGATTCTCAGGCAGCGCCCCACAGTTGACTGCAATAAACGGCCCTTTTTCCCTTCTGCTTACGTTATGGATTGCCCGTGCAAACAGCTCTTTCCCTGTTCCGCTTTCACCCTGAATGATCACTGTGCTGTCACTTTCGGCTATATCCGGGAGGATGGTGAAAATCGCCTGCATATCATAATTCTTGCTGATAATATCTTCAAAGGAATACTGTCGGGAGATCTGTTTTTTAAGGACCTCCAATGCAGAGAGATCACGAAATGTTTCAACTCCGCCGATGATGTTCCCTCTTTCATCCTTTAAAACTGCCGTACTGATCGATATGGGGATAATTTTCCCTTCCTTGTCCAGGATGTTTACAGGCAGATCGATGATCTCTTCAGCAGTTTTTAAAGTCCTGCGGATAGCACATTCGTTCTGGCAGATATTTGCATGAAGGACATCGAAACACTTCTGTCCGATAGCCTTCTCTGAAGCAATTCCGGTAATACGCTCAGCAGCCCGGTTAAACGAGGTAATATTCCAGTCTTTGTCCACGGTAAAAACCCCATCTGCAATGCTGTCAAGTATTACTTTCGTAGCTACTGACGGTACTATATTTTTTTTGTCAGACATTTCTTCAATACGCTCTGCTCAATTTATAGAGTTCCCGCAACGTCCTTGGCGCCTGCCGACTGGATGGGCATACTAAGCATATCATTGAATGGCAAATGAATAATGCCAATCGGCTTAAAATAGGTAGCATCAGGCCTGCATTTGATACAGCGATATTTCTTCGGTCTTGGCATTGGTTAATTATAGGCATATGCCCATAATTAAGTCAAGAGGGGATTTCCGAAGAAAGATTCCTAATTATCTTTATTACTTTTAGAAGCCTGTCGAAATAAAACTTATTTTCATAAGTCAACAACGCGAACTCTTTCCTGTAGCAAGCAGAAAGATAATATTGTATAATTATGAATATTACAACTGGAAATGACTAATTGAAGAGGTGAGTTGAATTGGTTGAAGAGATAGAATTTATAATCAATAAATGTCCAGTAGGCTTAATTATTTTCAATCGTAAAATGGATATCATTGACCGTAACAAAAAAGCCTTGATGTTTCTCAATCAGTATGAGTTACCTGAGGAGACAATAAGTGTTACCAAAAGACTATTTGATGCTACTGAAAGAGGAAAACTCAGTGAACTATTTCCGGGAGAGATCTATATTACAAAAAAGCTCGATGGTTCAGCAAGTAACTGGGCATTCAGATTATACATACAAGAAAAATCAAACCCACTTGTCTATCTTCTTATTTTCGAGGAAACTATTTCAAATAAGCTTGATATGAATGGGATAAGACAGCAATTTACATTAACGAGGCGAGAGACTGACATACTCAAGCGAGTAATTGATGGTTCTAAAAATACTGAAATTGCAGTAGAGCTTGAAATAACCGAGCAGACAGTAAAAGACCATCTGAGCAATATTTATTTAAAGACCGCTACTGAGAACAGAATGGCACTCATGCGAACCCTTGTATATTCTCCCAATAATCAATTCGGTCCGCAATTATAAACGGATATACCCCAGAAGATTCTCAATCATAACCTGTACTTCCTCTGAACTGTTGATTCTAAAATCTTGTCTATTAATACAACATTACAAAAGGCAATCGATAAGATATTCAAAAAAATATCTACCCCCTACCCAGGTAGGATTGACTGTTTGATTATTTAAGAGAATACTCTTTATCAGGAGAGAATTAAATGGTCAAACTCATTTTATTTATATTGGGAATGTTTATCTCGTTAATGTGTTTTGATTTTGCGTCTGCATTTTGTGGAGATTGTGAAACATTGAAAATTGTAGCGTATGAAGATGCTGAAAGAATCGATTACATAAATTTTACATATCACTCTGGGATTGCGGTACCAAACGCTTTGATAGTTGAAGCCCAATTGACTTTTAAATACAAAAATCCTGCTTCGTATAATCCTACCTGTGAAATTGAAGTTATAAAAGCTGAATATACTTTTAGTGGCCGTACAGGTGACAAGATTTTTGAGGTTAGGTATATTGATACGGGTCTTTATAATCAAAATGAAAAAATAAGGCAATTTTTTGAAGAAAATGATCGAGTTCCATTAGATCTCAGCGTTTATAGTTTTTCAAATTGTACAGAAAATGACAAGATATTCATGAAAATGCTTAAACTAAAAGATAATCAGTTGGAATATCAAATGATTTTTCCTAAGTGCTTGAAGAGAATTTGAAAGCGTACTTTTCAAAAAATAAATAGTGGGGAAGGAAATATTTGCTGTTTTTATTGCGCATTTCATCTAAGAGTAATCAGCTTTACTTATAGTTTGATTTTACGTATAGCGTGGTGTTATGCACACCTGAACGTGAATGATCAATGATCTTGGTGAATCTTTGCTGAAGGACTCTTCATCGGGAAATTCAGGATGAAAGTGATATCTTAAAGCCTGTTGAGAAGATATCTTCAATGCCGGGATGTATCCGGAATAAAGTGGCAGTATCAAAAAAATAAATCCGAACAGGATTAATTTCCTTGCCTTGCCTTTAGCCATAGCATACTCCGTATCCCCTAATTATTACCTCTTGATTGTATGATTTTCTTCTGCAATAGTACAATTCCATATTCATGCTCTCATTTCACCTGTAAACAGTATTAAATGCCCAGCCTTAATAAGCCTTCCGCCGCTTTATTAATTTCTCAAACTCCACTGCAAAAAATACACCAGACGATAATACTATCGCAATTGTCAATTCACTTAAAGTTAAGGGCTCTGTCTTGAATATTGGATTTAAGAATGGCACATATATGGTTGCCATTTGAAGGATAAAAGTCAATGCAACTGCGCCGAGGAGGTATTTGTTAGAGAATAATCCCATCTTGAACAACGATTCTTTTTCTGACCTTATGGCAAGAACATGACCAAGCTGTGTTAAACCTAAAACTGTAAACACCATTGTCTGCCAATGAACATGTTCGGTTTTAAGCGACCATGCCTGAAGAAAAATAACAATGCCAGCCATTAAGAGTCCAAAACATATTGCGTGAGAACCAAGTCCATGGGCAAATATGCTCTCTCTTGGATGTCTTGGTGGTCTCTTCATCACGTCATTTTCTGCAGGCTCAGCAGAGAGGGCAAGGGCGGGAAGCCCGTCTGTCATAAGATTTATCCAAAGTATATGAATAGGCAGCAAGGGTATTGGCAGACCAACCAGGGGTGCAAGGAAAAGTGTCCAGATCTCTCCTGAATTTGTAGTAAGTAGATATTTTATGAATTTTCTGATGTTGTCATATATCTTTCTTCCTTCCCTTACTGTCTTTACTATGGTGGCAAAATTGTCATCGAGGAGTATCATGTGTGACGCCTCTTTTGAGACATCTGTCCCTGTGATACCCATAGCAACGCCTATATCAGCCATCTTTAACGCAGGCGCATCATTCACGCCGTCACCTGTCATAGCAACAAACTGGCCCCTGTCCTGAAGTGCTTTAATAATCTTCAGTTTCTGTTCAGGTGCAACCCTTGCATAAACCCTGACATGATCAACCCTTGCTTCAAATTCCTCTAATGTTAATTTCTCAAGCTCTCTTCCGGTGATGATTGCCTTTGAGTCATCATCAATGATGCCGAGCCTTCTGGCTATTGCCTTAGCTGTAACGGGATGGTCGCCTGTTATCATCACAGGAATTATTCCTGCTGTTTTGCACATTGATACAGCCTCCTTAACTTCTTCCCTCGGGGGGTCCATCATGCCAACAAGACCTAAAATAGTGAGTCCTGTTTCAACGCTTTCCGGTGACATATTATCAGGCAGGTCATCCCATTTCCTTGTGGCAATACAAAGAACCCTTAATCCATCTGCAGCCATCCTTTCGTTTATTCTGATGATCTCCTGTATATCTATCGGCTTCAGCCCTTCTGATGTCAGAATGTTGTCAGATTTTTCAATTAGGACATCTATTGCACCTTTGGTGAAAGAGACGAACTGAAAGGATTCAAGGGTTCCAGGATTCAAGGGTTCAAGCAATTGATTCTTTTTTGCACTTGACTCCTTGCCCCCTTGACCCCTTTGCCCCTTATGAAACGTAGTCATACACTTTCTTTCAGAATCAAAAGGTATTTCACCAGTTCTCGGTAAATTCTCTTCAAGCTCCTTCTTGTCAAAACCATTATTCTTTGCAATGTTATACAAAGCAATTTCTGTCGGGTCACCAATTACATTGCCAAGAGCATCTACCTGAGCATCATTGCTTAATGCAAGAGCCATCATCATTATGGGATACGGTGTAAGGATTAAGGATTCAGTTTTTTCACCTTTACTCCTTAATCCATAATCCTTAATCATTTTCCCATCTATCCATATCTCCTCAACCGTCATCTTGTTCAAGGTAAGAGTTCCTGTTTTATCAGAACAGATATAGGTTACTGACCCGAGTGTTTCCACGGCAGGGAGCTTTCTTATGAGAGCGTTCTGCTTTACCAGCTTTTTTGCTCCGAGGGCAAGAGAAATGGTTACTACAGCAGGAAGCGCCTCAGGTATTGCTGCTACTGCAAGGGAGATTGCTGTGAGGAACATTAACAAGAGCGGTTCTCCTCTCATTATACCGATACCGAAAACAATAGCGCATATGACAAGAATCGCAATGGCAAGTTTCTTGCCAAATGCCGCGAGTCTTTTTTGAAGAGGTGTTTTAACCTCTTCTCCCTCTTGAAGCATAATGGCAATCCTGCCGAGTTCTGTATTCATGCCTGTTGCTACGACAACACCCATGCCGCGTCCATAGGAAACAAAAGTTCCTTTGTATGCCATATTCTTCCTGTCACCGATCGGCAAATGCTCATCGTGCAATACCTTTGTATGCTTTTCAACAGGCACAGATTCACCGGTAAGTGCAGCTTCTTCTACCTTCAGCTGAGCAGCTTCCACAAACCTTATATCAGCAGGAACAATCTTTCCAGCCTCAAGTACCACAACATCACCGGGAACAATATGAGATGCCGGTATATTTTCCGGTGTTCCGTTCCTTATAACAGTTGCAGTTGGCGCAGCCATTCTCTTCAATGCAGCCATTGCTTTTTCTGCCCGATATTCCTGAATAAATCCAATAGCAGCATTGAGTACGATAATTATCACAATAGCTAAGGTGTCGGCAATATCACCTATGAACCCTGAAATAATCGCAGCGGCAATAAGAATAATGATCATGAAGTCCTTGAACTGATCGAGGAACATCATGAATGGGGTCTTCTTTTTCTTCTCCTTTAATTCATTGGGGCCGTATTGATCAAGCCTCTTTTGAGCTTCTTCTAAAGAAAGACCCTGAATAGAAGTTTGCAGTTCTTCAGCAACAGAGGTTATATCCTTTTGATGCCAGATCATATCATTTTCTCTTTTTTCCGTTTTTGAAATTTAATTTTAACTTTTTTCAATAATTTATATTTTAGAAATTGTTACAATGTCTTGTGAAGTAACTATTATCGCCATGCTACACGGTTTTGCCAAATCAACGTTGGGACAAGGATGATGTAACAACAATACTCACCAAGCTCAAAAAGCATATAATCGTTCCTTCCTAAAGTCCGCATCACTTTGGTCATTGAAAAGGTTCATAGTCCATATAGAAATCTATAATAAAAAATGGTTAGATATTTTATCTTTCCCTCTAAAATAAATTATAAATATTTCCAATCTATTTTTTAATGTGATACAATCTATCTAAACTAAAATAAGGAGGTAACATGACAATGGCAATGAAAGCAAAATGTGCTGCAAAAACCAAAGAAGGAAAGCAATGTAAGAATTCCGCAGCTGGGAAATCGAAATTCTGTGCATCTCACAAGAAAAAATAGTTGTAAATTGAACTAAAAAAGAAAGGAGTAAAATCAATGAAACTATTAAAAATAACTTTATTATCCCTGATAGTCGTGGGTCTTGTATTTTCCTTCGCCTTTGCAGCAGGAGATATGGCAAAAGGGAAAGCTCTGTTTAACGATCCAAAGTTGGCTGGTGGTACAGCAGGAAAATCATGTAATTCATGTCATCCGGATGGGAAGGGTTTAGAGAATGCAGGCATGAAGAAGAAAGAATTTAATCTTGGCGGTAAGAAACAAACAGGTCTTAAGGAAGCTATAAACACATGTATAGAAAATGCATTAAAAGGGAAAGCTCTTGATAAAAAATCGCAGGAGATGAAAGATTTAGCTGCCTACATCAAGTCTTTTGAAAAGAAAAATCCAGCTGCAAAGGCTAAAGAGTAAATTAAGATTCTTTTGAAAGGCACAGAGGGCGAGTGAAAAAAACGCGCCCTTTTTGTTGTATAGTGCAACCAGTAATCATTAGTATACTGCTACCCCTTATGTACAATATTTGTAGATACTATGCGCATCCGATTGCGAATGATCTCGGTGCGTGTTTTTATGAAGGACTATGTTCTGAGTGATAACGTCTGCAAGTGGCATTCCGTATACAGTTTAGATACCCAAGAAGTCAGCACGCATCAAGATATGCGACAGAATGCATGGGAAGGGAGCAGGTTCCCGGAGGAATCAATCTGAATAACAGGCAAGCTATTTCGTATTCGCCCGGACCATCTTCTCAATGAGACTGTGAAGTCCCATAATAATCTGGACTGGAGTCGGCGGGCATCCCGGTATATAGCAGTCGACAGGTATCACATTGGCAACTCCGTTTGTTACCGCATAGCTTCCCTTATAGATGCCGCCGTCAATAGTGCAGTCACCGCATGCGATAACGAGCTTTGGCTCAGGTGTTGCAATGTATGTCTTTTTCAGGGCGAGTTCCATCTGGCGTGAAACAGGCCCGGTGACAAGCAGGACATCGGCATGCCTTGGTGATGCTACAAAATCGATACCGAATCTCTGGATATCATAGATAGGATTGTTTAGTGCAGTGCATTCCCACTCACAGGCATTGCATGAGCCTGCGTCCACCTGTCTGATACGCAATGACCTGCTGAAGATGCTGTCAATCATCTCCTGAAGCGGGATGACTTTTGCAGCCTCTTCAGGGGAAATATTAAAGCCCTCTGGAAACGGGATCACTCTCTTTCTGCCCGTTATATTTTTCAGAATTTCTTTTATCACATGTCACATCCTGAATATGATAAGTTAAAGCTTTTATTGCACAGCGGGAAATCAGGCACTATGTTTCCGTGCACTGCAAATGGCACCACAGGCCAGTTACAAAAGGACGGTGACCTTAGTTTTACCCTCAAAGGTTTTCCATCCTTACCAGACATAACCCAGTAGAAGACTGACCCCCTCGGTGTCTCGGTATAACCCAATGCAGACGAAAATGCCGGTATAACTTTTAAATCAACAACAAGTTCACCCTTATACTCTTTTTCAAGGAGTGCTTGAATCAGAGATATGGAACATTCCGTCTCCTCTGCCCTGACCATCATCCTCGCAAGCACATCGCCTTTGGACATCGTGTGGATCTCAAAATCAAGCCTGTCATACAGCAGGTGGGGATGAGACTTCCTGATATCATCATGAATTCCCGAAGCCCTTGCGGTTATACCGGTAGCGCCCAATTTCCTTGCGATATCCTTTGATAATATACCGGTATCTTCGAGCCTCTCGACATGCGAAACTGTGCCGAGCAACAGTTTCATGAATTCCTTGTATTCATCTGTCACAGTATCAATGGAAGATAAGATGTCATCCCTCTGTAAAAAAATATCCCTTCTTACTCCGCCGATAACATTCATCCCTCTCAGGTATCTGCTCCCTGTTAGTCTTTCATTCAGCTGCATAAGCCGTTCTTTGATGATTGCTCCCTTTGCATATCCCACCGCAAGGCCGGTACCGGCACACATGTTTCCGATGTCACCGATATGGTTATAGAGTCTTTCAAGCTCAAGGAGAAGTGTCCTTACGGCTTTTGCATTCTCTGTTATTTCAATCTCAGCCATTCTCTCCACAGCCATGCAGTATGCAGATGCATGCGAGAAGGAAGAGGTTCCTGAAACCCTTTCTGCAAGCTGAACGCCCTCATGAAAACCTAAATGCTCAAAATGTTTCTCTGTCCCTTTGTGTGTATAAAACAACCGCGGCTCAAGGAAGAATATCGTTTCACCGACTGCACTGAACCTGAAATGACCGGGCTCGATGATCCCTGCATGAACAGGGCCGACAGGGATTTCGTAAATCCCTTCTCCTTCGACCTCCATAAAATGGTAAGGTTCTTTTACGGCAGTCCCTTCTCCCCATTCCCTCAGATCAGCCTCTGTAATATTCCAGTCTTTCCTTAACGGATGGGAATTGGCAGGGAAGGCATCGTGGAATAAAAGCCTGCGCAGATCAGGATGCCCCTCGGGTATTAAACCGAACATGTCCCGTATTTCCCGTTCATACCAGTGGGCTGCGGGGATATTATTTGTGATAGCGGGAAAGGACAGATCCTCTTCTTTCAACGTAATATAAAGTATGGGGAATTCATCTTTCCCTGAGCTGGAGAAAACAGCATATATCCTGAACGTCCCGTCAATTTCACGTTCATCAACTGCAAACATCACTCTCAGGATGGATTCACCATTCCTGTAAAGATAAATACAGGCATCCCTGAAGTCTTCCTTGCGGACTTCAAGATACACTTCATTCAAATGCTTTTTTGTATTGATAGCCCTTTTGAAAACTTTTTCCATTATTTTGCTCCCATGATATCAATGCATTGCCTGATAGTGCTGTCTATAAATCCGGGGATGGTTAAGCCGAAAACGATAATTAGGGAGGCAAGCAGGATCATTATCCCGTTATTCAGCACTGAAGAAAGAGAAGTTTGGGCAACAGATATTGTATGACTGTTTTCCCCTTTCTCCTTTTCTGCGACTTCTGTTGTTTCCCTTCCTCCAAAGAGCATCTTCCCGAAACCTGAAAGCATGCCATAAAAGACAAGCGCCACAAACAGGAGAAACAGTCCTGCTACCACCCACAAGCCTTTATCCACTGTTGCCTTTAAAACAGTAAATTCGCTCAGAAAAATATTAAAAGGCGGCGTGCCAGTTAGCGATAATACCCCGATAAAAGTCAGCGTGCCCAGAAGCGGCATTGAAGACAGCACACCGTTAACGTTTTCTATTTTTGTGGAACCGTAATTCGCCTGTATCTTGCCTGAAACAAAGAACATAAGTGGCTTCGAAAGTGCATGATTCATTATATGAAGGAGGGCACCGTATACACCCGCGGTTCCGCCTATTCCCATGCCGAGGGCAATGATGCCCATATGCTCAATGCTGCTGTAAGCGAGAAGCCGTTTGTAATTTACCTGCACAAGGATAAACACCGATGATATCCCCATCGATATAAGGCCGAAAAGGATCAGGAGATTGCCGGTAAAGACACTTCCGGTTGACGGGTCCACAATGGATATGAACCTCATAATACCGTAAAAAGCCGTATTCAGAAGTATGCCTGAAAGCAGGGCGCTTATGGGGCTTGGCGCCTCGCTGTGGGCATCCGGCAACCAGTTGTGCACCGGAGCAAGACCTGCCTTTGTGCCATATCCGAGGAGTATAAAAATAAATGCAAGCTTCATGGTTGAAGGATTCAGTTTTGGCGCGATAGCCCTCAGGGTTGTCCAGTTGAGCGCCCCCTCTCCACCCATGACAGAAATTGTTGCATAGTATGTAATGAATATTCCCAGAAGGGCAAATATGATGCCGACCGTGCAGAGTATTATATATTTCCAGGCAGCCTCTATCGCCAGACTCCTCTTGCTGAACCCGAGGCCTATCAGAAGCGCAGAGACTATTGTTGTCGCCTCAATGGCGATCCACATAAGCGCAAGGTTATTTGCTGCAGTGACCAACAGCATGGTAAAGATGAACAGGTGCAGAAGAGCGTAGTATCTCCTTATGCCCGGGATGCCGGTCAGTCCGACCTTCATTTCATGTTCGAGATACTCTATGGAATAGGCTGCCGAAGCAAGGCTCAAAAATATAACCAGCGCCATGATATATCCGGACAAGGCATCCATGTAAAACATGCTGCCCATCATCCCGATCGGGTTTGATACGGCGGAAATTATCACCGGCAGTGCAGCAGAGGCAAGGGCAACAGTTCCGGCAAGACTGACATAACCGATAAGCCTTGCGCTTCTCAGCATATAACATATGAAAGCGGTGATGAGCGGCATTAAAAGTATCAGAATCATGAACCCTATCCTTTCAGTATAGTCAGCTTGTCGAGGTCTGAAGACGCAAAAGATTTTCTGATCTGTATGAGAAAGATGCCGAGGATTATTATGCCCATCAGCATATCGAACAAAACACCGAGTTCTATAATCAAAGGCATTCCAAAGGTAAGTGCAAACCCTGAAAGAAAAAGCCCGTTTTCCATAAATAGAAGCCCAATCACCTGGATCACCGCCTTCTTTCTGGTTATCATGATGAACAGCCCGATAAGCATCACTGCAATCGAGATCTGCAGAACATTCTCAGATAAGCCTGTGACGAATATGCCCTGCTTAAGGGAGGCATAAACGACAATGACAAGCACACTCGATATGGCAAGAGAAAGGGCGTTGCTTATATACGGTTCTACATCATGAGTTGCCTTGATCTGCTTTACTATCTTCCTTAAAAAAAGCGGGATAAGAACACCCTTGCTGAAAAAAGTAACAACAGATGCTGCGTACAGATGAGCCTCGCCGGTCATGAATGCAGAAGCAGCCGTCAATGCCGACAAAAGCCATGAATTGAGTGTATATGCCTTAACGCATGGCTCAATCCTTCTGAATGAATTTATCGACACAGCAGTCAGGAGTATCCCTGCCGATATATAATCGATAACCGAGAATGCTTCAATCCAGTTTTTCATTTGTTCCCCATCATTATATAAGTTATAAGTGAAAGCAGGGCAAGGATGAATGCCCCTCCTAAAAGGGATGGAGGCTGAAAAAATCTCAGCTTTGCCCTTGTCGATTCTATCAGCGCCATTGAGACAGCCATGAAAAGCATCTTTACGCCATAAATACCGGCCGAAAGGGCAAGTCCCTGTATTTCCGTAGAATATGAAATGCCTGCAGGAAAGAATATATCAAATGCGATAGTGAACAGCAGCATCTGTTTTATGTAATGCGCCCATTCCATGAGCGCAAGATATCTCCCGGAATACTCAAGCAGCATTCCTTCATGTACCATGGTAAGCTCAAGGTGTGTATCCGGGTTGTCAACAGGTATCCTTCCTGTCTCAGCGACAATCGCTACGATAAATGCCGCGAGGGCAAAGATATGGGAAGGAGAATACAGTATGCTTTGTGTTTCGGCAATCCTCGCTATATTTGTTGATCCTGCTGATATGGCAGCGGTAAAAATGCTGAGCATCATCATCGGTTCCACAAGGATTGCGACTGTCATCTCCCTGCTGCTTCCTTCACCTCCGAAGGCTGTGCCGGTATCAAGCCCTGCCAGAGCCATAAAAAACCTCCCGAGCGCAAGGATGTAAATCAATGCTATGACGTCCCCGATTCTTCCAAACGGAGATTTTGTAGTGATCACCGGAACGATCATGGAAGCCACGATCACAGATACAATCACGATATACGGAGTTGCTTTGAATATCCATGAAGCAACAACGGACAGAACCATATCCTTTCTGAAAAGTCTGATCAGGTCATAGTAAGGCTGAAATATCCCGGGGCCTTTCCGCCCCTGCATATTTGCCTTGAGTTTCCTGATAACCCCGTTCAGCAAAGGGGAAAATAAAATGATAATGAGAAATTGAATATATTCCATATTAAGTCCCGAAAATAAGAAGCAGTATAAGGGTTATCAGGATGTAACCGAGATACAGATTCAGACTTCCTGACTGTAACATCCTCATTTTTGTGGCGGCATTGTGAATGAATGCTGTCAACGGCTTATAAAGATACATCTCGAAAAAAGGCGTTATCTCACCGCTGTATTTTATGGATTTTACAAACAGGGGCTTCAGTATATAGGAGATATGTAATTCCCTCTTCGGCAGATATATCCTTTTGAATATGACCCTGATCGGTTTTGTAAATGCTGTAGCGGTATATTGCATCCTTGACGTCAGTGAAGGCATGCCGCAGTCCCATGAATCCGCATAAACGGTTTTCCTTCTGCCGGCTGCAATAACGATCAAGAAAAGAACTGCGACGCCTATGCAAACCATCGAAGCAAATATCGCAAGGGGAGACAGGGATGAAAAAGTCTGGCTTACAGAGAGAAAACCTCCATCACTTATGTTTCCATCAGAACCGGCGAGGTCCAAAGCAACCGGAGTTATCATATGCAGTACCGTCCCGGGGAATATTCCTGCCAGGAGACAGAGTAGAGCAAGGATTGCCATCCCCGCAATCATGGATAGAGAGGACTCTTTTGCCTCCTCTGCATGCCGGCTTCTCGGTTGTCCGAGAAAGGATATGCCGAATGCCTTTACAAAACATGCAGCAGCCAATGCACCGGTAAGAGCCAGGGCAGCGCCTCCCAAAGGCGATATTATCTTTGATGTTATGGACGGCACATGAAAACCCATAAGCAGCGCCTGAAAGGTAAGCCATTCGCTCACAAAGCCGTTAAACGGCGGGAGAGCACAAATAGAGACGGACCCTATAAGGAAAAACAGGCCTGTATATGGCATAGTTTTTATCAGTCCGCCCATTTCTTCCATGTTTTTTGTATGCGTTGCATGCATCAATGAACCTGCGCCAAGGAAAAGAAGCCCCTTGAAGATCGCATGATTTAACGTATGGTAAAGTCCTGCAATAAGTGCAATTGCTGATAATGTATGGAGACCGTTGCTTATGAACATCATTGAGCATCCGATTCCAAGGAGTATGATCCCGATGTTTTCAATACTATGAAATGCAAGAAGCTTTTTTATATCGTGTTCCATCAGGGCATAGAGCACTCCTATAACAGAAGAAACCGCCCCTATAACTATAATGGTAATCCCCCACCATTCAGGTCCCTTTCCAAGGACATCCATGCTTATTCTGATGAAGCCGTATATGCCTGTCTTGATCATAACGCCGGACATAAGGGATGAGATATTGGAAGGCGCAGCAGGGTGGGCGCTGGGAAGCCATATATGGAACGGGATTATTCCTGCCTTCGTGCCAAAACCTATTATTGAGAATATAAAAACCAGTGTCTTTACGTCTTCAGGAATCGCGGCTGAAGCTGCCCTCATCCCTGAGAATTCCATGGTCCCTGTATATTTATAGAGCACAAGGTAGAGCGCCATTATGAATGCAGTGCCTATATGCGTCATCACAGCGTACAAAAGACCGGCTTTTGCTGATTTTTTATCCCTGTCAAATGCCACGAGGAAATATGAAACGACAGACATGGTTTCCCATGATATGAGGAATGTAATAATATTTCCGGACAGGACAACCGCATACATGCTAAGGATGAAAAGGTTATAGAGAAATCCGAGCAGACTTTTCCTGTCAAAGTCTTTCGTATAGCCAATCGAATATATTGATACTGACAGGGTCAGGATAGAAATTACTGTTATAAAAAATCCTGATAAGGCGTCACCGCGGAATACAATCTCAAGATCCGGAGATATCGGGATGGCAGGGAAATGCATCTGCATGCCTGAGGCAAGATATAAGCCTGAAACAATCAGGTTCAGAGCGCCTATGGCGGAGAGGATATAGATATACTGCTTTGCCTTCCGGAAGAAGACTAAAGAAAAAAAGGCTCCGGAAAGAAAAAGTAGAATCCCTGTATTGAAATAATTTTCTGCGTTCATTTCGAGAAAAATTTTTTAATTGTAACATATATTTCTAAATGTCCGGACAATAATTGCATTATCGGAACAACAATGATTTGGTTCTCAATCTGAAATGAAAAGACATTCCATAGTTGTTTTTTTATATAATACAAAATTGTTTTCTACTTGACAAAAATGTAACAGATTTTTAAAATATACATACGGTAACCGTTAGCCGACGAAACAGAGAGGTAAAGAATTATGTGCAGACTTGCTGCGATAACTTCAAATGAATATTTCTCCCCTATGGAGAATATCCTTGCCCTCGAGACAATGAAGGAAGGCCATGACGGCTCAGGCCTCGGCCTTACCCTGAAAGACCTTGGCGGGGATTTTGAAAAACTCAAGGGATATCCGATCCTGTCCGGAATATCTTCGAAAAGCGGGGCGAAGCTGCTTGATGAATTCATGAACAAGGCAGGCTTTAAACTCAAAGAGGTCTGGGCGCCGAAGATAAAACCCGTTAAGGGGATAACGCCTCGTGATCAGTATTTCGCACGAATATATGACTATCCCACTTCTTACAAGTATAAGACCGTGAGGGAGAGGGAAGATCTCCTCATGAATGTGCGGCTCACTCTGAGAAAAATGGGAGAGCAGGATGAGTCTCTCTTTGCCTTCTCCTTTTATCCGGACGTAATTACCCTCAAGGAAGTCGGCGATCCCCTCCAGGTGGCCGAGTTCTTCGGTCTTGACAGAGACAGTATCAGGGCGAAGATCGTTTTTGCACAGGGCAGGCAGAATACCAACTATACAATCTACTTATATGCATGCCACCCCTTCTTTATTCAGGGTTATTGCTCGATGACAAATGGTGAAAATACTGCGTTTGTACCCATCAGGGAATTCTTGATGAGCAGGGGGTTCCCGGGATATGTCGGTTATAACAGTGACAGCGAAGTATTTACGCATATCCTCCACTATACTGTGCGGCAACTGGGATTTCCATTAACCTACTATAAAGATGTGACAACACCCCTCAAGGATACTGAGATCACGTCCAGGGATGACAAAGATGCCTTGCGTCTTATGAAACAATCCCTGCGGCCCCTCTGCATTGATGGACCGAATATGGTAATTGGATTCACCCCTGATGGCACTTGCTTCATGGCGCATGACGCCAAGAAACTGAGGCCTGGTGTTGTCGGCGGGATAAAGGGCAAATATGCATTAATGTCTGAGGAATGTGGACTTGACAGTGCCATTCCTGATCGAAATAAAGCAGAGGACATCTTCCCGATGAAATACGACATGGTTATTGTAAAACCTCATGCTGAGGAGGTGAAGGTATGGAACCAGCTACAAAGTTAGATTATAATCATCAGCTCTCATTAAAAGAGTTTCCGTATATTGTCCGCTGGAGAGATCACCGTTGCACACGCTGCGGCAGATGCACGGCAGTCTGCCCTGTGAAGGCGATTGAGCCTACTGTTAAGGTCAAGCGAACTGTTTATTCAGAAGGACCGGTTCCGACACCGGAATCGGTGAGAAAGATTACCCAGGTTGTTGAACAGGTCACTGATGTTGAAAGACATTGTACAGGGTGCGGCACATGTACCCTCGTATGTCCGAATGATGCCATAGAGCCTGAATTCAACCCCCAGAACAAATTTCTCCATTATAAAAACAAAGGCGGCGAGGGATATAAGAGAGGCGGCAGGAGAAACGACCCAGGTGTTTCTACCCTTGACAGGCTCAAATTTACAAGGATCTCGATGCTTACAGACCCTGCACTTGATGCAGGAAGACATGAATTCCGTGTCAGAACACTCCTTGGAAGGATTCTGCCGGCAGATGAACTGCCTCTTAGAAAAACAAACGGTAAACTCATCGTTGACAGCAAGAGCGATAAATTCATCCCGCCGGTTAGGGAGATATTCCCGATAATGATCGGCAGCATGTCTATCGGGGCATTATCGCCGCCCATGTGGGAAGGACTTGCAATGGGGATTGCGTATCTTAATGAAGTGGAAGGGCTTCCGGTTGTCATGGCTACAGGAGAAGGTGGCGTACCGCCAGGGCTCTTGAAATCAAAATTTCTGAAATATTTTATCATCCAGATCGCATCAGGATACTTTGGATGGGATGAGATTATCCATGCAATCCCTCACATGGTTGAAGACCCTGCTGCAATTGAGATCAAATACGGTCAGGGTGCGAAGCCCGGTGACGGCGGTTTGCTCATGGCGCAGAAAGTTCTGAAGCTGATTGCGAGCATTCGCGGGGTACCGCAGTTCGTTGACCTTGCGTCGCCTCCTACACACCAGACGAAATACTCGATTGAAGAGGCAGTTGCCAAGATGATCCAGTCCATGTCAATGGCATGGGGATTCAGGGTGCCGGTTTATCCGAAAATCTCTGGTACAAAGACAGCACGCTCTGTCCTGAACAACCTTGCACGGAATCCTTTTGCAGCAGCCCTCTCGATCGACGGAGAGGACGGAGGCACAGGCGCTGCATACAATGTATCAATTGACAAGATGGGGCACCCGATTGCATCTAATATCAGGGAGTGCTACCTTGACCTTGTAAAACAGGGCAAGCAGAACGAGCTACCGCTCATCGCTGCAGGCGGTGTTGCAAAGAAAGGGAATCTGGCAGCCAATGCAGCAGCGCTCATTATGCTTGGGGCATCGGCTGTTTCTGTCGGTAAATACATAATGCAGGCTGCAGCCAACTGTTTCGGTGATGAACTGAACCGCTGCAACCTGTGTAATACAGGGAAGTGTCCACGGGGCATAACCACACAGGATCCAAAGCTTTACCGGAGACTCGATTCAGACAAAGTTGCAGAGCGTGTGGTGGAAGTCTTTCGGTCCGCTGATGTGGAGTTAAGGAAAATATTTGCTCCCATGGGCAGAAGTACGGAATTGCCCATCGGGATGTCTGACGGCTTGAGCATTGATGACAAGGCAATGGCAGACAGATTGGAAATAAGTTATGCGTGCTAAAAAGACAGAAAAGAAGCAAGGGGCAAGGGGCAAGGGGCAAGGGATAGGAGAACAACTCCGAACTCCGAACTCCGAACTCCGAACAAATGTTGTAACCATTCACGGCATTGCTGACGGTCATCGTGTCCCTTCCAGGATACTTGAAGAGCAGATTCAGCAGGCTGTCAGGGATGGCGCGCGCGAATTGCATATCATTGCTGATGGACAGCACGGTATCGGCGGCAGGATATGGCCGAGAGGTGAAACAATAAAAATAACCGTTGAGGGACCGACCGGGCAGAGACTCGTGAGCATGGGGATGCCCGGCACAGAGATTATCGTCAAAGGAAGCGTTTCCGATGACGTCGGCTGGATCAACTGCGGGGCAAAGATAACGGTTTTAGGGGATGTCACCAATGGCGCCTTCAATGCTGCTGCGCAGGGAATCCTTTATGTCCAGGGAAGCGGTGGTTCCCGATGCGATACCATGACAAAACATAACCCGAGATTTGACCCACCTCAATCCTGGTATTTCAGGAATGTCGGAGACTCCTTTGCTGAATTCAAGGCAGGCGGGATAGCAGTCGTATGCGGTGTGAACCCGCGGAATCCGAAAAATATCCTCGGTTACCGTCCCTGTGTAGGGATGGTCGGAGGGACGATATATTTCAGAGGCCCAATACATGAATTCAGTCAAAGGGATGTAAAGCTCCTCGAACTGACCCCTCAGGACTGGGAGTGGCTCAGGACAAATATGAAGCCATATCTCGAAGCAATTGACAGGGTGTCATACTACGATGAACTTACCAGCTCTTCTGATGAATGGAAAAAACTCGTTGCTTACACCCCTCAGGAAAAAAGGGCGCGGAGATGGTTCAGGATGTCCACCTCGGACTTCAGGAAGGACGTATGGGAAAAAGAGGTTGGACAGGGAGGTATATTTGGACCATATATCAGTCATGATCAAACCATTCTGCCTTATATAACAACCGGCAAAGACAGGCGGAACAGACCGGTCTGGGCAAATGAAAAATATCTGCCGCCATGCGCATATAACTGCCCGACACACATACCGTCACATAAAAGGGCAACCCTTATAAGACAGGGCAAACTCCACGAGGCGCTGGAACTTGTTCTCCAGTACAGCCCCCTGCCTGCTACGGTATGCGGACAGATATGTCCGAACCTCTGCATGCAGAGTTGTACAAGAGCACAGCTTGACAAACCTCTCAGCATAGACAAATACGGCAGTCTTGCCCTTGATCTGCCCGCTCCGAAAAAGGCTGAACCGACAGGTCATACAATAGCCGTCATCGGCGGCGGGCCTGCAGGTTTGAGCGCTGCATGGCAGCTTGGTTTAAAAGGACACAGTGTTGATCTGTATGAGGCAACCGATAAACTGGGAGGCAAGCTTGAACTCTGCATCCCGAGGGAACGTCTCCCCCAGGAGATCCTCCAGAAAGAGCTCTCAAGGTTCATGGAAATAGGTGTCAATGTCCACCTGAATGCACACATAGACCAGCAGGGATTTGAAAAGATTTATAAGGACCACGAGATAGTCGTCGTCGCCTGCGGTGCGCATAAACCAAGGATTTTTCCATTCCCCGGTTCAGAGCATATTGTTTCTGCCTATGACTTTCTCAGAGGCGTTAATCTTGGAGACATCCCGGAACTGAAAGGGAAGAAGGTTGTTATTATCGGCGCCGGCAATGTCGGTATGGACGTTGCCTCCCAGGCATATAACTGCGGGGCTGAATCTGTTATAGCTGTTGATATCCAGAAGCCGGCGGCGTTCGGCAAGGAGATGGAAACAGCTGTTGCAAAAGGCACGCAAATCGTATGGCCCAAATTTACCGACCGGTATGATAAAAATGAAAAGAAACTCTACTTTAAAGACGGCTCATCGCTGGATGCAGATTTCGTTATTATGTCAGTAGGAGACGTGCCGATTCTGGACTTCCTGCCGCCGAATATTCATTCAGAACGGGGATGGATAGCAGTGAATGAGATCGGCCAGACCACTGACGTTAAGGTATTCGCTATTGGGGATGCAACACGGTTAGGTCTCGTCACTCATAGCATTGGTCAGGGAAGGATTACTGCAGACACGATTCACTATCAGCTCATGCACGCACCGCGGCTGCCCGAGACAAAACAGGTTATCCCGTACGAACGCATCAAGGCAGAATACTACGATGTCTGCAAGGGAGACTTCACTCCAGAGCATGAGGCGAACAAATGCATGTCCTGCGCCACATGCCGTGACTGTCATATGTGCGAAACCACCTGCTATTGGGGCGCCATAAGCAGGACAGAGCATAAAGATGGTTCATATGAATATATTGTTGATGACGAAAAATGCATCGGCTGCGGCTTCTGCGCCGGCATCTGCCCATGCGGCGTCTGGGAGATGGTGGAAAATGTGTAAAAAAAGGATTCGAGGGTTCAAGGGGTCGAGGGTTCAAGTAAACTGCCCCTGGAATCCTGGAATCCTGGAACCCTTGGACCCTTAATTTATGGCTCAGTCACTTGCGAGAGAAAATCGGATCCTTTCTGCATTGCTTGAAGTGAGCAGGGTTCTCAATTCCTCATTTGACCTTGAAAAGAACCTCTCAAAGGCCATGCGCGCTATCGGGGACTTCCTCGAAATGGAGAGGGGTTCCGTATTTCTCCTTGATCAGAATACCAGGGAGCTGAGAATCGTTGCTTCGCACGGCCTCACAAAAGAGCAGATTGAACGCGGCAAATATAAGATAGGCGAAGGTATTGTCGGCAGAGTGCTTGAAAAAGGGTCTCCTGTCGTCATCCCGAATGTCGGAGAGGAGCCCTTATTTCTGAATAAGACCGGATCGAGATTCAAAAAAAGCGGGATTTCCTTTCTCTGTCTTCCGATCAGGTTCAAAGATGAATCTATCGGTGTTCTGAGCGCTGACAGGATCTTCAAAAACAAGGATATAACCATTGACGAAGATATCAGAGTTCTGGAAATAATATCATCAATCATTGCCCAGTATGTAATCCTATGGAAGCACTTTAAGGAAACGGAACAGGAACGGGAACATCTGAAACTGCAGCTGAAAGGCAGATACAGCCTTCCGAACATCATAGGCACTGCTGATAAAATGCAGGAGGTGTTTGAGTCAGTACACCGCGTTTCAGATTCCAAGGCAACAGTCATCTTATACGGTGAAAGCGGCACCGGCAAAGAACTGATTGCAAAGGCTATTCACTATATGAGTCCCCGTTCCAGAGAACCATTCGTCAAATTCAACTGCGCCTCAATACCCGAGGGCTTACTCGAATCAGAACTCTTCGGGCATGAGAAAGGCTCATTCACAGGCGCCATCTCTGCAAGAAAAGGCAGATTTGAACTTGCTGATAACGGGACTATACTCCTTGATGAAGTAGGCGATCTTCCTCTGAACCTCCAGCCCAAGATATTGCGGGTGCTTCAGGAGAGAGAATTTGAGCGGGTCGGCGGGGAAAGGACAATAAAGGTCGACGTCAGACTTATTGCCGCAACAAGCAGGAACCTTGAAGAACTCGTTCTGAAAGGGAAATTCAGAGAAGACCTGTTTTACAGATTAAATGTCGTACCGATATTGATGCCTTCTCTGAGAGAGAGAAAAGAAGATATACCGCTGATGGTAGAATTTTTCCTCAGGCGCTTTAATGAGGAAAACAGGAAGAATATATCCATATCACCCGAGGCCCTCCGGGTAATGGTAGACTACAGCTGGCCCGGCAATGTCAGAGAACTCGAAAATACCATGGAGAGGCTTGTCGTGATGTCAGGACAGGATATCATAAGGCCTTCAGACCTTCCGATAAATATAAAATTACCCTCTCCCGATGCCATCTTTCAGAAGGAATCCTTAAGGGCCGGGATCGAGGATATAGAAAAATCAAGCATCCACGATGCACTTGAAAAAACCGGCTGGAACCAGGCAAAGGCTGCAAGACTGATCGGTCTCACTCCAAGACAGATAGGATATAAGATAAAAAAATATGGCCTGGAAGCGTCAGTAAACTAAGTCAATTTATTCCGAAACTTTTCTGCAATATCTTCATGCTATATCCTCATCAGTGAAAATATCTCTCAATTTTGCATATTTGACGCCGAACCTTTCCCTGAGCGTCCTGTCAAAACGTTTCACAATTTTCATGATATAAATATCGTGTTTTATATAATCCTCAGCAAGTGTTACAAACCCTCTGTTCATGCTCCATGCACCCTCTGTCCTGTTGCTTGCTGAGATAGTCCCTGTAAGTATCTCGCTGGAATCAACAACAACGACAAGCCCCCTTCCTCCCTTCTCCTGATAAATCGTATCTTCAATCGGATGCGGATACATCTG
>Ga0315295_10001064_pt1 | contig 23456 bp, 16 predicted proteins | sample YL17G14_0_MG_FD_204453 | JGI IMG/M metagenome (GOLD analysis project Ga0315295, IMG submission 204453) | Sediment microbial communities from Yellowstone Lake, YNP, Wyoming, USA - YL17G14_0 | ecosystem: Environmental > Aquatic > Freshwater > Lake > Sediment | place: USA: Wyoming | collected...
TCCTATGTGCCTCGATATGGTTTTGGTTCTCAGTCCGGATAGCCGTCAGGGTGCTGGATATGCCATTGCCAGGCGGTAGAGACCATTTCTTCCAACCCTGGAATTTGCGGCTTCCATCCCAGCTCGTCCCTTACCTTTGTAGCATCGGATGTCAATACCGGCGGGTCGCCCGGCCTGCGGTCTGCCGTTATAACCTTGAAATCTCTGCCCGATACTTTCTTAACCGCTTTGATGACTTGTTTTACCGAATAGCCGGTTCCGTTGCCGAGGTTATACACGAGTTCTCGACATTGAGCCAGCTTATTCAGCGCCAGAAGATGCGCTCTGCATAAATCGTCGATATGGATGTAATCGCGGATACAGGTCCCGTCCGGCGTGTCATAATCGGCTCCGAAGATTTTAACTTCTTTGCGTTTGCCCATTGCCGCCAGGATGGTCAGCGGAATAAGATGTGATTCGGGCCGATGGTCTTCGCCAAGTTGAGGAGTTTTTCCTGCACCGCAGGCATTGAAATATCGAAGTGCCGCATATCGCAGTTTTCCTGTTTGGCTCTGATAGTAGCACATCCTTTCAATCGCCCATTTGGTTTCTCCATAAGGGTTAATCGGCTGTTTCGGCGAATCTTCGGTAACAGGGGTTTGTGCGGGAATGCCATAGACTGCGGCGGTGCTGCTAAAGACGAATTTTTCCACGCTGGCTGCCTCCATCGCCGACAACAGATTCTGGGCGTTTGAAAGATTATTGTGATAGTATTTGAGCGGCAGGCGGACCGATTCGGCAACTTCGATAAAGGCGGCAAAGTGCATTACCGTTCCGATTTTGTATTTGGTGAGTGTTTTGACAAGCAGGTCATAATCGGCTAAATCGCCCTCGACAAGTTCAGTATCTTTGACAGCGGACCTGTGGCCTGTGCTGAAATTGTCAAAGACAACCGGCTTATACCCACAGGCATCAAGCATCGCTGTCATATTACTGCCGATGTATCCTGCTCCGCCGCAGACAAGTACTCTCATAATCTCGTTACTCGATACTTGATTCTCGATACTCGATATCGAGCGACGAGCGACGAGTATCGAGCATCGAGGAAATTCGCTTTAAGATTTCCGCTGCGAGGGAACTGTCCTGACCTAAATCCACCCAGGCCATACCTGCTTTCTGCTTGGGGTCAAGAGTTAATTTCTGAAGCGATGCGGTGCTCTTCGAAAACATCCTGTATGCCCGTCCGCTGCTGCTGACTTCACTCTCGGGCAGGGACAATCTCTGAACCCTCACAGTGCAGCCCAGGCACAGTATATCGCCCACAGGTGTTATATTTAGTTCTACGGTTCTTCTGATAGAGTGCAGGTTCGACTCGGCGGAATTAAAGCCGCCGACATTATCGCTGCGCCAGAATTCGAAGAATTGCGCACCCGACAAAGGACTGGTTCGTATAAGTCCGCTGTTGGCATCCGCCTTTTCGAGGGCAAAGTGCATTTCAGCCAGGACATCTTCAGCCGCCTTCATCACCGCGGTTTTTTCCAGGCCCGTTACGCAAAGCGGATCAGCGGCCATTTTGTATTGTTGCTGCCTGGCACAACCAGCCAGAAGCAGAACACAGAATGCGGAAGACAGAAGACAGAATGAAGCAAAATCCGGAATCCGAAACTTGTCCGCCGTCCGTCTGGCGGACCCGAAATCCGAAATTGACAGGGTCGTTGTGTCTTGTGTTTTGCGTTTTTCGTCTGTAACCATTTTGGCTCTATCCATTTTTGGGTTTTTCCTAAATCAGGGTGAATTATATACGCCGTGGGCCTTTAGCTCAAGAAAGAATTGATTTTCCGAGTTAATCAGGTGTGTGCTGGCCCGGCCCAGCAAAGACGTTCCTGCCGGGCAATATTGCCATAGCCGATTTTTAGCAAAAAACGGTAAAATCTTTGAAATCAACACAGGGTTTGATGACTTTGATTGGTTTTGCATATTTTGCAATACTTTAAACCAGTTTACCTTAGCGTTTGATCTTTCTGGTCCGAACCCCGAATCTCTCTGTTAGAATATCTGGAGCGCTTCGGCGTACCACGGGAGCCAGCATGTTTTCCACCGGGGCATAGTCATCTGTTAAAACAATATTACGTGACTTTTTTCGCAGCATATTAATCTCAGTATTGTCTAAATACCATATATCAATATTCCTGCAATGTTGTTTAATGATGCTTTCAATGTCTATTTGTTGTTTTGTGGCAACTACAACAAAAGTATTGCGCGTGTTAGGCGGCAGTGTTTGCGAGAGGATATAGACATTGCGAAAAGTCTGCTGAAGCGTGTTGAAAACGGCCCCTAAGAACCTTCCGCTGTCAAAGATATCTATCACGGCCAGCATATATACGCCGTTGTCAGTTAGGATTTGGAAGATTCTGTCATTAAACTCTTTGGTTAGTAACTGGTAGGGCACTGAATAGTCGTTGATGGCATCTTCATAGATAAAATCATATTGTGGTATTTTCTCACCGGAATACTGTTTTTGCAGCAATCCATTAACATAATTGCGTGCATCCATAGTGATAGTATTTATTTTGGCGTCACTCTTTAGCCCAAATGCCTGTATCGCCGCCTTGGTAACTCCGGGGTCGATTTCAACAACGTCGGTATGGCTGCCGGGCCAGTTTTTTTCAACGTAGCCGGGATAAACATAACCGCCACCACCAATAATCATTACAGAAAGCGTTTTCCTGTTTTCACTAAGGGCGTGCGTGATATCTGCGTAAATACGTGTGTATGGATATTGAAGGTTATTAATATCTTCTGTCACCATCATGCTATGAATCAACTTGTCCTGCATAAAGACTCTTATATCCGGTCTTTTAAAGATTCGTTTTATCGAGACATAGCAATACTGGGTCTCGTCCTCGTAGAGGATATCAGGATTATGAGATTCTTTTAGGGCAAGGGTTTCGCTGATGTTTGCGGCCAATTTGGTGGGTATGATTACCGTAATAATCAAGGCAATGAATATTGCCGCCCAAAAATACAGCCCTTTTAGACCGGCCCAGAACAGGATGGCCATTAAAAGCAAGGCAGCCGCAATTATCCAGACGATAGCAATGGTTCCGATAACGGCTATCAGATAGAATCCCGCAAGTAACAGTCCTGCGATACTGCCAGCGGCTGACCAGGCGTAAATGTCTCCAACCGTTCTGCCTGTCTGAAATCCTTGGTCAAGAGCCATTTTCGCAGCAACGGGACTTATCATTCCCAGTAGCGTTGATGGTAACAGGAATAGTAAAGAGGCGTGAGCAAGTACGTGCAGAGGCCAGCTAAAGTACCACAGCCAGACCCATTTGGCCAGGAGGTTATTCAGGACAATAACTAACACACATGCTACTGAACAAATCCAAAAAAGGACAGCTAATGTCTTTCTTGCAGCAATACGGTCTGCGATACGCCCGCCCAGATAATTACCTATGGTAATACCAGCCAGGACCACGCCTATTACCGAAGTCCATGTGTAAAGAGATGAGCCGAGATGATGGGCAATCAGTCTGCCAGCAACCAACTCCAGCGTCATTATACAGCCGCTTGAGAAGAATACGGTAACACCAGGGATAAGAATCGAATAAAAGCTTTTCGATTTATCCATTAGTGAATCAACGGCTGTATCCAGGTCGGCCTATTGGGTTTGTTCGCTGAGTTAAGCAGATCTTCCCATGCTTCATCGGTAAGTCTGTCGTTCATAGGCCATTTGAACTCATAGTGGGACATCACGGGGCCTGCCGTCAGGATAATCGAGCCATTGGGTAGCTGACAAGCCACGATGATAAGGTCCACATATCCTACCCCTTCCTCGACCACCTTTTGTTCAAAGCAATGGGTATGAACATCCGCTACGAGCAATGTCCTTATGCCTGTTTTTGAAACTCCGGTGATTGCCTGTTCGAGCGTCTTGGCGAAATTGCCAATATACTCATAGTCACTGCTGGGCAACTCTTGATTCATTAATTCCTTATCAGCGATTTGAGCCAATCGGCTCAGTATGTTTTTGAAATTTATGAGCCGAACCTCGGCCTGGGGCGATAGGGCGTTAAGAGCGTTTAACCCTTGCTGCGTCATATTGGTCAGGGTCAGCAGCCGTCTGTAGAACTCAGGCACTGGCTCGACATAGCCGGTTGCATTGGGAACTGGGGGAATACCGCCCTTTCCGGGTGGTGTGTAGCTTTGTTTAGCGTACAGAATGGTATCGTGTCTTAGTTCTGTCCATGATGCCAGAGCCGCGTTGAGCTCCTTTTTCTCCCAGGCATCCGTTCGCACAAAGTTCGGGTATCCTTCTTTAAACCCACCAAGCAGGGAGCGAAGCGAATATAGCCAGCTCCAATAGAGATTGCGGTTCCAGTCATTAACATCAAAGGCATTGAATTTATCCTTAAGTTCATTAAGTTGCGACCAATAGTTGACGTAATTGGTATCGCCTTCCTCAACCAGAATTTCCTCAGCAACGCCTGAGCCCAGAATTGCCATAACGTCCAGGCCTCGTGGATAACCACGTGTAACGCTGCCATCGCCGGTTTGTGCCAGAGTGAAAGGTATGGGATCGGGCAGCATCCAGCAACCACTGAATGGGCACCCAACCTCTGGAAATACAAGCTGCTGGAACATATACGAGTCGGGAATGAACCGCTGTCCCATAAATCGCATACCTTTGGTCTTGTCGAGCAATTGGTCAAGCTCATCAGCAGTATAAGGTGGCCACAACCACACGTTGCCTGTACCGCCGTAAATTTCCGGCGAGCGCAGCAGAGCAAGCTCGGCCTTCAGTGCAAAGAAGCTGTCTTCATCCTCAAGGTCAGTCGGCGTGAAGTTGCTGCCGAAGACTTTAGATATGGCACCAAGGTACTCGTAGGGCGTAAGGTCGTCAGCCAGACCCACGTAAAAAGAGGTAATAGCATACATTCGGTCCCAAATTTCGCGTCCCGTCCTCTGACCTACTTTGACCTTCTCAATCGAATTTGCTAACAGCACTGCCTGCATGGTTTGAATCTTCGCATCGTATATGCTAACCAATGCCTCGTATAATGGCGGTCCCCAATTTACTGCGCCCTTAAGCAGAAATGCCATTCTTCCATACCACATCATAGTTTTAAAGTATCTTTTGAGTTTCTCGCTTCGCGTGTAGTGTCCCCTTGGAACATATTGTGAGTAATCCTCATCGTAGATAAAGATATCGCTGGGTGCAAAGCCGGCGTGCGCTTCTATCTTGGCCAGTTCGCTTGCGACCATAGTGGCCACGTATGATGGAACCGTTGCATTCGGGTCAATAAGCTTATTTGCCACGGCCAGATAGGCCACGTTGCGTTTGGCTGTCTCCTGCAAGTCTCCAGTTAAGCAGTTATACTGGTCGATTGCAAGATTCAAAAGGGCCTTGGTCAGGTCGTTGATGTCCGGAATGAACTCATTCTCTTCCACTTCCTTCAACGTTTCATCAAACTGGACGTGATAAATGTGCAGCAGGGTATCCGATGTGATAAATAGGTACATATACATACGTCTTAAATGTTCATAGAATGTCGTGAAACCTTCCCTGATATCTGCGGGCGGGAAAACACCAACATAAGGGAATGTAAAATTTTCGACTATGGCAAATCCATGTTGCTCAATAATCGGGGCTATACTTGACATTGGAAGCCAATCATTCATCTGGGCATAGTTCCACACGTCATTGATATCAAGTGGGAGAGTATAGCCGGGCGCATTGGGTTCGACAGAATTATTGTCAGGGACATAATAATTGCTTAATCCTGGCTTGCCAAACTCGTCTTCTTTGCATTTTAACCAACTATTAGCGAGCCGTCTGAGGTCATTTATGTCCACAACGCCATTTCTACTTAGGTCGGCGCCATCACACCAATCCGGCCAGCCGCAGCCCGCATCGAGCCAGCGAGAGGCGAATACCGCAAAGTCGGCTAAATCTGTCTTCCTGGAAGTGGGAACAAGCGAAACTATAAGGTCGTTTTCGATGGGACCAAAGTAAGACTGGACAGTTATGAATAGGTGCGAGCCGATTACTTTGTACTCGTGGGGGATTTTATCCAGCCAGACGCCTGATACCGTAAAGCCCTCGGGAAGAAGGATGTCGAAGTAAGCGGTGGTTGTTTTCTCGTATGTCGGGAAATACTTGCCCGTTCCTGCTGCGTAGAAGAAAATGAATTCTTCCGGCCGTTTGATAAGGTCGTGTTCATAATCAACTCGAAATACAGCACTACTGGGAAAAGGGCCGAACCATTCTATCATAGGTATCGTGGATATCTCCGGCAGGATGGTCGGATACATCTGGCCGCTCCAAGTCCAGGGCAACTCGATATCATCCTGCCAGACGCAGATGTTATTAGCATCGGGAGGGACCGGAAACAGCATAGAGGTAACGTCTAACGGAATGTAATCGAAAGTGAAATCTCCCGTGAACGTAGCGCGAAGCCCATCGCCGCACGGTTGTATTACTATATGCATATCTTCTAAAGGCATACTTGCTGGCGGCGGCCACGGAATGGGATTTGCCTGACAGTAAATGACTAAAGAAAGGCATATAATGGCGAAAATCAGTTTTTTCATCTGAATATCCTCCAGAAAGTTTTCTCACTTTTTGGATTTTAGCACAAAAGATAACCCGAATGCAACTAAAAAACGTTTGAGTTGCTATTTTTTAATGCTTTTTAACTCCCGGGCTTAAAACTAAAGGATAACTTGCTTTAACGCCGATATTTTAAGCAGGTAAGCGGCGGTGGAAGTTTATTTGGTAGCAAATGTCTGCAACGCAAACACAATCTGTCCTTCGACAAGCTCAGTCCTCGGGACTCCTAAAGGAGGATGGTGAGCAAAGTCGAACCATTGGCGAAAAGCTGCTTTCTTTGCCATTAGGAAAGAATGTTAAGGACTTTCTCGATTATCTGGCGGTTGAGGCGGGTCTATCGAAAAATACCGTCCTGGCATACGGAAGGGATTTGATAGGTTTTCTGAAACATTGCGAATTCAGCAAAGTCAGTCGTCTGCAGCAGATAAGGCCGGCACTAATCCAGGAGTATTTAAGAACCCTTGCCCGAAGCAATAAAGACGAAAGCTCGGTCAAGCGTGCTTTGGTTGCGATAAGGATGTTTCTGCGGTATGCCCGGCTCACCGGCCTGGTCGAAGATGACTTTACCGCAATCCTCGAAGGGCCGAAGCTCTGGCAGAAACTGCCTGTGATTTGCAGCAAGCAACAGGTCTTTAATCTTCTCGATGCCCCACAGCCATCCGAGCCGTTTTACCTTCGGGACAGAGCGGTGCTCGAATTGCTTTACGCCACCGGAATACGCGCCAGCGAGTTAGCGGGACTAAAGACCTCAAGTGTGAACCTCGATATTGGCTACCTTCGCTGCATTGGCAAAGGAAACAAAGAGCGGGTAATACCGGTCGGCAAAGCCGCCATAGCAGCAGTAACCGAATACGTAATGGATCTGCGGCCAAAATTGGCGAAGCCGAAAAGCGAGGATTTTCTGCTGCTGTCCCGAACAGGCCGACCGCTTGGCCGTATTGAAATCTGGAGATTGGTAAAAAAATATGCTGTTCGTGCAGGTATGCCGAGAAATTTGACCGTTCATACATTGAGACATTGCTTCGCGACGCATTTGTTGGCCGGCGGGGCGGATTTGCGGAGCGTCCAGGAAATGCTCGGACACGTTGACATAGCCACTACCCAGATTTATACGCACGTTGACCACGAACGGCTGCGAAGTATTCACAAAAAATTTCATCCGAGGCCATAAATTTTCGATTTACGATTTTAGATTTTCGATTTACAATCCAGCAGGACGTCTTTGCCGGATTCGACAAGCGAAAATCGGCGATATGAACTTAATCCGCCGGAGGCGGACGAATGAGAGTAAAATGGCCATATCTATTGATGCTGCTTCTGGTAATAGGATGCCAGCAGTCCAGCATCGGCCAGCCCCCGGCAGACTTCGGCGAGCCTGCCTCGACAAGCTCGGAGGGGCTCAGTCGAGCCGAGACATTCGGGGGTCAGGACAATCCTCCCTCACCTGTCAGCCAAACGCCTGCGGAAGCCGAGTTTGATAAGGAACTGAAAATCTATAAAAGCACTTTGTTTGAGGGTAAGACCGAACAGATACGCATAGATGCAGCATCTGTAATGTTGTTTAGAGAGGAGCCGGCGGCCAGAAAAATTCTGCTCGACGCATTAAAGCAGAGTGAAAATGGCGATGCACGGGCGGCTGTATGCAAGGCATTGAGCCAGGCAAGAGGGACGTGGAAGCCCATAAGCAAGAAGGAGGATTTTATCCAGCCGCTGCTTGATATTCTGACTAAGGAGGAGAATTCTGTCACCGCCAGATTAGCAGTGGAAGCCACTTTGGTTTTTGAGTATGACCAGATTTCAGAGCAGCTTGAAAGAATCGTAACAGATAGTTCTCTATCAGTTAGAGCAAGACTGAATGCGGCATACGCGCTGGAGCTTCATCCGGATATGAGGGTGGCAGTTAAGCTTATAATGATGCTTGATGACCCGGAAAGACAGGTAGCTGCGGCAGCGGAGAAGGCCCTGTATTCTCTGGGGATACAGGCAGGCAAGGACGCAGAATCCCGTAAGCAAGCCATTGCCGAACTCAAACGGCAGGGTCCTGAAGCGTTCCTGCGGAATCTATTGATTCGCCAGGAGACCCGGATGCGGGAAATGACAATCGAGCTGAACCTGTGGCAGGGGCTTTATTTGGCTGCGCTGGGCAAGATACACGATGGCATCAGTGACGAGCCGGCCAGGGGCAAGTTTTTGGCTGAGCATCTGGGCAGTTCGGAAACGGTAGTGAAGTTGTGGGCGTTAGAGAAGGTTTACCAGTGGAGGGTAAGACCCGGGTCAAGATTGCCGGCTGAACTCGGGCCTCTTTTGGTGAAGCTGGTTTCAGACAAGAACAGAGATGTTCGGCTGAAAACGGCTCGGCTGCTATCCTTAATCGGGGAGGCAAATTCGGCACAGCCCCTCCTGGCCCAGCTCGAAACCGAGCCGGACGATGAGGTCAGAATGGAACTGCTCGTTGCTCTTGGCGGGGCCTGTTACTACGCTTCTTTGCCCGATTCGCCCATTAAAATTCCTCAGGAAACACGGCAACAGACGCTGGAATGGGCCGTAAAATATCTTTTTGAGCAGGAACCAAAGAAGGCACAAAAAGGCGCCGAAGTTATGAAGAAACTCCTCGAACAGGATGGATTAGCGCCCGTTGAGGTTGACAAATACCTTGGATTGCTTGCAGAAAGATATAGCCAGCAAAAGAAGAATAAAGCCGATGTGGTCTTGTCCGGAGAATTGCTCAATGTGATGGCGGGGTTATGTGCGCAGACCAGCGTCTGCAAGACAAAAGCAGCCAAGCTTTTTGGCCCTTTATTTGAAGAGGCACTTTCCGACAGCACAGATTTGGTCCGGGAAGCAGCGGTAGATGGACTGCTCTATATCGACAAAACAAGAGCACTAAACAGGTTGCGAAAAGATTTTGTCAATGACCCCAGTATCATCGTGAGGAAGAAACTGATAAGCGTCGCCGGCGAAGTGGGAGGCAAAGAAGATTTGGTCTGGCTGGCGGAAAAGACAGGTTCAAACGCCGAAAACGAGCTTGCCTGGCAGGCAATGCTTAAAATATTCAACGGCTCTGATGCTACTATTCTAAGCGAATGGATAGACAAATGCGGCTCGGAAAATAGTCAAATCAGGTTAGGTGACGAGCAAAAGGTCTCTTTTCTGGAGGTGGCAGAGCAAAAGGCCATCGCCGAAAACAGGCCAGAAATGCTTGGAGACGTTAGATGGAGATTAGCTCGCCTCCACAGCAAAAACGGTGAGTTTGAACGGGCAGCGGGCTACTTAGGCAAATTGTATGAAGTTGCACTGACTGCTGGGGAAAAAGAGGCAATTTTATCGGACCTGCTGGACGTGTATTTAAGGTGGCCGAACGTGCAGCTTGCGGCTAAATTAGTAGAAAACTGCCTGCTGGAGAAAGACTTAGGGCCCGATAATGTCATTGTACAAGCGATTGACAATTATATGAGCATTCCACCTGCCGGAAGCGACCCCAACATAGTGTTGGAGGCATTGACCCGGATAAAAATCCCTAAGGGTCGTCCGATGTGGCAGCAACGGCTGAAGATGTGGACTAACCTTCTCAGTAAGACCAAAGACGCGAAGAAACCAGAAAAAGAAGACAGCCAGCTCTGATACTACACGCCATTTGTCAGATTACTTTTAATGCGAGAAAATCCGAAGCGCGAAATCCGAAATGGTTCGACATGCTCACCATCCTGAGCAGAGTCGAAGGACAAATTCAAAATACCAATGACCAAAACAAAAAAACAAAGTTTGTTTTGAACATTTGATTTTTGGTCATCAGGATTTGTTTCGGATTTCGATATTCGAATCTTGGATTTAACCATAGTTGCGACAAAGATTTATAGCATTTTACGAGAAATAAAGTATCGTAGTAGTATCTGATTTGTCGTGATTGATGAAGGTGGTTGCACGTTAATTTAATGGCGGCGCCTCGGCGAGTTAGTGAGATAAGGATTTTTGGAGAAAAAATTAAAAAAACTGAAGATTTTCGATTTTTTTAAGATTTTTTTGATTTTTGTGTTTTTATAGTTGTGTTTCGGTGGTTACTGTTGTAAACTTTGTGATTTATACTAAAAGTGGGCGTAAATTACGCTTCTCTACTGTCTCTATATGGACTTACTGACGGCGAAAACAAGACGGTAAAGAGCGTTTTTTCCCGGCTTGCCGGATTAGGGAAGGTCTTGACTTGTCATTTAGTCCACCGCTGAAGTGGGCGATGCGGTAAGCGAAAAATTGCTGCTGTAGCTCAGTGGTAGAGCGCGTCCTTGGTAAGGACGAGGTCATGGGTTCAAGCCCCATCAGCAGCTAAATGCAAGCGGGTCAGGCCAGGACATAGGTAATCTTGGTTTTGAGTTGATTATAAAAGTTTAAAGGCGATTTTTGAGAATCGATAAAGGAGTAAAAGAACAATAACCCGGCACATTGGAGGTTTACATTAAAATGGCTAAAGCTGTATTTGAACGGACGAAACCGCATGTCAATGTTGGAACTATCGGTCACGTTGACCATGGGAAGACGACTTTGACATCCGCAATGACAAAGGTGATGGAGTTTGAGGGACTGTCAAAATTCAGAACTTATGACGAAATCGCGAAGGCATCTGAATCTCAGGGCCGGCGAGATGAGACAAAGATACTGACGATTGCGACCGCGCACGTTGAGTACGTGACGGAGAACCGGCATTATGCTCACGTCGATTGCCCCGGCCATGCCGACTATGTGAAGAACATGATTACGGGTGCGGCCCAGATGGATGGCGCAATTCTTGTAGTTAGTGCGGCCGATGGTCCGATGCCGCAAACCCGGGAGCACATCGTTCTTGCCCGCCAGGTCAATGTGCCCAGGATAGTAGTCTTCATGAACAAGGTGGATCTCGTGGACGATTCGGAGTTGGTGGATGTGGCGGTGGAGGAGGTGCGGGACCTGTTGGTCCGGTATGGGTTCCCGGGCCGACCGCCGCTGCCGAGCGACCCGGAGTCCGTTAAGGAGATGTTGAAGAAGTACCAGTTCCCGAAGGACCAGACGCCGGTTATCTGTGGCTGTGCGCTGAAGGCAATGAAAGCTCAGTCGATAGACGACCCTGAGTGCAAGCCGATTGTGGAGCTACTGAAGGTGATGGACGAATATATCCCGGTTCCGCAGCGTGAGGTGGACAAACCATTTCTTATGCCGGTTGAAGACGTTTTTAGTATTAAAGGACGCGGTACAGTCGGCACAGGAAGGGTTGACCGTGGCAAGGTCCATGTCGGCGACGAGATTGAAATCATTGGGCTCTCAAAAGAAACTCGTAAAACAGTTGTTACCGGCGTAGAAATGTTTAACAAAACACTCAGTGAAGGGATGGCCGGTGATAACATCGGCGTGCTCCTGCGAGGAGTAGAAAAGAAAGAATTGGAACGCGGTCAGGTTATCGCCGCACCAGGCAGTATTACGCCGCACACCAAGTTTGAGGCCGAAGTCTATGTGTTAAGCAAGGAAGAAGGCGGTCGTCATACATCATTCTTCCCCGGCTACAGGCCACAATTTTATTTCAGGACAACTGATGTCACCGGCAACGTTCTTGCGATAAAGAGCAGGGAGGGGAAAATCGCAGAGATGTGTATGCCGGGTGATAATATAGCTATGGAGGTTGAAATTATTGCCCCAATCGCAATGGAGGCACAGCTTCGCTTCGCTATTCGCGAGGGCGGCCGGACCGTAGGCGCGGGTGTGGTAACCAAGATTCTTGCCTAACTACTTCTGGACAACTATTTGAAGTCGCGAGTACTGAAAATAAGGGCGTCCGTATCCGGTGGAGTGTATCTGCCTCCGCCGGAGGCGGATCCGTGGGGCAAGTTGAGTAAGCAAGACCGCCTGGTGGGGATAGATTCTTATGGCTAAAAAGAAAAGCAAAAGGGAGGATGTCTGGCTTGAGTGCAGTGAGTGCAGCCAGAGAAACTACCGCACAAGTGTCAGTGTGGCAGAGGGTGCACCGAAGTTAGAACTAAAAAAGTTTTGCAGGAAGCAGCGCAAGCATACTGTTCATAAGGTGCGGCGTAAATAGAACCAACCCCGCCTTGCGGTGACAGCATCGGTCTCGGCTGGGCGTCTTCGCCCAGATGGAGAAGAAAGATAGGCCAGTAGCTCAATTGGCAGAGCGTCGGTCTCCAAAACCGAAGGTTGCGGGTTCGATTCCTGCCTGGCCTGCTTTGGGTAAAGACGGGGCTCGACCCAGCCCGTAACAGACCGAAGGTATTAGAGACTAACGATTGGCGACGGAAAGGCAAAAGACGCTACTGTATGATTTTTGATATTTATAAACGCGGCCAGGGTAAATACACAAGACTCTATAGTGCCTTTGGTGCGGCAATAGTTGCCGGGCTGGGGTGTTTTGCGCTTTACAGGAAGTTGCAGGCCAACGACCTGGGATTGTGGGTGGAGACTATGGTGCCTGCCGGGTTATTTGCGGCGCTGGGATTTTTGATTTTCTGGTTGACCAATAGGTCGGCGGTTGCGGACTTTCTAATCGCCGCCGAGGGCGAGATGAAAAAGGTTAGCTGGTCAAGCAGAAAGGAAGTGGCGGTTTCCACGTTCATCGTTATTTTGGTTGTATTTCTTATGGCTACGCTCCTGGGGATAACAGATTTGGGTTTCCTGTTTTTCTTCAGGTGGCTGCTGGGCTAAAACTTAAAACTAAAAACTTAAAACTAAAAACTGATGAGTATGCAGTGGTACGTGTTACGAGTTGCGGCAAATAAGGAAACGCAGGTCAGAGATGCTCTTGTCCAGAAGGTAGAAAGAGAGGGTCTGGCCGATATTATCGGCAGAATCGAAGTTCCGGTTGAGCAGATTAAGCGCATACGCGGTAACAAGCAAACCATTCATAAGAGAAAGCTGTATCCTGGATATGTTTTTATGGAGATGGAGGCAACCAAAGACGGTCGAGTTCCGGAGAAGGCGTGGTTTATGATTAAGGGCACTGGTGGCGTTGGAGATTTCATCGGCACAGAAGGGTTCCCCACCCCAATGCGAGATACGGATGTGGCAAAGATGCTATTAGAGGCGGAAAAGCCTGAGGCGGCCCCGAGCATCAAGGTCGAGTTCAAAAAGGGCGACCCGATTAAAATTCGAGAAGGCGCCTTCGAAAACTTTGAAGGTGTCGTCGATTCAATTGATGCCGAGCGCGGGATTGTGAAGGTAATTGTTACGATATTCGGCCGCAGCACGCCACTGGACATAGAATACTGGCAGATTGAAAAATTATGATTCAGCGGATTCGCCACGAAGACACAAAGAAATTATGAGCTGAAAAAATTTGTTTCTTGGTGCCTTGGTGGCAGAATGAAAAAGGGCCGAAAATTAAAAGGTTAGCAATGGCAAAAGGGAAAAAAGAAGTAGCGTTAAAGATTAAGTTGCAAGCGCCGGGCGGACAGGCAACGCCTGCTCCGCCGATAGGGCCTGCACTGGGGCAGCGTGGCGTCAATATCGGTCAGTTCGTTTCGCAGTTCAATGAGCGAACGAAGGCCCTTAATGGAACAATTGTGCCGGTTGTGATAACTGTTTATACGGACAAAAGTTTCATCTTTGAGGTCAAAAGCCCGCCGGCGGCGGTTCTGCTCAAACAGGCCGCACAAATTGCAAAGGGCAGCGGAGTTCCAAATAAGGAGAAAGTCGGAAAGGTCAGCAGCGAGCAGCTACGCAAAATCGCTGAGACCAAGTTCAAAGATTTGAATGCGTATAGTCTGGAGCAGGCCGAAAAAATTATCAGAGGCACGGCCCGAAGTATGGGCATCGAAATAACTGATAATTGATTATTGAAACAAGGTGGACGCAGTACCGGATACAGAATATGAGTGTTAGAAGCAAAAGATACAAAAAAGAAGCAGAACAGATAAGTAAAGACCCGGTCAGTCTGGCTGAGGCGGTCGAAAAAATTAAGTCCTTTAAGTCGGTGAAGTTTGACCAGACTGTAGAGTGTGTGCTGAATCTGGGTATCGACACCAAACAGGCCGACCAGATAGTCAGAGGCGCAATATCTTTACCTCACGGAGTGGGCAAGCAAAAAAAGGTCATCGCTTTCTGTGAGGAATCGGGTGTTGAAGCAGCCAGGAAGGCGGGCGCTATTGAGGCCGGCTGTGAGGAACTGATAAAAAAAATCACAGATGGATGGATGGATTTTGACGTGGCCATCGCATCGCCGAAGGTGATGAGCAAAGTCGGTAAGCTCGGCCGACTTCTCGGACCGCAGGGAAAGATGCCTTCCCCCAAAAACGGCACCGTCACAGAGGATGTCGCGACCGCAGTAGCTGAATTTGCCGCAGGCAAAATTGAGTTCAAAAATGACGCCGGCGGCAACATCCAGGTTGCGGTCGGCAAGCAGAGCTTCGAACCCCAAAAACTGATGGACAATATTGAGGCATTTATCTCGCATATAAAGAAGATTAAACCGGCGGCGGCGAAAGGCACGTATATCAAGAAAATGTGCATATCTGCGGCAATGAGCCCGAGTATTACGGTCAGCATTTAACAGTTATCGTGGCACGGGCTTCCAGCCCGTGAAGACACGGCCAGGGCTGTCCTGAGCATAGTCGAAGGGATGGCCGTGGCACTTTGAAGGTGATTGGGATGAGCAAATACGTAAAAAAGCTGTTGCAATCGGAGCTGGAAAAGAAACTCGCTGACGAGAATATCAGGGATTTTCTGGTTGTCAGCACCATAGGTGTCGGCGGGGTTGACAACAACGTTCTTCGCGGCCAGCTTAAAGAAAAAGGCATCAGATTGACGGTGGTCGGGAATTCGCTGTTTAAGAGGGCGTTGTGCAATTGCCGGATGGAGCCGGCAGCGGCGCTATTTAGCGGCCCCTGCGCTATCGCATACGGCGGCGACAGCATTGTTGACGTTGCAAAAACCATAGTTGAGTGGGCAAAGAAGGTTCCCGTGATAACGATTAAGGGCGCTTTTCTTGACGGCTTGGCTTTAGATGCCAAAGCGGCAGAGCAAATCTCGAAGATGCCGACGCGAGGGGAGCTGCTTAGCAGGATTGTTACCCTTACGCAGTCGGTTGCGGCAAGATTGGCCGGCGCATTTGTCTCCCCTGCGAGCGTTATCGCGAGCTGTATAAAGACTATCACAGAAAAGCCGGAGAAACAAGCAGCATAAGATAGTCATTAGTGGTGAGTTACCGCTGAGTTTGAGAAAGAAGAATTCAGATTGCCTGTGTGGCTGCCCCTGTAATGGGTTAAACGAGACGATGGAGTTTCGGCTACCACAGGGCGCAAAAATAAAAGGAGCTTATAGAAATGGCAGAAGAACAAGCAAAAGAGACTAAGGAAACAAAAGAAGCCCCAGCGGCTAAAGAGACGAAGAAATGGAGCGATGAAATTAAGAAGTTAGGCGACAAGATAGTGGGGCTGACGCTGATGCAGGCCAAAGAGCTTGCCGATTATCTCAAGGAGGAGTATGGCATCGAGCCGGCTGCCGCCGGCGCTGTTATGGTGGCGGGACCTGCCGCACAGGGGTCGGCTGAGCAGGAGGAGGAGAAAACCACCTTCGATGTAATCCTTAAGGAGTTCGGCGATAAGAAAATTCAGGTTATCAAGGAGGTAAGGGCCTTGACAGGATTGGGGTTGAAAGAGGCCAAAGACCTTGTTGACGGCGTTCCCAAGCCGGTCAAAAAAGGCGTCAGTAAGGATGAGGCCGAGGCAGCCCAAAAACAGCTTGAAGCTGCCGGGGCGGTAGTCGAAGTAGTGTAGCAACGATAGTGGTTAGTGAGTGGTTAATTGGTTAAATACTCACCACTCACTACTCACCAGTTACCAATTAACTAAGGAGCAAAAGATGGTTTTGCAAACAGTCCGAACTTTTGGCAAGGTGGGGGATGCCGTTGAGATCCCGGACCTGGTGGCGATTCAGAGAGCAGGTTATGAGCAATTTTTGCAAAAAGACGCAGCGCCAACCAGAAGAAAGTGCAGCGGACTTGAGGCGCTGTTTCGGGAGATATTCCCTATCGAGAGCTATGACAAGAATATGCACCTGGAATATCTCTACTATGAGCTGGAAAAACCGCATTATACACCTACTCAGTGCAAGCAGTTACGACTAACCTACGGATACCCGCTGAAAATCTGGTGCCGGCTGCGAACCAAAGAGGGCCAGGACTTGGCCGAACAGGCGATGTATCTGGGGGAAATGCCGATTATGATGGGCGGCGGAGAGTTTATCATCAATGGCGCTGTGCGGGTCATAGTAAGCCAGTTGCACCGAAGTCCCGGCGTCGATTTTCTTATCGAGAGCAAAGAGGGCGATAGAGTCCTGCACGGCGGCAGAGTCATACCGGAACGGGGAAGCTGGATAGAGATAAGCGTTACGCACAGAGATATTCTGGTCGTTAAAATCGACCAGTCCAGTAAGATTCCCGCGACCGTTTTTCTGCGAGCGATAGACTCGGCCTACAGCACTACCGAGAAAATCCTCCGCGCGTTTCATCAAACAAAGACCGTTCCCATAGCAAAACTTACACCCGGAATGTGGGCAGTGACGCCGATTGCAGACCCGCTGACCGGTGAGGTCATAGTAAAGCCAGGTGCGCAAATCGGCGATAGAGTCTCTTTAATACAGGCATCATTTACAAAAGACCAGACTGCAAGCGCCGGCGAGCAAGGTAAAAGCAAAAAGCACAAACAGTCACAAATTGACACCGAGGTTGAAGTTATCGATGAGGTGCGGGATACCCTGATTCTAAATACCCTTGCGGAGGACGACTGTCCGAGTCACGAACAGGCGATATTGAAGTTCTATCTGAGGTTAAGGCCTGGCAATCCGCCTAATGAAGAGAAGGCAAAGGCGTTCTTTGCGGAGAAATTCTTTGACCCGAACCGCTATCGCCTGGGTAAGGTCGGCAGGTTCCGGCTGAATCGCAAGTTTAATCAGGCGGTAGATGAAAATGAGATGACGCTTCGGCCTGAAGATTTTCTCAACACAATGAAATACATAATCGCTTTGCGTAACAACCAGGGCGAGCTTGATGATATAGACCACTTAGGCAACAGGCGGCTGCGCACAATCGATGAGCTTGCCGCCGATGAAATCAGAAAGGGTTTGCTGAAACTTCGCAAGACTGTTCAGGAGCGGATGAGTATTAAGAGGGACCCCCCTGAGCCGCTGCGGGTTGCGGATCTGATAAATTCCAAGAGCGTATCGAGCAGCATTAACTATTTCTTCGGTCGCGGCGAGCTCAGCCAGGTCGTTGACCAGACAAATACTTTAAGCCAGCTCACCCACGAAAGGCGTCTATCTGCTCTCGGGCCGGGGGGACTAAACAGAAGACGAGCGGGCTTTGAGGTTCGCGATGTTCATATCAGCCACTACGGCAGGATATGCCCTATCGAGACGCCGGAAGGGACAAATATCGGCTTGATTGCCTCCTTGGCGATATTTGCGACGATTGACGAGTATGGGTTTCTGCTTACGCCGTATCGCAAGGTCAAAAATGGCAAGGTCACAGACGAAATAGCATATTTGCGTGCCGATGAGGAGATGAAGGCGATATTTGCGCCGCCGAGTGCGTTGTTCAGCAAAATTAGCCAGAAAGAGGTGACGGAATACCTCATTAACGAATTGGAGTTTAAGTATGTTCCAACTCCAGACCTTAAAGACGACGACACAAAGCTGAAACGACTTTTGGAATTTATCGAAAACAGGCTTATGCTCGAGTACCCGGATGCCGAGAAGCCTGATGAGAAGAGGCGACATTTACCGAGGTTCAACAAGAAAAACAAGGATGCCCCTGACCCGGAAAAAATTGAACAGTTCCGAAGTGGGTGGGATAAGGAAGCCGCTCCAGAACAGGTCAAAATCCTCGACGCATGTATAAAGAAAATAAAAGATAAGACACCCTGGTATTCACGTCCTGCTGATGTTGATGATCCGGCGTTCAAGGAGCCCGGACTTTATTTCTTCCGTAACAAAAAAACTGGTTTGGTAAATCACGGGTACATAGGAATTGCAAGGGAACGCCAAGAGAAAGGGATATGTGGTCGAATGGTGGAGAGTCACTATTCTGATTCCCATCCAGATGACGCTTTGCGCGTATCGGTTAAGAGCTGGTTGGAGAGCCAACAGAGACGGGACCGCATTAAGTCTGAGATGGTATTGGCCAGAAAAAATGGCGAACTTGCCCACGTCTCGAGAGACGAAGTTGACTACGTTGACATCTCGCCCAAGCAGATCATCGGTGTTTCGGCTGCGCTTATCCCGTTCTTAGAGCACGATGATGCGAACCGTGCTTTGATGGGCTCGAATATGCAGCGGCAGGCAGTTCCGCTGCTGAGGGCAGAGCCGACCCTGGTTAGCACGGGTCTGGAAAAAGTAGTGGGGCAGAACTCGAGTATGGTCGTGCGTGCAGAAGCCAGCGGTGTCGTTACGGCTGTGGACGCAACCAAGATAGTTATTAACCATACCGATGAATACGAGCTTGCGAAATTTGTCGGATTGAATGAAAGAACCTGTCTTAACCAAAAGCCCATAGTCAAACTTGGGGACAAGGTTCAGAAAGGGCAGGTCATAGCAGATGGCGGCGGCACATCCAACGGCGTTTTGGCCCTCGGCAGAAACGTCCTGGTAGGGTTCGTCTCGTTCGACGGATTCAACTTTGAGGATGCCATCGTCGTCAGTGAAAAGCTCTGCAAGGACGACAGCTTTACGAGCATCCACATCGACGAGTTCACCGCCGAGGTCCGCGAGACCCGCCTCGGCAAGGAAGAATTTACACGGGATATTCCTAATGTCAGCGAAAGGGCCTTGCGAAACCTTGACGAGCATGGTGTCGTCCGTGAAGGAACAAGGGTGTGCCCGGGCGATATTCTGGTAGGCAAAGTGGTGCCAAAGAGCAAGACCGAGCTGACTCCTGAGGAGAAGCTGCTGCACGCCATATTCGGCAGAGCCGGCGAGGATGTCAAAAACGATTCGCTGGAACTGCCCAGCGGATATGAGGGGGTGGTGATAAAAACAGAACGCTTCACCAGACGCGGCGCCTCCACCGAGGAGCTGAAAAAGGCATTGTCAGCAGAGATAAAACAATACGAAGACCAGATGAAGGCCAAAGAATGTATGGTATTTCGGCAAATGGTCGAATCTATCCATAAGAAATTCGATGTAGATATCATCGACCCATCCACGCGTCAGAAGGTGGGGGTCAGCACCGATGACGAGGTTATTTATGAGCAGATAGAAAACTTTAATATCAAGTGGGTCAAGCCGGCCTCGGTGCGTGATGATGCCAAGAAAGTCGTGGATAAATTCTGGACCAAAATTACCGAGATTCAAGAGGAAAGGAAGCGAGGGATTGAGCACTTAAAACATGGCGATGAACTGCCCAGCGGCGTGCAGGAAATGGTAAAGGTTTACGTGGCAATTAAAAGGGCGTTATCAATCGGCGATAAAATCGCCGGAAGGCACGGCAATAAGGGTGTCATCGCAAAGATTGTCCCGGAAGAAGATATGCCATTTCTGGAAGACGGCACATCTCTGGACATACTGCTGAATCCTCTTGGGGTGCCGAGCCGGATGAACGTTGGCCAGATTCTTGAGACACATCTCGGCTGGGTGGCGAAGGTGCTGGGTTTCCAGGCCGTTACCCCTGTCTTTGACGGCGCTACCGAGGATGACATCCAGAATCTAACTGCTGAAGCGAATGAGCTTATGGCCAAACGGAAAGCTGAGCTTGAAGAGAAAAAGCAGCCCCCGCCAGCCGATGAGTTCTTCGTGAATGTGCCGAAGACTTTGAAAACGCAATTGTATGATGGCAGAACAGGCGAGCCGTTCGACCAGACGGCGACAATCGGATACATCTATATGATGAAACTGCATCACCTTGTCGATGACAAGATACACGCCAGGTCAACCGGGCCTTATAGCTTGATTACGCAACAGCCGTTGGGCGGCAAGGCCAGGACCGGCGGACAAAGATTCGGCGAGATGGAAGTATGGGCGCTGGAGGGCTATGGGGCGGCTTATGCCTTGCAGGAAATGCTGACGGTTAAAAGTGATGATGTTGAGGGCCGAACAAAAATTTATGAATCAATGGTCAAAGGGCAAAACACCCTTGAGGCCGGCACACCGCTGTCTTTTGACGTGCTATGCCACGAAATAAGAGGGCTTGGACTAAACATCCAGCTCGAAAAGAAACGACTTGGAAGCACCATTTTATAAAAATGATTATCGATTATTGTTTATTGATTATCGGGTTAGCCCGCCTTTGGCGGGTCAATTGTGAGGGGCATTAAATGTTAGGAAATATTTACGACCGCATTAACGACTATGGGTCAGTAAAGATTTCATTGGCCAGTCCCAATGATATTCGAAGCTGGTCTTTCGGTGAAGTGCGCAAACCCGAGACTATCAACTATCGCACTTATCGGCCAGAGAAAGACGGCCTGTTCTGTGAGCGAATCTTCGGGCCAGAAAAAGACTGGGAATGCGCCTGCGGAAAATATAAAGGCACCAAGTTTAAGGGCATCATCTGCGACCGCTGCGGCGTCAAGGTTACTCATAGCAGGGTTCGCCGCAAGCGTATGGGACATATCAATCTTGCAGCGCCGGTTGTGCATATATGGTTTTTCAAGTCCATTCCCAACCGGCTCGGCACCATTCTGGATATGAAAACATCCGACCTCGAAAAAATAATTTATTTTCAGGATTATGTTGTCGCCGATGCCGGCCAGACACCGTTGAAGGTCGGAGGCCTACTTACCGAAGATGATTTCCGCGAAGCATTGAGCAAATACGGCCCTGCATTTAAGGCATCGATGGGGGCGGAAGCGATTAAGACATTGCTGGCGAAGCTTGACCTGGATGTGATAAATATAGAGCTGCGGCAGGGGATAGCAAAGACCAACAGCAGGCAGAAGGTCAAGGACCTGACAAGGCGCCTTAAAACAATTAACGACTTGAAAAACAGCAGGAATAAGCCGGAGTGGATAGTCCTTGATGTTATTCCCGTTATTCCACCTGACCTAAGACCCCTGGTCCTCCTCGAACGGGACAACTTCGCTACCAGCGACCTAAATGACCTCTACCGAAGAATTATCAATCGAAACAACCGTTTGAAAAAACTCATTGACCTCAACGCTCCCGAAGTCATCATTCGAAACGAAAAACGGATGCTACAGCAGGCGGTGGATTCATTGCTTGACAATGGTCGATGCCGCAGGCCGGTTTTGGGCAGTAATAATCGGCCCTTGAAGTCCCTCACCGATATGATAAAAGGTAAGCAGGGACGTTTCCGTGAGAACCTGTTAGGCAAACGTGTGGATTACTCGGCACGTTCGGTTATTGTCGTAGGGCCTCATCTGAAACTGTATCAGTGCGGACTGCCGAAAAAGATAGCGCTCGAGCTGTATCAGCCATTCATTATTCGCAAGCTCAAACAGCACGGCCTGGCCGATACAATCAAGAGCGCCAAGAGGATGATTGAACGGCGGGATGAACAGGTCTGGGATGTCCTCGAAGAAGTTATTCATCAGCATCCAGTTTTGCTCAACCGCGCCCCCACTCTCCATCGAATGGGCGTTCAGGCCTTTGAGCCGGTACTTGTCGAAGGCAACGCCATTATGCTTCACCCGTTATCCTGCAGGGGCTTCAACGCCGACTTTGACGGCGACCAGATGGCTGTGCATTTGCCGCTCTCTATTGAGGCGCAAGTGGAAACTCATATACTGATGATGACCACCTCCAACATTTTTTCACCTGCCAACGGCTCTCCAATGGTCGGACCCTCTCAGGATATGGTGATGGGCAATTACTATCTGACATACGCGGACCCACAGGACTGGGAGAAAAGCGAAAAAGAGGGCGAAGTTTCAATAGAGGATGCAAAGAAGTACATCAAGAGAGATTTGGAATACAAATTTATAACCACCCCCGGTCTCTCTTCAAAGGACCTAAAGAGTCTCGAAAATAGACTAATGCTTGAATATCCGGACAAGCACAAGAAGGTTAATGCTCATCTTCCGCGATTCAATACTGAAAATCCTGACGTGCCTGCCAATGATGAGGAAAAGGTGAACGAATTCAAAATTACCTGGGAGGAGAAGAACGCCAGCCAAGAACTCAAAAAATTCTTCGAGGCGTGCTACAAAAAGGAAAAAGATGCTACGGCTTGGCATGATGCGCCTGGAAGTTCGCCTGAAGAGCCCGGCATTTATTTCTTCCGCCAGAAGAATACCAAGCGCATCAGCCACGGGTATGTAGGGGTTGCAACACCGGATCGGAAGGATGATATCCGCGGCCGAATGAAAAGTCATTATTACCAGAACGACGATAGTTTGGTTCTTGCGGTTAAGAAGTGGCTTGAGCAACAACCAGTCAACAGATTGGTCGTTAAGTGCTTCAGGGACATTCACGAAGCGATGATGGCCTACGAGGTGGGGAAAATCGGTCTGCACCAGAAGATTAAGGTCCGTGTTCCGAAAAAGCCATCACTGGCAGAGTTGAAGAACAAGGCCCGGAAACCAGCCGAGCCGGCCCAGCAGGCGAAATTTCAGTACGAAGTAATTGAGACAACGGTTGGCAGATGTATATTCAACGATATACTCCCCGAGGGAATGCCGTTCTACAATGATATGATGGTTCAGAAGAAATTGAGCCAGGTTATCAGCGACTGCTTCGAATACGCGGGTTCCGCTGCAACGGTAGATTTACTTGATAGAATAAAAGACCTGGGGTTCAAATATGCCACGCTTGCGGGCTTGAGCTTTGGCCTTATGGATTTGAAGATACCGCCGAAGAAACACCAGATTATTGCGGAGACAGAAAAGAAGGTCGGCAAAATCAATAAAAACTACAACGACGGGGTCCTCACCGACGGGGAACG
>Ga0315295_10001065_pt1 | contig 23452 bp, 17 predicted proteins | sample YL17G14_0_MG_FD_204453 | JGI IMG/M metagenome (GOLD analysis project Ga0315295, IMG submission 204453) | Sediment microbial communities from Yellowstone Lake, YNP, Wyoming, USA - YL17G14_0 | ecosystem: Environmental > Aquatic > Freshwater > Lake > Sediment | place: USA: Wyoming | collected...
CGATTTACTGGAAGTTATAAGGCACTTCGAAGAAGAGCTTACTCTTGGATCCTTTGCTAAGACACGAGGTGTTCTAGGAAACTTGGTAAAATTAGACGAACTTAAGCGACCAAAGTTATTCATAAAAGACTACTTTGAAGCAATCGAACATCCGTCGAAGGCGACATTGGATTCCGCTCTTGACCTATTTTCATCTTTCGAGCCTGAAAGGCATGAGTTTTGGGAAAACTATAGGTACCGCGTGAAGCTCGTTCTCGAAAACGATTTTTATGAGGAGATTCCGATTGGAGCTGTTAGTGAAGTTCCCCGGATTTCAACTTCTCACGTTCAGGATACCGAAAAACACGAAGAATTTGTTTTTCGCAAGGATAACGACCGATGGGTTATTATTTACGACGGTCAAAAATGCCCCGAAGTTAAAAACGAGGCAGGCTTAAAATACATCCAGTATCTCTTGCGCCATGTAGGTGACATAATTCCTGCATTGGATCTTTACCAAATGGATGTGCCTTTAAACATTGATTCTTCTTCACGCTATGAAGAAACGGATTATGAACAACCGCCTGAAAAAGTTCCACCTGATGAAATATCAGATCACAGAGAAAAAATAATTGATAAAAAAACCATAGCCCAATGCAAAAATCACCTCAAAGAGCTCCTGGAAGAACGCGATGAAGAGGTCAAGACTGAAAGTGCGAAAAACCTGAAGCTTTAAAACAAGCAGTCAAGACGTCATATGGGTGTCACATACCTCCTACTGGGTCCTATCGGAATCAACAAGTCTGACGCAAAGCCTATTAAGTAGACTTCCGGTGAAACCAAGGTTGGATCTTTTTCACCTCCACATCGTAAAACCTCCTGCCAAACCTTAGAGCCAGATTCCTTGAAAAACCGCAGGCTTTTTCCTTATCCTTGTCATAAGATTCGCTTAAATCCGTCAAAAAGAGATATTTGGATTTGCATCGGAATCCACAATCGGAATCGAATCGGAATCGATATCGTGACTTTTGCTTGAATTGGTGATATGTTCCCCATCCCAGAAAGGGAATGGATCGGGGGTCCGTTCCCCCTATTGACTCTATCGGAAAAGAGGAGTATTCTTCCTAAAAATGGAAATTAAAAAACTTATTGGACAAATAAGACAGGGGCAGGAACGACTCCATCCAAGTGGTTTGATTATAGGGCAATAACAAGGCATTTATTGCTAGAGTTGATAATATGGATATCAACTGGAACAGAGTTCTTTCTGTATGCTTTTCAGACCGGAAGGCAAGAAGAAAAGCATGGCTGCTTTGACGGAGAAACGAAGCCCCATTTTTAAAGGAAAATAGTTGAGACATTTTATGGATTCTATGATAAAAGTTGGAGTTGTGGGTGCAGGTATGATGGGTGGAGAAATTGCTCTCTGCTTTGCTATGGCAGGGTCTGAAGTTTATTTGAAAGATATCAATTTGGAGCTGGCGCAGAAAGGTAAAAGCAATTTGACTTTGGCATTGGACAAATTGATCAAAAAAGGAAAATTCAGTCCAGAAGATAGGGAGAGAACATTATCGCGCATTGTCCCAGTTGAAATATACGATTATTTTAAAGATCGAGATCTAGTAGTAGAAGCAGTTATCGAAGATCTTGAGACCAAGAAGAGAGTATTTAGAGAGATAGACGCGATTTGTAAGCCAGACTGTATATTTGCCACCAATACATCTAGCATTTCTATAACGCTTCTCGCAACTTCTGTTGGGCCACTCCGGGTAAGAAAATTCTTGGGGACTCATTTTTTCTCACCTGCTTCAGTAATGAAATTGGTGGAGGTAATACCAGGACTTGAAACGGAAGAGAATACAGTCACATTTGCAATGGAATGTTGCCGTAAGATAGGTAAGACCCCTATTCGGGTAAGAGATGTAGTTGGTTTTGCGGTCAATCGTATTCTCCATGCTATGTGGATCGAAGCTAACCGATTGGTTGAGGAAGGGGTGGCCTCTATGGATGATATAGATACAGCTTGCAAGCTGGGCTTGGGGCATCCAATTGGGCCATACGCTCTGATGGATTTAACTGGAAACGATCTCAATTTGAGAGTACAAGAAATTTTATTTGAAGCCTATGGTGAAAGATTCAAACCGAGGCCAGTTTTAAAGCAGAAGGTCTTTGCCAACCATCTTGGTCGAAAAACAGGACGTGGTTGGTTTGAATATGAAAAATGAACGCCTATTATGAATTTGAACTCGCCAAAAATGAACGAGAACAGGCATCTTGTTAGTCATAGAAAATATATGAGGGATGATATTGAACTTAAGGGAAAATTATCGATTGTTACAGGAGGAAGCCGCGGAATCGGTCGTGGGATTTCGGAAGCCTTGGCTGAATTAGGATCAGATCTAGCTGTCGTATATCGAAAGAATAAAGACGAATTTGAAAATCTTAAATCTTCTCTGGAACCTTATGGGATGAAGATCGAGGGATACCAATTGGATGTAACTGACTTTAATAAGGTGTGCGAGACATTTAAAGAAATTTATGATCACTTTGGCACAATTGACATTTTAGTCAACTGTGCTGGAAGGGCTTCAAGTACGAGTTCAGTTAAAAAGGTATCTGTCAAAGAATGGCAAACAGTCATTGATCTCGATCTGAATGCCGCTTTTTATTGTAGCAAGGCAGTATTAGAATATATGCATAAAAAGGGGGGAGGACGTATAATTAATATTTCATCAATAGCAGCGACTACATGCCATGCTGGTTCATCTTCATACGCTGCTGCAAAAGCAGGGTTGGAAGCTTTTACAAAAGTATTAGCCCGAGAAGAAGCCTCGCACGGAATTCGAGTTAATGCAATTGCACCTGGACTGATAAACACAGATATGTCAGAACAAATGTGCAGAATATATGGTGAGGAAAGGCTAAAGGAGGTTATGGAAAGTATCCCTTTAGGAAAGTTTGGAGAACCTCGAGATGTCGGAAATATGGTTGCCTATTTAGTATCATCGAAGGGTGACTACATCAATGGCCAGATAATAGGAATTGATGGGGGGATGTACTATTGGAAATCAACTTTTATGGACCTATAAATTAACCTAATTTTTAAAAGCAAGTATCTGCACAAGGAGAATTTTTAAGAATTAATGGTGCAAAAAAGGAAGTTTAAATCACAAAGTTGGGAAAATATCAATAATCAATTAGAGAAGTTCTTACGTTTAAGAACTTTACCAGTTGGTATTAAGTTTTATAAAGATACCAACTTGTTAAATAAAATAAAAAATCTTAAAAAGCCAATAAGAAAAGTTCTTCTGTGTCAATTGATTACCTTGGCTAGAACTTATGGTTGGACCATTGGAGTAATCAAGGATGTGCTTCTAAGCGGATCCCCTTGCGCAGCTATGATCGGCTTTGGTGAGAGGAAAGATATAATAAAAGAAGGCATCTATCGCTCGGCCATATGGTTTAAGACAAAAGAAGAGGGAAGGAAATGCGAGGAAATTTTTCCTCACCTCCCAGCTGGTCAGAACAAAGCCTTGGTTATTGGACCTATAGTACAGAATAAGTTTGATCCAGATATTATCCTTCTCTATGGGACACCTGCCCAAATGATGTTAATTATTAACGCGCTGCAATGGATAGATTATGAAAGGCTTAAATTTTTCTGTATTGGTGAATCCTCTTGTGCTGATTATATTGCGGAATGTTTCTTATCGCATAAGCCTTCTTTAACCATTCCGTGTTTTGGGGAAAGAGTTTATGGTCACGCTCAAGAAGAAGAGCTGGTTATTGCTATCCCCTCAGATCAAATCAAAAAAGTTCTTGATGGTCTGAATGGTCTATCAAAAAGAGGAATTAGGTATCCCATTCCTTTTTCTGGCCCTCAATTGGATGTTGTTACTAAACTTCCACCATTTTATTTAGATATATACGGAATTACTGATCAGCCACTTTTTAAATTATGGAATGAATTCTAAATGAAACGATATCAAAATGTTTGAACTAAAGAAAAATGTGATTATAGGAAATAGTGCTGCAGGGCTCAGTGCATTGGAAACATTAAGGAGGAATGACCCCAATTGCGATATTACTGTAATTTCTAGAGAAAAAGGGCCAGCACACTCCTTGGTTCTACTTCCTTATTTCATTGCCGGGGAAATTGATAAGTTTAGTATCACAATAACGAATGACGAATATTACCGAAGTTTGAAGGCTAACACAATTTTTGAGAAAACGGTCATCGAAATTGACGCGAAAAGGGGACATATTCTGCTAAATGATGGAATACGTATTCCCTATGATGATTTGATCATCTGTACTGGAGCATTTCCTAACGAATTAAATGTTGAAGGGGCTCATTTAATTCCTTTAAAGTCTTTAAGAACACTCGAAGATGCTCTTGAAATTAAGGGCTTATTTCAAACTGCCAAAAAGATTTTAGTTATTGGTGCTGGCCTGATCAATCTCAAGCTCATTAGCCTTATGAAAGGTAAACATATCGAATTCATGGTAGTGGAAGTGGCGGATAAGATATTAGCCAACATGTTGGACCAAAAAACTGCGGCCATTGTAGAAAATAAAATGCTAGAATCAGGGGTGAAACTCTATAAAGAATGTATGTTAACGAGAATAAAGACAGATAGAGGGAGTAAACCCGTTGCTATTTTAAATAACGGAATTGAGTTAGAAACGGATGCAGTGATTTTTAATATAGGAATATCTCCGAATATTGGTCTTGTCAAGTCATCAGATATTCTAACTAATAAAGGTATCATTATTGACCATTACGCACGTACGAACATTCCAAATATATATGCGGCGGGTGATGTGACTGAGGCACAAGAACGAATTTCAAGAGAATATATGAATATAGGAAACTGGTTCAATGCAGTAGAGCAAGGGAAAATTGCTGCTTTATCAATTCTTGGGAAGGATCGAACGTATGGAGGGTGCTTAAATATTAATGTTACAGACTTGTTCGGAATAACAATCACTTCCTTGGGGGATTTTATCGGGGCCAATAAGGGCTCAAAATCTATCATATATTCCGATATCAAAAGAAATCGTTATCAAAAGATCGTAGTGCAGGAAGGTAGAATAGTGGGTGGGGTATTTGTTAATGAAGAAAGAAGCGGTGGTATCTTCAGATCATTGTTAGGAGAAAGAATCGACAATACTAAATTCTTAAAGATAGTGAGTAGTAAGGGAAATATATTATTTGGTCAGATGGTAAACTACCCAAAATTGAGGTGAAAATTCAGTGACAGTTAATCTGAAGGATGAAGCAGAAGCTATTGAAAAGATTTTAAGACTCAGAACGTTTATTGTAGGACTTCAATTTTTCGAAAAAGCAGAAGACATGGAGAGGATAAAGAAACTTAAACGCCCTGGAGGTAGACGAGTATTTTGTCAAATTATCACGACCGCACGTACATACGGTTGGACAATAGGAGTAACTCAGGAGGATTTAATAAAGAATTCTTTTTGCCCTGCGATGCTCGGATTATATGAAAGGCCTGAGTTCATGAGAGATGGAACCTACAAGGGGGCAATATGGTTTGAAAATAAAGAGGATGGAAAAAAGTATGAGGACAGTATACCAGTTATCCCATTGGGTAAATTTCATGCAGTGGCTATAGGACCTATATTTTCTGAAAGGATAAACCCGGACATAATACTTATCTACGGAAATCCAGCCCAAATGATTCTAATGGTCAACGGGCTTCAGTGGAAAGATTATGAAAGGTTAACATTTTATTGTGCCGGAGAGTCCTCTTGTGCGGATGCAATAGCACAGTGTTACTTATCTCGGAAACCTTCATTAACCATTCCTTGCTACGGGGAAAGACGGTTTGGACATGTGCAGGATGACGAATTGGTGATTGCGTTGCCACCTGATTCATTGAGAAAGGCAGCCGAAGGGTTAAAAAAACTTGCCGAAAAGGGTATTCGATATCCGGTTCCTTTCTTTGGGGTACAGACAGATCCTAATGAAGGTATGCCAGACATTTTCAAATATTATCATTTACTAAAGTAGCCCATGAAATTTGTCTTGCCTCAGGCAAGACAAATATGATTTTGGAATAACAATAAAGGGTGAAAGGGGGACGTTGTGAAAGCGCCGGTTAAAACCGGTGGAGTGTAGTGAATGAAATTGTCACACGATGAAGGAATAGCGAGCCACATCGGCCCCCGAGTCATGCGCCTTTGTTCGTAAGAACAAGGGTGAAGCGTTGACAGGGGAACGTGCGGGCCGGGTATGGAGCCGTGAAGACCCCAGAGTTAAGGGTGCCGACGCTATATATATATATTGGTGGTGGGGAGCAGCAGATCGGGTTTATTTTATGGACCAAGGGAGAGTGATGTGGGAGGGTTCCATTCAGGATGTTTTGAAGAATGATCAAGATGTGGCAAAGAAGTTTTTGACAGTGGGCTAAAATGCAATTTTTGTGTGTGTGTTTTTAGTGGCAGGTGATAGGATTAAGTAATAAATGGTAGAGTTTATTTCGAATTATCTTAGAAATCAATTCCTAATAATTTAGCGAGGATAAAATGTTGAAAATGACCATAGGGGTTATTGGTTGCGGTACCATGGGATCTGGGATTGTTCAGATATGTGCTCAAGCTGGATTTAAAACATGGGTGAAAGAATTATCGAAGGAGCTCCTCGAAAGTGCTCAGCAAAAAATTTCAAAGGACCTGAATCATGAAGTTGAAAAAGGGAACCTGTCAAAGGAAAAAAGAGATGTGATTTTGAGTCGAATTAAATGGACAACGGATTTTTCCGAAATAAAAAAATGTAATTTCGTAATTGAGGCAGTGATTGAAAATATGGATGTTAAGAAACATTTATTCGAAGAGTTAGGAGCAATTTTTACTTCGGAAACAATTTTGGCAAGTAATACCTCATCATATTCTATAACGGAATTAGCTTCAGTAACGAGATTTCCTGAGCGAGTTGTTGGCTTCCATTTCTTTTATCCCGTCCCTATGATGAAGTTAGTAGAAGTTGTGAAAACAGGGGTGGCTTCAAAGGCTACAATCGAGGAATCCTTGAAATTAGCAAAGGCATTAGGGAAAGATCCGATTATGGTTCCAGATAAGCCAGGTTTTGTTGTTAACCGATTATTGATACCCTATTTTTTGGATTCGATACGTGTTTTAGAGGAGGGATTAGCAAGTATCGAAGATATAGATAAGGCAATGACAGAGGGAGCAGGATTTGTGATTGGACCTCTTCGTTTGTTGGATCATATAGGTTTGGATATTATGTACCACATAGCAAATAGTCTTTATGACGAATTTAAGGAAAAGAGATTTGCTCCGCCGCCATTACTAAAGCGAATGGTTATGGCTGGGAAATTGGGCCGGAAGACAGGGAAAGGATTTTATATATATAAATAATTGAGGTCAATTTAAATTAAATTTAGAAAGGGTTGGTGAGAGGACAATGTATGGCTATGCAGGGAAATTACTTCATGTGGATTTAACAAAGGGTGAATTTAAAGAAGAAAAATTAGGTGAAGAATTTTGCCGCCTTTTTATTGGTGGGGCGGGATTTAATGCATATCACATATTGACAAAAATGAAAGCATATATAGATCCAATGAGTCCTGAAAGCTATATATGCATTTCAACAGGCCCAATAGCCGGAACCTTTATGCCAAGTGCAACAAAGACAGTTTTAAGCCTTAAAGGTCCCGCTGGCTTTTATACATCATCACCATCAAGCAACATAGGACGGTATATTAAGTATGCAGGTTATGATGGAATTATAATCACTGGATGTTCGGAGAGGCCCGTTTACTTAGATATTTTTAATGACGACATACAACTTAGGGATGCGAGTCATCTTTGGGGAAAAGATATTTTTACAGCAACAGATATAATAAAGGGGGAAACTCAAGATGCAAGTGTCGCCTGTATAGGACCTGCAGGGGAGAGCAGAGTGACTTTCGCTAATATCTTATTAAACAAACAGGGAACCTGGTGCAGAAGCGGTGATGGGGCAATCATGGGATCGAAGAACCTTAAAGCGATAGCGATCCGAGGGACTAAAGGAGTAAAAGTAGCAGACCCCAAGAAGTTTAATGATCTGGTGATGGATTATTTTAGGAAATTAAAATCTAATCCGATGGTTCCCACTTGGAATGAATTAGGGTTACTCATAGGATGGGACGCGTGGATGATTAATACTGGAAAATTCGTTACGAATAATTCCAATGATACTGCTTCAAGTGAGGAGATGACAACACTTTACGGACCGGAAGCCTACAAAAGACAGGCAAGAGCAGGAGCTTCCCATTGCCACACCTGCCCTGTAGGCTGCAAAAGTGCCTTAGAGGTTAAATCGGGTGAATTTGCCGGATTAAAATTTCTCCAATCAACTATTTTTAGTTCTATTGAAAGCTTTGGAGCTAAATGCAGAGTGGGTGATTATAATCATCTGCTTAAGTGTGTGCATACCATCAACCAATATGGAATGGATAATTTAACCTTTTGCTCAAAAATGGACTTAGTTTGTGATTTATATGAAAAAGGGATTATTGGATTAGAGGATACGATGGGTTGGTTGCCCAGAAAAGGCTTCGAAGCTACTATGGAACTAATGGAATTGGTTGTACAGAGGAAGGGGATAGGTGATGTGCTTGCAGGGACTTGGCAGGAAGTTACAAAAAATTTGGCAAAGGGGCATGAAGAACATGTGGTTCATCTCAAAGGGACAGAACCAGCTAATGATCTTAGGACACATATTTGTACAGAAAATTTTGGTCAATTAGTCTGTCCACGCGGTGGTCATAACATGAATGCCCTTTCTATCACAATTGTTCCTCATCGAAAGTTAAACAGTTTGAAAAAATTTGCAAAATGGATAGGGATGCCTGAAGAGCGTATTCATACTGTAATTGTTAGCGAAGATGAAACAGAATACGTTCCCGGTTTTACAAAATGGGTTGAAGACTACAATGTCATGCTATTAAATTTAGGACTTTGCAATCGTCCACCTTATCAACAAATGCTGAATCCTGAAGCATGCGCAGAATTATTTAGAATAGTGACAGGTTTCGACATAACACCGGAAGAACTCCTTAAAGCAGGGGAAAGGACTTTAGATATGGAGAGGCTATTCAATTGCCGTGAAGGGTTTGATCGGAAGGAAGATCAACCTCCTCCAAAATGGGTTACAAAGTCAACTTGGGTTGATGGGCGAGAAATTAAACCTCTTTCGCAAGACAAAGTAAATGATATGCTGGATCAATACTACTTGGAAAGAGGATGGAATAAACAAGGTATTCCAGAAATTGACAAGTTTAAAGAACTTGATATTGATATTGAAAACATGAAATAATAATTGACTAAATTGAAAGGAGTTTCATTCATGAAAATGCTTCAAATTTATCCAGAAAAGTGTGTGGGCTGTAAACTTTGTGAACTGGCCTGTTCCTTCGACCACTTTGAAGAATTTAACCCTTCTATATCGTTTATCACTAATGCTAATTTCCAAGACGAACCTTTTTTCTTCGTTTCAATCACTTGTTTGCAATGTGAGGAGCCTTATTGCATGGACATATGTCCTGCAAAAGCAATAAGAAGAAATGAAAAGACTAAAGCCTTTATAATAGATAAGGACAGGTGTATAGGCTGTAAGATGTGTACCTTGACGTGTCCATTTGGGAATATTACTTTTATAGAAAGAGAAGGAGTATCAGCGAAATGTGATCTATGTAATGGAGATCCCGCATGCGTAAAAATATGTCCTACCGAATCAATTCGATATGTTGAAGTAGGTGCTGCTGATTTTCCAAAAAAGAAGATGTTTTCAGAAATTGTGAAAGAGGCCCACCGGGGAAAAGCGTCCGATCAACTTTAAGATAAAAATTTTGTTTACTATCGTGCTCAATCATCGAAAGCAAATTGATAGATTTACAGAATAAAAGTGGAAAGGTAAGTAATTTGAGCGAAATGCAAAAACTCACTAGAGATGTTATAATGTAACTACATATTGGGAAATGTGAAAATTGAATTTCAAGCCAAAGGGAATGAGTTTTTAAACGACACCATTATTGCTAAAAGTTATCTAAAATAGGAGGATAAGTTTGCATAGGATTGAGATTGGGAGGTGATTTTTTATGAATCAATTTATCGAGGCAACCAGTTTTGGCGTTGGTGAAAGGGCAAAGAGACTTCGGGAGAAAGTGCAGATTAAATCTTTGGATTTGAGTACATTTACAACAACAGAGAGATTTGCCTCTCCTTGTATGGCCGTAACAAAACTCAGGAAAGGTACCACCATTAGCATTGAGAGAGCCCGATTGTATACTGAATCATTTAAAGCCACTGAAGGACTACCAATGGTTATAAGGAGGGCAATGGCATTAGCTCACATCCTAGATAATATGACAATTTACATTTTGGATGATGAGCTCATTGTGGGGAACTTCGCAAGTGATCCCCATGCTCTCCCGATGTACCCCGAGGAAGGACAGGATTGGATTGATAGGGCGCTTGACCAACATATAAAGGATATGTTGGATGACCGTCTTAAGCCAGAGGCTCGTGAGCTTCTACGTTATTGGCGAGGAAAATCCATGGCTGATAAAACCAGCAGCGCCCTGCCAGAAGAATATAAACGCTTTATTGACTGGAATGGAGTATGCCACGCTGTGTTTTGGAGGCCGCTGGAGATGACAGATTTCAAGAAAGTTCTCGGCCTCGGACTTAACGGCATCATAAGAGAAGTTAACGAGAGACTAAAACGATTAGCAACCGAAATAGAAACAATGGATGCGCGGGAATATATCGAGGCTAAGAATAACTTAGAAGCAATGAAAATAGCTCTGGATGCGGGAGCTAGGTTTAGTAGAAGATATACTGATAAGGCTCTAGATCTGGCTAAGGCTGAAAAGAATCCAACAAGGAAAAAGGAATTGGAAAAAATCGCAAAAGTTTGCGATCGTGTTCCAGCGAATCCTGCAGGAACTCTGCATGAGGCGATTCAATCTTGTTTTTTTATCAACTTAATCAGCAAGCAAATGCTTTTCCATGGCCAAGGATGGGGAGCAAGGATGGATGTCCTCCTGAACCCTTACTATCAAAGGGATAAAGCAACTGGCAGAATTACGAGGGATGAAGCTCAGGAGCTATTTGAATGTCTCCTGGTTAAGTTATTAGAAAGAGGACATCTAGCGACCCCAAATGTTGCTGGAGGAGGTCCTGGAAATTCCGATTGGATAGATTATACCGTCGGTGGTGTTGATTCAAATGGAGAGGATGTCACAAATGAATTTTCTTATATTATTTTGGATGCAGCGAGAACAGCGAAAGTCCCTGAACCTACCTTAGCTTTGAGATATAGTCCTAAAACTCCAGATGAACTTCTACTAAAGGCAATTGATTTGTTGCATACTGGTATTGGTTATCCTGCATTCTTCAACGACTCGGCTATCATCCCATGGCTTTTAGGATTAGGGGTGACAATTGAAGAGGCGCGTGATTATGGAATAGTTTCTTGTGTTAACGTGGAACTTCCAGGTAGGAACATGAGACCTATCTACCCTCATGCTGGGCAATTCAATCTTTTAAAATGTCTTGAACTTGCTCTTTACCAAGGTAAGGATAAAGAAATTTTCACGGGTGAGCAATTGGGACCTAGAACTCCTGATCCTACTACTTTTACAAATATCGGACAGCTCATGGATGCCTACTTAACACATGTAAGATTTTTCATTGGCAAGCTAGCTACGATTATTAAAATCTCCCATGCGCTTGCCCAACAGTATATGCAGAGGCCATTTGGATCGGCCCTCATAAAGGGGTGCATTGAAAAAGGCAAAGACGCAACAAGCTTAGGCGATAATCTTTTCAGTTCGGTCCTCGTCATGGGAGGAACAAATGTGGCTAATTCTCTAGCGGCTATCAAGAAATTCGTATTCGATGATAAAAGGATTACCATGGCAGAGCTTATCGAGGCTTGCAGAACTAACTTTGAAGATAAGGAGGAGCTGCGGCAGAGGCTGATAAATGAGGTTCCCAAATTTGGGAATGATGAGGATTATGTTGATGAAATAGCCCAATGGGTTCACATTAAATCAAATGCTGAGTTTATGAAATGTAAAGATCTTTTTGGCTTTCCAATGATTATGAGTGGTAGTATTGCGGGAGGATACTATGGTCTATCCCGTGCTTGCGGGGCTACTCCTGATGGGAGAAAGGATCACGATTCAACCGCGGATGCTGTTATTTCCCCTATGGCTGGGACTGACAAGAAAGGTCCAAGCGCAGTTTTAAAATCAGTCGGGAAGATCACACCTACATATAACCATCTGCTGAACCAAAAATTTTTGCCACAGTTTCTTGAGGGGGACTACAACGCACAAAAATTTGGTCAATATCTAAGAACATGGGGAGATCTCGGAATTCATCATATTCAATTTAATATCGTAGGCAAGGAAACCCTTCTTGATGCACAAATGCACCCAGAAAAATATCCAGATCTAATTGTAAGGGTCGCTGGATATAGCGCTTACTTTAATGATCTACCAAAAGGGGTCCAAGACGACATCATTGGGAGAACGGAACAACACTTATAGAGGACCGCAAAAGTAATGCAATGGGACCCCCATCATTCTAATCTGTGCTTATAGGCTTTTCGTGGTGTTCGCCTGTTGCATTACTTTTGTTGCTTTCTATAGCATAAAGAAATGAGAAACATTCATAATCGTAAAACTAAAAGAAATGGTATTTCTTCTTGACAAGCAAAAAGGATATCAAAGCAAGGAGTAATACCAAAGGACTGATATTCAATACCCAGAAATTTTCGTTTCACGATGGCCCTGGGATACGAACCACCGTTTTCATGAAAGGATGCCCTTTGCAATGTAAATGGTGCAGTAATCCTGAATCTCAAGAAATCTTGCCCGAAATTATGATTACAGAGAAGGCATGTATTAAATGTGGCACATGTTTGAAATTGTGCACAAGAGGGGCCATCAAGCAAAATAAATCGGGACGGCATATTGATAGGGAATTATGTGACCTCTGCATGAAATGCGGTCTTGCTTGTCCAGCTCAATCATTAGAGATTATGGGTAAGTACATGGATGTTAGTGAAGTTATAGAAGAAATTAAACAGGATGAAATATTTTATTATCATTCTGAAGGAGGTGTAACGATATCTGGTGGCGAGCCAATGTTGCAGTGGGAATTTGTTTGCGACCTGTTAAAAGAATGTAAGAAAAATAATTTTCATACTGCTTTAGATACATGTGGGTATACTTCTTGGGCTATCTTGGAAAAGGTATTGAAATATGTTGATTTAGTGCTTTATGACATCAAATTGATGGATTCAAGAAAGCACAAAGAAGCTACTGGTGTAACCAATGAAATCATCCTTAAGAATGCTGTGAAAGTTTCAAATACAAAAAGAACATGGCTACGTTATGGAGTAATCCCAAATTTTAATGATTCAGAGAGCTGTGCTGAACAGATAGCAATATTTTCATCCAAATTACCTTTTGAGAAAGTTTCTCTTTTGCCTTATCATGCATTCGGGATAAAAAAATACGAAAGATTGGGTAGACCTTATCTCATGGAAGAGATATCTCCACCATCGGAGGAGACCATGGAGCACATTGCCGCAATCTTTAAATCTTTCGGAATGGAAGTTACCATCGGCTACTAAAATTTCCTGCTCAAGCAAATATTTTATTCCGCAAATTAAGTTCATACATTGAATTTTTGGAAAGAAATGGCAATCAAAAAATTTGATTTTGATGTGGTAGTACTAGGAGCTGGAGGGGCGGGCTGTGCTGCTGCAATCACTGCGGCAAGGAACGGTGTTTCTGTGGCATTAATATCGAAAGAGTCTATTGCAATGGGGAATACCAGAATTTGTGAAGCCGAAATGACCTCCTCAGGTATTTCGACCGGCGATTCACCAGATATTATAAAGGAGGACATGATCAAAGGTGGAGAATATTTAAACAATTTGGAATTAGTAGACTTAATTGCTACAAATGCATCTTATGCGATTAGCTTTGTAGAGAGTTTGGGACATTTTTTTCGTAGAGATGAAGAAGGGCGGTTATCAGCTAAAGCTGCTAACAGACTTGGCGGCCACAGTTTTCATAGATCATTTATCAGTCCAGGTTCCGGCGTTTCACTAGCTCATGCTCTGCGCAATGCTATTGCCAACACCAGCTCTATTGCGGTCTTTGAAGATATCTTAGCCACCTGCCTCTTTCAGCAAGGAGACGAAGTCCAAGGAACTTTAGCAGTGGACTTGAAGACCAGTAACTGCTTAGTTTTGAGGGCCAAGGCCACAATTTTAGCTACAGGAGGATGTGGGTGGTTATATTATCCACAAACAACGAATAATCGTTCTGCGACTGGGGACGGTTATGCAATAGCCTTTGAGGCTGGTGCCAAGCTGATAGATATGGAAATGGTCCAGTTTTTTCCATTTGCGATGAATCACCCTCTACATTATGCAGGTACCATCCTCGAGGAACCCATATTAGCAGGGCCCAAGGGGAAATTGATTAATGGTTTAGGAGAAATTGTGGTAGATCGTGATATCAACCGGATGACCAGAGCACAAGTAACGACTTTAATGGCTAAAGAGATCGCCGCAGGAAGAATCACAAAATGGGGTGGATTGAAGATAGATCTTTCAGAAAATTTGGACATTCCGGAAATGATTCACTATAAAAAAGTAAATGATGAGAGAAAACGATTTGAAAAGGTACGCCTGGCTTATGGGGAAAATGCGTTTAATTGGAAAGAGCCATGGGATGTTTCGCCATCAGCCCATTACATGATGGGAGGAGTGAAAATTGACCCTGAAGGACGATCGAGTTTAAAAAATCTCTATGCTGTGGGAGAGGTAGCCGGAGGAGCGATGGGGGCGAATCGGCTGGGTTCTACCTCTGTTGCAGACATTTTCATTATGGGCATGGGGGCAGGGAGCGAATCTGCTCGATGTGCTACTAGATCCGAAAATTTGGAGATAAAGAAATCTCTGATTGCTGAAGAAGTTGAAAGGGTTGAAGGTCTTTTTGGAAAAAAGGGAACAAGGCCTCCGATCAAAATAAAGAGAGAGCTACAACAGCTTATGAGGGAAAACGTTGGCATTGTTAGGGATGAAAAAAGATTAAGTTATGCATTATCTGAAATTGATCGTATGCAAGATGAGATGGAAAACGACATGTGCACCTCAGACATCAGACGTTACAATACCGATTTTCTCGATGCAGTGGAATTAATGAACATGCTGACTTGCGCAAAAATGATCACAACTAGTGCTAAGATGAGGAATGAATCGAGAGGTGCCCATTTACGACTTGACTTTGCAGATAAAGACGATGCGAACTGGCTCAAAAATATAGTTATCTGGAAAGAGGATGGGCAAATGAGAACATTGGTTTCAGAGATTACGGCTATTGAAATTTATGAAAAAGCGAAAAAAGATGACCACCATAAACGGGTATAGGATTAAGATTTCAAGATTTAATCCAGATGTGGATAATAGTCCGACCTTTAAGGAGTATGTGGTTCCTCATATTGACCGAGGAACCTTTTTAGATGCACTGCAATATATTTATGAAGAGATGGACTCAACCTTATTATTTAACTATGGTTGCCGTTATAAAGTTTGCGGGAAATGTGGGATTAAAATCAATGGGAGACCTAGTTTGGCCTGTGATACCCCTTTGGATAATGGAATGGTGTTGGAACCTCTTGATAACTTTCCTGTAATCAGGGATCTTGCGGTTGATCGGTCGGGTTTGATTGAGCCGCTCAAAAAGCACAATATTGTCATATCACCGGTTAAAGAACCAGAAGTTGCTATTCAACCCCCAGAATTCTTTCAACTTATAAAGTGCAACGAGTGTCTTTTATGCCTTTCCAACTGCCCTGTTTTTGATAAAAATGTGGGCTATGCTGGCCCCTTCTTCGGAGTTAAATTGGCGGAACTCTACTATGATGTGCGCGACAACAAAAGACGGCTTGATGAATTAAATTCCCTTTTAGATAAATGTATCCTTTGTAAACAGTGTGATGTGGACTGTCCCTGGAATATTGATTTTTCTCAAATAAGCACCAAAATCAAAGCAGAGCTATACAGGGAGAGAAAATTACCTATTCGAGACTGGCTGATTTCACGTCCCCGTTTAATTGGATTCTTTTCCCTTTTCTTGTTTTCTTTTTTCAATATCCTCACAAAGAATAAACCTTTCAGAAAAGCATTGGATTGTTTAATGAAGATTGAAGAAAAGGCACCTCTTCCAGAATACCACCCAATTAGAATCAGAGGTCAAGAAAAAAAGGAACAGAAATTCCAACGCAAGGTTGCATATTTTATCGGGTGCTATGAGAAATTTAATAATACGACTACCGCGAGGGATAGTCTTTTTGTTTTGGATGTGAACAAAATAGAAGTTAAAGTGCTTGACTTGGGATGTTGCGGACTTCCTTTTATTGGTATTGGAGATCTTGATTCAGCAAAAAGGAGAGCTGTTGCTATTTGTAAGGAAATAAAAAAGCTGTTTACTGAGGGATATGAGATAATTATTAGCTGTAGTTCATGTGCAACCATGATAAAGATTGAATATCCTAAACTTTTCCACTTGTTAGTGGAAGATGGAGCCCAAAACAGAGTTTTTGATATTGGGGATTACCTTTGGCAATTGCATAATTCAGATCAATTTAATATAAAATTTAAGGAAATCAAAAGAGAAATCGGATACCATCTCTCCTGTCACTTAAAAGCGCTGAAAATCGGAAAACCCTTTGTTGATCTTTTGAGATTGATCCCTGAATTGGAGGTTACCGCAATATTTAATCAATGTTGCGGTATGGCAGGAACCATGGGTTTTAAAAAGGAAAAATATGATCTGTCTCAAAAAATCGGAAGTCCATTGATCGATGAAATAGAGGGAAGCGGTCTCGATTTAATTTTAAGTGATTGTCCCTCTTGTCAGATGAAAATTAAGTATGGAGCAAAAGTGAATTCTTTCCACCCCATTTCTGTTTTGAGGGGGGCAATGCAAGAGTCAGAGGTTAATAGGAAAAATAGATTGCTGGGGAGTTAATATGAAGAAAAAATATCTTGATATGGACAAATGGTTTAAGAAAACTTTTATAGATATATTGGATGAGAGTGCTGAGAGATATGCGCATAAGGTTGCATTGATTTTCAAAGATCGTGAACTGACTTACCACGAATTAAATCATCAGGTAAATAAATTAGCAAAGGGGTTGCTCAAATTAGGAATAAAAAAAGGAGATCATATTTCGATTTGGCTACCTAATTCATTTGAATGGGTTATTTGCAAGTTTGCTATTATTAAGGCTGGAGCTGTGATGATTCCTGTCAACACTCGATACAAATCTAGAGAGGTAGAGTATATTCTTAAGCAATCAGATTCGACTACTCTATTTATGGGAGATCGTTTTTTAAACATAGATTATCTATCCATGATTAGGGATATATGTCCTGAGATTGACAATGGTGTGCGCGGAGATCTGCGATCGAAAAATTTACTTAAATTAAGAAATATTATTCTCGTTAGTGAAAGGAGTGTACCTGGTTTTTTGAAATATTCAGAAGTTATGGAAGGTGGTTCAGATTATGATGAAGACGATATACTACGAAAAATTAGGCAGATGGTCCTTCCTTCTGACATTGTAAATATTCAATACACTTCTGGTACAACAGGAGAACCAAAGGGCGCTATGTTAACGCACCATATGCTGCTTAACGCATATGGTATTACACAAATACTTAAATTAACAGAAAATGATCGTCTTATTTTGTCGCTTCCCTTTTTCCATTGTTTTGCAAATCTGAACGGGTTGCTTCCCTTCCTTATGACTGGTGGATCTATAGTGCTGATGGATGTGTTCGACCCAGAGGAAGAGGTTCGACTAATTGAAAAGCATCGCTGTACCGTTATTTATGGTGTTCCCACTATGTATACGATGATGCTAAATCATCCTAAATTCAATTCGTTTGATCTATCTTCTCTGAGAACAGGAAATCTGGGAGGAACACCCCCTCCAGTAAAGCTAGTAAAGGATATCATTAACAAGATGGGAGTTAAAGAATTAACGGCCAATTATGGAATGACAGAGAATAGCTGTTCCATATGTGCTACAAGAATTGGAGACCCTCCAGAAATTATTGCCACGACTGTCGGGAGACCATTTCCTTTGGTGGAAGCAAAAGTGGTGGATATCCGGACAAGAAAGGATCTTCATAATAATCAGCCCGGATTAGTGTATGTTAGGGGTCCTTATGTTATGGAAGGATATTACAAAAAGCCGGAAGAAACGAAGGAGACCATTGATTCCGACGGATGGTTAAATACAGGAGATCTTGGCAAAATTGATGAAAATGGAAATTTAACTTTAACTGGGCGTTATAAAGACTTGATTATGCCTGGCGGAGAAAACGTCTCGCCTGCTGAGGTAGAGAATTTTATTTTTGAACATCCAGCAGTCAAAGATGTCCAGGTTATCGGTGTGCCGGATGAACGGCTTGGCGAAGTCGTAATGGCTTATATCATATTAAGACAAGAAAGCAAGTGTACAGAACAAGAATTCATTGATTTTTGCAAGTCCAGAATGGCTAATTTTAAAGTTCCAAAATATGTAAAATTTGTTGATGGTTTTCCAATGACACCCACTGGGAAAGTACAAAAATTTAAACTAAAAGAACAAGCAATAAGCGAATTGAATTTAAAATGAAGGTTTTTGAGATTATGGTATCGCTTTATATATAAGGGAGAGGGGAAGATAAGTGAGAACAATAGATCCTGTTATAAGGAATGAATATTTAAAAAGAGTCTATATGGCTGTAGATGGTCTTTGGTATATAATGATTGAGAAGTATTTTGGTTTTGAAAATGCATTGCTACTTGACAAAGAGGTATGGCAGATAATGCCAAAAATTGCAGCTAGAAAAATTAAGGATTTACTTCGATTGCCTGATAAGAAATTGGAGAGCTTGTCAGAATCTCTTGCTTTTCGTTTTGCAGTAGAGGGATATGAAGTAAAATCACATAGATTGATTGAGAACGCACTTGAGATTCAAATTGCGAGCTGCCCATGGCGGTTGCAAATGCTTAAATTGAAAAATGATGAACTCTTGACTGGAGTAGCGGAAAGAGTCTGTCCGGTAGTCTATGAGACGTGGGGGGGAGAATTTCTAGAACAATTTCGGTTTGAAATGAATCCCCAAATTTGTAAAGGGGCAGAAATTTGTCAATTAAAATATTTCATATAAGGTCACTCTTGTCCAAAATAACTTTTTAAAAAAATAGGCCCTTCCTTTAATTTGTGATAGATTGAGTTTGCCAAACCAATCCCACAGGTAAAGGAGGGCCACCTATGAATCGGTTTTGTAGCATATTCAGCCAATTATTACAATTGTTTTCTCGTGTGGAGTTTGAGCATTTGGTTAAGCAGACCCGGGCCGAGCGTCATGCCAAAGGATTTAGCTCTTGGAGCCAATTTGTGTCCATGTTGTTTTGCCAACTGGGCCAGGCCCATTCCCTTCGGGAGATTAGCGGGGGGCTTAGGAGTTGCGAAGGCAAGCTCAAGCACCTTGGGATCAGTGCTCCCAGCCATTCCACCCTTGCTTATGCCAATGAGCATCGTCCCTGGGAGCTTTATCAGCATGTCTTTTTGAAGCTCTTTGAGCGATGTCGGGTGCAGGCCATTGGGAAGAAAAAGTTTCGGTTTAAGAACAAGTTGATGAGCATGGATTCGAGCACCATTGATTTGTGCCTGGCGATGTTTAATTGGGCTCATTTTCGCAGGGCCAAGGGTGCGATTAAACTGCATCTGCTTCTGGATCACGAAGGCTACCTTCCGAGTTTTGCTCTGATCACAGAAGGGAAGGTCTCGGATGTGAAAGTGGCTTATCTGTTTCAATTTGATCCTGGCACCATTGTGGTAGATGATCGAGGGTACAATGATTATGGTTTGTTTGGCCGCTGGAGTGCCCAAGGGGTCTATTTTGTGACCCGAATGAGAGACAACGCCCTGTATGAGGTCATTGGGGAGAAAGAAGTTCCTCAACATCGCCCTATCCTTAAAGACGAGCAGATTGAATTAAGGGGAGTGGGAGCCATTGAGAAATGCCCTTACCCTCTCCGACGAATTGAAGTCTATGACCCAAAGAAGGATGAAGTCCTCATCTTTTTGACCAATCATCCGACCCTGTGAGCGACCACGATTGCTGCCATCTATAAAGATCGTTGGCAGATTGAGTTGTTTTTCAAAGCGTTGAAGCAGAACCTCAAGATCAAGACCTTTGTTGGGACCAGTCCCAATGCGGTCAAGATCCAGATTTGGACAGCATTGATTGCGATGTTGATCCTCCGCTTTCTGCAGCTGCGGGCCAAACTCAACTGGTCTCTTTCCAATCTGGTGGCCATTCTCCGTATGAATCTGTTTACCCATAGGGATCTTTGGGCTTGGATAAATCAACCCTATGAGATACCGCCTGTTCCTTATGAACAGGAACAGTTGAAATTAAACCTATTTCTATTTCGGACAGCAGGATACGGCAAACCTGGTTTTCAGAATGCATAAATCTTGTCCAAAAGGCCAATAAATTCAAGAAATGCTTCTAAACTTTTCAGTTATTTTGGACAGCAGTGATATAAGGTCACAATATACAATATGAATGACCCGCATCTACTAACGGTTATACAATTCTCCTTTTGCTTAAATACCTAAATAAATATGAATTTAAATAGATGTTAAGATTTATTGAAGGACATAACATGAGAGAATGGGTTGATAAAACTTTATGGGAGTCCTTAAAGGAAGCAGCAGGCGAAAATTATAACAGGATAGCGGTTATTTTTAAGGATCAGAAGCTTACTTACGGAGATTTTCTTAAAAGGGTAGAACGTCTGGCAATCGGTCTATTGAAGTTGGGAGTGAAAAAAGGCGACAAAGTTTCCATTTGGTGTCCCAATTGCCCCGAGTGGCTAGTTGCCAAATTTGCAATTGCATTGATTGGAGGCGCATTAGTTCCTATCAGTACTAGGTTTAGGATTAGTGAATTAAACCATGTGTTGAAAAATTCCGATTCCACTTCAATTATCATTGGAGAAGAAATTTTAAATATAAATTTTGTTGAAATGATTCATGAGATATTGCCAGAAATTGAAATCCATGAAGCTGGTAAAATTGAATCAAAGAAATTTCCATTGTTAAAGAATATCATTTGTGTTGGTGAGTCGAAGTATAAAGGAATTTTTCCATATGGTGTTGTAGAAAATGGTGGAGATGATTCGAGTTATCAAAGCGAATTGGAGAAAATAAGGAATTCTGTGTTAATCGATGACGTCGTGAATATTTTATATACTTCAGGGACTACGGGATTACCCAAGGGGGTAATGTTAACACATAAGCTGCTAAGTAATGCATTCTATGTGGGGGAGGAGCTCCAATTGACTCCCAAAGACAAACTTCTGCTTTATCTTCCTTTTAACCACTGTTTTGGACTTCATAATGGGGTTTGTGGAAGTATAACCCATGGTTCGACGATCATTCTAATGGACTATTTTGACGCGGAAACCTCTTTGAAGTTAATCGAGGAACATAAAGTAACTGTTTTATTTGGGGTTCCTACTATGTATCTGATGCAAATCGATCATCCCAATTTCAGCCATTATGATATTTCTTCATTAAGAGCGGGTATGATCGGGGGTGCTGGAGCACCTGCTTCCATGATTCAGGAGATCATGGATAAAATGAGAATTACTTTGATTTCAACTTATGGAATGACGGAGACCAGTTGCGCTGTAACCCAAACGCGATATAGAGATTCTGCAGAGTTAATTTCAAAAACAGTGGGGATGTTGCTCCCGCATCTTGAAATGAAGATAATGGGTCCGGATAAAAGTCAACTTCCTCCCAATATTGAAGGAGAGATTTGCATTAAAGGACCTTCGGTAACGAAGGGGTACTATAATAATATAGAAGAGACAAAAAAACTCATTGATGAAGAAGGATGGATCCATAGTGGGGACTTAGGCACTGTGGATGAAAGAGGATACTATAGGATTACTGGTAGACTAAAGGATTTAATTATAAGAGGAGGTGAAAATATTGCCCCAAGCGAAATAGAAAATTTTCTTTATCAACATCCCGATATTCAACAAACACAAGTCGTTGGTATTCCTGATGAGAAATTTGGAGAAGCCATTGCTGCGGTTATCATTTTAAAAGCAGGGAGATCTTTAACTGCAGAGGATGTTATTAACTTCTGCAAAGGGAAAATAGCAAGTTATAAGGTTCCAAGTGTTGTGAAATTTGTGTCTGAATTTCCAACCACTGCATCAGGAAAGATAAAAAAATATGAACTGAAAAAGATGATTAATATGCAATGAAGTATCATAAAGGAGGCGAAAAATAATGAGACTTAAAGACCGAGTTGCAATTATTACCGGTGGCGGGAGTGGGATAGGAAGAGAAATTGCTATAAAATTTTCGAAATCCGGATCGAAACTTGTAATTGTAGACCGAAGAGATGATTTTGCTAATGAGACTGTTAGGCTAATCGAGAACATAGGGAATGAAGCAATTAGTATAAAGACGGACGTAACCGATTTCAGCCAGGTTAAGGAAATGGTAACGACTGCTCTCATTACATTTGGGAAAATTGATATTCTTGTGAACAATGCGGGCTGGGATAAATTAGGCCCATTTGTTGAAACCACGGCTGAATTTTGGGAAGCAATCATAGATTTGAACCTCAAAGGTCAGATATATTGTACCAGAGCTGTTTTGGACCATATGATCGAAAGAAAAAGTGGGGTCATTATTAATATTGCCTCCGATGCAGGAAGGGTTGGTTTTCGTGGTGAAGTTGTATATTCTGCGGCAAAAGGTGGCCTGATTGCCTTTGGAAAGGCTCTTGCAAAAGAGATGGGAGAACATGGTATACGAATTAACAGTGTAGCTCCGGGTCCAACAGAGACTCCCATGCTTCAAATGGGGCTTGAAAAGAATAAATATGTTTTTGATGAAATGATGCTTTTGAAGAAACAAACCCCTTTGGGTAGATTTGGTACACCGGAGGAGGTGGCAGATTTAGTTCTATTTTTGGCTTCAGATGAATCAAAATTCATAACTGGCCAAGTCATTAGCATCAACGGGGGGTTAACCATGACTGGCTAAACAGAATTCAAAAAAGAACTTTTCCTGCCGAATTCCTATCGATTAACGTGTTTCTTGTGAAAAATTATTAATTCCTAAATTTTCTTTGGAGGGTCGTTTTCCTATACATATTTTTTTAATATAAAAAATGGAAAACTAAAGTTAATATTATTACGTTGGCCATAATTTAAGTAACATCGGGCTATAAGTTTCAAACTGCGGCATATCGTACGGATTTTTCATGAAAGTAGCGCATGACCATCGAAGGGTTATCCCGGCGGCTATTCAGATAACC
>Ga0315295_10001066_pt1 | contig 23448 bp, 23 predicted proteins | sample YL17G14_0_MG_FD_204453 | JGI IMG/M metagenome (GOLD analysis project Ga0315295, IMG submission 204453) | Sediment microbial communities from Yellowstone Lake, YNP, Wyoming, USA - YL17G14_0 | ecosystem: Environmental > Aquatic > Freshwater > Lake > Sediment | place: USA: Wyoming | collected...
CTAGCTTTCATTGTAGCCCACGGCCAAGGTGCGTGAGATTAGGATGAAGGGGAATACGTAGCACTACCTACGTACTGCGCCCCAGCGATGGGGCGGCCTACCGTGCGACGGAGGGAGTCGTGATGGACAGGGCGAAGATGAAGTGGTTGCGCAGCACCAAGGGTGCGCCGTTCACCGGTATCGGCTCACTTGAAGCGGACATACTGGCCGTCGTTTGGGAGAAGGGACGCACCACCGTCCGCGAGGTCTACGAGACGCTGCGTGAACGCCGCCAGATCGCCTACACGACGGTGATGACGGTGATGAACAACCTCGTCAAGAAGCATCTCCTCGCGCAGGACAAGGCCAACATCGCCTACGTGTACACCCCGGCCATCCCCGGTCGTGAGGTAGCTCGCACCGTCCTCGAAAGCGTCGTCGATCGCCTCATCGCCGGCCAGACGGGCACCGCTGTGGCCATGCTGCTTGGCTTCTCCGACGATCTCTCTCCCGAGCAGGTGGAGCGGCTCAAGGTCTGGGTGAGCGAGGAGCTGGCCCACTAGCCGGCCACCGGCCCACCGGCGCCCTACATGCTCTCGGGGGCGCTCACCCCGAGCAGACCGAGACCGGCAGCCAGCACCGAGCGCGTCGCCGAGCAGAGGGCCGAGCGAAAGGCGGCGACGGCGGCATCGTCGGACAGCACGCGGCAGTGGCGGTAGAACACGTGGAACTCGGCCGCCAGGTCGCCGAGGTAGTTGTGCAGGCGATGCGGCGCCCGCTGGGTTGCCGCATCGAGGACGACCTCGGGGAAGCGCGCCAACGCCCGCAAGAGGGCCCGCTCGTACAGACTCACGCTCACCCGGGCAGCACTCGCATCCGCGTCGTACCGACCCCTCTGCCCACCGTCATCTGAAACCCGTCCCCTCTCCCGCAGCGTCCTCAGGATGCTGCAGATGCGCGCATGCGCGTACTGCACGTAGTAGACAGGGTTGTCGTTGCTCTTCTGGACGGCAACATCGATGTCGAGCTCGAGCGCCGTGTCCTGCGACCGAGCCACGAGCAGGAAGCGGGCCGCGTCCACGCCGATGGCCTCGATGAGGTCATCCACGGTCACGATGTCGCCCTTGCGCTTGCTCATCCGCCGCGCCTCACCACTCTCGATCAGATTGACGAGCTGGCCGATGATGAGCTCCAGGCGGTCTGGTTCGTGCGGCGGCAGCGCGGTGAAGGCCGCCTTCATCCGGGGCACGTAGCCGTGGTGGTCGGCCCCCCAGATGTCGATCATGTGGCTGAAGCCGCGATCGAGCTTGTCGCGGTGATAGGCGATATCGCTGAGGAAGTAGGTGGGGTCGCCGGTCTGGCGGATGAGCACTCGATCCTTGTCGTCGCCGTAGCGGGTGGTCGCTAACCAGACAGCGCCCTCGTCCTCGTAGAGCAGCCCCTCGCCGTCGAGATCCGCGAGAGCCTTGCCGACCTCGCCGCCGAAGCCCCGCCGCACCGCCTCGCCAGCGTACAGCGAGCTCTCCGGCGTCCACACGTCGAAGGAGACACGGAGCCGCTCAAGCGTGCGACGGAATTGCGCCAGGATTGCGTCTCGGCCCCACACCCTGAGCTCGTCGAGAACGTCACGCGGCAGCCGTTCGACGTCGAGCGCCGCAGCTTCGAGCGCCGGACGGTAGCGGTCCGCGACTACCGCGATCAGCTCGTCCGCCAGCGCCAAGAGGTAGTCGCCTTTGTAGCCTTCCTCCGGCACCGGCGCGTCCAGACCGAGACGTTGCCCGTAGCGAGCCGCCAACGACTGGCCGAACCGCAACATCTGCGTGCCGTAGTCGTTCACGTAAAACTCGCGGGTCACGTCGTGCCCGGCGAAGGCGAAGATGCGGCAGAGAGCATCGCCGTAGGAGGCATAGCGTGCATGACCCACGTGCAGCGGACCCGTTGGGTTGACGCTGACGAACTCAACGTTGATCTTGCGGCGCCGCGCGGCCGGTAGGCAGCCGCGGCCGTAGTCGGCACCCTCGGCAAGGAGACGCCGCAGGGCACCGTGGTACCAGCCGTCGGACAGGAAGAGATTGAGGAAGCCGGGCCCGGCGACCTCGACGCGGTCGCACACGCCGGCCCCGGGACCCGACAGCCAGCGCTCGCCGAGCGCCGCGGCGAGCTCACGCGGCGGCCGCTTCGCGTGCTTGGCGCTGATGAGGGCGACATTGCTGGCGAGATCGCCGTGCTCGGGGCGCGTCGTCGGCAGGAGCTCCACGACTGGCGTCACGGGCATGTCCGCGCCCGCCTCCGCGAGGAGTACGTCGAGCACTCCCTGGAGCGAGAAGGCCAGACCGCGCAGGTCGTAGACGTCGTCAGGCATGGTCACCGCCGGGTCGATTGAGCACGTCAGACCGGCAAGCCGGCCGGTGCTAGATTGTAGCGGTCACGGCGCCGTCGCGCGACGTCGGCCTCAGTGGTGATACGGCTCATTGTGCAGGATCTTGCTGGCGCGGAAGAGCTGCTCCAGGAGCACGACCCTGGCGAGCTGATGAGGCAACGTGAACGCCGACAGCGAGAGGCATTCGGAGGCGCGCGCACTGACCTCGGGCGCGAGGCCGAGTGAGCCTCCGATCACGAAGCCGACGCCGCCACGCTCGATGCCTCCCCGCAACCAGCGGGCGAAGTCGGCGGTGCCGTAGGCGCGACCATCGACGGCAAGCGCGGCCACAACCGGCACCGAGGGCCAGGTCGCGAGCAGCCGGCGCCCCTCCTCACGGAGAACCTCGGCATCGCTGCGCGCCCGGAGCGGTACCTCCTTGACCTCGCGCACCGCGAGGTCCAGGCGCGAGCGCAGCATGGTGAGGTAGTGCCCGGCCGCCGGCGCCAGATCGCGATGCAGCGACCCGACGGCAACGATTTCGATGCGCGGCGCCACGCGCCGGTACTACGGTCGCGGCGGACCGGAGTAGAAGACGACGCGCCCCGTTCCACCGGCGCGAGCCGTGTACATCGTCGCCGCCGCCTTGGCCACCAGCTCCTCCGCGGTGTGACCGTCCGCGGGGTAGCACGCGACCCCGGCCGACGCCGTCAGCGCGATCGACCGTCCACCGACCTCGACGGCGAGCAGCCGCATGGCCCCGAGCACCCTCGAGAGCACCACGTGGGCCTGCTGCTCAGCCGTCTCCGGCAGGACGAGCAAGAACTCGTCGGCACCGTAGCGGCACACGAGATCGCAGCTTCGCAGCTGCGCCGTCAATGCCGCCGCCCAGTGGCACAGAACCTCGTCGCCACCCTCGCGACCCAGAGCGGCGTTGACGGCGCCGAACCCGTCGAGGTCGAGCATCACGAAGGCCACCTTGCGCTGATGGCGCCCGGCGCGCGCCAGCTCGAACGCCGCCCGCTCTCGCAATTGGCGGTAGTTCATCAGGCCGGTGAGCACGTCGTGGGTTTCGCGCTCGCGGCGCTCGTTGATCAGGCGCAGATTGTCGAGTGCCACCTCGGCCTGGTCGGCCAACTGCCCCAGCAGGCGCCGCTGGTGCTCGGGATGGAAGCCGTTCTCACGATACAGGTAGCCCACCTGCTCGCCGCTGTAGCCCTCGAACTGGCACACCGTGTCGCCGAGACCCCAGCACAGCGTCTCCTTGGTCAGAACCTCGGTGCCGGTGATGACCTCGAGCACGCCGTCGATGAGGCCACGTTCGAGATCGCAGAGGGCCGTACCGGTCGCGGGCAAGCGCTGGCAGCTCAGGCAGTGGCTGAGCTTGACGAGCACGCGCTCCTCATCGAGCTCGATCTCGAGCTCGCCGAGACTCATCTCACGCACCCATGCCTTAAGGCCCTGAATGGAGGTGATGCCGAGGTCCTTGCTACAACGCTTGGCGGCGAGGTAGATCACGGGTCCCGCGCTCGCGCCGAGGATCTCCGGGAGGATGGCGAACTGGAAGAGACGGACGAGCGACGCCGGCGCCATGGCGTCGGCCGGCGTCACCGCCAGCACCTGGTCGACCGCCGGCCACACGCGCTTCTCCTCGGACGTGGTCAGCGCGATGACGCTGCGCAGGGTGCGCGCGAAGGCGGTCGCCAGCGACACCTCTTCCTGGGAACGTACCGCCATGCTCATCCTCTCTACCGGCGCTGCGCCAACGCACTCAGGGCGCCCGCCTTGCTCGATAGCCCAGATGCCCACTGGACGGCCCTGCCTATAGTATAGGCGACAGCGCCAGATCCACGCCTGCTCACGGAACCTCGGGCGCGGAAGCGTTGCCAGCTCAGAGTACGCCGACGGAGAAATGGAGATGCGACCGCCAGCGCGCGACACTGCCGGGGCGACCGGCGACAACGACGCAACCGCCGGCACCATGGCCACGAGCAAGGATGCGGCGAGACGCCGCGTACTCGCCGCCCGCGATGCCCTCGCCAGCGAGGAGCGCGCGCGGCTGAGCCTGGCGGTGTGCACTCGGGCCGCCGAGCTCCCCGAGCTCCAGACGGCGACCACCGTGCTGCTGTTCGCTTCCTTCCGCAGCGAGGTCGACACCGGGCCTCTCACGGACTGGGTGTGCGCCCGTGGGAAGGTCCTCTGCCTGCCCCGGGTGCTCGGCCCTCGACGGATGGCCGCCTATCGCATTGACGACCCTGCCGTCGATCTGGTACCCGGCGCCTGGGGCATCCCCGAGCCTCGCCAGGGGCTGCCCGAGGTCGACCCGCGCGACCTCGACGCCGTGGTCGTCCCCGGGTCCGTCTTCGACTGTTGCGGTCGCCGCTGCGGCTACGGCGGTGGCTTCTACGACTCCTACCTGCCTCTGACGCGCGCGGGCATCCCCTGGGTTGCGCTCGCCTTCGAGCTTCAGGTCGTGCCTGAGCTCTCGTGCGAGCCACACGACCTCGCGGTGGCAGCGATCGTCACTGAGAGCCGGGTATTGCGGCTGCGCTGAGCCCGAGCGCGCCGGCAAGATCGGCCGCGAGGCCGCGAGCCGCCGCCAGCAGCTCCGGCTGCGCGGCGGCGTCCCCGGGATCCCCGGCGTACCCGCCCAGAGTGAAGACCGGGACCTCTCCCGTGGTCGACAGGGTGACGTAGCGACGCATCGTCGCAAGCGTCTCTTCGATCCCCGTCACCTTGGTCACGGCGATGAGACCGACGGCGCGTGCCCGAAGCCACGCGTCGCGGTAGAAGTAGTAGGCGTTGCGATCGATGAACGTCTTCATCTGCGCGGAGACGTCCTCGTAGTAGACCGGCGAAGCGAGGATCAGGCAGTCCGCTCGGTAGACCCTGTCGAGCACAGCGGCAGCATCGTCGTCCAGCAGGCAGGCATCCAGGCCCTTGCACGTCACATGGCCGCGGCAGGGCGCGATGCGCTGCTCACCGAGCATGATCTTGTCGCACTCCACAGCGCGTCGGCCCAGCTCCGCCAGCACCTCGTCGACGACCCTGACGGTGTTGCCATTGAGGCGCGGACTGCCCACGACGGCAACCGCACGCAGCACACCACCGGCACTCACTACGCACCTCGCCGCGCGCGAGATGCCACGAACGCGGCACAAACTGTAGCGCCCACTGCAACCCCGGCGCCGCCGGTCGCTGCGTCGTGAAGCCGACGTTCTCCCCCGCGTGCGCGGTCAGTCATATTCATGCGCGCTCCCGTCCCTCGTCGTCTTGGGCCCTCGGGCGAGCCGGACGCACACCACGCCGGTCTGATCGATGCCCCGGGCTCGACTACCCTGGGCAGGATCCTACCCCGCGTGTCGAGCTGCCGGAATCACCGTGGATGCCCGGCACAGAGCGTCGCCTTGATTGTGGCCACCCGAGACCGTACTGTTGAGCGTGGGCAACAACCGGCGACGCGTGAGGAAAGTGAGGAAATGTTCGGCCTGGGCGGACAAGAGCTCCTGATCATCATAGTCCTGGCGGCGGTCCTGCTGTTCGGCGCCACTCGCCTGCCCAAGCTCGGGCGCTCCCTCGGTCAGAGCGTGCGCGGGTTCAAGAAGGGCTTGAGCGAGGATGTGCCCGACGACGAGGCGGACGCCGCAGCCAAACCGCAGGACAATCGGCCTCCCGACGACAAGGATGCGGCGACATAGACGCGGCGGTGCTTCGCCGGCCGCGCCTCATCCGCTCCGAGTGAGCAGGCAGACCGCAAGCGCGGCGATGCCTTCGCCGCGACCTTCGAATCCCATGCCTTCGGTGGTCGTTGCCTTCACGCTCACGGCGTCTACGCCGACGCCGAGCGTCGCGGCCAGCCGCTCGCGCATCGCGCCGCGATAGCTGGCGATCCGCGGCCGCTCGCAGACGAGCGTCACGTCGGCGTTGGCCACTTCCCAGCCTTCCCGGGCGAGGCGTGCCACGACGCTGCTGAGCAGATCCAGGCTGGACGCTCCCTTGTAGGCTGGATCTGCGTCGGGAAAATGCTCGCCGATGTCGCCGAGCCCGGCGGCGCCAAGCAGCGCGTCCATGAGGGCGTGCAACCCGACGTCGGCATCGGAGTGCCCAGCGAGCCCCTGGGGATGATCGATGCGTACCCCACAAAGGACGAGCGATCGCTCGTCGGCAAAACGATGCGCGTCGTAGCCGCTGCCGATCCTATACGTCTGCCTCAGCCTCCCACGACAGAAGCGCGCCAGCGAGCGGAAGATCGGCGGGCGTCGTGATCTTAACGTTCGCCGGCGTCGAGGGAACCAGACGCACGCGATAGCCGCACTGCTCGAGCAGCGCCGCGTCATCCGTGGCGCTACCCATGTCCGCGCGCGCGTAGACGTCCCGCAGCGCCGCCGCCCTGAACACCTGCGGCGTCTGCACCGCCCAAAGCGCGGCACGATCGACGGTGTCGAGCACGCTGCCGTCGGCGTGGCTGCGCTTGAGCGTATCGCTCACCTCCAAGGCCGGCACCGCGCCGTCCGCATCGTGCAGCGCCGCGACACAGTCGGCGAAGACGCAGCGCGAGAACAGCGGTCGGGCCCCGTCGTGCACGGCGATGATCGACGCGCTGTCGGGGACCTCGAGCAGCCCCGCGCGCACTGAGTCCGAGCGCGTCGCGCCGCCCTCGGCGAGGAGGAGCGGCTTGCTGTCGTCGAAGGTTCGGAGGTGGTTGGCGAAGCGAACCGTGTGCGATGGATGGAGCACCACGACCAGCCCGTCGACGCAGGGCAGACAGAGCAGACGGCGCACGGAGTGCGAGAGCAGCGGTTCGCCGGCGAGCAGCAGGAACTGCTTGGACTCGCCATCGGGGAGCCCCATACGACGGCTCTCCCCGGCGGCAGCGACGATCACCCAGAGCTCTCCGGTCTCTTGATCCTCCACGAGCATCCCCCGTTCCTGTGCCAAGCGCCGCGACTACGTCGCTACGCGGCTGAAGATCATCTTGCCCGAGGGACTCTGCAGTACCGTCGTCACCTCGGCCCTGACCCGCGAGCCCACCAAAGAAGCGGCTGCCTCAACGATGATCATCGTGCCGTCCTCGAGGTAGCCCACGCCCTGATTCTGCTCGCGCCCCTCGCGCAAGATCTTCACCTCGATCACCTCGCCAGGCAACACCGCCGGCTTCACGGAGTTGGCGAGATCGTTCACATTGAGCACCTTGACGCCCTGGATCTCAGCGACCTTGCGCAAGGTGTAGTCGGTACTGAGGATCACCCCTGCGAGCTCGTGCCCGAGCCGCACCAGCTTCGCATCGACCGACTCGATATCGGCGTAGTCCGTGTCGTCGACGCGCACCGCGCCGCTCGTGTTCTGCAGCCGCTTGACGAAGTCGAGACCGCGCCGGCCGCGGACCCGCTTCTCGGCGTCTGACGAGTCGGCGAGACGCTGCAGCTCCTCGATCACGAAGCGCGGCACGAGAAGCTCGCCTTCGATGAAGCCGGTCTCGATGATCTCGAGAATGCGCCCGTCGATGATCGCGCTGGAGTCGATGATCTTGGCAGGGGTGAGGCCGGGCACCACCTCGAAGGCGGCGCGCACACCGATCAGCCGCAGGATCTCGACGTGCTTCTTCGCCCCCAAGTAGCCCGTGAAGTACCCCGCCAGCAAGTAGATGGGCACCGTCAGGTAGACGCCGACGTCGGGGATGCGGACCAAAGCGACACTGATCAGCGTCGCGATGACCAGTCCGACCAGGACCCCACCGGTTGCCACCAGCACCTCGGCGCCCGAGACGCTCGCCAGCACCTCGTCGACGCTTTCCAGGCCGCGACGCACGAGACGCGAGACGAGGACGCCCAAGAAGTAGCCGACCGCGAACCCGGCGAGCATGAATACGACCAGGAAGATGACCTTGCCTTCCTGGTCAAGGCCGAGTGCGTACGAGGAGGTGCGAATGCGCTCGGCGAGCTGGTACCCGACGAGAAGCCCAAGCAGCGCCAGCACGAAACGCACAGCCGGCGCCAGCACGCCCTTCCCCGTGCGGTGGCGGGCGCGCGGCCCGCGTTCACATGACGGAGGCTGGCTCTCGGGAGTCGTCTGCAAGGGCAGAGGCGTCGACGTGGATGTGCTCGAGCACGTCTTCGAGGAACGCAGTGGCTTCCTCTTCGCTAAAATCGCGGGCGTACATCAGCTCGCTGGCGAGGATCTTCTTCGCCTTGCAGAACATCTGCTTCTCGCCGGTCGACAAGCCCTTGTCGGCGTGCCGAATGGAGAGATTCCGCACCACCTCAGCCACCTCGAAGATGTCGCCGGTCTTGAGCTTGTCGCGGTTGTGCTTGTACCGCCGGCTCCAGTTCTTCGGCATCTTCGTGGGATCACCGCGCAATACGTCCAGCACGCGCTCCACGGTGTCAGCCTCGATGACCTTGCGCAGTCCCGCGCGATCGGCGTTCTCTACTGGCACCATCACCGTCATGTCGTTGTGCAGAATCTGGATGGTGAGGTAGTCGCGTTGCTGACCGAGCACGTCCTTCTGCTCGATCTTCATGATCTTGCCCGCCCCGTGATGAGGGTAGACGACCTTGTCTCCGACTGAATACAACGTTTTCAGACCCCCCACTCGGCGTTCGTGGTTCCGGCGGTCGGCCGCAAGGCATTCTCGCCGAGGAGAGCGGCGAGAGCCCCACCAAGATCAGATGCGCCTACGGCCACGCCGTCGACACGGCGCGCATCGCCGGCGGGCACAACAACACGGTCGAAGCCGTAGCGACTGGCTTCAGCAACACGCCGCTCACACTGGCCACAAGAGCGAAGTGCACCGGTCAGGCTGATCTCCCCAAACACAGCCGCCCTGGGCGGAACTGACATACCGCTCACCGCCGAGGCGATGGCGAGAGCGACCGCAAGGTCTGCCACAGGCTCGTCGATGCGTATTCCACCTGCAATTGTAACAAAAACGTCGGCGGCCCACAATGGCACCCTCGCGTGCCGTCCGAGCACGGCGATCAGCATCGCCAGGCGGTTGCGGTCGAAGCCGACCGCCACCCGGCGCGGCGCCGTCAGCTCGCTGCGATGAACGAGCGCCTGTAACTCCACCAGGAAGCACCGCCGACCCTCCACGCCGATGTGCACGGCAGACCCCGGTGCGTGCAGCGCCGCGTCGCTGAGCAGCAACCGCGAGGGGTCGGCGACCCCGCGCAAGCCCTCGCCGGTCATCTCGAATATCCCCAGCTCGTCGGTGCTGCCGAAGCGGTTCTTCGACGCCTGCAAGGTGCGGCAGGAGCGGTGGCGATCGCCTTCGAACTGAAGCACGGTATCGACCACATGCTCGAGCACCCGAGGGCCGGCAATCGCTCCGTCTTTGGTGACGTGCCCGACGAGAAAGACGGCGGCGCCGGTCTCCTTGGCTACCCGCAGGAAGCGGGTCGCCACTTCCCGAACCTGGCTCACACTGCCCGGCGCCGCACTCACGTCCTCGCTGGAGAGCGTCTGCACGGAGTCGACGACAACCACCTCCGGGCGTGCGGCGGCGACCGCTTCGAGGACAGCTTCGAGCTCTGTCTCGGCGAGCACCTGCACACTGCCCGCGGCAACGGCGATGCGCTCGGCGCGTATCTTGACCTGGGCCGCCGACTCCTCGCCGCACACCAGCAACGCCGCCCTGCCCGACACCGACACACCGCACAGGACCTGCAGGAGAAGCGTCGACTTGCCGATGCCGCGCTCTCCCCCGACGAGCACCAGGGAGCCAGGCACAATGCCGCCGCCGAGCACGACGTCGAGCTCGTCGATGCTGCTCGAGAAGCGCGTTACCGCCGACGACGCGACAGCGTCGAGACGCATAGGCCTGGACACTGACGCGGCACCGAGACGTCGTCCCGGCCCGCCGTGCGCGCGGCATGCCGCGTCCTCGACGTGGGGTCCCAGGCGCCGCACTCGGGGCAGTGGCCGACCCACTTGGCCTCGCGGCGTCCGCAGGAGCTGCATGTGAACGGCGTCTGTTGCCGGGCCACGACGCCGTGCCGCGGGCCGAACGTCAGCGACCCACGGCAGCGCCGCCGACGTCGGGACTCGCCCCACCGCCCGGCGCCGGCCCCATGGGCATAGCACCGTGCGCCACGGGCTCATCGAGCCCCACCATCGGCAGCTCTACGCTCCCCCCAACCACCTCGCCGCCCACGCTGAGGACCGTGTCGCCCTCCTGAGCGTCGACCAGCACGACCGTCCCCTTCGCGAACTGCCGCTCCAGCATGGCGTCGCTCAGCTTGTCCTCGATGTATCGCTGGATGGCGCGACGCAGCGGACGAGCGCCGAGCATGGGGTCGTAGCCCTTCTCGACCAGGAGCTCGCGACCAGCGTCGGTTAGCGCGATGTCCACCCCGGCCGGCGCGAGCTGGCCCCGCAAGCGCGCGATCATCAGGTCGACGATGGTACTGATCTCGCCGCGTTCGAGCTTGTGGAAGACGATGACCTCGTCTACACGGTTGAGGAACTCCGGCCGAAACACCCGCTTGAGCTCGCCGGTAATGCGACTCTTCATGTCGTCGTAGGACATCCCTCTGCCGGCGTTCTGTGTGAAGCCGAGCGGCGTGTCCCTGGTGATCGACTCGGCGCCGATATTGCTGGTCATGATCAGGATCGCGTTACGAAAGTCGACCGTGCGACCCTGCGAGTCGGTCAACCGGCCGTCTTCGAGGATCTGCAGCAGGATGTTGAAGACGTCCGGGTGCGCCTTCTCGATCTCGTCGAACAGGATGACGCTGTACGGCTGACGGCGAACGATCTCGGTGAGCTGACCGCCCTCATCGTGACCCACATAGCCGGGCGGGGAACCGACCAGCCGCGAGACGGCGTGCTTCTCCATGTACTCGCTCATGTCGATCTGCACGAGATGGTCCTCGTCACCAAAGAGGAACGCCGCCAGGGTGCGCGCGAGCTCGGTCTTGCCGACACCGGAGGGGCCGAGGAAGATAAACGAGCCGGTGGGGCGCCGCGGGTCCTTGAGCCCGGCGCGGGCCCGGCGAATCGCCTTGCTGACGGCGCGCACGGCTGGATCCTGGCCGATGAGGCGCGTGTGCAGCTCATCCTCCATCCGCAGCAGCTTCTTGCTCTCCGCCTCGGTGATCTTGACGACCGGGATGCCGGTCCACATGCTGACGATCTCGGCGATCTCGTCCTCACCGATGCTCGCCCGCATACCCTCCTCGCTGGTCTTCCACTGATCCTCAAGCTCGAGCTTCTTGTGGCTCAGCTTGCGCTCCTTGTCGCGCAGGTTGGCGGCCTTCTCGAACTCCTGCGCCTCGATCGCCGCCTCCTTCTCCTTGCGCACCGACGCGATCTCGTCCTCGAGCTCCCGGTAGCTCGGCGGCGCCGTCATCGTACGAATGCGCATCCGACTCGATGCCTCGTCGACGAGATCGATGGCTTTGTCGGGGAGGAAACGGTCGCTGATGTAGCGGTTGGCGAGCTCAGCCGCCGAGGTTAGCGCCTCGTCGCTGATGCGGATGCGGTGGTGCGCCTCGTAGCGGTCGCGAAGACCCTTGAGGATGGCCACCGTCTCCTCGACTGACGGCTCGGCGACCTTGATCTGCTGGAAGCGGCGCTCCAGGGCGGCGTCGCGCTCGAGGTACTTGCGGTACTCGTCCATGGTTGTCGCGCCGATCGTCTGCAACTCGCCGCGCGCCAGCGCCGGCTTGAGGATGCTGGCGGCGTCGATGGCGCCCTCGGCGGCGCCGGCGCCGACCAGATTGTGCAGCTCGTCGATGAAGATGATGATGTCGCCGGTGTCGCGGATCTCCTTCATCACCTTCTTGAGGCGCTCCTCGAACTCACCGCGGTACTTGCTGCCCGCGACGAGGGCGGCGAGATCGAGCGTCCACACCTGCTTGCCCTTCAGCAGCTCGGGGACCTCGTGGTTGGCGATGCGCTGCGCGAACCCCTCCACGATGGCCGTCTTGCCCACGCCGGGCTCGCCGATGAGCACCGGGTTGTTCTTGGTCCGGCGGCTGAGGATTTGCATCACACGCTCGATCTCGGTGGTGCGACCGATGCAGGGATCGAGCTTGCCCTCTTCCGCCAGCTTGGTGAGATTGCGGCCGAACTGGTCGAGCATCTTCGCGGCACGCTTGCTTTCACCGCCGGCCTGCTGCTGGCTGCGGCGGCCGGGGCCGCTCAGCGCCCGCATGACCTCGCTGCGGATCTTCTCCGGTTCCGCATCGAGGTCGAGCAGAATGCGCGCCGCCACGCCCTCGTCCTCGCGCACGAGCCCGAGGAGGATATGCTCGGTGCCGATGTAGTTGTGGCCGAGGCTCAGTGCCTCACGCAGCGCCAGCTCGAGGACCTTCTTGGCGCGCGGCGTGAAGGGGATCTGGCCCTGCGGCGACTCCTCGCCGGAGCCGACGATGCGCACGACGGCCGCGCGGACTTCCTCGACGGACACTTCGAGTCCGTCGAGGACGCGCGCGGCCACGCCCTCCTCCTCGCGCAGGAGACCGAGCAGCAGATGCTCGGTGCCGATGTAGTTGTGCTTGAGTGCCCGCGCCTCTTCTTGCGCGAGGACCACGACCTGCCTGGCGCGTTCGGTGAAGCGTTCGAACATGCGGCCACTCCTTCTCCGTGACAGAAGCCGTTCAGGTCGGCGAATTGGCGAGGACGGCTACCGTTACTTGCTCACAGCCTCCGGCGTGCCAGCTCTCTCCGTGCCGCAGGCGCAACGTAGCTCTATGGTACCCGATTCGCACACGGACGCGACCCGTGCACTCGCAGCGCCCGAAAGGCCGACAACGGCGAGCCGCCGCGAGTCCTCAGTTCCGCAGCGCCGGGAAGAGAATCACGTCGCGAATGCTGGGCGCGCCAGTGAGGATCATGACCATGCGGTCGATGCCCATGCCGAGGCCGCCGGTAGGCGGCATGCCGTACTCCATGGCCTCGAGGAAGTCCTCGTCGAGGCGATGGGCGGTCTCGTCACCATCGGCGAGATCCTGCATCTGCTGCATGAAGCGCTCGCGCTGATCGTCGGGGTCGTTGAGCTCGCTGAACGCGTTGCTCGTCTCCATCCCCGCGATGAAGCCCTCGAACCGCTCGACGAAGCGCGGATCGTGGGGTGTCTTCTTGGCGAAGGGGCTGGTCTCGAGCGGATGCTCGGTGATGAACACCGGCTGGATGAGCTTGGGCTCGACGCACTCGCTAAAAAGCGCGTCGACTTGAGCGCCCCAGGTCGGCATCAGCGGGACGAGCTCGTCGATCCCCTTTGCCCTGATGGCCGCCTGCAGATCGCCGACCGTACGCGCATCGTCGGCGCCGATGTCGATGCCGGTCTCGCTCTCGATCGCCTTGCGCATCGTGAGACGCGGCCACGGTGGCGTAAGATCGATCTCGTGGCCGCGGAAGCTCACCGTGAGGTCGCCGACGGCGCCAGCCGCCTCGGCGACCATCTCCTCGACCATCGTCATGACGTGGTTGTAGTCGACGTAGGCCTCGTAGGTCTCGAGCATGGTGAACTCGGGATTGTGCTTGAAGCTCACGCCTTCGTTGCGGAAGTCCTTGCCGATCTCGTAGACGCGATCGATGCCGCCGACGATGCAACGCTTGAGGTAGAGCTCGGTAGCGATGCGCAAATACAGGTCGCGCCCCAGTTCGTTGTGGTGGGTCACGAACGGCCGCGCCAGGGCGCCCCCGTACAGCGGCTGGAGCACTGGCGTCTCGACCTCCACGAACCCGCGATCGTCGAGGAACCGCCGAATGGCGGCGATGAAGCAGGCTCGCTTGAGGAAGACCGCGCGAGAATCGTCGTTGGCGAGCAGGTCGAGGTAGCGTTTACGGTAGCGCGTCTCCACATCAGTCAACCCGTGATACTTCTCGGGCAGCGGACGGAGCGATTTGCTCAGCAGTTGCCACGACGTGATGCGCAGCGACAGCTCGCCACGGCGTGTCCGCATCACCGCACCCTCGGCGCCCACGAAGTCGCCAAGGTCAAGCTGCTCGAGCGCCGCGTAGCGGTCGCCGCCCAAAGCGTCGAGCTGCGCGAAGAGCTGGATCTCGCCGCTCAGATCCTTGACGACGACGAACGTGAGCTTGCCGTGGACGCGGCGGGCGACGACGCGGCCGGCGACACGGAGGGCATCGCTCGAGTCCTGACCCGCCGGCAAGCCCGCGTAGCGCTCGGCCAGCGGTCCGATCTCGGTGCGCGGCTGATACTGCGTGGGATAGGCACCGCCCTCTTCTCGCCACGCGGCGAGCTTGGCACGACGCTCGGCGAAGACGTCGCCGTGCTCGGCGCTGCCGTCCACGGTGGCTGTCAGGCCTTCTCGATGGCCAGAACCTTGAACTTATGCGAGCCTTGCGGGACGGCGACGGTGACCTTGTCCCCTGGCTTGTGTCCGAGAATCGCGCGTCCTACCGGCGACTCGTTGGACAGCTTGTAGGCCGTGGGGTCGGCTTCGGCCGAGCCGACGATGCAGAACTGCACGACGTCTCCACGTTGCATGTCCTGCAGCGTGACCTTGGTCCCAACACCGACGGCGTCCGTCGTCACGGAGTCGGAGTCGATGACGATCGCGCTACGCAAGCGCTCCTCGAGAGCGTAGATACGGGCTTCGAGCATTGCCTGCTCGTTCTTGGCGTCATCGTACTCGGAGTTCTCGGAGATATCGCCGAATTCGCGCGAGGCACGAATGCGTTCGGCAACCTCGTCACGCTTGACCGATGACAAGTACTCGATCTCCTCTTTGAGGCGCTGAAAGCCCTCCGGAGTGAGGATGATCTCGCGGTCGACCACTGGTTCCTCCTCTTCAACACGGCAACGCGGCCCCAAACCGAGACCGCGCGCCGAAGTGGCGCGTAAGTATAGGGCATGACCATAGGCCGCGCAAACGCGGCGCGGCGCTGGCGAGAACGCGCTGACGAGGGCGCCTTTCTAGGCGCCCAGAAGAGCGCGCACCTCGTCAGCATCCCTGGCGGTCATCAACCGCAGGGCGAGAGCCTTGTCGAGGGCGCCGTGGCGGCGGAAGCGTGGCCAGAACTGGCGCAAGTAGCCCACGCCGCGGCCGCCTGCGTCGCTGAGCGTCTCCGCGGCGAAACGGCGTACCTCCTCGCGCTTCTCGTCGTCGTTCGGTGACGCTGCTCCGAGAACGTCGGCGAACAGCCACGGCGCGCCGACGGCATGACGTGCCAGCATCACCGCCGCGGCGCCGCCGTCGAGCAGCGCCAGCGCCGCAGCGCGGCCGTCCACGTCGCCGGAGGCGAGGATGGGAACCGGCAGCTCCGCCGCCAGCGCACACGTTACCGCGTGGTCGGCGCGGCCGCGGTAGAGCTGCGCCGCCGTACGTGGGTGGACGCAGATGGCGGCTGCGCCGGCAGCGACAAGGCGGGGCGCCAGCCGGCGCCCCGCCTTGTCGCCCTCTCGTAGCCCAGCCCGGATCTTCACCGTCACAGGCACCGCCCCACTCACCGCCGTGACGACCGCGGCGACGATGTCGACGGCGCGGTCCTGATCACCCAGCAGTGCGGCACCGGCGCCCGTCTTCACCACCTTACGGACCGGGCAGGCCATGTTGAGGTCGACCAGATCCGCGCCGGCGGCGACGCACTGCGCCGCCGCATCCGCCATGACGCTCGCCTCGGCACCGAATAGCTGGAAGCCGATCGGGTGTTCCTCAACGCCGCAGGCAAGGTAGTCGAGGGTGCGGCGATTGCCGTAGTGCACTCCGTACGCCGAGATCATCTCGGTGAACACGAGGCCGGCGCCCCAACGCCTCGCCGCACGGCGAAAGCTCGGCTTGGTGATCCCCGCCATGGGCGCCATGAACACGCGCCGATCAAGCTCGAGAGAGCCGATCCGCAGCGGCTGGCAAAGCCGGTCGGGCGCGGCCACGCCCGTTCAGCCGCGCTGCTGCCGGCGCATCACGATCTCGATGCCACGCAGCGTGAGGAAGGGATCGACCTGCGTGATGATCGTCGTATGACGAGCCACGAGCGCAGCGAGCCCTCCGGTGGCGATCACCGGCACCCGCTCGCCCAGCTCCGCCCAGATCGCATGCACAATGCCCTCGATCTCGCCGGCGAAGCCGTACACCGCACCCGACTGCAGCGCTTCGGTGGTCGACTTGCCGATCGCGTGCTCCGGCTCCGTCAGCTCCACCATGGTGAGCTTGGCAGCCCGCGTCGTCAGCGCCTCCAGCGACACCTCGATGCCGGGTGCGATCGCGCCGCCGATGTAGTCGCCCTCGGCCGAGATCACATCGAACGTCGTCGCCGTCCCGTAGTCGGCGACGATGCACGGTCCCCCGTACTTCTCGTAGGCCGCCACCCCGTTCACAACCCGATCTGCACCGACCTCCGCCGGATTCTTCATGGCGATGCGCATCCCCGTCCGCGTGCCTGGGCCGACGACGAACGCCGTCACGCCGAGGTGCCGCTCGCACATCTCGACCCACTGTTGCGTAAGTCGCGGTACGACGGAGGCGATTCCCGCTTCGTCCACGACCTCTTTGACCCGCGCCCCACGGAGCGAGAAGAAGCCCTGCAGAAGGCCCGCGATCTCGTCACTGGTGCGATGCCGCACGGTCGCCAGGCGCCACTCGTCGACGATCACACCGTTGTCGGCGAGGCCGACATGCGTCTGCGTATTGCCGACGTCGACGACCAGCAGCATGCTCACACGTCCAGATCGAGGGCGAGATCGATCCACGGCGCCCTCGTCGTCAACGCTCCCACGGAGATCACGTCGACGCCCGTCTCCGCGAGCTCACGCACGCGCTCGCGCACGATGCCGCCGGATACCTCGACGAGCGCCCGGCCGGCGACGCGAGTGACGGCACGGCGGACGCTGGCCGTGTCCATGTTGTCGAGAAGGATGATGGCGGCTCCCGCCGCCAACGCCTCGTCGAGCTGTTCCAGGGTGTCGACCTCTATCTCGAGCGCGTGCACGTGAGCGATGCCCGCGCGCACGATCCTGGCGGCGGCGGCAACTCCGCCGGCCGCCGCCACATGGTTGTCCTTGAGCATCGCGGCGTCGAACAGACCGAAGCGGTGCGGCACACCGCCGCCGTGAACGACGGCCTGCTTCTCGAGCGCACGCAGGCCGGGCGTCGTCTTGCGCGTCGCCGCGATCCGCGCCCGTGTACCGCTGGTCTCCGCCACGTAGCGCGCCGTGAGCGTCGCGACGCCGCTCAGCCGACTGAGGAAGTTCAGTGAGACGCGCTCGGCGGCGAAGATGCCCGGCAGCGGGCCACGAACCTCGGCGATGACGGCGCCCACCTCGAACGAGGCGCCGTCCTCGAGCCGCACCGTCACCTCGAGTGAAGGGTCGACGAGCGTCGCCGTCTCGAGGACGGCCACGATGCCGGAGAGCACGCCGCGTTCGCGTGCGACCACGCGCGCCAGCCTGTCGCCAGAGAACGCGGCGCCGGTCAGGTCGCCGTATCCGCACAGGTCTTCAGCCAACGCCCGGCGCGCGGCCTCCCGCGCGGCCTCCCGGTAGCTCCTCGTGTCCATCATCTCGGTCGCCTCGCCGTCTAGCCGCCCGCGCCGCGTTCCGCCGCGGGCAAGCGCAGCGACAGATGCCGCCGCCAGTTCCGGTCGTCGACCTCCGGGAAGTCCTCACGCAGGTGGACCCCACGCGATTCCTCGCGCAGCAACGCGCACTTGGCGATCTGCGTCCCCAGCGTGAGCATGTTGAGCACTTCGTACTCGGGGACGCCCAGCGCCGCAAACTCCAGCTCGGACGTCGCCGCCTCGAGCTCGGCCAGCGCCGCGCGCAGATCCTCGGCGCGGCGGAGCACGCCAACGCGCCGCTGCATGACGTCGGTGAGCCGACGCCGCAGCGACGCTGCGTCGCTCTCGCCGTCCGGTCGCGTCGCGGACGGCAGATCGAAGCTCAACCGCCGCACATCCTCGCCGAGTCGACCGACGTAGCGGTCGAGATCGCGGACGACGCGGTCCGAGAACACGAGGCCCTCGAGCAGCGAGTTGCTCGCCAGGCGGTTGGCGCCGTGGACACCCGTGCTCGCCACCTCGCCACTGGCGTACAGGCCGGGAACCGTCGTGCGCCCCCACGTATCCGTCACCACGCCGCCGACGAGGTAGTGACAGACCGGCGCCACCGGGATGAGCTGCGTCGCCAGATCAAGGCGGTAGCGCGCGAGCCCCGCGGTGACGCTCGGGAAGCGCGCGTGCAACCAGGCGCCGTCGAGGTGGGTCGCGTCCAGATAGACGTGGTTCGATCTGTCGGTGCGCATCTCGCCGACCATGGCGCGGACGACGACGTCGCGCGAGGCGAGCTCGGCGCGTGGGTCGACCGTCAGCATGAAACGCTCGCCCGCGGCGTTGCGAAGGAAGGCGCCCTCGCCGCGCAGCGCCTCCGTAATCAACTGCACCGTCTGCTGCCCAGGGACGGCGAGTCCGGTGGGGTGAAACTGCACGAACTCGACGTCGCGGATGGCGGCGCCGGCGCGGTACGCCATGGCCACGCCGTCGCCGGTGGCCACGTGCGGATTCGTCGTGCGCCCGTACACCTGTCCGGCACCACCGGTGGCGAGCACCGTGACCATGGCGACGTTGAGCGTGAGCCCTCCATCGGCAAGGTTCAGCGTGAGTGCCCCCACGCAGCGGCCGTCAATGGTCAGCAAATCGATCGCGAACTCATCCTCGTAGAGTTGCACACGACTGCCGAGGCGGGCAGCCTCGGCCAGCGCGCTCGACACCTCACTCCCGGTCGCGTCACCACCGGCATGAACGACGCGTGGCACGGAGTGGGCGCCTTCGCGACCGAGGACGATATGGCCTTCGGCCTTGTCGAACCTCGGGCAGATCTCCATCAGGTCGCGCACCCGGTCTGGCCCCTCGCTCACCAGGACGCGCACCGCCTCCTCATCGCAGAGGCCGGCACCCGCGCGCACAGTGTCCTGGAAGTGCAGCTCGGGGGAGTCGCTCGGGCCAAGCGCCGCCGCGATGCCTCCCTGGGCGAGGAAGGTGGTCGTGTCGTCGAAGGTCGATTTCGAAAGAAGGCCGACACGCCAACGTCGAGCGGCGCCGATCGCGGCCGTGAGGCCGGCGATGCCGCCGCCGAGCACCAGCACGTCGAAGGTCCGCCGGTGCATGACCTCGGCAGAGCGACTGGCGATGTACGGGCGCGTCACAACGCCTCCGTCACCGCGCTGAACCCTTCGCTGGTCACCGCTCACCCCTTCGTGGCGTCGTACAACTCCACCCGCTGGTCGCCGGCGGCCGTCCCGCCGAGACCGGCGACATCGAGATCGGGCATCCCTCGCGCGAACCCCCACAGCTCCAACAGCGGCACGAGCACAAACGCTCGCCCAACCATGCGCGGGTGCGGAAGGGTGAGCTCGGGAGCGTCCGACTCGACACCCTCGATCAGGAGTATATCGATATCGAGCGTGCGGGCACCAAAGCGGATGTCTCTCCGGCGACCGTTCTGCGCCTCGATCGCCTGGCACTTCCCCAGGAGATCGTGGGGCGCCAGACCCGTGTCGATGCAGACCACCTGATTAAGGAACGCACCCTGATCCTCGCGTTCCTGCGGCGACGTTTCGTACACGCGGGAGGCGGCGACGACGCTCGTGCCCGGGAGGGCGGCAAGCGCCGCCCGGGCATGCTCAAGGTAGTCGACGCGGTCGCCCAGGTTGGACCCAAGCGACAAGAACGCACGCCGACGCGGCTCGCCCGTCACGACGTGCGCACGACTTCGACGCGCGCCGCGCCGACGGGAATCGCCACCGGCGGCGCCGGCTTGGTCACCGCCACTTCGAGGAGCAGGGGGGCGAACTCGCTCCAGATCTCGTCGGCAATGACCGTTGCCAAACGCTCGAGCAGGCGGAACTCCCCGCCCTCGACCACGGCGCGCACCACATCGACGAGCCGCCCGTAGTCGACCGTGTCGGCCAGCTCATCGCTGAGCGCGGAAGCGAAGGTCGCGGGCTCCAAGCGCACATCCACCACCAGCGTCTGTCCGACCGCCCGCTCCTCCGGCGTGACGCCGCAGCGGCCACGCAGCTCGATACCCTCGATGGTGATGGAAAGGCTCCGCGTCATAGTCGTGGCCTCCTTGGGCCCGTCGCAGGGAAACCTGGACGGCGCTCACCCGCCGGGCGCGCCCTCCCGGACCGCCAGCGCAACACGAAGCGCCTCGTAATTGGGCTTCACGTCGTGCACGCGGAACACGTGCGCCCCGGCCATGAGTCCGATCACCGTGGTGGCCACCGTGCCGATCACACGCTCTCGCGGCTCGACGCCCAGGATCGCACCGAGGAAGCGCTTGCGCGACGCACCGAGAACGATCGGGCGCCCCAAGGCGGTGAAGCGGTCGAGATGCGCGAGCAGCGCCAGATTGTGGCTCACCGTCTTGCCGAAGCCGATGCCCGGATCGAGCATCAGCTGCTCCTCGCGCAGCCCGCCCGCCAGTGCAAACGTCATCCGCTCTTCAAAGAAGCGCAGGACGTCGTCGACGACGTTGTCGTAGCGAGGATCGTCCTGCATGGTCTTGGGCTGCCCCTTCATGTGCATCAGACAGACGGGGCACCGCGCTTCGGCGACCACGTCGAGCATGGCGTGGTCGTAGCGCAAGGCGCTCACGTCGTTGATGATCGCGGCGCCGGCAGCCAGCGCCCGGCGCGCCACGTCGGCCTTCATCGTGTCGACGGAGATCGGTACGCCGATGCTGTCGGCAAGTGCCTCGATCACCGGCAGAATGCGACGCTCCTCCTCCTCCGCCGTCACCGGATCCGCGCCCGGCCGCGTCGACTCCCCGCCGATGTCGATGATCGCGGCGCCCTCGCGCACCTGAGCGAGCGCCTGGGTGAGTGCGGCGTCGGCGGCCAGGAAATGGCCGCCGTCGGAGAACGAGTCCGGCGTGACGTTGACGACACCCATGATGCACGGGAAGGGAAGAGCGAGCGCGAACGTTGGCGCGGCAGGAATCATCCTGGAGGCGGCCTCAGTGCGGCGCGTTGATGAGGCCGAACACCTCGGCGCGCGTGGCCTCGTTGCTTTGGATCAGGCCACGCACGGCGCTGGTGACGGTTTTGGCACCAGGCGTGCGCACACCGCGCATGCTCATGCACAGGTGCTCCGCCTCGATCAGCACCAGGGCGCCGAGGGGGTCCAGCGCCTTCTGGATGGCGTCGGCGACCTCACTCGTAATGCGCTCCTGCAGTTGCGGCCGCGCGGCGACCTGCCGCACCAGGCGGGCCAGCTTGCTGAGACCGGCGATGTAGCCTCGCTCGCCAGGGATGTAGGCGACGTGGGCGAGGCCGTGGAACGGCAGCAGATGATGCTCGCAAATGGAGTAGAAGTCGATATCCCTGATCAGCACCATCTCGCGATGGTGATCGCCGGGCATCGCCACGAGCAGATCGGCGGGGTCGCCAGCGCCGATGCCGGAGAAGACGTCGCCGTACATCTCGGCGACCCTCCGCGGGGTCTCGAGCAGCCCCGGCCGGTCTGGGTCCTCCCCGATCCCCTCCAGGAGGAGGCGCACGCCTCTTTCGATCTTCTCACAGTCCACGGTGGCCGTCGGTCTCCAGTCGGCAGTGGTCAGGTCGCTTCCGGGTTGATCGGGTTGACGTGCGCCGGCTTGGGCACCGGAGGCTGCTTCTGCCGCTCGCGCACCTCAGGTGCGGCCGCCGGCTTCTGTTGCCGCGCCGCTTTCTCGTCGCGCTGACGAAAGACTTCTTCTTCCGACACGCCGTCAAGGAGGGCCAGGAACTCCACCGCCTCGATAGTCTCGCGCACGATCAGGATCTGGCTGATACGATCGAGCAGCTCGCGCTTGTCGGCCAAGAGATCCTTGGCACGCTGATGAGCCTCCTCGATGATGCGCCGAATCTCGTCGTCGATCTGCCGCGCGATCTCCTCCGAGTAGTCGGCCTGCTGTTGGAACTCGCGGCCAAGGAATGGCAGCGACTGGTCGTGGCCGAGCGTGCGCGGTCCGAGCTCCTCGCTCATGCCGTAGCGCATGATCATCTGCTTCGCCGTAGCCGTAGCCTTTTCGAGATCGTTTGCGGCGCCGGTCGTGATCTCGCCGAATACGACCTCCTCGGCGGCCCGGCCGCCGAGCGTCATGGAGAGCGTGTCCATGAGCTCCTGCTTCGTCGTCAGGAACTTGTCTTCCGTGGGCAGGGAGATGGTGAAGCCGAGCGCCTGCCCGCGGCTCACGACCGAGATCTTGTGGACCGGATCGGTGAACTCGAGGAAGTGACCGACCAGGGCGTGCCCCATCTCGTGGTACGCGGTGATCGCCTTCTCCTTCTCGCTGATGATGCGCGTCTTCTTCTCGGGGCCGGCGAGCACGCGCATGATGCCCTCTTCGAGCTCCTCCATGCCGATCAGCTTCCTGCCGTGTCGCGCCGCCAGCAAGGCCGCCTCGTTCACCAGGTTGGCGAGGTCGGCGCCCGTGAACCCTGGCGTCTGCGCGGCGAGCGCGTCGAGGTCGATGTCCTTGCCGATCGGCTTGCCCCGCGAGTGCACGTCGAGGATCTGCCGACGGCCCGGTCGGTCCGGACGATCGACGACGATCTGACGGTCGAAGCGGCCAGGGCGCAGAAGCGCCGGGTCCAGGATGTCAGGGCGGTTGGTGGCGGCGATGAGGATGATGTTGTCCTTCATCTCGAAGCCGTCCATCTCGACCAGCAACTGGTTGAGCGTCTGCTCGCGCTCGTCGTGGCCGCCACCCATCCCGGCGCCACGGTGACGACCGACGGCGTCGATCTCGTCGACGAAGATGATGCACGGGGCGTTCTGCTTGGCCTGATCGAAGAGATCGCGCACGCGGGACGCGCCGACGCCCACGAACATCTCGACGAAGTCCGACCCGCTGATGCTGAAGAACGGGACGCCCGCCTCGCCGGCAACCGCGCGCGCCAGCAGTGTCTTGCCGGTGCCAGGCGGGCCATACAACAGCACGCCCTTGGGGATGCGAGCGCCAAGCTGCTGGAACCGCTTCGGGCTCTCGAGGAACTCCTTGATCTCCTGCAGCTCCTCCACAGCTTCATCCACACCGGCGACGTCGCGGAAGGTCACCTTGGGGGAGTCGACGCTCACGCGCTTGGCGCGGCTCTTGCCGAAGCTCATGACCTTGGAGCCGCCGCCCTGCATCTGGTTCATGATGAAAAACCAGAAGCCGA
>Ga0315295_10001067_pt1 | contig 23437 bp, 21 predicted proteins | sample YL17G14_0_MG_FD_204453 | JGI IMG/M metagenome (GOLD analysis project Ga0315295, IMG submission 204453) | Sediment microbial communities from Yellowstone Lake, YNP, Wyoming, USA - YL17G14_0 | ecosystem: Environmental > Aquatic > Freshwater > Lake > Sediment | place: USA: Wyoming | collected...
AAATCCTGGTATCCATAATGTGAGCCCTCCATGAGCAAAATGGTTGTTTGTAATCTTTTCCCTATTTTGCCTATTGAGAGGGCTTTTTTCTACCTACAATCATGACATGCACCCGATTGAAGAAAAAAAGACCTAATTCCTTCATTATTGAAGCAATTTAGCCCTTCGACGGTTTGATTTGGTTACGGAAAGTTGATAAAAAACGCAACCAAGAGGCAACAATTCTGCTGTTTCAGACAAAAGGAAGAAACAGGCTCAAAACCCCGTTTTCAGGGTCAAAAATCAACGGAGCAGGAGGGATTCGAACCCCCGTTACCCGTAAGGGTAAAACGGTTTTCAAAACCGTCGCCATCAGCCGCTCGGCCACTGCTCCGGGCTTTGCATTACTTTACATTTAATGGGCGGTTCTGGCAAGACGAATCGGCGCGGCTCTTGACAGGATAACAGAATGTACCTGATAAAAAGCAACGAAGGCCGAATATCTCCCTCGGGGACGCCTTACGGTGGAATAACGAATAGCCAATGCTGAAGTAAGGTCTGGTGCTTATAGCGACCAGCCGGAGCGGTACGGCTGCTTTATGTACTCGTTGGCGGCGTCGTTATTTGTGAATCGCATGTTCTGCCCGTCGTAGTCCAGGGTCTTACCCATCCGAATGGCGATATTGCCCAAGAGGACGGCTTCGGTGATGAGGGTCGCCTGGTCGAAGTTGCAGCCGGCCGGCTCGCCCCCGCGGATCGCCTCGACCCATTCACCCCATGTGCCCGATCATCGCCGCAGCCGCCGCCGAACCGCAGACAAATTGCCGACGAGTGATGTTTCCGCCTGTATTCATAGTGCCACCCCTCAAAAACCAGTCTGTCCTTTGCCTGCCTATAACGGCGCTTCACCCATGGAGGCTGGTAAAATATCGTGACGGCCGGACTGTCGCTATTCGACGGCGCCGGCTAAACCGTGTCGCCTGCCGTAAAGGAACCCACGAAGACTCGTGTCGGGATCCTCGCGTTTGGCGCTGAGCGGCAGCTTATCTTCCGTAACGAGGTCGTATCCTTTGTGCTGCATGCAATCTTCCATGAACTTGTGTTCATAATCGCCGGGCTTGTCGTTGGTGGCACGCTTCTCCAACTCGGCCAGGCAGTCCGCCACGTCTTTCTGTGCCTGCTCGAAACTCGTGCCCTCCCGGTAGTAGTACGTGGCGCAGCCGGTGCAACAACACATCACCGTAACCAGCAATAGAACTATCCCGCTTCTCATTGTTCAGCTCCTTTCGGATAGAAAACCTGACCCGAACTTTACACCTGTCCCTGCCCTGTAGCCCCGCCGAGCAGGATTCTAAGCAGGATAACAAATCCGTCTTGAGAATCCAGAATTTTCACCGCCCGAATCTAAAATATCACGTATTACTACGAGGTTCATTGGAAACCGGGCAAGGAACAATTGATATAGGCCGAAGGTTGGCATATAATTGAAAATGATGGGTTCAAGGCTGTAAGATGAGCCCCGGAATAAGGTAGTTCAGAAGAAAAGGAGACAATCATGAAAAGGCGGTCTTTCCTGAAAATCGCAGGCGGCGTCGCCGCGGGCAGCGCCATCGGCGCCTCGGCGGTCATTGCCGCTGAAAAACCTGCATCGGCACAGAAGCAACAGAAGGCCGGTGTTCTGCCGCGGCGCCTGCTCGGCAGGACGGGCGAGAAAATCTCCGTCGTGGCTTTTCCGGGGCTGGCGCTGAGTAATTATGACCAGGAGCAGTGCAACGCCGGGATTCGCAATGCCTTCGAGCGGGGCCTCAATCATTTTGACGTCGCACCTGCATACGGCAAAGATGGAGATTGCGAAAAGAAGATGGGGGTCGGATTGCAGGGTCTCGACCGAAGCAAAATCTTCCTGTCCTGCAAGACGAAGATGCGGGATAAAGAAGGCGCTCTGAAGGAGTTGGATCGTTCGCTCGAACGGCTTAAAACCGACCATTTCGACCTGTATCAACTGCACCATATCCGCACGCCGGACGAGGTCAAAAGGGCGCTGGGCCCCGGCGGCGCGATGGAGACCATTCTGAAGGCAAAAGAGCAGGGCAAAGTCCGCTACATTGGCTTTTCCGCCCACACGACCAAAGGGGCGATTGAGGCCCTGAATGGTTTTAACTTCGATACGGTCATGTTCCCGATCAACTTCGTCGAATTTTACAAGATAGGCTTCGGCAAGGCGGTCATCGAACTGGCCGCCGAAAAAGGAGCGGGCGTGCTGGGTATGAAGACGCTTTCGATGGGCCCCTGGCCCGAGGGCGTTGAGCGGACCCGCAAGTGGTGGTACCGCGCAACCGAGACTCAGGAAGAGGTAAACGCCGCGGTGCGTTTTACCCTTTCGCAACAAGGCGTCGCAGCGGCAATACCGCCTTCATTCCTCGACCTTGTCGAGAAGGCTATTGAAGCGGGATGCTCCTACCGGGCTATCACCGATGCCGAGGTGCAGAAGCTGCAGGAGACGGCCAAGACGTGCCTGTCACTTTTCGAAAGAGAAGAAAATCAAGTCGCTCGCGGCGAGCCGTTCGAGAGGCCCATCTATCCCGACAGCCCTCACGAGTGTTGCGGCGGCATGTACGCGTAAGCGTGTCAATTCGCGAATGATGCGTATGGCAATACACTTAGAACCTTAGGGTGGGCCCCGCTTTGAGCAGAGCCGAAGTCTTATCCTATGACCATTCATCGGCGGGCCACACCCTCCTGAGTTCATGATCCAAGCGACGTATTACGAATTCTGAATTTTGTCCTTCTCATTTTCCCGGATAACACGTGACAGACAAAATCACATTTGGTATTCTGAAGTTAACGGATGTCGAACGAGCGGCTTTTTTAACGCATCTGCCGGGAGTATCCTATGCGGGATAACAGATACGACAGCGTGAGAGGGACAGGGAGATATAGCATTCGCAGATTGGCGACTGTGAAAATGAAAAGGCTTTGGATTTTGGTTGCTCTTGTCGTGGTCGCTTCGGGTGCTTGGGCCGTTCTGTTCCGGACGAATTTAATGCCGAAGCAAAGGACGGCGGTAAGCAACTTCATCGAAGACCTTCTCGCAGCAAGTGGAAAGGGACGCATACGCGGCATAGTCTCCAGCGAGGGCAGCTTCACGGCCCTGATCGATGGTCAGGCAGTCCGTGAGGGAGAAAGTATTTACGGCGTTACAGTCGTGAAGATACTTCAGGACGAGGTCGAATTCGAGAAAAACGGCAGGCGGTGGACTCAGGGACTGAATGCCGCTCCCAGCCGGCAGTGGCGAGCAGACGCCGAAGCCAGGGCCCAAGCCAAAGCGGAAGCCGATGCGAAGGCTCAGGCGGAAGCGGAAGCCAAAGCTCAAATGGAGACAGAAGCTAAGGCCAAAGCGGAAGCCGACGCCAAAGCTCAGGCTGAAGTTCAAGCTCTGGCAGATGCTGAAGCTAAAAAGGAAGCAGAGGCCAGGGCCCAAGCAGAGGCTGAAGCGAAGGCTCAGGCAGAGGCTGAAATGAAAGCCCAAGCGGAGGCAGAAGCTAAGGCCCAGGCAGAGGCCGAAGCGAAGGCCCAGGCAGAAGCAGACGCCAAAGCTCAGGCTGAAGCCAAAGTTCTGGCAGATGCTGAAGCTAAAAAGGAAGCAGAGGCCAGGGCCCAGGCAGAGGCTGAAGCGAAGGCTCAGGCAGAGGCTGAAATGAAAGCCCAAGCGGAGGCAGAAGCTAAGGCCCAGGCAGAAGCAGATGCCAAAGCTCAGGCTGAAGCTGAAGCTAAAAAGGAAGCAGAGGCCCAAGCCCAGACGGAAGCCGAAGCGAAAGCCCAGGCGGAGACAGAAGCCAAGGCCCAGGCAGAGAATGAAGCCAAAATCCGCGCAGAGGCAGAAGTGAAGGCTCAAGCGGATGCAGAGACCAGAGAGGAAGCGGAGACCAGGACGAAAATTGAGGCGGCAAAAACCGATGAGACTGTCCAGGAGAACATGGTATTGAGACAGCCCCCTGCAGACGAAGGTACGCAAAAGAGAATAGCCGAATTGATAGGGCAGCTTGGGGACAAAGAGCCTTTCGTTCGCGATTCGGTCGTCACAACCTTGGCAGAAATAGGCCCACCTGCAGTGCCGCTCCTCATCAGAGCTATGGAAGATGAAGACTGGGTCATCCGGCAGGGAGCGTCGCAGGCATTGGGCAGAATCGGCGATCCGCAGGCGGTCGGATCCCTCATTATCGCCCTCGCGGACAAGAATCAATGGATTCGCCAATATGCGGCCGAAGCCCTGGGACTGATCGGCGATACGCAGGCCGTTGAGCCTCTCGTGGAGGCTTTGGAAGACAATAATCCAAATGTTCGTGAGGCTGCTGCCAAGGCGCTGGTGTCCATAAGAGGTTTTGCCACCCAGGAGGAGCAAACGAAAAATGCGGACAAGAAACGGGCCAATACGATAATTGGAAAACTCCTCGACCTGAAGATCTACATCGGCGCAGGGGCAGGTACCGTCCTGCTGCTGGGCGGACTCGCAGTAATCTCAGTGAGACGCCGAAAGAGAATCCCAGAGTGGGGCGCACCCCGCCACCACTTGGATTAGCAGCCGCAAAGGGCACAGGGGATTCTTCGTACTTGTCACTTCGACCCAAGTCCAGACTCCAACCTGCACGAAGTTAAGAAGTCTAAGCCAGAACAAGCAAGGCAAGGTAGCTCGGTTATCTTGTTGTGGGAACGATTTCGATTTGGCACCTGGGGATAGCGGCTAAGAATCGCAGGCCGTAGGATTTGTTGACGATTCGACTGTCCAGCACGACCACGATGCCAGTGTCGGTTTTGCTGCGGATCAGTCGGCCGAAGCCCTGTTTGAACTTGATAATCGCCGAAGGCAATTGGTAATCGTAGAAAGGATTGCCGCCCCGGTCTTTGATCTGTTCGAGCCGGCCGGCCAGCAAGGGCTGGTCGGGAACGGCAAACGGCAGGCGGACAATAATCACATTGGACAGCGCCTCGCCCGGCACGTCAACGCCCTGCCAGAAGCTGTCGGCCCCGAACAGCACGCTCCTGCCATCCTCCTTAAACCGCGCCAACAGTGCGGTCCTGTCCACGTCCGAACCCTGCCGGAGCAGCTCGATGCCGTTCTCGGCGAGCCATTGCGAAAGCTCGCCGGCCAATTCGTCAAGCATGGCGTAACTGGTGAAAAGCACGAACGCCCGCCCCTGCGTTTGGACGATGTATCGCTTCAGCGCCTCGCAGGCAGCGGCGGCAAAGCCCGGCTCATTCGGGTTCGGCAGGTCTTTCTCGATATAGACGGTCACCTGCTTTTCGTAGTCGAAGGGCGAGCCCAGCTTGACGGCGTCGAAATCATCCAGGCCGATGCGCCCGGCAAAGAAATCGAAGCCGCCTTTATCCGCCTCGCCCGTGCTCAATGTGGCACTGGTTAAAATCACGGATTCGTATCGGTCGAACAGACACCGTTTCACGTCCGGCCCGACGTCCACGGGCGCGCTTCGCAGCCGGACCGTCGCCGCCCCGCCGCCGGATGCCTCGACCCAATGGACGCTATCGGCCTGCTTATGCACCAGAAAACTCTCAACGTCCTGCATCAGCGATTCGCACAGGCCTGTGAATCGCGCGATCTCAAACTTCTCATCGGCGTCCTGGCGTTTCCTGGCCAGCCGGGACAGCTCCAAACGGAGATTCTTCAGATGACCCGATATCGTATCTTCGACGAAGTTCTGATAGCATCGGCCGTTGGTTTCCTGTTTGGTGCTTTCGTACCAGTCCCGCACCCGGCTGAAGAAGGCTTTGGCCTCCTTGTCCACGCGGACCACGGCGTCAATCGCTTTTTCGGCGCCCATGTAGGCCAGGAGCCCTTTGCGCGCCCGCGGATTATAAAGACCGTCGAGCAGGTATCTGACTCTGTGATTGCTGATGTTGATTCCGAAATGCTCCTCGGCCACGTGCTCGATGTTGTGGGCCTCATCGATGATGACGTAGCGGTAATCCGGCAGCAGCGAGACCTCCTGCTCTTTGAGCGCCAGGTCGCTGAACAGAAGCGCATGGTTCGCCACGATAACGTCAGCCGTCTCGAGCCGCCTTCGGGCGTGCCAATAAAAGCAGTCGCGAAAATGGGGGCATTTGCGGCCGCGGCAGTTGCCGTGCTCGCTCCTGACCTTGTCCCAGACGCGCCCCTGCGGCAGAAACGGCAGGTCGCTCAGCGAGCCGTCTTCGGTCCGGCCGGCCCAGTTGCTTATCTGCTCAAGCTCGGAGCCGAACTCCTCGAAAAGCACTTGCTGCCTTTGCAGGGCGAATTGGAGCCGGCGCTTGCACAAATAATTGCCTCTGCCTTTGGCCAGCACGGCGGTGAACGGCTGCGGCATACATTCGTGCAATAAAGGTATATCTTTGTTGACGAGCTGCTCCTGCAGCGTGATGGTGAACGTACTGATCAGCACCTTGCCGGCCTCGCGGCAGGCCAGATCGACCGCCGGGACAAGATACGCAAAGCTCTTGCCGACCCCGGTTCCCGCCTCGACCGCCAGGCACCGCCCCTTCAGAAGCGCCCGCTGAACCTCGCGAGCCATCTGAACCTGCTGCGGACGCACCTCAAAGCCGGCCAGCGATTGCGAAACCGGCCCGCCGGGACCCAGAATCTCTTTGGTATCCGAACATGTCTTAGCTTCTGCCATAGAACGCCACAAGACCTTTTGAAAAACGACACTGGTCGGCCGGTAAATCTCTCACTTCCCTGACGAGGACGCGACCATACATTGTATGCGTATTGTCTTGGCCGAGAACGGATTTGGCAAGCAAATTAGAAGCTGGTTTACCCTGGCTGCCAGCGGGTACAAAAAAATCTTTAACATTGCCGATTTTCTTATTGACACCTTATAGTATGTATAACATACTATGCAACACAAAGCATGAGACGACTCCCGGAAGTCCGGAGTCTGAAATCAGTAGTTCAAGAAGGAGATAGTCATGAAGTTTGAAAGTCAGTTGTTAAAGGGCATCGCCCCGGTGGTGGTTCTGGAGATTCTGTCGCGCGGCCCGATGTACGGCTACGAATTGAGCCAGGCGATCGAGCAGCGCAGCGGCGAGATTCTCACCCTCGGCAAAGGAACGCTCTACCCTTTGCTGTACAACCTGGAAGCGAAGAAGCTCATCAAGGGCAAATGGCAGAACACCCAGTCCAGCCGAAAGAGGCGCTATTACTCCATCACCGGCAAGGGCCAAGGCGAACTGGCCAGGCAAAAGGCCCAGCTCAAAGAGCTGACGGCCGGCCTGAACCTCGTCTTCGGTGGAGCACTCGTTCCGGCCTGATTAACGATCTCAAGAAGCGAGCAGAAAAATGATCTGCACCGATAATAAGCAAGTCGCGGTAGTCGAATGCAAGGGGCTTACGAAAGTTTACAAGAAGCTCCTGGCCGGCCAGTCGAAGGCCGTTTGCGCCCTGAAAAACATCTCGCTGTCCGTTGCCGAAGGCCAGATTGTCGGCCTCATTGGTCCCAACGGGGCGGGGAAATCCACTCTGTTGAATCTGATGGCGGGGCTGATTTTTCCTACGGCCGGCTGCGTAAGGGTCTGCGGGTATCCGGCCCGGTCCATCGAAGCACGAAAGGGTCTGGGCTATATGCCGGAGCACCCGGCCTTTCTCGGCCGCTATTCCGCATGGGCTACTCTAAGATACCATGGAGCGCTCCTGGGCTTGTCCCGGCGAGCCGCCTGCGTCCAGATAGACAAATGGAACGAGCAACTCCAGATGGACGAATACATCGACAGGCCGTGCGGCGACTTCTCTCAGGGGATGAAACAGCGCCTGGCACTGGCGATAGCCCTGATGAGCGAACCACGTTTCCTGCTCCTGGATGAGCCCAGCAACGGGCTCGATCCCATCGGCATCATCCAGCTTCGCGACTTGCTCAAGAAGCTGCGCGACGCCGGCACCGCCATCGTGATAAGCTCCCACCGCCTCGGAGAGCTGGAAAAGCTCACAAATGATTATATCTTCCTGTACCGCGGCGAAGTGGTGAGTTTCGGCGAGCAGATTGCCGCCGGGCAGGCTGGACGTCTGCGCGTGGAGCTTGTTTCGAACGGTAACAACATCGCTCAAAGACTCTTGTCACCCTCCAAGCTGCTCAGCGTTTCCGAGACGGAGCTGGTCATTGCCGTCGGGGATGAGAGTGAAGTTCCTGATGTTGTCAGCAACCTGACGAAAGCAGGTGCCCGCATCACAAGTGTGCTGCTGCAAAGAGAGGATATCGAGGATGTTTTTCTGCGACTATACAACGAGAGGGCTTAGCCGATGAGAGCGTACGAGCTGATGAAAGAGACATTCTTCCGCAAGATGTACATTTATATTGTGCATTTGAGCTGGTTCGCCATTTACGGGCTTTTTCTTGTGCTTTTCGCGAGGGAGGAAGATGACTTCTATCGGATTTTCTTTATCTGGGGCGGTTTCTTGTTGCCCCTGACGCTCAGTGCCGGCATTTTCGGAGACGATCTCGCATCGGGGCGCATTTGCGTTCTGGCCACGCGACCGTTCTGGCTGGGCGAGCTTTATATTTATCGCCTGCTGGGATTGTCGGCACAAGCGGCGGTGCACTTTATTCTGGCCGGCTGCCTTCTGCTGATTGTTCATCACTTTATCAGTATCGGCAGCACGGACAACCTTGGCTCATGGCTGCTTTCATCCTGGTTGCTGTTCAACACATGGGCGGCACTTTCAACATCCCTTTCCGTCGTTGTAAAGCGGGCGTATAACTTTGTTTTTCTGCTTGCCGCTTTCCTCTTCTTCGGGTTCCTGAATTCCGCGATGAGCTGGTACAATCCTAACGAGACGATGACTGACGTGATCAAGGCCTTTGTCAAATACGCCTGCCCGCCTTTTGGGTTACTGACCAAGCTGGCCCAGGGAGAATACAGCAAATACAGCCTGATCGTCGGACAATACAGTGCGATCAAGGCCGTCGCCTGTGTTACACACTGTTTCGTGCTGACCGCGTTTTACGGTCTTGTAGGCGTACTAATCCTTAACAGGCGTCAGTTTACATGTTCGCAAGAGTAAACATGAAACATAAGCGCAAACATATTCGATACCGTTTTAAGATATGGCACGGGATCGTCGCGCTGCTGTTGCTGTTGTTCGTACTGTTTCACGTATCCGGCCGCCTCAAGCTCAACAGACGGGTGGAGGTCCTGCGGACGAAAGGTTATCCCGTGACGCTGGAGGAATTGGACCGTTCATACGCCGTTCCAAAGGGCGAAAAAAACGCCGCCGACGTATACCTGGCGGCTTTCTCGCACTACAAGAAATGGGACAGCGACGCCATGGATGCCGTGCCTCTTGTCGGCAAAGCAGAGTTGCCCGCGCGAACGGAGCCTTTGGATGCTCCGGCCCGGCAGGCAGCCGAGAGATTCCTGTCCGACAACCAGCAAACACTCTCGCTGCTGCACGAAGCAGCTTCGATCGAGCATTGCCAATACCCTGAAGATTTTGCCAAGGAATCCGATCCGAGGGCCTCCTGGCGCGATAGCATGTTAACGGCCGTTCATCTGCTCGGTCTCCAGGTACTGATAGCATCCGAGAATAAGGATGTCGATAAATTTCTGGCCTCGATTAGTGCGAGCCTGGCTCTGGCCCGGTCGGTCGATGGTCCCCTGCTGATCCATCATCTAACTCACAGTGCCCTGCTGGCTCGTACTTACAGAAGCATCGAACAGGCGATTAACAGGATTTCGCTGACGGATGAACAATTGCAGAGGCTTTCAGGGTGGATCAAGGTATCCGATTCCAGTGAGGGATTCAAGCAGGCCCTGCTCGCAGAACAATGTCTCGCACTGCACACGTTCACAGCCCCCCTTCCGGATGTCTCGAAGCGGATGGGCGAACAAGAGAGCGGCATGTTCCGGATGCTCGCTTTCTCGCGCGTGCTCGGACTTAATTCCAGGTATGCCATGAACTATATCGACCTGATGCAGGAGTGCCTCGATGCCCTCGATTTGCCCGATCCTGAGCGGCTCGAAACATTCGAGACCGTCCAGGAGAGCGTTCGCAGCGGGAAACAGGGAGGCGTTATTACTCATTTACTCTGGCCGGCCCTTGCAAGGACGCTTGAGTTCGACATTTGGCATCAGGCCCACGCACGAGTAACACAAGTCGGCCTTGCCGTTGAGCGCTATCGTCTGGCCGAGGGGCACCTGCCGGAGTCTCTGGACAATTTGGTCCCCGTTTATCTGGAGGCCGTACCGGTGGACCCTTTCAATGGGAAAGACCTAAGATACCGCGTGCGGAAAACCGGGTTTGTGATCTATAGCGTCGGCGAAGACCTCTCCGACGACGGCGGCGCTGAACGAGACACTCGACGGCGTGACTCGAACGACAAGCCGCTGCCCTGGGACGTTACTTTTATCGTGGAGCGATAAATGAAAAAGAAGATCATACTATGGACGTCAATCGCCGCTGTCGTTCTAACAGTCGAAGGCCTGTCCCTTTATGTCCTCATCTCAAAAGAGCCGTTTCTGGGCCCGTTCAAAGACGAGCCCGAGGCGCGCGCCTTGTACGAGAAGATGATCGAGACGATGCGCCAGGCCGAGAGCCTCTCCTATACAGTCACTTGCGGCAGTCCCGAACAGCGGGAAGGCACGTACACCGTTTGGATGAAGAAGCCCAATTACTTCCTCGTCGAGACGGCCAACCGGCGAGACGAGAAGTGCGGCACCATTGTCGGCGACGGCGACCATCTCTGGATATTCTGGCCGGGGGAGTGTCCGCTTCTTTCCCCGGAGGAGAGAGACAATTATGAGAAGTCGCCATACAACTTTTACATCAAGAAGACCACTCCCCTCGGCAGGCACTCCCTCGGTCACGAGGTCCACCGGTGCGGGGCGGGACTGGGCATGGCGATAATCGACCCGAGCACATTCCATGGCTATACGGATTCGCTTCAGCCCTATCTGGACGGCGCCAGATTCCTGGGGATAGATAAGATCCAGGCCCAGAAATATGACGTGATCGAGGTCAGCTTTATGAAACGCCAGCGGAGCTGGTACCTGTGGCTTTCCAGAGACGACCATCTCCCGCAAAAGGTAACGCAGATTCTCCGGGTCCATAAGGACCTGGTGAGATACGAAGAGTGGTCGGACATCATCCTCAACGCCGAGATCGAACAGGAGAAGTTTGCCTGGTCGCCGCCTGAGGGCTGGCGTCAGTGGAGTCAACCCGACTATGAGGATGACCTGTTGGCGCTCAGGCAAGAGGCGCCCGATTTTGAATTGCTCGCGGTGGGCGACGGCAAGATCAAGCTTTCGGACTATCGCGGGAGGATCGTGTGGCTCTATATATGGCGGGCGGGCTGACCAGCCTGCCGCGAGGAGATGTGTCATCTCCAGGAACTCTACCAGAAGTACAAGGATAAGGACGTGGTCATTCTCGGTTTCAACTGTTCGGATAACAAAAAGATTGCCCTGGACTTCCTGAGGGACAATTCGGCCACGTTTCCGAATATCCTCGATACGTCCGGGACCGCCATAAGAGTCGCATTTGAGGACTATAAAACGAGCGGTATGCCGTTGAATTACATCATTGACAGAGAAGGAAAGATCGTCGATGCCTGGTACGGCTACGAGGAAGGCCACAAGCGGGCCATCGAGGCGCTGCAGAAGGCCGGCGTGAAAGTGGAAAACGAATGAGCTTAGTCTGAAATCCTCCGTTGTGATTTGGTTTGACTATAGGCATGGGCCTGGTGTCGTGCAAAACCAAAGGAGCACAAAAAATGGTCAATCAGCAAAACGAATCGAAGAATCTTCCGGCGTGCGCCGTCGAGTTTGTAAACCGGCTCATAAAGAAGATGCGGTATCGACGGAAGGTCCGTGAGGAAGTGCGCTCCGAATTGACGGCGCATTTCGAAGATGAGCTGAAGGGCTGTAATACGGATGAGGAAAAACAGAAAAGAGCCAGGCAACTCATCACCGAGTTCGGCGACCTGAAGCTTCTGGCGATACTCCTCCGCCGGGCCAAGAGGCGCTGCCGGCCTCTCTGGCGAACGGTCGTGGCGCGCGCGTTTCAGGCCATCGGCGCCCTGCTTCTGTGTCTCATTCTATACGGCGTCTGGTTCTCCCTCGGCAAGCCGACAATCCGCGTGGACTACATCGCTCTGCTGAATCAGATGAACCAACCGCAGGTCCGTGACGATGATAACGCCTGGCCTCACTACGAAAAGGCCATCAAACTGTTTGTACCCCAAAGCCAGCTCGTTAAACAGTTCACTTCATACAGGCGCGGGGGGAGAGACCGCGAAGATGCGCTGCGGCTGAAAGCTCTGCTAAGAGATAACGAGCAGCAAATCCAGGTGTGGCTGCAGGAGAACCAGAAATACTGGGACAACCTCAGCCCTGAAAAACAGGCTGTCTTGCAAAAATGCTTTGAATATGGCTGTGTCCCACTGCCCAAGTTCGCCTACGGCACTTGCACCGAATGGCAAACCACAACGTTTGATCGAATGACGGAGTACGTTCTGGACTGTATCCGGCAGAATGCCGAGATAGACATTCCTCATCCGCGCGGTCCCCTGTCCAGTTCGGCGCCTCCCGGATTTCCCAGTGACGAGCTGAAAAGATGGCTGGAGAGCCGCCAGATCCCTGCCGATTTTGCCCAGGCCGTTTCGGTCGCCGTGCTACATGAAGCCAACAGACGGTATAAAGACCTTCCCGAGGATCTTGCCGGGCTGCTCTCGGACGTCGAACAGGAATACATCGGCGTCTGGGTCAAGCAGAACGAAGCCGCATGGCAAGAGTTCGCAGCCGGAAGTACCAAGTCGTACTGCTACCGGCCGTACACATGTGATCCAAATGACAAATACAGATCGACCCGGCGCATTCTCCTGCCTCACCTGACATCTCTCAAGGAATTGGCGACGCTGGGAATTTGGCGATCGCGTGTGGATCGGTCCCAGGGCCGCGTTCAGCGGAGTATCGAGGATTGTCTGGCTATCGCCCGCGCCGCCGGCCATTGGCTGGGCAAGGGGACATTCGTTGAACAATTGGTGGGCCTGGCGATCAACGGCCTCGGGCGTGAAGAAATACTGCATATCGTAAACACACAACATCTTTCTGCCGCCGATCTGAAGGGGCTTCAACAGCAATTATCACAGATTTACTCAGAAGGTTTCCCGCTAATCAATATGGAAGGCGAGAGGCTGTCTTTTATGGACGTGGTTCAACGCTCATTCACCGATGGCGGCCCCGGCGGCGGCCATTTAATACCCGGCATGTGGGACGAGTTTACAGACTTCGCTCCTCCCGCGCGTGATGCAAACCAGCGGCGGTTCTTCATGCCGCTGGTCACGGCAGTGAGCATGGCCCATGCAGGGCGCGACGCGACGATAGCCAAGGCCAACGAAATCTTCGACCGGCAAGGCAAAATCGCGCAGTTGACTCCTTACCAAAGACACGCGGCTCATCTCAAAACCACCGATGAGCTCATGCAGGAATCCTGGCAAAACCAGAGGTTCTTCTTACTCCATCTTCTTATGCCCGCAACCGAGCGGGCTTCCGAGATTGTCTATCGGGCCAAAGTGTCGCACGAAGCGGTGGTCACGATTCTGGCCGTCAAGAGCTGGCGTTTGGAGAAAGGACAGTATCCGGCGGCGCTTGACGATTTGGTCAGAGCCGGCTTCCTAAAGGAAGTACCCGCCGATCCATTCAGTGACAAGCCGCTGATCTACAAAAAGACAGGCGACGATTTCACCCTCTACAGTGTCGGCCAGAATTTCGACGACGACGGCGGCGAGGTCTTCATGAAGAACGGCCAGCCGCGGAAGTGGGGAACTGACAAGGCCGGAGACGTCGTCTTCTGGCCCGTAGCCGAAACGCAGCTCCGGTGATACCCTTGCAATTGTGTCAGGTTCACCCTATCATATCCTGCACAGTCTCTAAGACAAGACAGGTAGTCCGCTTTTGCAGGAGATGACAATGAGTACCGCAAGATGCCCCTTAAAATGCAACTGCAATCACAATCTCAGCCGGCGGCAGCTCCTCCATAGTGCTGCCGGGCTCGCAGCAGGTTCTGTTCTGTTGCAGGGTTGCCATGCACTCACAAGCGAGCCGATGGTGACGCAAAATCCAATCCGCGCGTGCGGCCCGGCGTCGAAATACGTCCCGACCATCCAGGCCGCCTTCGTCCGCCGAAAAGAAGACTACGGGATGCTCTGGCCCGGCGCCATCTATGACGGCCAGGCCGCTCGAAAGATGTACAGCGAGAAAATGATGAGTACGGCCAACAAGCTTCGCGCCAAGCTCCTCCTTCGCAGCGAACCGCTTTACAGCCTCGCCGAGACGGAAAGCTGGATCGCCGAGGCGGAGGCCCAAAAGGCCGATGGGCTGATGCTGGTCATGTTAGATCGCCAGAAACACGCCTGGCCTAGCGCCGAAAAAGTTGCAAAGAGCAAAATCCCCTCGATTATTTACTCGCCCCTGGGCACTTCGTTTACGACCAATACCATCGATCTGGCCGAAGTGCCCGGCTGCGTGATTTACTCGACGGACGATTTCAACCAGGCCGCGTACGGCATGAAGATGCTCTGCGCCGCCGCCAAGATGCGCAAAACCCGCTGCGTCGCCATACAGGGTAAAGACCGCTCCGAGACGCCCCTGGCCGATACGGGCATCACGCTGCAGCGCGTGCCGGCGGGAACGTTCATCGAGGAATACAACCGCACAGCCGATACGAAAGACATCCTGGCAATGGCCGACGATTACCTGCGCCGCGCCCGCCGGGTCACGAGGGCCACGCGCCAGGACGTCATCAACGGCGTCAAGAGCTACTACGTGGCCGGCAGGATTCTCGAAGCCGAGCAGGCCGACGCCATCACGATGGACTGCCTCGGCGCCCTGGGCCAAATCAAGGTGAGCCTGCCCTGCATCGCCTGGTCGCGGATGAACGATGACGGCATTCCCGCCGCCTGCGAGGCCGACTACGGCGCGGCCGCTTCACACATCATGACTCAGTATTTGTTCGACCGGCCGGGCTTCCAGCAGGACCCGGTCGCCGACACCGCCGACGATTCGATCATCGGCGCGCACTGCTCATGCCCGACGCGGCTCAACGGCTTCGGCGCCGATCCTGAGCCGTTCGATCTGATGCACCATCACGGCAACCGCGATGCCGTGCCGCGCACACTCTGGCGCAAGGGTCAGCGTGTAACCAGCATCGACCTGCTGCCGGGCAAGGCGGACGGGACAACGCCCTCACAGGTGCTGATTTCAGCCGGGACGGTGCTCGACAATATGGACGTGCCGCCCTCCGGCGGATGCGTCGTCTCGGTCAAGGTCAAATTCGACGGCCGACAGGAGGTCCTGAGCTTCCCCGGTTTCCACCAGATATTCTTCTATGGAGACTACGCGCACCAGATGAAAGATTTCTGCCAGATCAACAAATTCGACGCCCAAATCGTCTAAACCGTTACCAACACGGGGTTGCCTTATATGATAAGAGATCACGATCATCCTCTGAACTGGGTGGTTATGCCCGGAGCATCGGTCACCGCTGAATTGGCAACGCGCAAATGGACGGACAAGCCGATCCTCGAAATAATTGGCAATCGGCAGGGCATTTTCTCGCTGGGCTCTCTGCTTCTTTGGGTATCGCTTGATTCACCTTATACGGCCTCGCTCTCCATAACCGGCCTTCCCTTTGTTCAATTCAAATCCACACTGTCGTTGAGCGTGGTCCTGACGATGGAAAGGGACAGTCAGCACGGCAAGCTGATTCGCACAGATAAGGACAAACAGTTCGAGTGGCTTATAAAAGACGAGTTGCTCGAGAGAGATGCAACCGCCTTACTGGGTATCGCATTCACTCCTGATGGCTATTGCGGAGACCATCTGCATGGCAACGTCGGCCCGGATTCAGAGTATGAACTCTTTTTTGCGAGAAATGACCTTCACCGAGAGTTTTTCCCGACAGAATAAAGCCAGGCTGCCTGATCTGAAAACATGAAAAGAAGAATAATCAAGACAACTGACGAATTGAACAAGGTCCTTGAGTATTTCAATGACTTCCATGATGGCTTCCTGAAGTCAATAAAGATCATGTCGGCAAATAGATTCACCCAGCATCTGCCCTGGGAAAAACCTGAGCAATACGACTCCAATGAGGAAAAACTGCTTGATACGCACCTGCACATATCTGAAAAAAGAGGCATGTTCATTGAAATCCATCATCACAATTACGATTGGCCAAACAAACCGCCTGACAACAGGATCATCCTGTATTTGAAGAATGTCAGGAATGTTGATCCGAATGTTGTTCAAATGGTCGGCGAAAACATCATTGACTGCAAAACTCTGAATAAGGAATCGGGATTAGCCTTGATTTTCATTTTCACCATATTTGCGAACAGCAAGTGGGACCGTATCGAGTTGAAACCGCTGGAATTTGAGACGATTTCTATTCAAGAAAAAAGCTAAGCACGGTATGGTGGGTCTTGGACCACCTTTAAGAATGTCAAAGGCTTCGTGTGGCGCTAAAGTCCACCAAACATGTCTCTTGTGGTCAGGGCGCAGTTGTCACGGCGAAGAAGGAGAGGCTATGGGAGACGCCGAAGACAACGTGATTCGCCTTATCGGTGTAGGCGGTTACGTCGATCCATTTGTTCGCGGCTTCGTCGTAATACCACAGCTTCAGGGTATTTTCCTGGGTAGCGGTCAGCATCGTATCATCATATCGGATGGCAATCCCAATCGTGCCGCTGACTACGGCGGTGGTGGTTATTTCGTAAAGCGTTCCCGCAGGCAGGGGCCTGGTTCCCACCGGTAAAAACGGGCCTTCGGCCGTCATATTGACAATCGTGTTTCCACCGGCCAGGACCTTCTCAAACGTGATCGTTGTGCCGGCGGCAGCGTCAGTGACTTCTACATTGTTGCCGGCAGGCGTGTCCTCCTGTGAATACTTCACGGTCGCGTAATCGTAGCGAGAGCCCTCGCCGAAGCTGCCTCCGGTGACATAGACGTTGCCCAGCTTGTCCAGAGCCAGGGCGTAGGCGTAATCACAATCATTGTCGGGCTCACCCCCGGGCGATTGGGAGCCGCCGCCCGACGGCTGCGACGGACCATCGTACGTCACCATCCAGACTTCGCCACCCGCCCGGTCGTATCGGATAGTGACACAGTCGTACTGGCTGCTGAAGTTGTAGCTGTAACCGGTGACGTACACGTACCCTCTGCTGTCCACCTTGATGTCACGGGCGCGGTCGTTTTGGCTCCACCAGCCGTCGAACGTCGCCACCCAAAGCTGGTTGCCTGCAGAGTCATACTTGACGGTCGCATAGTCCTGGCCCGTTCCCTGGTTTTGACTATACCCGGTCACGTACACGTTGCCCGCGGCGTCCAGCGCCAGCGCATTAGCGTAATCGTAGTTGCTGCGCGAGCCGTCGTATCGGGCCACCCACTCGGCCGTACCGCCTGCGTCATACTTGATCGTGGCATAGTCATAGCTGGTCCCGGTTCCGTCGCTGTATCCAGTGACATAGACATGCCCCGCCGCGTCCACGGCAACAGCGACGGCAACGTCGTACGCGGAATTCGGCGGGCCGGACGGCCCGGCGTACAGCGTCACCCAGAGCTGCCTGCCTCGTGAATCGTACTTGACGGTCGCATAATCCTCGCGCGACGAGCTGTTGCTGTAGGCGTATCCGGTGACATAGACGTTGCCGGCCGCATCCACGGCAATGGCCCTGGCGCTATCGTGATAATTCCCGGGTCCGTCGTACCGGGCCACCCACTGCTCGCGGCCGCTGCGGTCATACTTGATCGTCGCGTAATCGCGGCGAGAAGAAACCCCTTCGCTCTCTCCGGTAACATAGATATAGCCCGAGGCGTCCACGACCATGGCATAAACAATGTCGTTGCCGTTCCCGGGGCCATTGTAGCGTGCCACCCACTGCTCGATGCCGTTTGAATTGTACTTTATGGTCGCATAGTCCGACGTGGCGCCGGCGCCGTAACTATGGCCGGCGACGTACACGTTCCCGTCGGCATCGACGGCTATCGCGGCGGCCTGATCATGATAGTGCCCCGGCCCGTCGTACCTCGCCAACCAGAGCAGGTTCCCGTCCGGGCCATACTTGGCCGTCGCGTAGTCATAGGAGCCCGCCTGGCCGGAGCTGTACCCCGTTACGTAAACATTGCCCGACGCATCGACGGCCATCGACTTGGCGTAATCATCCGCATTGCCCGGCCCGTTATAGCGTGCCACCCACTGCTCGGTGACGTTCACGGCCGACAATTCAGCCGGGGAAAACGCGAAAGACAGGACAAGGCCGACAAGGATCAGCCTTCTCATTGCAACCCCCTTCTTCCGTACAACTTCGTTCACTACCGCCTCCTTCATAAGGATGCGCCGACAGACTACCGGCACGAGCCAAATCCACCCCGGCGTGGATTACCGCGGGCTGACTCTGCGATCGGGCTCCCGCGAAACGTTCGCTTCACTCGCGCGCCTTGCGAGACAGCCCCCCTTTCCCACGGCCGTCACCCGCCGCACGTGGATGGCTTTTCAAAAGCGTGACGTCGAATCCCAGAGGACCAACCCTTTTCGACAACCGTCACCGCTCACTCCAAAAGTTTTTTGCGCATCCTTAAACCATGCAAGTTGGCTATTATTTATTATATAGGTAAAAACAGCTTTGACAAGAGTAATTTATCGCTATACCCTATATTTCCCAGATTAACGCCTTTTTTTGGTTTAAAAACAAGGTTCATCCCAGCAATAAACTCTTGCTATTACGCACAGCAACCCAGGTAGCCCGCCTGAGATTGGCTTGGATCGGTCAGGCAATTCCTCCCATATAGCAAGTGGCCCGACGGACTATGTTTATTTTTCGCAGGACTCGCCAGTTTCTAAATTCACTAAGTCCTGTGCTGACCAGTAGATACGCCTCGAAAAGTGCGGAATATGAAAAATTTTCAAAATCTTTGAAATTTGGCATCCACATTTGGCCACCGAGAAACGCCTTTCATTATGAAAGGTCAAACGCGCGAATGTGTCTATTCGTGGCCGCGGGGCCTTTTGGCAAAAGAATATATGTCAATAGCTTAGCGGGAGCGAAAATGAAGATATTAAAAATCTGGGGCATTCCGATCTATAAGATGCTCTCCGATACGGAATTTGTCGAGAGGGTCCGAAAGGGTCTGCGCTTCAGCAGAAAGCTTGTTTGGATTCACGTGGCCATGCTGTTCATCGTGTGCGTGTTCGTCCCGATGATAGTCAATATGGTATGGCAGATTACCAAGGACAGCCCGAACGAAACTCGGCTGTGGATCGGGGCGGGCCTATTGTTTGGCTTTTTCTTCGGCGCGTTCATCGGACAATATCTTATCAACGGCATGCATGCTATCCTGACGGCGCTCGATCTATTTGATTACAATCGAGCCCCCAGACTGTTGATCAAATATCACGACATACTGAAGGAAATAGGCGCGATGGACCAGGACGACGAACAACAGGATGAATCAGGCAGCCTCAGAACGGAATAAGCATGAAAACACGCTATACGGGCGACAAGTACGGGCGCACCCGAGCGGTTAAATGAAAACGCCGTGAAAATGTTGCCGAACCAAAATAAATACCGAGCAGCGTTCATGCTGACTGCTCGGATGAAGCGCGGCGGAAAACGCCGCGAGAAACAACTTCAATAGCGAGTCACGTTCCTCTGGGCTTTGCGCATACGCCGGCGATTCTTCTCAGAAGGTTTCTCATAATAAGCCGTACGCTTCATATCCCGTATGAGACCTTCTTTTTCACAGAGCTTCTTGAAGCGTCTGATCATCTGCTGCACTGATTCGCCCGCACGCGACTTCACTTTCAACATATAAAAAATACCCTTCTTATGCTCCCAACTTCGGAGCAACTACAAAAAGATTTATTTATCTTTAGTTCGTCAGAAATTATTCGTTTCATTACTCTAAAGCAAATCCAATTTTTTTTCAAGCTCAAAAAAAGTCCGTCGGACGTTTTTTTGAAAAAACATGGTATTTCGTCTTATAATATTCAACCTCAAGCCACATAAACCAATATTTTGGCTATATTTTCAGGATTTCTTGAGCCCGGCCGGTGTATATGTTAGAATAAGACCGCTTTTGAACCGCCTTGGCGGGGATATATTTGGAGGTCCAATTTAGTTGGAGAAATTTCGTGAGACGCTGAGAAAGGAACGGGCCATCCTGGTCGGCGCGCTCCTCCGCAGCATGGCCGGCGATGACCTGGCCGAGCTGACGGCCCTGGCCGAGAGCGCCGGTGCCATCGTCGTGGACAAATTCCAGCAGAAAATCCGCCGGATCAACCCTTCGACGTACGTGGGCAAGGGCAAAGCCGAGCAGCTCGCCGACCGCGTGCGGCGCTTCAAGGCCGACGTCATTATCTTCGATAATGATCTGTCGCCCGCCCAGATTCGCGAGTTAGAGAAGATCGCCGGCGCCAAAGTCCTCGACCGCAGCGAGTTGATCCTCGACATCTTCGCCACCCGGGCCAAGACCAAGCAGGCCAAGCTCCAGGTCGAGCTGGCCCAGCTCGAATACACGTACCCCCGCCTGACCCGCATGTGGTCGCACTTGGACACCGTTGCGGGCGCCGGCGGCGCCACCACCGCAGGGACGGTCGGCGCCATCGGCACCCGGGGTCCGGGCGAGCAGCAACTCGAAATCGACCGCCGGCTGGTCAGCAAGCGTATCATCGACCTCAAACGCGAGCTTGACAACATCGACCAACGCCGGATTCGCGAAATCGACGGCCGCAGGGGCCTGTTCAAAATCTGCATCGTCGGCTACACCAACGCCGGCAAGAGTACACTGCTCAACGCGCTGACCGACGCCGGCGTCCTGGTCGAAGACCGGCTCTTCGCCACGCTGGACACGCGCACCCGCCGCTGGTCCCCGGCCAAAGGCGTCGAAGTCCTCATCAGCGATACCGTCGGCTTCGTTAAAGACCTGCCGCACCAATTGGTCGCCTCGTTCAAGGCCACGCTCGAAGAGGCCGTGAACGCCGACCTGCTCATCCACGTCGTCGATGTCGCCAATCCCGACGCCCTCAAGCAAATCGAATCGGTTAATCACGTCCTCGGGGAAATCGGCTGCGGCGAAAAGCCCATCCTGGCCGTGCTGAACAAGGTCGATGCCGTCAAGAATACCGGCGATCTGGCCATGATCGAGGCGCTCCACCCCGATTCTATCTCCATCTCGGCCAAGACCGGCTTCGGCCTGGATAACCTGGCGGAGGCCGTCACGAACCGGTACAAAGGCACCGAGCTTCTGCTGCGCGTGGTCAGCAGCCAATCGAACGGCAAGGTCCAGAGTTTCCTCCGCGCGCACGGCCGGGTCCTCAATGAGCACTACAGTGACAATTCCATCGTCATCGACGCACGATTGGGCCGAAACCAACTGCCCGACCTGCAGCGCCTCCGCCCTGAAGTCATCGAAATGATCGATGAGTAAGTCCGCATTTCGTGAAGCGTAGCAAGTCGATCCTTGGCTCTTCTGGCTCGGCCTGTGTGGACCCATAGCGAAGTCGGGACAAAAATATCTGAAATAGTTGTATTCAACCGTCAGGCGTGGTATATTAGTTACATGGAAGCTGAGTGCTGTACCTGAGCGGGCCGCAGCAGGGAGTTTTTGTTTTGATTGCAGACGGAGGATAACATGGCTGTTCGCAAAGCAACAGGGTTTACATTGATAGAACTCCTTGTCGTTATCGCTATTATCGCCGTATTGCTGGCTATATTGATGCCGGCGTTGCATCGCGTCAGAGAGCAGGGCCGACGCGCGGTTTGCCTTAACCACATGAAGACACTGACGCTTTGCTGGATTATGTATGCAGATGAGAACGATGACAGGCTTGTTAACGGCGAAGCCTATTGGGCCCCTACCGCCGCTCCGACTGCACCCGTGCCCACATCCGGTCCTCACAGGGGCGAACGCTATTGGGTAGGTAACGATTGCGCCAATAACTATATGCAGGGAGAACAACGACCGCTCGACATGCAAATACAAGCCATCCGACTCGGAGCGCTATTTCCATACTGCAAAACCGAAAAGGTTTACCGGTGCCCGACCGGCATTCGTGGAGAGATGCGCACGTACTCCACCGGTTATGGTATGAATGGTTGTTTCGATGCAGCGGGAACCTATAGTGGTAACCAGGGAGTGAGAGTAGGCCCGACAGTGCTGATGGTCAAAAGGAGAGCGGAGATTGCCGTCCCCGCTCCGGCATATAGACTGGTCTTTCTTGACGAAGGCCGGATCACCCCAGATAGTTATGCGATTCATTACACTAGACCCAGTTGGTGGGACCCGCCGTTTGTGCGACATGGGGACGGCACCAACGTCGCTTTCGCTGATGGCCATAGCGATTACTGGAAGTATCGAGGAGCAGAGACGATACGGATAGGCAAGATGTTAAATCCGCCCCACAATTATGCGCCTACTACCGAGGAAGGCCTAGATGATTTGCAGAAGATGCAAAGGGCTACATGGGGCAGATTGGGATATTAGCGCCGCAAACAGAAAGCCACGTGGGGGAAATTGGGTTATACACCAAGCCATCCATGACTCGCATTGCGTGAAGGTATGAAGCGCCTTGCGTGCCCTGTGTTCTGTCTTCAGTCTTGCGTCCTCTGGCTTCCAGAGCCGTCGTGTGGTATTATCCTGCCATGACGCAGCCGTTCGAATGTGAAGTCAGGTTTCGAATCGAGAGCATCGGAGAGTTTGAGACAAAGCTCCGCGACCTGGGGGCGAGAATCGCCTGCCCTTATGAGTTTACGGACCACTACTACAAGCCGAGCGGCGAGCCATGGGACCCCGTCGAGAAGAACATCAGAATCCGGCAGTGGATAGAACCTCACAAAGAGCCGACCGTTCATTTCGTCAAGCTGGAGATTCTCTCCATTGAGGGCCTGCAATTCAAACGGTCTCTTTACCCCGAGGGCAAACTGCCGTTGTTCACAGGCCCGCTGGAAGCTTGCCGGACCCTGCTGGCCGACCTCGGCTTTGAATTCTGGTTCTCGTTGAAAAAGCAGCAAGGCCGTCTTTGAAAAGTACCCGCTCATCGTTTCTGCACGGCCGTGGAATACATCGAAGGTCTCGGCTGGACCGCCGAGCTGGAATTCGAAGGAAAAGACCCACAAAAGGCCAACACCGCCATCCAGCAAGCCCTCAAGGTCTTAGACGTCCCCAATCACAAAGTCACCCACAAGCCCATTTCCGCCATCTACCTCGAAAACAGACAATGTGGCCGCGCGAATGGCAACGCCATGCAGACGGGCCTTGCTGTTGCCGGGATTAAGCAAAAAGGGCCTGTGCCGAGCTAAGAGCCTATCCCAGTAGGCGTGGTTTTGCCGATAACTCCTGAGGCACGTTGGTGTGCCGCAGGAGATCACGGATGACCAGAAAACGCAAGACCCAACGCAAGATGGCGTATAAAGACAAATGG
>Ga0315295_10001068_pt1 | contig 23435 bp, 22 predicted proteins | sample YL17G14_0_MG_FD_204453 | JGI IMG/M metagenome (GOLD analysis project Ga0315295, IMG submission 204453) | Sediment microbial communities from Yellowstone Lake, YNP, Wyoming, USA - YL17G14_0 | ecosystem: Environmental > Aquatic > Freshwater > Lake > Sediment | place: USA: Wyoming | collected...
AAGTGGAGAGTGGGGAGGGTCTGGCCCTTTCAGGGCGGGGATGGGAGGATGGGGAAGAAGGGCAGATTTGAGGGGTCAGATTGCAGAGAAGGCGGTCACCGCCAGGGCGGGGTCGGGGCAGGCCAAGCTCAGGGCAGGCGGGGCGGGGAAGAGACACAGGGGCCGCGGCCAGCCGCGCCGGGAGGCCAGAGAATAGGAAGGTCATTTTCTTCCCCAAAAAGGTACCTGACCCCTTTTCTTCTGCCGCCGAGATTAGAACCTCCGCTGACGACGGCGTGCGAGGAGCAGGCCGCCCAGGCCCAGCAGACCCATCGTCATCGGTTCCGGAATAGCCAGGAAGATGTTCATGCGGTCCGCCTCGGTGAGATCGGGGTTGTAGAGAATAACTACAACCTGGCCCGGTCCGGTGCAGTGGAACGGGAACTCCATGATCTTGCCCGACTGCGGCGTAGATCCCTGAGCCCACGCTGCGGTGATCTCGATCTCGTCATAACCCTGGTAGTCATACCAGGGACTGATGTACCTCGACTCGGAATCACCGAGGGCCGGGCCTGGCACCGGCGTGCCAACCTGGTAGCCGCCCTCGCTGCGCATACCCACATCCAGATAGATCAGCATGTTGCCGCCCACATCAGTCGTCACGTCGATCATGATCGTCTCGCTTTCGGGGATGCTGATCTGCTCCGGGGCGGGCTGGCCGTTGAGGGAGAGCCGAATAGTCGCACTGGCCATCGAGCCCATGCCCAACACTAGAAGAACCGCTAGCAACTTCTTCATACCTATCTCCTTCATTTCGAAACCTCTGGATCGTGGCCATCGCCTGGACTTTCGCCAAGCACGCCAAAAAAAAGAGAGACACTCGGCGAATCCGCCGAACATCTCTCTCTGCTTTCGAAACAGGCAGACAAACCTATTTCACTGAGTTAATACTACACCAACTTGCCTGACCTGGCAAGACCAAATCAGCAACAGAACCGGAGAAATCCAGCCAAAACCCTGAACTTGTCACTTACTCCTTCGCCGCCAAAGACTTATGAGCCCGCTCATACCTGGTAAAGACGGTAAACTTGTATGAACGGCGGAGCAAGAGTGCGGCGGGTGGGGCGGGGCGCAGTGGGGAAGAAGAGGAGGCGGAGGATCCCGGCATGGCGCTGCCGGGGGCTAAATGATGACGAGGCGGGGCGAGTGGCGGGGGGAGTAAGGGCGCGGTAGGATGGCGGGGGTCGGCGGGCGGGAGGTGAGCGGCGTGAGGGTATTGGCGTTGTCGGCTAGTCCGCGGGCTGGGGGTAATAGCGAGACGCTGTTGGACGAGGTGTGTCGGGGGCTGCAGGAGGGGCGGCGGGGGCAAGGGGAGGGGCCGGCGGTGGAGAAGATACGTCTGGGGGAGCTGACGATCCGGCCGTGCACGCAGTGCGACTGGTGCCGTGAGCGGCCGACATGCGTGCTGGACGACGACATGAAGCAGTTGTATCCGCGGCTGCGGGAGGCGGACTGGCTGATTTTGGCGAGTCCGATTTACTTCATGGCGCACTGTGCGCAGGCGAAGCTGGCGATCGACCGTTGTCAGGTGTTTTGGGCGAGCCGGTACGTGCGGCACGAGCGTTTACAGCAGGCGGGCCGGCCGCGGCGGCGGGGGGTGTTCGTGGGGGCGGGGGCGACGCACGGGTCGAAGGTGTTTGCCGGGGCGAAGGTTACGATGAAGTGGCTTTTCGACGCGCTGGACATGGAGTATTTCGCCGACTGCTGCCACGAGGGCCTGGACAGCAAGGGGGCGGTGCTGGGGCATCCGACGGCGTTGGGGGAGGCGTACGCGCTGGGGCAACGGATGGCGACGGCAGGACGACCGGCGGGCCAGGAGAGCGGTGCGGGCGCCGCAGGGGCGGCCGAGGCGCTTTGACCACGTTTAGGGCCACACCGCCCAGGTTGGAGCAGTGGGACGCTCAATTCGGCCAGGGGAACGGTTCGTTGCCTTGGAGGAGATCCGCAAGGCGTTGCCGGACGACCAGGTGTTTGTTCCGGCGCCAGCGTTCGATTTGGGCCTGGCGTTCCTCGAGGCGTTTCTGGAAGCGTTCGCGGCTGTGCTGGTCGCCGCGGCGGTCAGGGGGCCCCCAGCCCGGCCCTGGTGGTGGCGGTCCGCCGAAGCCGCCGGCTGGTGGTCCGGCGGGCGGCGCGGGTGGTCCGGCGGGTTCGCCTGGCGCCGGCGGGCCGCCGGGGGGCGGGCCGCCGGGGTCGTGGTTAGCTTTGGCACCCTGGCCGGACTGAGGGTCCTGGTCTTGTTGATCGGACTGGCGGGTGCGTCGGGAGAAACTCTCCAGGCGGTCCTGGGAGCTTTTGAGGCGGAGGTCCTCCTGCTTGAGGATGACGTCGAAGAGTTCGGAGAGGGTGGCTTCGAGTTCCTTGCGGGCGGCGGCCTGCGACTGCTTATCCTCCTTGGCGGCGGCCTGGGCATGCTTGACCTGGTCCTGGACCTTGAGGCGGAGTTGGATGACCCGGAGGCTGAGTTTGCCGAGTTCGGGGTCCTGCTCCATTTGGCGCATGACGGGCCCATAGAGTCGCAAGAGGGTGGGAACCTGCTCCTGGAACTCGCCAAGGTCGCTCTGGCGGAGATGTTCCAGTTTGGCGGCCAGGGTGGGTTCGTACTCTCGGAGGAAGGCCATGAGGTCTTCGACGGCGCCGGCGCCGCGGTCGCCGCGTTCCCCGCGTGGGCCCTTGTCGGATTGCTGGTCAGGTTGGTTGCCCGGCGGACCAGGCCGGATGCGCCCCTCGTAGCCGCCCGTTTGGGCCAGTCCGAGTTCAGGCCAGGCGAGGATGAGCAGCCCCGACGCCAGTAACGCCAGCAGAATCCGTGCTTGCCGCTTCATTCGTTCGGCTCCTTGCCTGGGGCGCGCGGCGCGCCTGGTCCACGATTCGCCTTTGCCGCCACGGCCCGGTGCAGATAACGAGGCCGCGGTTCATTTTCCATACTGCGTTGGATCAAAGAGACTCCTCATGCCGAGGCGGCAGGGGTTGAGGCGGTTCCGAGGTCGCGGGGTTCTGCCATCGGCGATGCGGTCCGGCACCCGGTGCAAAGCCCATGGGTTCCGGTCCCATCGGTCCGGGCCCATCGGGGCGATGCGGTCCGGGCGTCCAGCCGGGTTGCGGGGCAGGACCAGACGGCGGTGGCAGGGGGCGTTGCCATTCGGTCTCGGCCCGGCGGTCTGGCGACTGGGGAGCCTCGGGCGGGAGGGGCTGTTGCCAGGCTCGTCGGCGGTTGCCGGCTTGCGGTCCTTGGCTGCGTCGCGCGCCAGGGGCCATACCCCAGGCGTCAGGCGTTGGGCCGCGCTGGGCAGGGGCCATGCGTCCGGCGCCTCTCATGCGGTCGGCGGGGGCCAGGCCCCAGGGTTGGGGTCCTTGACCGCGTCGTGCACCGGGGGCCATGCCCCAGGCGTCAGGCGTTGGGCCGTGCTGGGCAGGGGCCATGCGTCCGGCGCCTCTGATGCGTCCGGCGGGGGCCATGCCCCAGGCGTCAGGCGTTGGGCCGCGTTGGGCAGGGGCCATGCGTCCGGCGCCTCTGATGCGTCCGGCGGGGGCCATGCCCCAGCCCGGCCGAGCCGGCGGCGTGGCCATGCGGCGCATCCAGGCAGGTCCGTCAGGGCGAGGTCCCCGCGGTAGCGGGGCGTCCAGGCGCTGGAGTCGGTCTTCGAGTCCCCTTTCCAGCCGGGGGGCAAACGGACAGTGCGGGCACTGGCCACACCACGGCCCGCCCGCGTGTGCTCCTTCACCGTTGCGTTCGGCTGGGGCGGCTTTGCGGGCCTGGGGGTTCTGCCGCTGATCGTTCCGGTCCCATTCGCGGTTCTCGCCGGCGGCCGGGCTCGGACGAGCCTTCTCGTTCATCTCTTGAGCCGGCTTTCCCCTGCGGGCGGGCCGGCCGGCCGGTGCGTCCTGGGCCCAGGCAGGGCTGCTAAGCCAGGCGAGAGCCAACACGGCTGTCAAAATAGGTCCGTAGATTCTCATCGTTTGTCTCCTCGCGAAATAGTTGGTTCACGTCCCAGTTCTCTCTGCCCCACAGGGCGAGCACCTCGCTGAGGAGCAGGGAGTCGATTTCTTGACGGGTTTCTTCGGGCTGCCCGAGGGCCAGCTCCCAGAGCGGCAAGCCTTCCTCGAAAGAGACTTGGCGGCGTGTTTTGGGGCCGGGGTTCGGCGGGTTGTACTTTTTCGACCAGTAATCGCCGAGCATCCACCAGCCGCTGAGCACCAGGAGCAGGAGTGCGGCGACAGCCGCGGCGCGTGCCGCCCAAGGCGCCCAAGAGGGAGCGGCCGGGCGTGGCGACGGCTGGTCGTGGGCGGGGGATCGTTTGAGTTCTTCCCGGAGGCGTTGAGCGGTGCGCGCCAGCACGGCCGGATCCGGGCGGAGGGAATCCTCCCGCCGCAGCAATTCCTCGCCCTGGCGGATGTCCTGGGCCAGTTGCCGCGCCTCGTCGGGGGGGTAGCGCAACTCGGCGAGGACCTGGTCAAGTTCCGGTGGTGTGGGTTGTTTCCAGTTCTTCATGGTCGCCTAGTATCCTCTGCAAGTGTTTGAGACCGCGGTGCACCTTGGTCAGGGCCGTGCCCAGCGGCAGGTCGAGGTGCTGGGCGATCTCCTTGAAACTGAGTCCGCCGTAGTACCGCAGCAAGATGATTTCACGGTCGAGTTGGGGGAGTTGTTGGAGGGCGGCCTGGAGGCGGTCGCGGAATTCAGCCAGTTGGGCCTGTTCGCTCGGACCAGCTTGGGGGCTGGCGACGGTCGGTCCGTCGGTGGCGGGGTCGGCGAGGGGCATGAGTTTTCCCAGTGATTGGAGTTGGCGTCGCTGCCGCCGGCCGCGGTCCCGGAGGAGGTTGGCGGCCAGGCGGAAGAGCCAGGCTTCAAAGCGTCCCTGGTGCCGGTAATCCTTGATGTGGGCCACCACTTTCACAAAGGTCTCCTGTAAGAGGTCCTCGGCATCTCCGGTCGAGCCGGCCTGGCGGACGAAGTAGCCGTAGAGCCGCGGGCCGTACTCGGCCACCAGCCAGGTGAAGGCTTCGGCCTGGCCCTGCTGGCATTGGGCGATTCTTTCGGTCAGCAGGTTGTGGTTCATACTGGTCGGCTTCTACCGGGCATAACGCCGGGCGGGGCGGGTCTATTGCCTGACCCGGCCTGGGGCGTGGCGTCCGAGGGGGGCGCCAGAGGGCGATTCGGGCGGGGCACGGCGGTAAAGTCCTCTACCATAAGGAGATGCGGAAAGCCAGTCTTTTTCGGACGGTTGCGCGTAAAAACCCTTGCATCGTGGGGTTCTGGTGTCATAATGCTTGATTCTACCACCGAGCTTAGGATAGGGAGTGTAGAGTATGTCTCGTGTATGCTATTTTACGGGCAAGCGGAGCCATGCCGGCCGGAGCATTGCCCGCCGCGGTAAGGCCAAGTACCTGGGCGGGGTGGGGCGCAAGATCACGGGGATCAGCCGCCGTCAGTTCAAGCCCAATATACAGCGGGTGCGGGCCGTGATCGACGGGAGCGTGGTTCGGGTGCGGGCCAGCGCCAAGGCGATCCGCCTGGGCCTGGTGGTCAAGCCGCCCAAACGCACCTGGCGGCCGCAGGAGGCTGCCGAGCCAGGGGCGGTCTGACGGGTAGCGCCGGACCAGCCGGCTCGCTCAGATCAGCCGCAAAAGTGTGGTGAGATCCAAGAAACGAGGTGAGGGCCTCGTCTTTTTTTTGGTTCAAGACCCCCTAATGGGGTCGGCGGGCAGGCGTGGGGGATGAAGAAAAGCGGCGGGCAACAGGGTAGCCCGCCCTGCCCGGCTGAGAGGTGGACGAGGGGAAGGGCGGGCGGAGGCAAGGGCCATGGGGTGCGCGGGGAAGGCGCCGGCCTGGCGGCTGTTCGTGTCATTTTTGCGGTTGGGTGTGACGGCCTTCGGCGGCCCGGCGATGGTCGCCTATATCCGGGACATGGCGGTGAAGAAGAAGGGCTGGGTCTCGGAGGAATCCTTCGGCGCCGGCGCGGCGTTGTGCCAGTCCATACCGGGCGCGACGTCCATGCAGACGGCAGCCTACGTGGGCCTGCGTGCCGGCGGGCCGGTCGGGGCGTTGGCGGGGTTCGTTGGGTTCGGGCTGCCGGCCTTTGCACTAATGGTGGCATTGTCGGCGGCCTACCAGGCCGGGCATGACCTGCGACTGGTGCTGGCGGGGTTTCGGGGGTTGCACGTGATCGTGATCGCCATCATCGCCGACGCCGCGCTGAAGTTCTGGCGAAGTTCCGTCAAGAATTGGCGCGACGGGCTCCTGGCGGCACTGGCGGCGGCGTTCCTGGTGTTCCACGGCAGCCCCGTCAGCGCGATTTTGGGATCGGTCGTCGTCAGCCTGCTGCTGTACCACGGGCAGGACCTTCCGTGGCAACCGGCAAGTGAAACGGGCGGCCAGGGCAAGCTTGGGGTGCTGCGCTGGGCCGCAGGGGCGGCACTCATCGTCGCCGCGGGTCTGGCGTGCCTGTATGCGTGGAACCGTCGGCTGCTGGAACTGGGGCTGGTGATGCTGAAGGTGGACGTATTCGCCTTCGGCGGAGGGTTCGCGTCCGTGCCTCTGATGCTGCACGAGGTGGTCAATGTGCGCCATTGGCTCGACAGCAGGACCTTCATGGACGGCATCGCGCTGGGACAGGTAACGCCGGGGCCGATTGTCATCACCGCGGCGTTCGTGGGCTACCAGATAGCCGGTGTTTTCGGCGCCGTGGTGGGAACAATTGCCATTTTCACCCCTTCGTTCCTGATGGTGTTGATCTTCGTCCCGTACTTCGACCGCCTGCAACATGCGCGGCTCTTCCGGCGGTCATTGCGCGGGGTCCTGGCGTCGTTCGTAGGGTTGCTCGCGGCCGCGGCGATCCACTTTGGACTGGCCGTATCATGGTCGATACCGGCGGGCGTCATCGCGGCGGCGGCCCTGGCGGCCCTGCGGCTGAAGGTGGATATCCTGTGGGTCGTTCTGGCGGGGGCGGCCCTCTCCGCCGTTGTCCTGTAGCAGGGCAGCATAGACTTCAGCCCCGGCTGTGTTTGCAGGGATGAAGGGATGACGAATTACGGGGGAGCCGAATTTCCGGATCCAACCAGCGATACGATAGTTTCAAGACTCTAGTTGACCGGGTACTTTCTTGTCGCGCTGGAGGAGGAGATTCACATTATATCTGAATGCCGCCGAACCATCGGGGACTAATTCGCCGTCGTCAGTTACGCGTCGGATTTTCCGGTTACCGCGGTCGATCCGAAATACTTCGAAGCCGAGGCGGCGGATTTCCTTCAACACCGCCAGGGCATTTTCACCCGCCTGAGCCAGACCCCAGGGCCACAGTTCCATCATTACCCGTATATCCGGATTGTTCCCCAGGGTGGCGGGCATACCTTTGAGGGCTTTTCCCTCGGCGCCCTGAATATCCATTTTCAGCACGTCAACATGATGCAGGCCCAGTTCCTCGCACAAATCATCGAGGGTCGTGCAGGCAATCGTCAGGGCCGGGCGCGTCTTGGTGTTGTCGTAGATACGATGGTCGCCCTGGTTATCCTTGCAGAGGAACAGGCGGCCGGGGCCCGTGCTATCGGCAAGCGCCTTCCTGACGACGGTAATGTTCTCGAAGCCATTGAGCTTCTTGGTTTCCTCGATGAGTTGGCAATTGCGCGGTTCCGGTTCCACGGCGACCACCAGACCGGCGTTGGTTACCTGCCGGGCGGCCACGGCGCTATAAAGACCGATATTGGCCCCGACATCCAGCACACACATACCGGGTTTGAGAAGTCCGGCAAAGACCTGCAAGTCGAATTGTTCGTAACAACCCAGGGACAATGCTCCGGACACGACCGGATCCTCCTGGTTGAGCAGCAAGCGTATGCCCTGCACCTCGATTTGCCTGGGGATGAGAGTTTTGATCAGGGCATTGGCAAGCGACCGCAACGGCTTGGGCTTGAGAACAACGGTATAGAGGAATTCAGGCACCGACGAAGGCAGCCAAGAAAATAAGCGGCAAGATTTCATAACACCAGGTCCGCCTGAGCAGAAAAAGCCTTTGCCAAGAGACCCCTGTCGAGGGATCCGAGATTTCCCATAGCAACCGGTTTGTTACGCCCCTGTCAGCATACTCGTTCCGCCCGCGGCGTACAAGTGGGCGGAGCGGGAGCGGCAGGCGCGGCAGGCGCGGCAGGGAAGATAAGGCCCCCTACGCCGAGGGAGGGCAGGCAAAGACGAGGAGGACGGGCGGGCAAAGGAAGTTGCCTGCCAGACGCGGCCACGCTACCATGAGTGCGGCGCGGCGGCGGGCAGACGGGAGGTTGGCATGAGCGAGACGCTGAGGGAAGACCAGGTGCGGCACGTGGCGAAGCTGGCCCGGCTGATCTGTAGCGACGAAGAGATACACCGGTTCACCGAGCAGCTCGGGGCGATCCTGGAATACGTAGCGCAGTTGGAGCAAGTGGACACCACTGGCGTGGGGCCGCTGGCGCATTGCCTGCCGGTGCATAATGTGTTTCGGGAGGACCAGGTGCGGCCGGGGCTGACGAACGAGCAGGTCCTGGCGAACGCGCCGCAGCGGGACGGGGAGTTCTTCGCCGTGCCCAAAATCCTGGATGATGAGTAGTCCTCCATACCCAATCCGCGAGAACGAGTACCGCCATGAGAGACCGTTTTCTTGAGACGATGCCAAGCGTCAGTTCCATGTTCCACCCGGCGGATCAACTGGTCATCTACACGGGTGACTGCCTGGCTGCTCTGGAGGGGATGCCGGACAATGTCATTCAATTGCTCATCACCTCCCCGCCGTACAACGTAGGCAAGGATTATGAGAATGTAACTTGCCTGGATCGGTACCTGGCGCAGTTGGAGCCTATTCTTAGAGAGCTGGTCAGGGTTCTGCGGCCACAGGGCAGCCTTTGCTGGCAGGTGGGCAACTACGTCGAGAATGGCGAGATATTTCCTTTGGACATTTACTACTATCCGCTGTTCAAGAGATTGGGGCTGCAATTGCGGAATCGGATCGTATGGCATTTCGAGCACGGGCTGCATGCGTGCAAGCGGTTCTCCGGGCGGTATGAAGTGCTTTTGTGGTTCACCAAGTCGGACGATTACACGTTCAATCTGGATTCGGTTCGCGTGCCGGCGAAGTACCCTGGAAAGCGGCACTTCAAGGGGCCTAAGAAGGGGCTGCCCTCCGGGAACCCCCTGGGGAAAAATCCCTCGGACTGCTGGTCGCTCGTGGCGCAGGATTGGGAGAGGGAAATCTGGGATATTCCCAACGTCAAGGCCAATCATCCGGAGAAGACGGGTCATCCGTGTCAGTTTCCCATCGAGTTGGTGCAAAGGTGCGTCTTGGCGCTGACTAACGAAGACGAATGGTTGATGGATCCTTTCATGGGCGTGGGGTCTTCGCTCATCGGGGCCTTGATGCATGGTCGCCGGGCGATGGGCTGCGAGAAGGAGGCTCAGTACGTCCGGCTCGCCAGGGACCGAATCGCCAGATACTATGCCGGGACGTTGCGCGTACGCCCCTTGGGGCGGGCGGTGCATGAGCCGACGGGCAAGGAGAAGGTTGCGCAAAGGCCCGACGAGTGGGTTGCTGACGTTAACGGAGGACTGTTTGAATGAAGATTCTGGGAAGGTACTCGTTCAACGGCGGTTTGCAGGCCATCAGGAAGAGGCGACCGAGCCTTTTGTCCGAGGTGGAAGCAGTAGTGGGGAACGTCCGCTCGGAGCAATGCAAGAGCAAGACGAGCCGGGAAAAGACGATGCCTGGGCGGGTGCTCTACAACCCCAGGGCACTCAATGCGTGTTTTGTGGAGGAATTCGCCAGGCAGGGTTGGACCAAGCAGAAGGTCTCGTGCGAGTATCCCCGGGAATACTACGTGGAAGGCTATCAGCCGCCGGCATTATCGCGCGGGGCTTTTCGCGAGATGGATTTTCTCAAGAACAAAGTAGGCGTGGAGGTGCAGTTTGGCAAGTACGCGTTCATGGTCTATAACGTCTGCGCAAAAATGACGATATTTCACCGCCTGGGATTCATCGATTGGGGGGTTGAGATTGTTCCGGTGAAGGAATTCGCCGATGAGATGTCGACCGGCGTATCGTACTTTGAGCAGTTTGTTTGGGATTTGGAGAAGCGTGGCGTCTCCGACATAGATATTCCGGTCTTGGTGCTCGGGGTTGGCGCATAGCGGACGTGCTGAGCAAGACCGCCTCGGAGCGAGGCGTCAAGGCTTTTTTGAGGCGGATTGGTTGGATGGGCTTGTTGGACGGGGTGGTTGATACGGCAGATAGGTGGCAGCGATGACGGCGGATGGTATGACGGCGCGGGAGCTGGCGGGGGCGGTGCGGGCGCGGCGGGTGAGCAGCGTGGAGGCGGCGCGGGGGGTGCTGGAGCGGATCGAGAAGCAGGACGGGGCGCTGGGGGCGTACCTGAGCGTTTTTCCGGAGCGGGCGTTGCAGAAGGCGGGCGAGGTGGATCGGCGGGTGGCGGCGGGCGAGCCGGTGGGCCTGCTGGCGGGGATACCGACGGCAATCAAAGACAACTTTTGCACGCGGTTCGGGACGACGACGTGCGCGTCGAAGATGCTGGAGGACTTCCGGTCGCCGTATGACGCGCACGTGGTGGAGCGGCTCGAGGCGGCGGACGCGGTGATCGTGGGCAAGTGCAACATGGACGAGTTTGCGATGGGGTCGAGCTGTGAGAGTTCGGCCTTGAGGAGGACGGTGAACCCGTGGGACGCGCGGCGGGCGCCGGGGGGCAGCAGCGGGGGTTCGGCGGCGGCGTTGGCGGCGGGGCTGTGCGCGGCGGCGCTGGGCAGCGACACGGGCGGGTCGATTCGGCTGCCGGCGAGTTTTTGCGGCGTGGTGGGCCTCAAGCCCACCTATGGTCGGGTGAGTCGGTACGGCCTGGTGGCATACGGCTCCAGTCTGGATCAGATTGGCCCGTTTGGGCGGGACGTCGGAGACGCGGCGTTATTGCTGCAGGCGATTGCGGGGCCGGACGAGCGGGACAGCACGTGCCTTTCGGCCGAGGCGGCGCCGGCGCCGGATTACCTGGCAGAGCTGGAGCGGCCGGTGGAGGGACTGCGGATCGGGGTGGCGAAGGAGTTTTTCGACGTCGAAGGTCTTCATGCGGACGTGGAGGCGGCGGTGCGGGCGGCGCTGAAGGCGTATGAGGGTTTGGGGGCGCGGCTGGTGGAGGTGAGTCTGCCGCACATTAAGTACGCCATCGCGGCGTACTATCTGGTGGCGACGGCGGAGGCGTCGAGCAATCTGGCGCGGTACGACGGGGTGCATTACGGGCACCGGACCGCGCGGCCGAAGGATTACGTTGACATGTACTGCGCGAGCCGGGCGGAGGGCTTCGGGGACGAGGTGAAGCGGCGGATCATGCTGGGGACGTACGCGTTGAGCACGGGGTATTACGAGGCGTACTATCTCAAGGCGCTCAAGGTGCGCAACCTGATCCGACGGGATTTCGAGCGGGCGTTTGAAGCGGCGGACTGTTTGATGTGCCCGACGGCGCCGGAGCCGGCGTTTCGGCTAGGGGAGAAGACGGACGACCCATTGAAGATGTACCTGTCGGACATTTACACGATTTCGGCGAACCTGGCGGGGATTCCGGCGATCAGCATTCCGTGCGGGTTTTCCGCCGAGGGGCTGCCGATCGGGTTGCAGATCATGACGGCGGCGTTGACGGAAGCGAAGCTGCTGCGGATGGCGCGGATGTACGAGGCGGCGACGGACTGGCACCGGCGGCGGCCGGGGGCCTGTGGAGAAGCTGTATGAGAGCGTGCTGAGGGCAGTGTCGCACTTGGCGCATGTTTTTGATTTCCAGTGAGTCGAGGTTCAAGCGAGAGGAACCGTATCCCAGGGGCAGACGTTCGAGGATCACTGTTATGTTGAAACAACTTAGTATCAAGAATTTGCGCGGAATTACCGACCTCGTGATGGACGACTTGGGGCAAGTCAACTTGTTCGTTGGCGCCAATAACAGCGGCAAGACAACGGTGCTGGAGGCGCTTTTTTATCTTCTGGGAGCGCCGAATCCGGCGCTCCCGCTTGTAACGAACGCCTTACGCGGGATGCGCCTCCTGAGTGACGAACTGTTGGCTACATTTTTTCATGACATGAATGCTGGGGATCCCGTGACGATCGCCGGGAGGTTCGAGAACGACGGGCGCGCGTGTGATGGCGAACTGAAGATAAGTCTGGTCAAGCGAGAGCGGGAGATAGAGCCGGTCGCGCCTGAGGGCGGGGTAGTTCCTCGAAAGCGAAACGGGTCAAGCGTGATGGAGAAAGAGGTTGGCCTGGAACTGGTGCACGTCGAAGATAACGCGCGACGGTCAGCGCGGGTCTATCTAAAGGATGGTAAGATTGAGCCGGAAGGGGATACAGAACCGCTGCGACGGGTGGTTTTCTTATCACCGATGGGGGATTCCGAATGGAAGAGTCGATTCGCGAAGATTCAAAGCCGAAAGCGCGTGCCGGAAGTTATTCAGCATCTGCAGAAGATTGATCCAAGCATCACGGATCTCCGTCTGAACGATGCCGGCCTCGTCGAGGCGGACATAGGCTTGGAGAAGCTGATACCAGTCAATCTCATGGGAGGGGGTTTGGTGCGCTTCTTCTCGATTGTGCTGACATTGTACGACTTGGAGGGGGATGTGCTTCTGGTGGATGAAATTGAGACTGGGTTGCACCATTCGAGTCAGCAAGAGTTGTGGAATGCCGTCTTTGACTTGGCGCATACCATGAACGTTCAAGTGTTCGCGACGACTCATTCCTACGAATGCATACAGGCCTTTGCAGGCAGCTCGACCACCAGAGGACTGTTTGGAGAGCAGGCCAGAGTGTTCCGCATTGAGCGCAAGGACGGGAAGTGTCGCGCAACATCGTACACGCCGGATGTTCTGGCTGAGTCGGTGGCCAGCCATTGGGAGGTGAGGTGATGGAGCGGCAGTCGGGCGAGCCTACCGTCATCACGCAGCGCAAGCTGTTACTGGTGGAAGGCATGGATGAGGTGAGTTTTTTCACGAAACTTCTGGAGCATTTGTGCATCAAGGATTGCCAGATCGCGGAGGTCGCAGGCAAGCACAATTTTGCGGACAGACTTCCGGTGCTGGTGAGAACCCCCGGTTTTTCAGATCCCAGCGGTCCTTGCGTTACACACCTAGCGATTGTGCGGGACCAAGACAATGACGATGCCTTTGTAAGTGTGCGAAAGATCGTGGAAGACAACAAACTGGTCCCGCCTGAGCGCGTAGGCACATTTGGCAACGGCCGCCCGCTGGTGGGGATTTTCATCATGCCGGGGTGCAAGGTCGAAGGCACCATGCTTGAGGATCTCTGCCTGCAAAGCGTGGCGCAACGGCCCGCTATGCGATGTGTGGACTCATTTTCTGATTGTGTGAGCACGCTCGACTCGGCGCCGCGTATTATGTCCAAGGCGCGCGCATTGGTGTATTTGGCTGCCCAACGTGAGGTGGTCAATACGATAGGCCTTGGCGCACAGAAGGGCTATTGGGACTTCGACGCACCATGCATGGACGGATTGAAAGCGTTTCTCAAACACCTGTGCTAACTCTTGCAGGGAAAGGGGAGCGAGACAGCGGTATGAACGCGCGGTTGATCGTCGGTTTGGAGATACACGTACAGTTGGCGACGCGGACGAAGTTGTTCTGCGGGTGCAAGCTGGGGTTCGGCGATCCGCCCAACAGCAACGTTTGTCCGGTGTGTCTGGGGCTGCCGGGGGCGCTGCCGGTGTTGAATCGAGCGGCCTACGAGTACGCCGTGCGGACGGCCGTGGCGCTGAACTGCCGGATGGCGCGGTTCACCAAGTGGGACCGCAAGGGTTATTACTACCCCGACCTGCCCAAGAACTATCAGATCAGCCAGTACGACCTGCCGCTGAGCCACGACGGGTTCATCGAGATTCCCCTGGAGGACGGCTCGAGCCAGCGGATTCGCATCCGCCGGGCGCATCTGGAGGAGGACGCGGGCAAGAACCTGCACGAGGGGCTGGACCACTCGCGGGTGGACCTGAATCGCGCCGGCACGCCGCTGTTGGAGATCGTTACCGAGCCGGACCTGGGCAGTCCGGCCGAGTGCCGCATCCTGGCGCAGGAGCTGCAGAAGCTGGTGCAGTTCCTGGGGGTGTCGGAGGCGAACATGCAGATGGGCCACCTGCGGTTCGAGCCCAACATCAATCTGCATATTGTGGATGATGACGGTCGGGAATACCGCACGCCCATCGTCGAGGTCAAGAACCTCAACAGCTTCCGCGCCCTGGAGCGGGCGGTGGCGCATGAAGAGTGGCGGCAACTGGAGGAGTGGAAGCGGGACCACGAGTACACGCTGGAACATCGGGGCAAGCAGAACCGGGGCTGGAACGACGTCCGCAACGAGACGGTTTTTCAGCGGGAGAAGGAGGAGGCGCACGATTACCGCTACTTTCCCGAGCCGGACCTCGTGCCGGTGGAGTTGGACGAGGCGTGGCTGGAGCGAATCGGCGCGACCGTCGGGGAGTTGCCGCCGGCGATGAAGCGGCGGTTCATGGGGGAGTACGGGCTGAGCGACTACGACGCTGGGGTATTGACGGCCGAGCGGGCGACGGCGGAGTTTTTCGACGCGGCCGTCAAGCTGGGCGCGGCGCCCAAGCGGGCGGCCAATCTGGTGACACAGTTGGGTTTGCAGTTGGCCAAGGAGCGCGGCGGGGCGGTGTCCGAACTGGGCGTGGGCCCCGAGCGGCTCGCCGAGCTCGCCCGGCTGATCGAGGACGGCGCCCTCAGCGCCTCGGCCGGCGCGACGCTGTTTGAGAAGATGCTCACCGACGGGCGCGCTCCCCGGGTCCTCGCGCAGGAGTGCCAGCTCCTGCAGCGGTCCGACGCCGCGGCGTTGGAAGCGCTGCTGGAGGAGGTCTTGGCCCAGCAGTCCCAGGCCGCGGCGGAGGCGCGCTCCGGGAGCAAGAAGGCCGCGAAGGCCCGCGGCTTCCTGTTGGGCCAGGTCATGCAGAAAACCAAGGGCCAGGCCAACCCCAAGGTCGTCTCCGACCTGCTCGACCGCAAACTCCAGGGCTAAGGTGGTGCGGGATCGACGGGCCGAAGGACGAAATCCCCAGCCAATCCGCAGGGCCCCATCAGCCCTGACAAGACGCGACTAGAGGAGGGGGGTAATGGTAGGGGCCGGCGTGATCAGGGCAGGGTGTGGGCTGGTTCGGGCCGGTCGGCGGGGCGGGCGGGGCGGCGGCGGGAGGGGGGCTGTTCTTGGACGAGGCGGACGTTCTCGCTGATTTGGCGGACGAGCCATTGGATGCGTTGTTCGTCGCGTTGCCAGCGGTCGGCGGCTTCGAGGCGGAGGGTGGCGACGCGGCGCGGTTCGGTGTCGAGGAGGAAGCGTTTGGTCCAGCGGCTGGTGAGCAGTTCGGCCAGGCGATCGCCGGAGCGGACCCACTGGTAGGTTTCGCGTTTGACCCGGCCGTCGGGGGAGGGAGCGTCGAGGGTGAGGACGGCGCGGTCGAGGTGCATTTGTTCGAAGAAGGGTTTGAGTCGTTCCCAGAGGGCTTCGACCTGGGCGAGGGCTTGGGCGGCGGAACCGGGCTGGGGTTGAGCCGGGGTCGGCGCGGGGGCGGGCGCGCGGCGCAGTCGGCGGACGAGGTTGGCCAGGTCGAGGCAGCCCAGGCGGACGCCGGCGTAGAGTTCGAGCGCGACGAAGGTAACGGCGGCCAGGGCGAGGGATGCGCTGCAGGCGAAGTAGCAGGCGGCGGCCAGGACGCCGGCCAGGGCAGAGACCATCCAGAGGGCGGCGGAGGTGCGGGTTTCGCTCAGGCCGCGGCGGCGGAGGCAATGGTGAATGTGATGGTGGTCGCCGTGCGCAGGGGATTCGATGCGGCTGTAGCGGCGGAGGACGGCCAGGAAGGTGTCGAGGACGGGGACGCTGAGAACAAGTCCGGCGGCGGGGAGGTAGAAGACGCCGCGGACGGTAAAGACTTCGATAGCGAGCAGGCCCAGGAGCATTCCGGTCAATTGGGAGCCGCTGTCGCCGAGGAAGATGGCGGCGGGGCGAAGGTTGAACAGGAGTAAGGCCAGGAGGGCGCCGGCCAGGGCCAGGGCGAGGAGGGCGGGGCCATAGCAGCCGTTGGCGAAGCCGACCAAGGCCAGGGTAAGCGAGGCGACGACCCCGACGCCGGAGGCCAGGCCGTCCATGCCGTCGAGGAAGTTGAAGGCATTGCTGCTGCCGACCACCCAGAAGAGGGTAAAGGGTATGGCCAGGGCAGCGCAGGGCAATTGAATGATGCCGAAGAAGTCGCAGCGTTGGATGAGCAGACCGGCCGCCACGAGGACGGCGCCGGCGACGAGCTGGAAGATGATCTTAACGCGCGGCAGGATGTGGCGGAGGTCGTCGCTGACGCCCAAGAGGAGCATGACCAGAGAGGCGACCAAGATGCCGCCCCAGGCGGTTTGCCCGCCGAGGCGCAGGGGCGAGGCTTGGGGGAGACCCCAGCCGACGAGGGCGGCCGGGAGCAGGGCGCCGAGCAGGGCGGCAAAGACGGCCAGGCCGCCGAGGGTGGCGGTGGGCCGGCTGTGACGTTTGAGGTCGCCGTCGGGCCGATCAATAGCACCCCAGCGCCGGCTCAGTCGGCAGACGGTCGAGACCAGCAGGGCCCCCAGGGCCAGCGCGGTGGCCAGCACGGCGGCGCCGGTGAGCAAGGCGGTTGTTCGCAATCCGTCCGGGGCGATCACAGGTGCCTTTCTGCACGTCCGCCGGTCCGCGACGCCGCGGCGGCAATGCCTTACCCCGACCGGACTCGGGAAAGGGGTGCAGTTGCGCCCCGCCCGCCCCTACGGTTCTAACTGGTGGGCGCCGCGACCGCCGGTGCGATCACGTGCCGGTTTTCGACCAGGCCGACGGCGACGGCGCCGCACTGTTCGACCTGGGCGAGGGCGGCAGCCAGCTCGTCGTGGTCCTGGCCGAAGGCCACGCCCAGGGCCTTGCCGACCAGGGCCAACAGGATCCTGGCGAGGTCCTGTTGGAGGGCGCCGGCGTCGTAGAGGACCCAGTCGAACTGGTCGGCGAAGGTCTGAACGGCGGCGCGCAGGCGATTCTTGTCCAGTGGTTCGGGCTGGTCGCCGGTTTCGCCGAGGTACAGCACGAACAGGTTGTCCACCTCGGTTCTCTGGAAGGCCTGGTCCGGTTGGCGGCGGCCTGCCAGCACCTCGGCCAGGGTGGGGGCGTGCGGTTCGGGGCGAAAGACGCGGTGCAGAGCGGGTCGGACCAGATTGGCGTCCACGAGGAGGACGCGGCGGCCGGTTTGGGCGAGCAGCAGAGCGAGGTTGCAGGCCACGGTGGTCTTCCCGCTGCGCGGCAGGATATTGGTGACGACGAGGCTCTGGGGCGTGGCGCCGAAGCGGCCGAGCAATTGGCTGCTGACCGCGCGGAGGGTTTCGGCCTGGGGGCAGCTCGGATCAGTCTGGGCGAGCCGGCAGCGGGCGGCGAAGGCGGCGTCCGTTTCATTTTCCCCGCCCAGAGCGATGGTGTCCAATCGGCCCAGCAGGGCCGGGTGGGTCAGTTCGCCGCACGGTGCGGCAGGCGCGCCGGCGCCGGCGGGTTTGGCATCGGGGGCGGCAGGCGGGAAGAACGCCGGCCAGAAGGGCGCGGGCCAGTAGGAGACCGGTTGCCCGGTGGGGGAGAGCAGGATCGGGGCCATCGGCAGGGTCGGGGCAGGGGTTTGGTGGTCGGCGCTGAAGCGTTCGAGGGCAAAGACAAAGCCCAGGCTGAACAGCAGACCCAGCAGGAGGATCGACGCGGCCTGCTGGGACTTGCGCAGCCCCGCCGGGCGCGTGGGGATGCGGGCGGCGTCCACGACCATGACGGGCGATTCGCTGGTGCCTTCCTCGAGGGCAAACTGCCGGACCCTCTGGACGCATTCGCCGCGGAAGCGTTGGGCCTGGGCGAGATCGGCGAGCAGGCTCTCGTAGCGTTGTCCTTGTTCGGTGAGTTTGACGGCCTGCTGCTTTTGTTCGGCCAGGAGGGCGGTAAGCTGTTGTTCGCGCTGCGTGGCGGCGGCGAGGCTGTCGGCGGTTTGTTGAGCCAGGCGGTCGAGCAGGGTGCGCCGGTAGTCCAGCGCGCGGGTTTCCATCTCGGCCAGCCGGAGCCGCACGGTGCGGAGCTTGTCATGGCCGGGGAGGTAGGCCTGCGCCAATTGGACTTCCTGCTCGCGGAGCCGGCAGAGGCTGTCTTCGAGGCCGCGGAGGGTGGCGTCGGCGACGAAGTCGGCGGGCAGGGCCTGCTGGTCGGAGAGTTCGCCTCCGGCGGTGCGCCGCGATTCGAGGCGCATCTGCTTGCCCTGGAGTTCGAGACGCGCCAGTTGCAGTTGGGTCAATTCGGTTTCGAGCCGGCCCAAGCGCGTTTCGACGGCGCTCAAGGCGCCGCGGGCGCCGGCGATCAGGTTTTCCTCGCGGTAGCGGTTGAGTTGCTCTTCCAGGGATTGGATTTCCTGGCCGTAGTGGGCGATCTGTTCCTGGACGCGCTCGATCATGCGCTTGCTGGTGGCGCGGCGGGTTTCGGCGGAGACCTCGATGAAGGCCGCGGCAACCTGGTTGGCGATGGCGGCGGCCTTGGCGGGGGTGGCGGCGGCGCCCACGATGTCGATCAGTCGGGAAGCGCCGACCGGCTTGATGCTGACGCGGTCGCGGAGGTCCTTGAGGCCTTCGTCGGTGTGCGCCCAACGGCCGCCGGCCAAGTTGAGGTTTTGGGCGGCGCGGGCCAGGACGTGGCGGGAGCCCAGCAGTTGGACCTGGGTGCTGAAGTAGTCGCGGTCCACGATGCCGCTCAGAGCGGGCAGGCCGGAGATCTTGGGTTGGTCCATGACTACCTGGACGCGCGCGACGCCCTCGTACTGGGGCGCTCGCAGGATGGCGGCGGCGCAGGCCACGCCGCAGACGAGCAGCAGGCAGCCGAGCAGTTGCCAGCGGCGGCGGACGAGCACGCGCCAAGGCCGGAACTCGCCGGACCTCGTAGTGCCCGACGCCGCCGAGGCAGGGCCGCCGGTTGCTGTTTTGTCGGGTTCTATGGCTATCATGGTTTGACCCTGAGGGTTATGGCGGTCTTATCAGGCGCGTCCGGACGGGCTGCGTCCGTGATTCCGGCCAAGGGATTACAGGCCTCCGGTGGCTTGCGGCCAACCCATTTCGCTGCCGGCGTCGTAGGTAACATCCACGCCCGCGACGACGCCGCCGCGGAACAGACGGCCCAGATCGGCGAAGAACTTCTTCGTCGGGTTCACCGGCAACAAGATGGTATCGTTCTGGGCGACCGCCACGTTGGGCACGGTGCCGGTGCGCACCTTTTCCAGGTTCACCAGGATCGTCTGTTCCTGACCCTGGAGGGTCCGGCGGAGAATCTTGCATTTGTCTTCCTGGGCGATGGAGGTAGCTCCGCCGCCGCACGCCACCGCCTCCAGGACGTTCATCTGCCGCCGGAAGGGTCTGGCGCCGGGCTGTTTGACTTCCCCGGCCAGGTACACGACCCCGGCGGTGGCTTCCGGAACCTTGACGACGTCGCCGGCATAGACGACGGGGTTGAGCTGCGGACCGTTCTCGGCAAAGAGCATGCTGACGGGAACGACCTCCCGACGAAAGACGGGACCCGCCGCGGGCGAGTCGGTCCAGGCGACGTTCATCAGGGCGGCCGGCGGGCCGGAGGCGTAGCCGCCGCGCACGATCTCGATGGTGGGGGCGGCATCCGCGTTGAGACCGCCAGCCTGGGAAATGACTTCCAGCAGGCTGGCGTGCTCGGCACGCAGCGCGACGGCGCCCGGCCGGGCCACCGCGCCGAGGACGGCGATCTGTTTGCTGCCGAACTGCTTGATGGCGACGGCCACCTTGGGCTCCCGGATGAACTCGCGGCCGAGGCGAAGCGTCAGTTCGTCTCGGACTTGATCGCACGTCATGCCGGCCACGGGTACGTGATTGAGCAGCGGCAGGTAGATCTGCCCGCGCCGGTCCACTTCCTGGACGACCAGCGCTTCCTTTTCCAACTCCAGCAGTTGGAAGACGCTGATCTCCAGCACGTCGCCGGGGCCGACGTGGTAGATCTCGGAAAATTCTTGCTGGGCGTTGGCGGCGGGGGCTGGATCGAACGGAGCAACCTCGGCGAACCCCCGCAGATTTTGGGCTTGGTTATCGGACGCCTTGGCGACAGGGGTGCCGGCGGTAGGCATGGGCCTCGGAGCCGGAGGCACTGCATGCGATACCTTATATACTCGCGTCGGTCTCTGTTGGCAGCCTGCCAGGATGAAGGCCAGGAACAGGATGGAGGCTGTTACTCCGATAAACCTTTTGCTTTTCGTAACTTGCGCGCTCATGAGGCTAAGCCCTGCACCCGGAGAGTTCTCGGTAAATCTGGTGAGACCCTTGGCAGGACAATCTCCCGCCAGGTTACCTATTTTGCCTATCTCATCCATTCTGACGCGCATATCGGCAGCGACTTTAGGGGACATGAGGCAAACTCCCTTTGGGCGGGATAGACCGGCCGTAGAGGTTACGCTTCCCCTGCGGGCAGGAGAGGCTGACACGGTCGGCGGGGAGCAGGTGGGCAGGGTGTCCGTGGCCAGGCTGGCGGGGGTGCGGGTCGCCTGGGTCGGCACGGAGAACCCAGCCGGAATGGATTGGGAGCATCCCAGGCGAAAGCTGGCCTTGGATTGTCGCCAAATGCTCAGACCCGCCAAATCCCCGATCTCTGCACCGACATCCTGCGGGAGCAGCCACATGGGGCTCAGCCGGGCCTCCGCCCTGCATTTCGACGTATCTCAGCTATCGGCGAGAAAGGCGATCTGGCATCAAAGTTGCCCCGGTAAGAAGGAGGCTGGGCTGACCGGGAGGAGATTGGACCTCATCAGCAGAGGCAAAGGCCGATAATGCAGCGTCTTGGGTGATCGACCTCGGCAGGCGGGGGTCAGTCGCGCCAAGCCGCCTTGCGGACCAGGGCGGGGGGGAGGATGGAGTTGTCGGTGCTGTTGCGGAGCAGGCTGGTGAGTCGCTGCCGGCCAGGATACCACGGGACGCGCTGCCGGCAGGGACCGATGGGCCAGGATGGATGGGGCGAGCGGTTACCGGACCCGCCCGACATGACGGAGGGCGTGAACAGCGGCGGGTGGGTCTGCCTGGTCTCGCACGGCGATGTCATGGTCCGATGGACTCCTCGGCGGTTTGTCGGTGCGCGGCTGCCGGGGCCGGCCTGGGCGAGATCGCGCAGGGCAACGGGACGACCCGCGCAGGCGAGCACGTCCAAGGGTCCTATCGGCGGGGGAGAGGAGCCACTTTCGGCGGCGGACTCGGCGCAGCGGAAGAAGGAAGAAGTGGACGGCGGCACAGAGTGCAGGGTCGCTGCGACCGCTGTTTCTTGCGCAGGCGGAAGAATCCGTCTGGCGGCCCGACCGTCCGTCGCAGGCCGGCCGTCGCTCGCCCTGCCCACACGCCCAGAGCAGCCGGGTCAGCACCCGGTGAGCTGCCGGAGGTAATAGCGCAGCGCGGCCTTGGTGGAAACGAAGGCGAACTGGTCCAGGTCAAGCTCCTGCGGTCGCAGCAGGCGGACGCCGGCCACGTCGTCCTGAGCTTGCAGGGCGTCCAGGCGCGCCGCGCGGCAGACGAAAACCAGATCGAGGCCGGGGTACTCGACGCCCTGGTAGAGATAGCGGTTGGGCGCCGTGGTCAGGAAACGAAGCTCGGCCAGGTCTAGGTTGAGTTCCTCCTTTACCTCGCGGAGGAGGGCTTGTTCGGCGGTCTCGTCGGGATTGATGAAGCCGCCGGGCAGGTCCAAAAGGCCCTGGCCGGGTTCGCGGGCGCGGACGGCCACGATGATGCGATCGTCCACTTCGATGAGGGCGGCCGCCGCTGCCGCCGTGTTGCGGTAATACACCCTGCCGCAGTCACGACAGTGCCAGCTCAGGCCCGCGCGGGGCTCGAAATGGCTGCCGCCACACCACGGACAGTAACGCCAGTCCAGTTGAATGGCCATGATTCCTGCCTCCAACCCCCGCGCCCGCAAAACCTCAAGATACCAACGTGCTTTCCCCTGTAAAGGTCCGGACGCAATTGGACGTCTCGCCTGGCCCGGTTGGGGTGTGCGCCCAACGGGAAGAAGATGCCCATGAACGACGAGCGGAACGGCCGGCGGCAACGGTTCCCGGCCCTTTCGCCGTCTGCGGGAGAAGCTCCCCCATGCCTCGGAAAATCCACCCTTCGCCTACGAAAAACCGCCCGACGGCCGGACGGGAAGGTCAGCATTCCCCTGGAGCTGGTCCGTTGGTACAATGGCGGCGCTGATCGGTACGCCCTGGTACAAAACCAAACGAGCATTTTCAGGAAAGGAACTTGCCCATGACCACCGAAGAACGTCTGGATACGCTAGAACAGGACTTGGCGCAAACCAAGGCGGACTTGGCCCGCGCGAAACGCCGCCACCGCTGGCTGCTGCCCGTCGTGGGAGTGCCCGTCGCGGTGTTGACACTGGCCTGGACGTGGAACAAGACCACAACCGCCGCCCAGGCCCAGGAAGCCGAGAAGGGCGCGAAGCCTGCCCAGGTCGTTCGGGCCACGGGCTTTGTTCTGGTCGATGACAAGGGCCGAGAACGCGGGAAGTTGGCGATGGACACGTTCGGCCCGGCGTTGCGCCTGTACGATGAGAACGGCAAGGACCCCGTCGAGCTGGCCATGGGCAAGGACGGGTCGGGGCTGGCCCTGGCAGACGAGAAGGGCACGGGCCGCGCCCGGCTGTCCGTGAACAAGGACGGGACGGGGCTGACCCTGTACGACCAGAAGGGCGAGTTCCGCGCCGGGCTGACCGCGACCAAGGACGGGCCGGCGCTGGCCCTGTTAGACGAGAACGGCAAGCTCCGCGTCGGGCTGACCGTGCTCAAGGACGGGCCGCGGCTGGTCCTGTTAGACGAGAACAGCAAGCCCCGCACCCGGCTGTGCGTGTTCAAGGACGGGCCGGGGTTGGCCCTGGTCGACGAGAACGGCAAGCTCCGCGCCGGGCTGTTCGTGTTCGAGGACGAGCCGCGGCTGCTCCTGTACGACGAGAAGGGCACGCCCCGCGCCGGGCTGGCCGCGTTCAAGGACGGGCCGCGGCTGAGCATGTACGACGAGAAGGGCAAGGCGATCTGGAGCGCCCCACGGTAGCGGGGTATGTAGGGGTGCGGCAAACCGGCCAGCCGGCGGGAAAAGGCCCCCGCTCGAAAGCCGCTCGGTTTGAGCCGGCTGGAAAGGGATTGACTCTTGGTATCTTTCCCAGCTTGGGCCGGTTGGCGGCGACGGATGCGGGTCAGTCGAGGACCTGGACGCGGCTTTTCCCGACTTCGAGCAGGTCGAAGAGTTCGGCGGCGTTGCCGTTGTGCAGGCGGATACAGCCGCGGCTGGTCTGCTTGCCGATCTCTTCGGGCTTGCTG
>Ga0315295_10001069_pt1 | contig 23435 bp, 19 predicted proteins | sample YL17G14_0_MG_FD_204453 | JGI IMG/M metagenome (GOLD analysis project Ga0315295, IMG submission 204453) | Sediment microbial communities from Yellowstone Lake, YNP, Wyoming, USA - YL17G14_0 | ecosystem: Environmental > Aquatic > Freshwater > Lake > Sediment | place: USA: Wyoming | collected...
TATCTGTGAAGAGAGACATCACGCTTGTTGCACTGACTGCCTTGATTGCCTTCGCCCTTCCGGCCTGCTTTGCTCCGGACGCGGCGGCCCTGAGCGGCAACACGGGCGCCCCGAGCTGGTATTTCACGGTGCCCAAGCCCAGCACGATTCAACCGCGAAGCTTCACGATCGGCCTTCCTTACATCGACTACTCTCCCACTGAAAACCTGGAGGTCGGTCTGCACGGCTTGAAGTACCGGGTGGAAGGCGTGACTGCCTACCCGTTCGCCCTGGGGGTGGACCCGATCCTTTCATTCGCATACGCATACGCGGTGTGGGAACTGCCTGCCGGAAGCGACGACATGACGCTGGGCGTGAAGGTGTCCCCGCTTTTCCTGCTGTTTGGATTCGAGAAGCAGCTCGACGAAAGGGTCAGCCTTATTGCAGAGGTGAACGACGGAGCCCTGGCGGGCCTGAGAGTGCGCATCGACCCCAACTGGCACGTGGAATTCGGAGCGGGCTTTGCCGCCTACGGCATCTGGCGGGCCGACCCATTCGAACACAGAGGGATCCACCACTACCACTTTGATGACATCGACTTCGAACCGACGATTTGGGCCGGATTCGGCTATTCGGACTTCATAGGCAGGTACACGGAATAAAGGCAGACCGGTTGGTCGGAGCTTCGAATCTCGCGGACACGCGCGCATGACAGCGGCGGGGGAGATGCGCAGAGCCGGTCTGAGGCGCGCGATTCGTTAGGCGGAGTCTCGGGTCGCGGGGACTGAGTCGGGATCGAGGGTCCGGGCCTCCGGATATCATAGGCGTGAATGCGGAATAGCGGCAGGCTCGGCCCGCCGGGGTCACTTGTTTATCATCACGTCCAGCGCTCTGGCGATATTGAACAGGTCATATTCCATCATCGCCAGCTTGCACCTCTTCTCCGCTTCGTGATAGCAGGCGCAGAACACCCTGACCCTTTCCTCTCCCTCTCTCTCAGTCTCGACCCACCCTTCCTCGCAGAGTTCCTTGCAGAAAGGGCACCACAGCGTTTTGCTCTTAGGCATTGAATACCCCCGGCTTGACGAGTGTCAGTGCAGGATGATTCTCGGCAGCGCTATCAAGACCGCGCTACTGCACGTCACGGCAGCACCACAAGGCCTGGCCCGACTCCATGCTCTGCGTGGCTGGAGCGCGGGCGCAAACGCTCGTATCAGGCGCCACCCCTAATCAAGGAACACCGCGGCAGACACCACAGTTGACCAGTGCTTGGTGATGATAGCTGACTGCGAGACGTGAGTCGTTCTAACGATGAGGTCACTGATCTTGAAGACCTCTTTCTTCTCGTCCCAGTTCTTGTTTTCATCGAACTCTATTCCGAGAGTGGACGCCAGCATGGAAGCCGCGAGGTCCTCTGCGTACTCTCCGGCCACCTCATCTGTCTGGCCAAAGGCGTGGTGCTCGCTCAGGTATCCGTATGCGTTCCTGTCTGCGGGCACGGCGCATCCGATGGAAGCCGCCACCAGCCTGTGAGGTTCGTTGCTGCTCAGAGTGCTCATCACACAATAGGCAATCATGCCGGGCACGAGCTCCTTCAGGCCCTCGTTTCTGGAGATTATCTTGCAGTTCGGAGGAAAAATGCTCGAGACCCGCACCAGGTTCAGCTTCTCGATTCCGGCGTCTCGCAGGGCCAGCTCGAACGACTGGAGCTCCTCGCGGTGACAGCCGACACCCTTGGTGAAGAACACGCGCCCAGGAATCATGATGGACTTCTGCTTCTTCTCCGGGGCCTCGACTGCCTGAGGAGTTTCTGATGCGACTCCGACAGAGGATGGCTCTGCCGAGGGCTTGTTTCCCACCGAGTTGGCGGGAAACGGCCTGGGACCTTTGTCTGTTGACTCCATGTTCGCCCGTCCTCCTTTTTAGTAGCTGCACTCTCCGGAGCTTGCTGCCAGGCGCGCGTCTGGGCGGTTGACTACTTGCCTGGCGTGATGATATAATTATGCTCGAGAGGAGCGGAGTTCAGACCCTGCCGCGTTCGTGTCACTTCCTTCCCTCACGCTCAGCCTTGTCCGCACTCGAGCGTGCCAACTAAGGGCAGAGAGGAAGGAAAGACGAGTGAAGGCGGGGCTCCTCTCATTTTCTCTTGCCCGCCCACTAGTTCTCGGACACGGCCGAGCCGGCGCCGGTAGCCAGGCTCTCCGGTTCCATGCTCACGAACACCTCCACCCCTGATGAGGAGGAAGTGTAGGGTTTCCCCTTCGTATCCAGCTTGACCTTTTGCGAGAAAGACTCTCTTCTCGCAGAAATGTCAATGGGCTCAGTGTAAAGCGAATCTGTCAAAGAAACAATACTTGCTGGTCCCGTGACTGTCGTGGACTCGGGTGCCGCGGTCGGAAGACCGGCGAGAACGTGCCCCTGCGGCGGCCTTCCCGAAACAAGAGGCAAGACGCGGACTCGCTTCGACATCTTTCTTTCAATGAGAATGTCCATCTGCTCCGGGCCGGCGAAGTGCGTGACGAGCAAGTTCGAACCGTCGGGAACCGGCACGTCGCCGGAGGACAGCGTGCGCTGGAAACGGCCTGGGCCTGCCCGTGCGACGTCCACGTCTATGTGCATAGATGACAATCGAAGCCTGAGGAGGTTCTTTAGTCTACCGCTCAGGGTGACGGTAACCTCCTTGGGCATCTCCCCTGTCCAGGTCAGAGAATCCGGCAATCCCTTGAGCGCGACGGGCACGCGAAACGTGAGCTCGTCCTCGCGCTCCGTCCTCACGTGGAAATAGACCAGAAGCGCCAGCGCGATCGCCGCGATCTTTATGCCCAAGTTGTAACGGAACACGCTTCCAAGTGCGCTCATTCTATGACTCGCTCCTTATGAATGATGAATCGAAAGCCCGTGCACTCCTTCGGCCGCCTCCATTACGGCTTCGGACAGTGTCGGGTGAGCGTGAATTGTCTCGCTAAGTGTCCTTGCAGTCAAGCGGTGAGCCACTGCCAGAACGCCCTCGTGCACGAGCTCCGTTGCGTGAGGGCCGATTATGTGAACGCCCAGCACGACGTCAGTCTCAGCATGGGCGACCACCTTGACCATGCCCGCTACCTCGCCGAGCACGTGCGCCCTGCCAAGCGCCCTGAAGTTGAAGCTTCCGACTTTCACCTTGAGGCCCTGCTCCACGGCCTGCGCCTCGGTGAGGCCCACGCTTCCCACCTCGGGCCTGGTGAAGGTACACGCGGGAACCGCCGAGTAATCCATCGCCCTTCTTACACTCCTCGTACCCGCGGCACCGGCGCTGGCGCCTCTTACGGCCCCGGCACCGGACACGCCGCCATCGCTCAGCGCGTTTTCCACGGCCACTATCGCCTCTCTGGAGGCGGAGTGCGCATACATCTTCTTCCCAACCACGTCGCCTGCGGCGTAGGTTCCCCGCACGGTGGTTTCCATGTATTCGTTCGCTTCAATCTCACCCCTCGCGCCGCATTTCACTCCGGCCTTGTCCAGCGAGAACCCGGTCGTGTTAAACCGCCGGCCGACCGAGACGAGGACTTTCTCCGTCTCGATCTCGCTCCCGCTCCTGAGTACGCACTTGACCGAGGCCGGGTTCGCGCGACATGAGAGAACGCTGTCCTGTGTGACCAAATCTATCTTCCGCTTCCTGAGCTCCCTTTCCATGACTGACGAGATGTCGCGGTCCTCAGACGGGAGAGCCCTGTCCAGGATCTCGACCACCGTTACGCAGGTCCCGAGCGCGCTGAAGATGAAGGCGAACTCGCACCCTATCGCGCCGGCGCCGACTATGAGCATGCTCTTCGGGATTTCCTCCAGCTCCAGCGCTTCGGTGCTCGAAAGCACTCTCGAGCCGTCGAAGGGAATGCCGGACAGTTCCGCTGTCTCCGAGCCGGTGGCGATTAGGATCTTCCTGCCGGAGAACCTCGCAGCCCCCGTCGCCCCAGATCCTCCGGCCACCTCTACGGTCCGGTCGTTCAAGAAATCGGCCTCTCCGCTCACGAGCGTGACGCCGCGCCTGACCAGGAGGGTCCTCACCCCCTTCACGAGCATCGCCACGACCTCGCGCTTCCTTCTCACGGCAGAAGCCAGGTCGGCGGTTATCTCCCCATCAATGCGGACGCCGAAGGCCGCAGAGGATTTGACTTTCTCGAAGAGCTCAGCGAATGTGGTCAAGGTCTTGGTCGGGATGCAGCCCCTGTTCATGCAGACGCCACCCACCTCGGCCTTCTCGATCAGACACACTTTGGCGCCGAGTTGCGCCGCACGAATGGCTCCGACGTAACCCGCCGGTCCGGCACCAATGACAAGAAGGTCGAACTCCTGCATCGCTTGTTCCAGGGCTTCTTCGGGGGAAGTCCTCAGTGTAATGAAGGGAACGGCCTGAAAGAGGAATCAGGAACTCGAAGACTCGCGGCAGTATACAGACGCAAAAAAGAGCGTGTCAAGATTTTTTGTCCCCGGGCGACCTGCCGACCGTGGCCGCGCGTCTCTCTCCACACCCGACACGCGGAGCGCAGCCCAACCGCACACTCCCTACACTCTCTTTACGTACATTCCTCTCGCTATCTCTTTGTCCAGCCCGACGGTGGTCTCTCCTATCTGTACGACGTAGGACGGGGTTTTCTGGTGGAGGTGCATCCTGCTCCCCGGGACGACGCCGAAGCCGGCGAGCCGGTCGAGAGTCGCGTGCAGAGCGGGGACAACGAAGACCACGGCGACGTCGGAGCCAACTTCTACTTCCGTGAGCTTCACTACGAAGGGCTCCATTTTCGTCTCCACTCTCGCGCAGCACGCGCCCCGGGGTATCGGCTTTCCGTGCGGGCAGGCGGGCGGGTGCCCGAGGAACGTGCATATGCTCTCGGTCACCCGCGGACTCAGCACGTGCTCGAACTTGCAGGCCGCGTCCGTGATCTCGGCGTCCTCCAGTTCCAGCACCTGAGCCAGCAGCACCTCCGCAAGCCGGTGCCGCCGGACGATCTCTCTGGCCGCTTCCTCTCCCTCGCGGGTGAGAGCAACCCTGTCGTTCTGGGTCGCGACGAGCTTCTCCGAAGCGAGGGCTTTTATCACTTCTGTCGGGTTGTCGTCTTTGCTCACCTTGACGGCTTTGCTCAAGAGCTCATCGCCGCTCTCTCTGAGCGTCCAGAGCAGCTCAAGCATTTCCTCTATTCTCTCTTTCTCCATTGTTCCTCCGTTTAGGGGTGACGACTGACTAGCGTGGACGCGGCGTCCGCTGCTCACAATATCTTGAAATGTCTCAGAACCAGATTGAGAAGACCTCCCACCAGGAACGCGAATGGAAACACGAATCCCACGATCCAGAGCGTCACCTTGATGCCTCTCTCCTTTATTATCATCAGGAAGTTCGCGAAGCAGGGTATGAATAGCGTGATTGTCACAAGGCTCACAACGATCTGCACTGCATCAAGCTCCCCCTTCTTGGCCAGCACGAAGAGCCCGGCCGCGCCGTAGTCCCTTCTGAGGAAGCCGATGATGAACGCCTGAGTCGCCTCCTGCGGCAGCGAGAGCCAGCCCACCACCAGCGGAGCGGCGGCTCTCTCGATGGCCCCGAGGGCGCCTGACTTGTCCAGCAAGAACAGGATCAGAGTGCCGACGACGAAAAGCCAGACCGCTTCTTTCAGATACCACTCGATTCGAGTCCCCGTCTTGGCCACGATGTTGGAAATCTGGGGGAGCCGGAGCGGCGGGATCTCGAGCAGGAAATCCGAGTTTCTTCCGGGAACGACCTTCGCCGCCAGCGCCCCTGTCAGGAACATCACGCCGATGAGCGTGCCGAACCAGATGACAGCCGCGAGCGGCGAGAGACCGCCCAGCATCCCGAGTATTACGCCGAGCTGAGCTGAGCAAGGCACGGCGAGAGCGAGCAGGAGCGTCACGATTATCCTCTCCTTGAGAGTCTCCATGACTCTCGCGGTGAGCGTGGCCATCGTGTCACAGCCCAGGCCGAGCACTATCGGAAGCACGGCCTTCCCGCTCAGTCCCATCTTCTTGAAGACCCTGTCTGTCATGATGGCGAGCCGCGGGAGGTAGCCGGAGTCTTCCAGGATCCCGAAGGCCAGAAAGAAGGTCCCCACTATCGGCAGGATTATTCCGAACGCGTAAGTGAGTCCCATCGTCACGACGCCGTACTGGCCGACGAAGAGCTCCCTGACGAAGCCCGCGGGGAGCGTCTTTCCCGCAACGTACACGAAGAACGGATTGATGTACCTGCCGAAGATGGTGCCTTCGAGGAAATCCACGAACGTGCCCGCGCCGAGGCGCCCCACGAACTGGTAGGTCAGCCAGAGAACGGCCAGAAGAAACGGGATCCCCCAGAAAGGATGCATCGTGAGCAGGCCGAGCCGGGCGAGCCAGCCGGGCGTTGCGCCCCCGCGCGATACCATCACCTGGCTGAGCACGGTGTCAATCACGGAGAGCCGCGTGCGGTTGATGAAGTAGTTGAGCGGTTCCCCGTAGCCCCTCTGAAGCCCCGCCGCAATCTGCCTGATTCTCGCCCTGTGCTCGTGCGAAAGTCCGGGGAGCTTTTCTTCGATTGAGCTGTCTCCGGAAAGAAGCATGAGAGCGAGAGACCTTTTCGATATCCTCGCCTCGGGCAGGAGCCCCTCGATTTCCTTGACTGCCTCTTCGATGCTGTCGGCGAATCGCACTCGGAGCCCGGGAACGCGAGCCGACAGCGCGACATGAGCTATTCTGTCTATCCCGCGTTTCTGTGTGGCCACGGTCGGAATCACGTGGATGCCGAGAATCTGCGAAAGGGCGTCCGCGTCGATGGAGATGCCCCTGCTTCTCGCCTCGTCGTGCATGTTGAGGGCCAGCACCACCGGCAGACCCATCTCCGAAAGCTGGAGCGTCACGAGCAGCCCGCGCCTCAGGTTTTTGGCGTCGGCAACTTGAATGACGACCCGCAGGGCCGGGTCCAGCAGGATGTCTCGAGTGACTTTCTCGTCCTCAGACATGGGGACAAGACTGTTGACGCCGGGAGTGTCCACCAGGACGCACTTCTCTTTGCACAGCTTCGTGTGACCGGTGGTCACCTCGACCGTGGTGCCCGGGTAGTTGGATACTGTGACGTAGCGGCCGGTGAGGAGTCCGAAGATGACGCTCTTGCCGACGTTGGGATTTCCTACTAGAGCCGAGACTGGATGGGAGCTGGAGCGGGTGGACTGCCCGCGCCGTCGCCCGTTAGGTTCTGCTGTAAGAGCCGAGACTGGATGGGAGGGTGTTTCAACGGAAGGCTCGTGGGCCTGGCCTCGAAAACGCCGTCTGGCACGTTTTCTATTGGGAAGTGTGCGCATGTGGTATGACCTGGCCCATTACGTCACGTGTGATTTGCGGCTCTGACTGCCGGTACCTTGCTTCTGGCTTTCCGCGGGCTGCCTCTGAAGGCCGATGCGCTCGAACATGAGGAGTAGGGCCTTCTTCTTGGCCTTACTCTTGTGAGGAGTTCCCTTCTTGATGAGGGTCCCTTCCCCCTCTTTGAGCACGATGTTGCCGTCCGGAGTCTCTATCTCGAGCTGTCCGTCCAGGCACAGGAAGAATTCGTCTCCAGGGTGCTTGTGGGACACGAACTCACCCTTGAAAAGACAGAGGTACACGTGGTGACCGTCTACGCAGGCCACCTCCTGCGGCGTCCACGGCTCCTTGATCTTTTTCCTGACTTCCTTGAGCTTCGTTTTCATGGCGACCCTTGCTCCATTGTTGTGCTAGGACTCTCGCGTCCGCGCAGAGGGTGCGTTGCGCTCGTCATATCGAGCGGGCGTTGCCTTGCGCTGCGTGGCGCGCCCCGCATCCAACTAACGCCCTGTGCCGAGGCAAGCATCGGCCTCGGCTTAGCGCGAACAGGTCAGACTTCCTTGAGCAGTCTCAGAACGTCTTTCTCAAACACCTCTTTCTTTCTGTAGCCGACGTATTTCCGATAGACCTTTCCGTCTTTGCCAATCACAAATGTGGTGGGGATTCCCCTGATGCCCCCATAGCTTCTCGCGACTTCGCCGGTGCCCATTACTACGATGTAGGGAATCTTCCATTCCTTCACAAACGAGGCCACCTCCCGGACACCCGTCTTGTCCAGTGAGACGCCGATGATCACGAGACCATCGTCCTTTAACTCCTGGTGGAGCTCGATGAAATGAGGAAGCGCGAGTTTGCAGGGTGGACACCAGGTCGCCCAGAAATCCAGAATCACCACTTTGCCGCGGTACTGGGACAGACGCACTTCCTGCCCGTCGAGACTCGTGAGCACGAAGTCGGGGGCGCCTCCTCCCTCGCTCGAGCCCTTGTCCGAGGAGCAGGAGAGCGAACACAGTAGTAGCACCAGTGCCGCGGCGACCGTGACGAGGCGGTAGTTCGTGATCGTGCTTTTCTTCATGTCATGCGTGTCCCTTCTCATCTCAAACGGGGCCTGCCCGGTTATTCCATTCCCTGGAACATGAACGCCAGTCTTTGGAGGCTGTTTGTAAGAATCAGGATCCCAACTGCGATGAGCAGAATCCCGCTGACGATCTCGACTTTCCTGTAGTGCGCCCTCATGCCCCTGGTCAAACCCATGACCGAGTTCATGGCGATCCCGGTCACAAAGAACGGGATACCCAGGCCGAGCGAGTACGCCGAGAGAAGCAACACGCCCTCCTTCACCGTCTCCTGCGTGCCCGCGAACGCCAGTATCGCGCCCAGGATCGGGCCTATGCACGGAGTCCAGCCGAAAGCGAATGCCAGGCCGACCAGAAACGAACCGAAAAGACCCAGCCGCTTGCTGGTGGTGTGAAAGCGCTTCTCGTACTGCAGGAACGGAATCCTGAACACGCCCATCACGTGAAGGCCGAAGATTATCACTACGACGCCGGCAATCTTAGAGAAGAGCGGCAGCTTGTCGGTCAGGAACTGCCCGATGTAGGTCGCCGAAGCGCCGAGGCTCACGAACACCGCGGAGAAACCCAGAATGAAAAGCAGGCAATTGAGCGCGATTTTTCCGAGAGACGCCTTCGCGCGCGCTTCGTCCTTCATGCTCTCTATGGACACTCCCGAAACGAACGATATGTAGCCGGGGACCAGTGGCAGCACGCACGGAGAGATGAACGAAAAGAGCCCGGCGCCGAAGGCCGTGATGAGGTTAATCTTCTCCAATACCGCCTCCTCTATCTGCTACTCAGTATCCTATGCAGGTTCCCGTGGAGTCTCCTGCGCAGTCTCCTGCTCTCCCTCCTGCTCGAGGCGAGAGACGCAAGAGCCGACCTCGTGGCTTTCTCTTGGGCAAGAATACCGGCAAAAAGCTGGGTGAGTTCCAGGATATTGGGCGAATATATCAGGACTGACAGCCGAGCGCAAGGGGTGGAAGCAGAAAACGCGTCGGGGAGGGTAGACCGATCGCGCCTCCGGTTGCCAACGATGTGACCCGACTGTGCATAGCGCCGCTGCGCCACTTCATGGTCGCGTTCAAGCCTTTTGGGCGCAGGAGCCTTCACCGCGGACAGGTACGGCCCGTGGGATCGGCTCGGTCAGCTCTTCGCCGCGCAGGTTCCAGCCGACGACATGTACGGCCCGAGGAAGCGCCTCAGGAGAAACGCAACGCCCAGGCCCACCGCCAGACCCAGCACGGCACCGGCCAGCACGTCAGTGGGAAAGTGCACGCCGACGTACACGCGCGAGTAGGCGACGAGAGCAGCCGCAAGATAGAGCCAGAGCCTAGTGCGAGGATAGAAGCTCGAGATAAAGGAAGCCACTGCGAAGGAGTTTGCGGCGTGGGCCGAGGGAAAGGAAAAGGAACGGGTGGTGTCCACGAGGCGCCTCACGGACTCCAGTACGTAAGGCGGCCTCGTTCTGGAGAACATCGACTTGAGAAGATTGGCGGAGGCCTGGTCACTTATGGCGACAACTACCAACGTGGCGATTGCGACGATTCGCCCCCTTCGACCGGCCCGCCAGAAGAGGACGAGCCAGAGTGCGCCGAGGACATAGATGAGAGGCTCTTTCTCCGTGATGAAAGGCATCACCACGTCGAAAACCGGGTTCGCGGCTTTGACGTTAACGAGATAAAAGAGCCACGTGTCCCATCTCGAGAGTAGATCCACGAATTCTCCTCTGGCCGGCCTCGCGCGGCCAGTCTTCTACCAGCGTTACTTCTCAGAAGCACGCGTGGAAACGACACTCCGGGAGAGCCTGCCGTGCAGACGCCTGCGCGGGACAGCTCAACAGCAGTGGCACGCCGTGCACCTGTCCGCGTTGGCGCAACTCCGCGCGTGAGGTCATCGTACGGCCGACGACGCGTCGGAGCCCATGGAGGCGTAGACACCGCAGTACTGTTTCACGGCGTCAGTGAGCAGGCCGGCCACTTCGTCGTGGAAGTCGTCCGACCTCATGAGGGCGGCCTCCGAGCTGTTGGAAATGAAGGCTATCTCCACAAGCACGCAAGGGAAATCCGTCGACTTGAGCACCGTGAAGCCGGCCTGTTTGACTCCTCTCGTGACCAGGTTCCTGTGACGGCCGAGCCTGTCGATGATCTCTTCCGCCAGCTCGGAACTCCTGGCGAGGGAGTTGGATTGCTTCAACTCTGTGATTATGGAAACGATGTCTTCCTCGGCCTCGAGCGGCACTCCCCCGACGAGGTCTGCGGCGTTCTCCATCCTGGCGAGTTCCCGAGCGGCCTCGTCCGTGGCACCAGTCAATGAGAGAAAGAAGACTTCCGTGCCGAAAGCTCCCCTGCTTCGCGACGCGTTCATGTGAATGCTCATGAAAACGTCCGCACCCAGGTCCTTCGCGATCTTGGTTCTCTTCCTCAACGGAATGAAATAGTCGCCGTTCCTAGTGAGGTGCGCCTTGATGCCGGGCACCGAGTCCAGTTTCTCCTTGAGTTTGCGGGCCAGCTTGAGGCAGATGTCCTTTTCCTTAAGACCGTGCTTCCCGACGGCTCCCGGGTCATCTCCTCCGTGGCCGGGGTCAATCACCACGACGCGCACCTTCTTCTCTTTGGGTAGCAGAGTCGGTTCTCCCACCGGGACCGGCGCCTGGGGCGCGAGGGGTTTCTTTATGTCGACGACGATGCGGTGCGGCTTGCCATCGAGTTTCTTCAGGTAAAAGACGTCGGATTCACTCGGCCTCGGCAAGTCCACCACTATCTGCACGACGCCGCCGGGGAGAGTGTTGAACCTCACTCTTTCCACAACATCGTCCGAGACGGTGAGCTCGCGCACGGAGGAGTGGATTTTCGCCTTCGAGATCTCGATGACTACTCTTGGTGGGGCCCCCAGCTCCAAATGACGGAACTTCGGCGAGCCCGAGACATCGATGACGATTCGCGTGTGGTCGGGTGCAGTCCAATGCCGCACGCTCTGAACGGTCAGCGCGCAATGAGCTTCGCAGGGCAGGAGAAAGGAAAGCAGGAGTATCGTTGTCGCAATTAGTGCGGCTTTCAGATGAATCGGCGGAACTGTCTTCGAAACCGAATCTCGCATGGAAACTGGGACGGCGCTCGCAGCAACTGGAGCAGGCGTCGAAGTCAACGCCGCGCTCATCGGAACTGATGCTGGTATTGACGCCGGGGTGGTGCTCACTGCAACGGGTGCGGCTTTCATCGAAATCTCCAACTCGACGGCCCTCAATCCACAACGATGTTGGCCGGCAGCATGTATTGGACAGGGTCCACGGCCTTCCCGCCGGTGCGCACTTCGTAGTGAACGTGAGGGGCGGTGACGCGGCCCGAGGTTCCAACGGTTGCGATGGTCTGGCCTCGTTTGACCGACTGTCCGTTTGAGACCTTGATGTAACCCACGTGTGCGAACCAGGTGGTTATGCCGTTTCCGTGGTCGATTGCTACCATAAGACCGTAGCCGGCGCGGCTCCCCGCGAACCTGACGACGCCGTCGGCAGGTGCGACGACGGGCGTTCCCCTGGGAGCACACAGATCCACGCCCTCGTGAAACGAGTTCGCACCGGTAAAAGGATCGACTCTGGTCCCGAATCCGCTGGACTTGAATCCTCCTGGAACAGGACTCACCGAGGGGGTGCGCTTCCACAGCTCGCGCCTGTCCTCCAGCTTCGTCACGACTTCGGAGAAGCTCTCCCTCTGCAGCTGCGCCTGCCTTATGAGCTGGTCCAGCTCGCGCTCCGTGCCGCTCACAGACTTCGCGAGCGCCGGGTCAAATGACGCGACGGGGCTCCCTTCGAAAGACTCCGGACCCCCCACGCCCATGAGCTTGACCTCTTCGTCCGTGGGCTCAAGGTCCGCCAGCAGACGGGCCTGTCTCTCGAGGTCAAAGTTCCTGAGGACGACGTGCCTCAGCTCGTCCACGGCCAGAGATATCTTGTCCAGTTTCTGCCTCAGGGCGAGATTCTCCGCCTTGAGCGAGGGGAAACTGTTCTTGTCAAAAATGGGGTCGAGCGAATCCCCCAGCAGGAAAAAACCCGCGAAAAGGGCCACCGGAAGGACGGCCGCGAGCGACTTCAACATCTTGACGGGTACTCTGAAGCTCCGGACTTTCGAGCTTCCGTCGGGCACGACTATGACTGTAACGTGCCTGCGTCTCAAATCTGCCTCCGGGTTTTCTCAGCGTTTTCTTGTGCCAGTTATGTGCCGGTGGATTCTTCCTGCGTCCGCGTCCGCACTTGGCACGGCTGGCGCTCACGGCAGGTCGCTTGCACTGGAGCCCCGAGCTCTGCGCGCCCGCTCGGTCAGGCGCCGGCCCGAGGTGGCGCCGGCGCTCGCTTCTGTCTCGCGGTCTTCTTGATGGCCTCTATCTCTTCTTCCTTGTCTTCGAGGAATGCACGAAGCCGGTCTATGGACTGGAGATGCTTGCCGACTTCCGGGTCTTCGGCAACGTTGGTGTTCTTCACCTCGGTCAGCATGTGATGAACGCGTCCTCCGAGATCGGCCATCTCGTGGGCAATGTTCCGCTTTATTCCGACGATGTCGAGCTTTCGCACCCCGACCTTCGCGAGCTCGTCCGTCTTCTCGGCGGCAGACGAATAAAACTCGGCCACGCTCTTCTTGATCGATTCCCAGAGTGACAGCATTTTTCGTTCCTTCTCGGGGATAGTCCTCCAATTATAACACTCAGAGATAGTTCCCCAAATTTAATGGGAGGTTAGAGGGTCCGAGGGGCGTTGTCAAGCCCGTCATTTGATCGATTTTTCAAATGACAGCCGAGGCCACCGTTGGCCCGGCTTTGCCAACGTTGTACCGCTCTGCTATACTGCCCACGGAGGGGGAAATCGTGGCGATTTCACGCAAGGTCTACTTCATCGCCGACGCGCACCTTGGTGCGAACGCAGCTCTCGAGAAAAGCACGGTGCCGGTCCTCCTCGCACTCCTGGACGAGGTGAAGCGAGAAAAAGCGGCGCTTTACGTCCTGGGAGACCTCTTCGATTTCTGGTTCGAGTTCAGGCACTCGGTCCCCAACATCCACCCGGCAGTGATCGCGAAGTTATGTGAGCTGGCTGCCGCGGGCTGCCCGATGGGTTTTGCCGGCGGCAACCACGACTTCTGGATGCTGGACTACCTCAAGCGGGAGCTCGGCGCCACAGTCTCCGAGGGCTGGATCGAATGTGAGCTTCAGGGCAGAAGAGTCTGCATGGCCCACGGCGATGGGTTCAGAAGCGGCGACACCGGATACAAAATCCTGAAGAGAATACTGCGGTCGAAGGTGAACATAGCCCTCTACCGGCTCCTCCCAGCGGAGATCGGCGTTCCCTTCGCCCTGTCCTGTTCGCGGGCCAGCAGAAAGACCTCTGTCTCGGAGATGACGCGGATTGCCGATAAGTTGTTCCGGGAAGTGGCGCTCAAGAAATTCGAGGAGGGGTTCGATTTGGTGATCCTGGGTCACGTGCACATGCCTTACGAAAGAAAGCACGAGGAAAAGAGGTTTGTGATAGTGGGCGATTGGATCGAGAACCTGTCCTACCTTGTGATGGAAGAGGGAACGATCAGCAGGAGGGCCTGGAAGCGCTAAGACGGCCGCGTAGGCCGCAGGTCCTGGAAGCCCGCGTAGGCCGCATCACCCCTCACTTCAGCCTGTAGCTCAGCGAAACTCTGTGCGCGTCGCCGAGGTCTGAGTCTATCACGGAGTACGCGTAGCAGAGGGACAGAGCGCCCCTGTAGAAACCCGCGCCCACCGAAAGACCCTCGACGTCGTAGCCGAACTTGTAGCCCGCAGCCAGCGACGCCATTTCTCTGAACTTGTATTCGGCGCCCATGTGGAACTTCGCGTCTTCGCCCTTGTAGGAGACCACGTCGGCGGCCACCACAACGTCACTCTCCCACTGCGCCAGAGGGAACGCGTAGGCCGCACCGCCGCGGATGGTCATCGGAATCGAGAACTCCTCGGTCACAAATTTCATGTCGGGTCCGACGTTGAACACGCCTGCGCCTATCGAAAGCCCAGTAACCGGAATGTCGTATCTACCTGCAAGGTCGAACGCGTATCCGCTCGCGGTCTCGTCGTCAATCTGCTCGAGAAGGAATTTGCCCGAGGCCCCTACGTAGACTCCCGGTTTCACGTTCATGCCCCAACCGGCGGTGGCGGCAACGTCGTAGAATCCGAAATGACCCAGGAAATTGCCAGCGTCGTCTCGCCTCTCCAGCTCGTCCATGTAGAGCCCCGAGAAGGCAGCTCCAAATCCGTGACTGCCCCACCTCTTGGCGACCGCGAGATACTCCTGCCGTATGTCCTGGAACCACTCGTTGTGGCTCACGTGGAGATCCCAGCCCTCGATGAGCGCGAGGCCTGCTGGGTTCCAGTAGAGTGAAGTGGCGTCAGACACGACTGCCACGTGGGCCGAGCCCATTGCGGCGGCCCGGGCGCCTACCCCGATTTTCAGAAACGTGAGTCCGGTGATCTCGTCCCCGGCCGAGACGGGCGCAACAAAAGCGAAGGTAGCAAGCCCGACTGCGCCCGCCAGGAGAAGCGCTCCTGCCCGACGGGACGAGCTTGTCGCGTTGCGGAGTCGTTCGAGCCCTCTCAGGGAGGCCGGCGGCGATCCGGCAGTCGATGAAACGTACGTGTCTGATACTCGGCGCATTATTTTTTCCTCCGACTAGAACTGTCCACGGTCTGGTGGAAGCAGCAGGCACCTCACGTAAGCCGTCGGCTTCCTGCAGCATCTTCACATTACCTGATAACTGCCATCCGCGAGAATGCTTTTTCTATCGTGCCGTCCTGTGCGACGGCCTCTATGGAGAACAGGTAGACCGCGGGCGCGAACGCCCCCAGGTGCAGCCTGTAAATGTTGTCACTGGATGCGAACACGGCCGGAGACGCCGAATGGACCAGTCTTCCGGACAAATCATAGATTTCGAGCCGCACCCTGTCAATTCCCTCGCCCAGCTCGTAGTGCAGTTCCGCCGACTCCCCCCTCACTGGATTGGGCATGGCGTAGACCTTTCTGACGAGCCGGAGCGCCGGAGGCACGGGGAGCGCGACGGAATCAGGCATCACACCGCTGTGAGCCGCGTCGCGCCGGTACGAAGGCCACCAAGCCGCGTCTGAGCTCGACGGCACGCCCAGCTCAATCGCATCTATCTCGCCCTGCAGCGAATCGTTCACGCCCACGTCCCGCACCAGGACAAGTTCGGTCAAGCCGTCGTCGTCCACGTCGGCCAGTACGGGAGAAGTCCCGTAGAATGAGCCGGCCACGATGGGCCAGCCTTTGAGCGTTCGGCCGTCCCGTCCGATTGCCAGTAGTCTCGAGTCGCAGATTGTGCCGACGTACTCTGCGAAGTTGTCGCCGCTGACGTCAGCACAGAGAGGCCCGTGTGCCGCGCCGAAACCATAAGGTCTCGTCGGGAACTCGGGGGGCCAGCCCGGCAGCAGCGTGCCGTTGTAGTTAATCGCGAAGGCCCTTCCGTTGCACGTGGCCAGCACCTCGAGCCGACCGTCACCGTCTATCTCTCCCAGGGACAATCCCGCGATTGCGCTGTCTGCGAGCTGGACCGGCCAGCCGGGCAGTTCGCGGACTTCCCAGGCGGGCTCACCGGTCTCCCCAGTGGTCGCGGACATGCTCAGCGCGTGGACGTAGCCCGCGACGTCGGCCGCCACAATGTCGACTCGGCTGTCCTTGTCCAGGTCTCCTGCCACGACCTCGACCACCTCAACCTCCAAACCCTCGACCTGGCACCTAATGCAGTAGCAGCGGTCGCCCTCGCACGCCGCAACCCCCCAGACGTTGAGCCGGCCGAGGCCGTCGCCGGAACCCATCGGAATCAAGCAGTCGGCCTCGCCGTCGCCGTCCAGGTCTGTCACGACCGGCGCTCGGCCCACGGGCGCTGGGTAGAGGATTCTCAACACTTCAACCGAACCCGGGAGCACTCTAATCCTGTAATGAGGATAGAGCGAATCCTGGACTGCGGATTGCGCAGCGGTTCCCGAGACAGACGCTCCCATGCGCGTACTGTCGTCCCAGATGTCCCCGATGTCCCAAGGCCCGGGGAAGAGCGTCGTGTCGGGCACGGACGCGCCGAAGATAATGTCGTCTGCGCCATCGCCGTCGTGATCGGCCAGCACCACGGCTGTCCTGCCCACGTCGAAGAGGTTGACCAGCACTCCGTCAGTCGAGGAGTTCCCGTCTCCATCCCTGACTTCGGTCATGTCCTCGCCGTTCCACGCGAAGACCGTGCCCTTGGCGGCCACGACCACGAGCTCCTTCAAACCGTCGCCATCGATGTCGCCCACGACCGGCGAGGAAAAAACGCTCTCGCCGAGCGACTTGAGAGGGAAGGCGGGCGCATAGGGCGTGCCGTCGCCGTTCAACACGTGTAGGCCGCCGCCCTGGTCGCAGGCAATGATCTCCGGGGTACCGTCTCCGTTCAGATCGGCCACGTTCGGGTGATTCGCGCCGAACGGGAAGTCAGCCACGACTGGCCACGGGCCGGTCCTCCGTCCGAAATCCACGCTGAAGCTCATCAGCTGGCCGGAGGGCCCGATGTCCTCTATGTAGACGTAGCTTTTCCCGCCGTAGCTGCCGTCAGTGTTGGGTTCCGTGTAAGGCGTGAAGCTGGAGTTGTTGCCCTCCCTGAAGCTGTCGAACGGGGTACCGTAGCTCTCTGGCGAATAGTCGGTCCGATCCATGTCCTGTATTCCATCAGCCTCTTCCAGGTCTACGCCCTTGTGATACTTGTCCGCGTTGACCTTGTTGTACGGCATCCTGGCCTCGACCTGCTGTTCGTCGATGTGCCATACGAGCAGCCCGGAGCCGGCGCCGTAGCCCGGCAGGAAGTAGTCGAACTCAGCGCCGCCGCAGGAGTCCACGTAGGGGTCAAAGGCGCGGTTTGAGTCCGCGTCGTCGAAGTCAAAAAGGGAATTGCCGTTCGGGTCCTGGAGCCGGTTTTCGACGAGGAAGTACTCCCTTCCGCCCAGAGGCACGAGCGCGATCTCTCCGGCAGGGTTCGCCCCCTCCGAGTAAGGAAGCACACAGTCGCCCGGGTTCGACACTACCCGCACCGCCTTCCACCCGAGCACAGCCTTTGTCCAGGCCTCGGGTTCGGCCGGGAAGTAGCCGCCCCAGTTCCAGAGCCCGGTGCCCATCAATCCCCAGTTCCCGATTCCCTGCGAGTCGACGTTTCCCTCGGTGTTCCCCTCCGTGTCGTAAAGATCCGGCAGGCCGAGCAGGTGGCCGAACTCGTGGACGTACACTCCGAGGGGGCTGAAGTTCCAGGAGTCCTGTGACTCTTCCTCGGGCGCGATGACGAGCTGCTGGATGTATTTGACCGTGCCGTCGGACAGCGTGTCGTTGGTCGCGATGCCGACGTGGCCGGTCGTATCGGGGAGGTAGAACTCGAACTCGGCCGGTCCAAGAGATGCCGACCAGATCTGATCGGTGCTGTTCCCGAGAACGTCGGCTTCCTGACCCTGGCCGGCGTGAATCAGGAATATCTCGTCGTACTGCGTGAAGTCGATGACGCTGTCGCACGCGGCCAGGGCGTCTACTGCCAGCTCCACCAGCCGGAGCCCCAGGTCGTCGTCCTGGCCGTAGTGCGCCATGGCCTTGGGCATGGTGAACACGCTGTCGGTGAGGATCGTCTCGATCTGCAGCAGGCCTCCGGAAGACCCGTAGAAATACTGCGACAGGAAGAGCAGATGCCGCTCCAACCAAAGCTTCGGGTTGATGAACCCGGTCTCTGGAAAGTCGACGCGGATGGCCAGGAGCTTTATGCGAACCGTGTCCGGCCTCACGGGAATGCCGCTCACTCCAAGCACGCCCTCGGGCGGGAGGAGAAGTCTCGGCTTGAAGCTGTGCCTCTCGTCCGCGAACAGTGGCCCCTTCTTGCCGGGAAAGCCGGGCGCAAAAGACGGCCCGCGGCTGGGCGCGATGGAAGGCGTGGCGGTGGTTGCGGAAGAAAGCGAGTAGTCGGGTGCCAAAGAACGCGGCGTTGCGAACGCGGCATGGAGAGAGCCGAACGCAGAGACAACGAAGATCGCAGCCAGAAAAAGAAACAGACGGCTCTGGCAGGGTCCCCTGTTGATACCGGCAGTAAGGAATCTGGTGAGAAACGGCTCGGCGAGGAAAGACCTGGTGAGAAAGGATCTGATGAGCAAGCGCGCAGCGAGCAGCGACTTTGATAAGAGCGTAATCCTCTTCAACTAACCCCCAATCCTCTCGTCAATCCACGGAGTTCGTGTCCGTGGCCGCCGTCTCCCAGCTCTACTACCCCGGAGACGGGCTTTGTGCACTCGCTTTGCGCACCTTTCTGTTCGCACTTGATTGTACGGGAGCACGCTACGTCAGTCAAATAGAACGAGGGCAGCAATCATCCCGTGCAAACTGACCCTGTCCCTGCCGGGACGGCTCTGGACTGCTGCCCTCAATAGGTCCCGCGGAAGTCCGATTTCTGAATCACGGCCACCTGGTTGTCTCGTCCTTCCGCGGGGTGCCCCAACCTCCAATGCGCTGAGGCGGAGTTCGCCGGCCCGTCACAGCGGGCCGTCAGATTGTCTGGGAATCCTACGGTCCTCCCCAGATGTTTCCTTTCTTCTTCGTGGACTGGTCCTGAGTTTGCTGCTGACTCGCATCGGACTTAGAGTCAGACTTGGATTTGGTCTTGGTCTTCGCCTTCTCTTCTTCCTGTTTCACGCCCTTCTGCTTCGGCTTCTCGGATGGCTGCTGGCTCTTGGCCTTGTCCTCCTGAGTCGATCTCACGTTCCCCTTGGGCGTCTCGCGCTCCCTTTTCTCGTATGTATCCCGTTTCTTCTCGAGAGTTCCCTCGTAGGACTTCGGTCTCAGGACTCCCTGGGTCTCGAGCTTCCGCTTCAGAGTCTCCAGCTTCTGAGACTGAGGGGGAACCTTACCGGACTTCCACGTCTTGAGTCCTGCAGGACCAGGTTCCTTCATCCACTGGGTCTCTCCGCCCGGCCCGGCCTTCGGTTTCCACGTCCCCGGCAGGGACTTAACCCCCGGCCTGTCAACGCTGGGCCTCTCGATCGAGAACTCCTTCTTCAGCGTCCCGAGCCCATCGCGCGAAGACCAGAAGTGCCGTTTGTTCTTGTAGACGACTGGTGCCGTTTCCCTAACGCTGTAGTAGTACCTCGGCCTGTAGTCCGGCACGTAGATACGCGGGCTGTAGACCCACGTCCTGTCGACCCTAATATCGAACACGATGCATCCCTGCCCGTACGGATCGAAGTACGGACGCTGCCCGTGGCAGTCGTAGCACAGGTAGCGCGGATAGGAGACCCGCGAGCTCACGTAGAAGGACGTGACTGCGGTGGCGTAGTCAGTCGCAGGATAATGTTCGGGTATCATCCTCCTGTTGATCCGCTGGATGCCCAGATACGGGTCGCCGCGCACCATGCCGATCTCAGCGTAGTAGTCGTAGTCATCGCCGTAGTCCTCGTACTCGTCGTCAAAAATGGTCCAGGGATTCTCGTCGTTCTCCCACTCGGAGTACTCGGGGTCGAGATACCACGGAAGCTCCTGACGGAAAGGAGCGGCCGAGGCCACCGCCTCGATGTACTCGATGCCTGACGGACCAGAGATGGTGAGATCGTACGGATCGTGGCGCGAAGGAAGCCTGTACGTGATCCCGCCCTGGATGAAATGCTGGTCCAGGGACCGGGCAGGATAGAGCAGGTGCACGTAACCCTCGGTGTCCACGTTGTAGAGCGTGACGTAGCAGTCCGCCGAGGCCCTGAAATAGACTCTGATCCTCTCGCCAGGATGATAGATCGCGCCGTCCCCCTTGCTGGTCCAGACGTCGAGGACGAGAGGCGGCCGATAGTACCTGTCCCTCTGGATGTAGTCTTCTCTCTGTTCTCTCTGCAAGGACTGCGACCGCTCGGGCTCAACCGCGAAGCAGAGCGATGCCGCGGCCGAGAGCATGAGCACCCCGGTCAGACCCAACACTGTTCTGACTAACGTCGCCTTGCGCTTCATCTTTCTTCCCTCCCCTCTCTGCCGGTCCGGTCTTACTTCTTCGCCGGCGCAGGCGTCTTGGTGGTCCCTGACTTGCCGGTCGTTGACTTCTTGCTGGTCGAGCTCTTGCTCGTGGAGCCCTTACCGCTCGTGGACTTCTTCACATCAGAGGACTTCTCTCTTGAGGCCTTCTCCTTTGTCGAGTAGTAAGTCCTTCCGTCGGTCTTCTTCCACTTCTCGTAGTTGACCGAGCTCTTGTATCGAGGCCCCTCTCTGTAGTTGTACTTGTACCTGTATGCGGGGTAACCCATCTTCATCACGATTGTGTCGTGATGACGGCTGTAGTATCTCCAGAGCGGCGTGTGACGGCCCCAGTCGACCCTGAATCCGAAGTTCAGGCAGTAGTCGTAGTACGGGTCGAAATACGTGTACCCGTGACAGTCGTAACAGTAGTAGCTCGCATGCGGCCGCGCATAGTACTGATGATGCGGGCTGCCGATCACTATCGGGAAGCCCCCGTGAACGTAGGCCACGCAGCCCACAACCACCGGCAGCGCGGCGGCGCACGCCGCCACCAGGAGCACGCGCGGAAGTCGTCCCCTTAGCGGAAATCTGCCCGTCACATGTTTCTTGATGCGGTTCATCTCACCACACCTCCAATCTCGCTGGGCTGAGAGGGATCCGGCGCAGTGCCGCCACCCTTGAGCCCCAGCTTTCTCTGTGCAAGCTCAGGATTGTCTATGGCAGTCTGATAGGCCCAGTCCAGGGCAACGAACCCCGCGCCGATCTGCTTCACGTAGAACTTCGCGAAGTGGTTGTCCCTGGTCCATACGAAGTAGCTGTGTCCTTCAGTGAGTATGACGAGGTGGTCGGCGGTCCAGCCATCGGGCGGAGCATCGTCGGCCTCGTCGAGGTCCCTGTAGCCGGCGTCCTGGATGTCCGTGGACGGCCAGTCCGGGTTCGGGTTCCACGCGTACATGACGTGCATGCCGTCAACGTAGCCGTAAAAGATGTCAGTTGAGGCGAGGCTGTAGAGCTGCCTGTGATACGCGCTGAAGTCGAACCCGCTGAGCGCGGAACTCGAGCCGAGGTAGTCGTAGAGCACCAGGTCGAATCCTTCCGGCCTCGGCGTGTCAGATACGGTTTCGAAGCTGAGCTCGCTCTCATTGCCGCCTCTGTCGTAAGCCGAGATCGCGTAGTAGTACGTCGTGCCGTTCACCACGTCGTAGTCCGTGTAGTGCGCGTTGGCAGTGGTCGCCATGTAATCGTAGGCGCCGGTGGGCTCGTCGTTCCAATAGACTCGATAACCCGCGAAGTCCTCCTCGGTGTTCTCTATCCAGTAGATGTCCACCCTACCGTCTCCGGTCAAGGTGAAGAGCCCGCGAGGCGGTGTGGGAGGAGTGCGGTCGACATAGAAGCTCTCGTCGTCGTTGTGACACCCGGGAACGAGGAACAGCGCGAGAACTGCTAGCGCGAACAACAACGTATAGCGTGCTGGTTTGTTCATGGCTTTCACCTCCGCTGCCAATATGAAGCAACCCGCGTGCCACCCCGGCTGGGTCGATTGCCGAGCAACGGCCAGGCGATGCCGGGGTCGGTAGAGGCGCTTGCCGGTCTGACCGGTAACAGGTTTTGTGTAAAGGCATTACGGCACAAGGCAGCAAGATTCGGCGGCCTCTGGAAGGCGTGCAACAGGCCCGGGTGTTGCGTTCGGCGTAATCAGTCTGAGATGCCTTGAGCGTGCAGGAATGGCAGCATATTAACAGGTGTGGCCGATCGTAAACAGCGAGCAGCAGAGCGCAGAACGATGGGACACGAGACCCTCAGCTTCATGTGGTGTGCAGAACTATGGGACACGAGACCCTCAACTTAATGTGGTGTGCAGAACTATGGGACACGAGACCCTCAGCTTCATGTGGCATCGGACAGTGACCCAGAAGAGACAAAACGCGGACGGTGAAATGCAGGATATAGCGATAAGCGCACGAGCACAGCGAGGAGAGAAAAAAAGAAGATGGGAAGCGGCTTTATGTGGAAGCAATCACCAGCAGGCATTTGAACGAGGTCACTTGCTTATAGAAGGGAGCCGCTTCCCATTATCTGATCCATTGTGCGTCACCCTAACGTGCGGACTTTGCACAACGGTATTTGGCTTCAATCCAATCTGGCTTTCCTGAACCCTCCCTTTTAGGGGTGGCCCGGGCTGGCTGGTGGCCATACTTCACACTGTCATCTTTTGAGGCCGGGGCTCAAATCTACAGTTTCCGCTGGCAATCACCGACCAACCCAGGTCGCACTTTCGGAAGCCCCACGCTCCGTTAAAGCACTGACTGTGCCAAAAGGGGGCGGGGCGCCTTGCAAAATATGGCTCTCTAACTCGCCATATTGCAATAAGTTAAGAAACAGAGCCGTCTTTGGGACGCAGCGCGCACTCGGGTCCAGGCGCGAGACTGTAAAAAAACTTGATTCCTGAGGCCTCGAATCCCCTATCAGATGAAATTACAATCGATTAACACTATTAAATCTTTTTATAGCGAGACGGGCGGTAAGATAAAGATTGTTTAGCATTCGGGGAGGCGACTACAGCGCCTGCGAGATGGTACGAATAGCTGCAGAGACGAGTACTGGTGCGGAGCGCAATTGCGTGTACGGTTGGGCAGAGCAAGCGCATAGGCAATCGCTTGTTGGTCGGACGGAGCGATGCTGAGTGAGAAATAGGCGTCGGCGAAAGGTAGGGGATGTCAGTGCAGTCTGCGGTCCAAACGGAGCTCGCTTATCTTCTTGAGCAGGGTCGGGTAGCTTATTCCGAGGAGCTTCGCTGCCCTGGCCTTGTTCCAGGACATCTTGCCGAGGGCATCTGAGATGACTCTGCGTTCTGTTCTTTCGACTTCGGACCTGAGCGAGGTCCCTTCGCTCATGACTAAACCGTGTTCCCTCAGTTCCGGCGGCAGAAGATCGGAGGTGAGCTCCCCGCTGGGTCCTCCAAGCACTATCATCCTCTTGACGGTTTTCTCCAGCTCCCTCACGTTTCCCGGCCAGTCGTAGTCCATCAAGAGCTGCATCGCACTCTTCGAGACTACCCTGGTCGGATTTCC
>Ga0315295_10001070_pt1 | contig 23428 bp, 13 predicted proteins | sample YL17G14_0_MG_FD_204453 | JGI IMG/M metagenome (GOLD analysis project Ga0315295, IMG submission 204453) | Sediment microbial communities from Yellowstone Lake, YNP, Wyoming, USA - YL17G14_0 | ecosystem: Environmental > Aquatic > Freshwater > Lake > Sediment | place: USA: Wyoming | collected...
GTTCGTCAGGCTGACAGCCCCGGTGAAGGCGTTGTTGTCACCCAGGGTGATGGCGAACCCGCCGGTGGCGAAGCTCGAGGTGCCCGTCACCGTCAGCGCCGCACCCTGGGTGATGGCGCCACCCGCCGTGACATTGAGATGGCCGGAGGCGGTCAGCGTCGGCAGGGCAATGGCGGCCGCATCGAAATAGAGATCCAGATTGCGGACGGTGGTAAGCGGCAGGCCCGCCAGGGAGGCCGCGGCGTTGTCATCGCGCAGGCCGAAGTCCTGGATCGTGCCGCCGTTCGCCGTGGCGAAGGTCACCGCGCCGCCGCCAAAGTTGTTGGCCGAGGTGTGGAGGAGGATGTCCTTGTTCACCCCGGTATCGATCGTGAAGGTCGAGGCGCCGCCGGTCTTCGTGATGATGCCGGTCTGGCTGATGCTGCCGGTCTTGGCCGTCGCATCGAACGTGCCGTTGCCCATCGACGAGGCGCCGAGCACGAGGTTGGTCGTGTTGAAGACCGCAACGTTGTTGGTCCCGGTGTTCGTCAGGCTGACAGCCCCGGTGAAGGCGTTGTTGTCACCCAGGGTGATGGCGAACCCGCCGGTGGCGAAGCTCGAGGTGCCCGTCACCGTCAGCGCCGCACCCTGGGTGATGGCGCCACCCGCCAGGACATCGAGGGTGCCGCCGGTCGAGCCTTGGAGCGCGAGGCCGCCGGTCTCGTTGATAAAGGTGTTGCCCGCCGACTTGTTGAGGACGACGGTGCTGACATCGGTGGCCAGGCGCGCGCCGCCGGTGCCAACGGCGCCAGCACCGTTGAGGTTGAGCGTGGTCCCGCTGACCGTGCCGGCCGACTGCGTCAGCGCACCGGTGTTGTTGAAGGTGACCGTTGCACCCGTCACGGATGCATTCAGGTTTATCCCGGCGCCAGCATTGAAGACCAGCGCGCCCGCGCCGGCATTGGCGATCGCGCTGCCGACCGTGAGGTCATTGCCGGCGGTCAGGGTCAGCGAGTTGGCGGAGTTGAAACTGATGACATTCGTCACCGTGAGGTTGCCTGTGCCGGCGCCGGTGGAGGCGGTGGTGACGACGACGTTGGATCCGGCCAACTGCTTCAGCAGGGTGTTGTTCGCATCGCCGATACCGGTGCCGATGTAAATCGTCGAGGTGCTGTAGGCGCCGCCGTCGAAAACGAAGGCGGTGAAGTCACCGAAGGTCGGAGCGAAATCCGTGCCGGCGCCGGTGATCGTGATATCCGTGGGATCGAGCAGCAGGGTGCCGGTGGTTCCGGACGGTGCGGTGAGGTTGGCGAAGCCGCGGTAGTCGAGGTAGCCCTTGCCCGACACCTCGGCGAAACCGCCATTGCCGCCCAGCGGACCACCCAGCGCCGAAATGTAACCACCGAATTGCGTGACGTCGTCCGCCCAGACAATGACCCGGCCGCCATTGCCCGCCCCCGAGGTGTCGGCGTTGAGCGTGCTGCCCGAACTGACGTAGGTGCGCGCGGCGTTCCGGATGGCGGGATTGCCGCCCTGGTAGTCGCCGCCCACGAGAATGGTGCCGCCACCGGCCGCACCTGAGGCGTCAACCTTGGCGCTGCCGAGCAGGGCCACACGTTCGCCGGTGATCTCGACGTGTCCGCCGGTCTCGCCCGCATGCTTTGCCGTGGCGTCAATCGTCCCGCTGACGAGCACATCACCCCTGCCCTGCCCCTGCACGCGCACGTCGCGGGCCGTGAGCTGGCCGTCCTGCGTGATGGCCACCGAGTAGAGGTCGCCCGCCGCCAGGATCGCCGTGCCGCGGCCGGCGTCGATCGTGCCGGTGTTGGCCACGCCCGTGCCCGACGCCGCGGCGTCCGCCGGTGAGTGCCCGGTATCGACGTAGATATTGCTGCCGTTCTGGCCGAGCAGGACCTGCTCGCCCGAAGCCAGCCCGATGAAGCCGCCCGGCGAGACAATCGAGCCGGTGTTCAAGACCGAGCGGCCGACGAGCGCGACGAAATCACCGTGGATCGAGCCGGCGTTGCGCACGTCGCCGGTCACGGCAAACCGGTTTAGTCCGGATAGAAAATCCTCCTTGGTCATGGAGGCGCCGGCGGCATAAAGCCCGGCCACCTCGACCACCGCGGTTTTCCCGAAATACACGCCCGCCGGGTTCACCAGGTAAACCCGGCCGTTGGCCAGCAACGCGCCGTCGATCTGCGAAGGGGCCAGCCCGCCGATGAGGTTGAGCACGCGCGCGGTTGAGCCGGGCTGGACAAACTGGACGGTCTGGCCGGCGCCCACATCGAAAGCACCCCATTGCAACACGCTGTTGTTGCCCGCCGTGATCGTCGTGGTGTTGGCCGAGGCGGCGATGGTCGCCTGCCCGGCCACCACGACGCCGTCAGTGGGCTGCTGCGCCTGCAATCCGCCGGCCACGAGGCCCAGCAACAGCAGACCACGCACCCCGCGCGGCCGCAGCCGGGCGGCGGAGTCATGACTGGTGGTGCGGAGCGGAATCATGGGGCGGTCACCACGAGAAGCTCGAGGAGATGTAATAATGGATCGCACCGGCCTCGACAACCACCTGCTTGCCGGAATCCTGGGACTTGTCCCGCAACTGGTCCAAAGCGACCCCGACATCGCAGCGGAGCGAGAAGTTCTGCTTCAGCACGAGCTCGAGGCCGCAGCCGGCGCCCGAGATGGACATCGTGGTGTCGACCAGCGCCAGGGGCTCCCCCGACTTGCTCGCCTGGTCGAGCGTGGCCTTGGTCGGGGTGACCCGGCGGTAGGCGTAGTCGTAAAAGCCGCGGGCGACCAGGTCCCAATCGGGATTCTCCCGCGGCCGGGCCGGGCGCCATTTGAACGGCCACTTGAGAAATTTGCCGGCATCGCCCGGCTTGAGCACATGCGGGAAATGGAAGGCGTATTCCACCGAGCCGCTGACGAATTCGTCCGCGGAGAGGACCGATTCCGGATAACCGCGGACCGAAAGCGCGCCGCCGACGGGTTCCTGCTCGTGGGGAATCAGGCGCGTGCCGTCCAGCAGCTTGCGGCCCCTCACGCGGAGGGAAACCTCGTTGGCCAGATACTTGGCCTGCTCGCCCTTGAAGAGGTTCTCCAGATAAACGCTGCCGGTCAGGTTGAAGCGCAACGAGGTCCAGTTGGAATCCACCGTGGAGCGACCGAGGTTCGAGATGCCGTTTTGCTGGCTCGTGTTGGCATAGTTGCCGACCGTCTTGTCGACCCGCGCATTGGCGGACAGCGACCATCCGGCGCCATCGTGGGCAAGGGTCGTGCTGAAGAAGGGCACCAAGAAGTTGGAAAACCCGGTCACCAAGGGCCGCGTCGTGGTCTTGCCATCGGTCGTGGTGGAGAGCTGGCTCTGGATTTCGTAATGATTGAAATTCGCGCCGAGCGCCGTAACCAGCGACCAGTTGCGCGGCAAGGTGAGCCGGTTGGTGAATTCGAGGCCGCCGAGCCAGTTCTTGCCGACGTAGCGCAGGTTCTCCAGGCCGACATCGCTCGCCAGGAAGTCGCCATACGAACCGTAGACCCGCGCCAGCAGCTTGGCGGGACGCCAGACCGGAATCCGATAGGAAAGGAAGCTGCCGTAAGTCGCGAGATCGGGCGTGCTGATCGCGTCGACGTTCAGGACGTCGTCGTGATTGGTCAGCTGGTTGTCTTGAAACCCGAGCCGGCCGCGCCAGACGCCCGTCGCCTCGGTGCCGAAGTTGGTCATCTGGCTGTAAACCTGCCAGGGCTTCGACTCGTTCACCAGGAAGTCGAGCACCACCTTGCCAGGCTCGCCGGCCGAGGCAATGGAAGCCTCCACGAGCCGCCCCGGGTGCAGGCTCAGGCCGTGCAGGTAGGAATCGAGGAGGTCCTTGCGGAAGAGGCTGCCGGGCGCGTCCGGGGTCTTGGCGGCCTTCAACGGCGACTTGGCGATGATGCCGCGATGCTTGCGGTTGTTGACCGAGAACTGGGTCTTGATGCGCTGCCCGCGCGCGAGTGTGCGCACCTCGGCCACCTGGCTGGCCCAGATGACCAGGCGGGCCGTGTGATCGTCCGGCGCCCGGCGGTCAGCGACCCCGGCACCCGCCGCCTCCAGATCCTGAAAAGCCACCCAGACGCCGTAGAGGCCGCGCGAGTTATACCAGCGCACCACTTCCTGCGCGATGCCGCGCAACGCCTCACTGTCAAACCGGCTGCCTTCCGGGATGCCGCTCAGGGTCAGGTTCTCCGCCCCCTTGGTGGATGGTGCGCGGAACACATTCCCATCGCGGGTGGCATGGAAGGCCAGGTTTTTGAGCCCTTCCAGCGGCGGCAATTCCGGGTGGCCCAACCCGTAGCTAAATTCAAAATGCTCCACGACCACCCCGGCGTCGGCGGGCGCCGGTGGAACAACCGCCTCCTGCGCCGGTGCCGCGACCACGAGTCCAAAAAGCGGCAGCAGGGCCGTGAGCACGAGCCCCCGCCCAATCCGATTCCGATTACCGGTGGATTCGTGCGCCCAACGCAATTCTCGGGCCGGCTGGAGCAACCAAGTTTCAGCCAAGCTCCGCCGTAAGCGCTCCAGGCACAAACAAGCTGTCATCGCGCAGAGGCGTATGGTGCCAATTAGCATACTGTGACCCCCTCACAAAGGAGGGTCAGGAAACCTGTAAATTGCCCTAGCCGTCAACAAGTTAATGGGGACTGTCTTGCCCTGGGTGGATACCCTAGGTTGAGGGGAAACAGCGCAACTACTCGACCACCCGTAAGGGGAGTCTGCACCATTCTATTCTATCATGCCGGTGCAGCGCTATTTCAGGAGTCGCCAAAGGAGAACCAGCGACTGAGGAAACCGGGGCGGGAACCCGGTCGGAATCGCACAAGCCACTTGGCCGCGACCTCCCGGTTCGCCTTCACCGACTGGCCATTCAGGCAGGATATCTCGGGCAACTGGCCGCGGCCCAGGCAGGCAAACAAGCCGATGTCATCGGGCGGATTCTCCGCGTCGAGCTGGTAGGGAATGTCCGTCACCACCGGTTGCGCGGCCGGCAGCGCCCGGAGGAGGAAAAAATCCGCCGCCGTAGGCTCGCCCACGATGACATCCATCCAGTTCCGGCCCGTGGGCAGCAGGCCGAAGAGCGGCACGGCGGGATCAAGCTGGGTGGTGAGGAAAGAAATCCACGCGTTCAGCGACTCGGCCGGTGCCGCCCCGGGGATTTGCGGCAGGCGCAGGCAGCGGGAGAGCGACTTTTCGCCACTGCACCATTCCAGCGTGCCGGGTGTGAAGGGCGCGAAATTCCTTCGCAGGTGGTGCAGGACGCGTCGCAGCGCCACCGGCTCTTTCGAAAAATATTCGGCCCAGGCGGCGACCCCCGCCCCGGGGCCGACCGAAACCCTGGCGTCGTCGGGCGGCCGGGTCTGCAGGTCCTTCTCGACGCCCTTGATCTGCGCAATCACCACGCCGGCCGAGGTGGTGCTGAGGCATTTTGCCTTCACCGCCTCCAGTGCCGGCAGGAGCACGCCCGACAACCAGCTGAAGGACCGGGTCACGCAATGGGCGACGGTGATCATCGGATATAGCGCGCGCCCCTTGCCATCCTGCGAAGACCAGATGAGCCCCGTAAGGCTCTCGTTCAATCGGCGCCAGTGGATCAAGTGCTCGAATCCCGGCATCACCTTGTCCGGGCCGGCCTTTTCCCACGCGGCATGCTCGATCTGGTGGGCGATGCCACCATAGAGAATGCTGCGCGCCTCGACCATGGAGGTCGTGACCAGCCCGATGTCATCCAAGTGATCGTTCCAGCCCGGGTGTTTGCCAAAGGCCCCGAGATAAACCCGGGACGCGGAGGGCGCCCCCTTCCAATCTTCGTTCAGGAAAAACTTGGCGTAACTGTTCATGTCGGGCGCGCTTGCCGTGGGAGTTTAACGCGCCGTTGCCGGCCATTGGTCCGGCGCCGGCAGGGGTTGCTCCAAGGTGACGGTGACCGCCAGCACCAGTTCCGTGCCCCGGTTGTTCAGGCGGATGATCGCATCCCACTCCTTGCCGTCCGCCCGGCGCACCGCGCCTTGCTGGAGCAGGTGCAGCACCCCCCAGGCCGGGCCGGGATCCACCACGGCATCCGCCACCGACTTCGGACCGACGGTGGTGAAGAACTCGAGCCGGGGCAGCGGCACCGCGATGGTGAACTTGTCGAGCACCACGCTCTCGGGAAGACCCGACAGCGGGTAACTGCGGTCGGTGACGCGTGTGGATTTGAAAGCGCGCGTGATCGCCTGCTTGGCGCCATTCGCCCCCAGGGCCCGCTGGACCGCGGCCTCCTGGTCGCGGTCGCTCGGCAGCACCAGGGTCACCGCCGCTGGCGCCCCGTCGGGTCCGGCCAGCTGGCCCGCGAACGCCGCCATCTGGTCCAGCCGCTTGAACCGGCTCTCGAGTGCGCGCCGCGCCTCGGCGGGCACGCCGGCCGCCGCGGCATCCGCCCGCACCTTGGCCAGCAACACCAGCGTCGCCTTGAGCTGCTCAGGCGTGAGCGCCGGGCCGGAGCCGAGCGGATAGCCGAGGGTGTCGGGAAAAGCCTTGTCGAGTTCGCGCCGGTAGGCGTCGACGGTGGCCTCGACACCCCGGGAAGCCGCGGCCTCCTGGAGGGTGCGCAGCGCCGTGATGAATTCCTGACGCAGGGCGCCGGTGTATTTGGCCGTGCGCTCGCGCAAGGCCACCAGCGTCGCCGCTTGCTGCCCGAGCGCTTCGCCCAGCCGGCCCACCAGCGACGCTCCCTCCTGAGACGGCGCCATCACCTGCATGATGTCCGCGTAGGCCGCACACCGCACGGCATAGGCGGCGGTGCCGTTCTCGGACATCAGCGTGGGCACATCCAGATCGCCCAGCTGCGCCTCGTCGGCGGCGGACATCAGCTGCCCGAGCTGGGTCGTGACCTGGGCGTCCAAGCCGGTGAGCCGCCGCTCGAGGTCGCGATAGAGGGTGAACTCGCTGGCCGGACCCGTGGCGGACGCTGCGGCGTCCGCGGCGGCTTTTTGCTTGAGCAGGGCGGTGCGGATGAACTGCGAGGCCTGGCCGGACTCGCCCCGCGTGCGCGTCACGATTGCGCGGTAGCTGGCATCCAGCGTCACCTCGCCCGTCACGCCGGTCTTGTTCTTGAGATCAACGACCAGCTTGTCCATGGCGGTGCGACGGGTGCTGAGGTCGCTCCAGGCCGAGAGCACGTCTTCCGCCCAGGCCGGATTCGTCCGCGGTTGGGCCACGGTGCGCAGGAAGGTCTTTTCCGCGTCGACATATCGCACGACGTTGAGCCGGCCGGCCTGGATGGTCTGGATGGCGTCGCGTGACGAGCCCTGGGCCGCCTGCATCGAGCGGTCGAGCGCGTCCCAGCCGCGCGCGAGCGGCTGGTTGTCCCGGAGGCTCTTGCCGCGGGAAAGCCAGACCGCGGGCCACAGGCCGCGCCCCGCGCCGCCGCGGAAGTAGGTCCACTCGTGGATCTGCATCAGCTTGGCCAGCGTGTCCTGGCCGTCGGCCGCCTCCTTGAGGGAGGGCCCGAGGAGCGGGGCGAAGAAATCCTCCGCGGGGTAATCCGCGTCGTAACCGGTCAGGCCCTTGAGGTGGATCGCCCCCTCCAGCCGGATGAGCGCCGCGAGCCGCTCGGTGTCCGCCGCGTCCCAGGCGCTCGAATTGATGAGGCGGTCGCGGTTGGCCTCGACCACCGGGGCGACCACGCTGCTCTCGAAGAGCACGCGCTGGGCCTGGCGCCGGCTGGGGTTCGCCTGCATCGCGAGGGATTCGATGGGCTTGAAGATCGCGGGGATCTTCAGGTCGGAGCTGACCAGCTGGTGCAGCCGCTCGTGAAACTGCATGATCGGCAGCTCGGAGTTGACGTCCAGCTGCACGATGTCGCTGCCGGCATATTCGAGGCGGCCGTTGACGATCGGCCGCCACTTGGCGCCCGACCAATTCTCCGCCTTCGCGCCGGCGCGCCAGTAAACCAGCTCGCTGCCCACGCTGGACTTGAGCGCCTTGTAGCCCAGGTAGCTGACGCCGAGCACCGCCAGCGTGCCGGCCGCGACCACCCCGCCGATGATCCGCTGGCGGTTCTTGATCTGCTGGGTCGTGTTGGTCGCCCGCGTGACCAGGCCCTTTTCCTTGAAAACCTTCTGCAGGAACAGGTCCTTGAGGAAATACGACCGCTCGCGCTCCCAGGCCTTGCTGGAAGGCAGCTGGTCCTCGCTGAGGCCCAGTGCCGCCGCCAGCTCGGTGTCAAGCTCCTTGCCCTCGGTCAGCGCGGAGGTGAAGTAGATGCCGCGGAGGAAGAGCGGCTTCGCCGCGTGGGCACTCGTGCCAAAGATGGTCTCGAGGTATTTGCGCAGTCGGGGCGCGAGCGCGCCGATGCTGTGCGAAAGGGAGAAGAGCGAGTCGACCTCGTCGGCCCGCCGCTTGCTGTGGTCGGTCGGCACGGGATCCTTGAGCATGCCCAGGCGCCGCCGGCCGATGCGCTGCACCACCTCGGCCAGGTGCCGGTTCACCGCCTCCAGCTGGAACGGCGTGTCGAGCGGCGAGGGATTGGACCAGCCGGTCATCTGGTCCTGGAGCTGCGGGTCCTTCACCCCGCTGAAGAATTCGCGGAAGCCGACGATCTTGTCGCACTTGGTGATGAGCACGAAGACCGGGAAGCGCACGTCGAGCGTGCGCTGGATCACGTCGAGCTGCCGGGCGATCTTCCCGGCCTTGCTGGCGATGTCCTCCATCGAGTCCTTGATCAGGCTCTCCGAGGGGATGACCAGCAGCAGGCCGTTGATCGGGCAGTTGGGCCGGGTCTTGCGGAGCAGGCCGAGGAATTCCGTCCACTCCGTGGTGGAGCCGGGGGGCGCCTCCTGGAAGAGGAGTTTGCCCGCGGTGTCGATCAGCACGGCGTAGTTGGTGAACCACCAGTGCATGTTGATGGTGCCGCCGGCGCCCTGCATCTCGTCCTGCAGGCCGGGCGGGAACCCGACCTTGCAGCGGCGCACGGCCTCGGTCTTGCCCGAGCCGGGCTCGCCGCAGACGATATACCATGGCAGCGAGTAGAGGTCCTTGCCCACCGCCTCGAATTTCTCGATACCCCGGGCGAAATTCTCCCGCAGGCGGTCGAGGGTGGCGATCAGGGCCGGGTCGTGGATCGCGGACGGCGTCCCGGAGGAATGGGCGGCGAGCTGGCTGCTCAGGGCCCGGCTGCGCTGGTGCCCGCTCCATTTCTGATACATCGACCAAAGCACTATCGCGACGACGACGACGACAATGCCGGCGGCGGCGATCAGCAGGGCCTGCCGGCCGATCATGGCGGTAACGGCGAGGACGGCGATGCCGGCCAGCGCGGCCATGAGCATCTTCATGTTTTTGGGAACTTGGGAGAATTGGTCGAACATGGCGCCGGGTCAGGGTTGAGGGGTGGTCTTGGCGGGATCGTGCGCGATGATGGTCTCGAGTGCCTGGTTCAGTTCTGCGGATGCGCTGTGGAACGTGTAGATATTGACGGCGACGACCACCAGCAGCAGGCCGGTGAGGATGATGAGCAGCGGGACCAGGCTGGCCGCCATGGGCATCGGCAGGTTGACCAGGTTGGTGCTCTGGTAGGAGGCGGGCGTGATGAACGCCGACTCGTCGGCGTCAACGTAGGCCTTCACGCGCGGGGCGATCTCCTGCATCTTCTTCTTGAGGAAATCGGCCGACCCGCCCGCGCCCCCGGTGAAGCCCAGGCCGATGCAGATGTAGAAGATCGCGAGGCGCTCGTCGGCGGTCTCCTTCGTCTCCTTCAGCGTCTCGTCCAGCAGCTCGAAGAATTTCTCGTCGCCCGACCGTTCGTTGCGCCCGAAGGCAAGGCGGTTGTTGTTCCACTTCGCCGCGAAGGGCAGCGCGCTCTCCGCGATCATGGAGTCGACGAAGAAGACCAGCGGCAGCTCGACCTTGCGGTATTGCTCGCCGAGTGCGAGGTCGCCGCGGGCGGTGCGGGCCAGCACCTCGAAGTGCTCCTCGATCTCGGCGCGGGCCTGGGTGTATTCGATGGCCGAGCCCCGGTTGATGCGGCCGATGCGGTTGAGGCGGCAGACCGCCTGGAACAGCGGTTCACAGTGGGTGATGAGACTGGCGGACACGATGGTGGGGGGGGTTGATGGAGGGGAGGGAAAAACGGTCCCGGTCGGACTGTCGGGTCGCACCACGCCGGCCGGATCACTCGCGCGCGGCGCCGCGCATCAGGTCCTCGGCGTATTTGACCACCGCCGCTTGGACATCGTCCTCGATCACGGTCTCCGTGATCTCGGCCGCCAGCTCGGTGTGCTTCTTCCAGTATTGGGCGTCGCCCTTGCCCCCGCCTTCCGTCCGCACGAGCTCGCGGACGGCGTCGGGCGTGTAGCGCTGCTGGAAACGCCGCGCGAAATTCTTTCCGGCCGGGCCGAGGCCCGCGAGCAGGCCGGCGATCAGCTGGCGGGAGGCCTCGATCTGCTTTTGCACCTGGACTTGCGCGGCGGCGGCCTCGGCGTCGCCCGCCAGCGACCGGCGCGTCACGGTCCGCAGGTCGCCCTGCGCGGTGTCGCGCCGGATGGGCGACTTGGGGGCGGCGTTGCGCCAGACGTTCCAGGCCAGCTGGTCGAGCGCCAGCATCGCCTCGGCATAGACGGCGAAAAGTTTGGCGAGCTGCTGGGTGTCGATCGGGTCCTCGGGGTCGAGCTTGAGCTTTGCCCGCACGGCCGTCAGCGCCTCGCCCTCGATGGCCTGCTTGGCGGGCTGGATCAGGCCGGCTTCGGCGAGCTGCCGCTTGACCATTTCGCGCTGTTCGCCGGACAGCTGCGGCACGAACTGGAGGAAGGACTTGATCAGCTCGTCCGGCGTCTGCCGGGCGACGGCGGCGGGGGCGATGGCCGTGGCGGCGGCCAAGTCCCACTCGGGGAACGCCTGCGCGAGTTCGTAGAGATGGGAGCCGCGCTGGTCCACCGGCACTGCCTGCAACGCCCGGCGCAGTTCCTCCTCCAGATGCACCTGCCGGTCCTCCGGCTTCTCCTGCGCCAGCGTGGCCTGCAGGTATTTCAACCGCGTAACCAAGGCCGTAACCCATGTCGCGCGTTCTGCGGAGGCAGCTTCGTTGGGAGAGGCTGGCGGCATCGGGGTCACCATGTCAGAAATTTCTGTTCGCGCACAAGCACTAACAGCTTGTAGCGCTCCCGGAAACCCGGCGGCGCGTAGAACGCCGGCCGGATGCCCACGTCGCTATACGCCTCGGTGCCGGGCTTGGCGCCGATCAGGCTGGCCGCCTCGACCTTCTGCGGTTGCGTGAAGTCGATCCCCGGCGGGGACAAGACCGAGCCTCCGGCCACGTAGAACTGGTTGGCCGTGTCATCCTGCAGGAAGATCGCGATATTGCCGGTCAGGTTGATGAACCCGCCGGTCGCCGGGCCCTCGTCCACGGGACTGAACCAGAACCGGCCCTCGTCCCGGTTGGTGCCAGCCAGTCCGTCATCGACGTAATTCCGGCGCGGGCCCCCCGGAGTCGCCGCGACCCGCGGCAGGAACACGCCCTCGTTCGGCCGCCACGGGATGGTCTGCCCGGCCACGTTGTAATCCCGGAGGTAGTTAAACAGGCTCTGGAAGTTCAGTCCGCGGAAATTACCGGCCGCCGGCGTCCCCACGACCTTCATGACCGCCTGCCATTCCCGGACGGTGGGCAACCGCGCCCCCAGGATCTTTTCCGCAAAGATCTTGGCCGCGTCCGGCGGTATCTCTTGCAGCGGACTGCGCAGGGTCGGAGTTTCCGACGCCGCCTGTGCCAGGGCCGGGGTCTTGGCGCGCACGTCCGGATCATCCAGCAATCCCTTGACGGCGGCGGTGGTGTAGAAGAACCAGGACGGATTCAGCTCGAGGCCCTCGTATTTGCCGCTGCCGGTGATGCGCGGCCGCCAGGCCATCGGCCGGTTATATGGCTTGTTGTAGGACTCCCCCACCGCCCAGACGGGCAATTTCTCCAGCACCGCATTCGCCTCCGGTTTCGGTCGCGTGGCGAGGAGGTCCAGGAATTCGCCCACCGCCATCGTGCGCCGGGCCAGGTAGAACGGTGGGGTGTCGTCCGGCGGCTGCACGATGGCGAAGTCCAGCTTCACGGTCTTGCCGCCGTTCGCCCAAGTCGCGGTGAGCCCGAGACCGGCGTCCGTCAGTTCCTCCTGCCAGCCGGCCAGCCGGGGCGAGGGCGTCGGCGCCCGGTTGGGATCGACGACCAGCTCGATCTCGGCGAGTTGTTGCACGAAGCTTGTCACCGCGGGCTGGCTGACCGCGCCCGCGATCCCGCGCACGGCCTCGACGAAGGCATTGCGCCGGCTGCGCAGGGGGCCGAGGTCGACCTCGCTCCAGTCGGCCCGTTTCAGCCGCCAGAGCTTGAGGTTATACAGCGCCGGATCCTCGAGGTCCCCTTCGTTGATGCCGTAGCGTTCCATGCGTTCGAACACCGCGGTGATCTGAGTCTCGTTGCCAGCGGAGTTGCGCGCCGCGCGGTTCCAGCGCACGCGCGTCTCCCGGGTCAATTCGGTCAGCAGGTTGCCCCGGCGCGATTCGTTCTTCACGTCGCGCCCGATGCTCTCCCGCAGCACCGCCACCACGGCGCCGTCGACGTCGAGGTCGTCCGCGCCCGCCGGCCAGCCCGGGAGCGTGCCGAGCCGGCGCCACGCCGTGAACTTGCGCGAGAGCCCGCCGCTTTGCGCCGCGGCGATCAGCTCCGCCCGGTCGTTGCTGCCGACCAGCCGGCCGAGCAGCCTGGCCTCGATGTTCCACTCCGCCGGGCGGCCCGTGAGCGCCTCGAGCCCCGCGTAGCGCGCCAGCCGGTCCATGACTTCGCTCACCCCCTCGTTCCAGCTGAAGCCGCCGTCGAGCAGCGCACTCAGCCGGTCGAGATCGGTGCTGAAGGCCGGCAAATCGGCCAGCCACTGCCGGTGGGACTCCAAGGGTGCGCGCACGCCGGCGTTCGCGGATGCCCAGGGTGTCACCGGCAGGGCCGCGCGCCATTCGGCGGCGGCGGCGGCCGCGGCGGCCGTCTGTTCCCGGCGCGTTCCTTCCAGTTGCAGCAGCGCCCCGGCCGTGTCGGCCGTCGCCGCACCGAGATCCGGCACCGCGAGCGCGCCCAGCCCGGCGGGCCCCTCGAGTCCGTCGAGCCATTCCCGCAAGGTGCGTTCCTGCCGCCGCAGTTCACGGAACCGGTTGCGGTTGGCGGGGACGCCCCGGAGCGACTCGGCCGTCACCCCGCCCAGGGTCGCCTGCCAGGCGGCCCAGCGCTGCTTCGTCTCGTTGAATTTCCCGTAGACCTGCGCCACCTTGGCGAGCCAGATTTCGGGCTTGAGCAGCGTGAGCGTGACTTCCACCCGCTGCTCCAGCTGGCGCAACGCATTGGCCAGCTTCGTGGTCTCCGAGCCGATGTCCGGCAGGTCGATGCGCACGATTTCCCGGCTGCGCAGTGCCTGCAGTTCCGTTCTCCGCTGCTGGAACTCCGTGTCGAATTCCGCCGTGCTCAGCGTCGGCAGACCGCCCGGCTCCGGCGCGGGGGCGTCGGTCTCCAATTCCTGAGCGGTTATGGGCAATTGGGTGACGCTCGCATTCAACGCCGGCGCCTGCCGCGGGTCATCGCCTGCGGGCACTTTGGAGAACAGGGCCAGCTGTTCCGCCCAGCGCGGGAAGTCCGCCGTGGTCACCTCGGCGGTTTCCGTCTGGAGCACCGACTCCTTCAGGAATCGTTCCCGCACGACCGAGGGTTCCAGAAATTGTTCGCGGCGCCGGCGCATCTCCTCGAACGGGCCGGCCAGCGAGTCGGCGAAGTCGCCGAGGGAGGAGCGGTCGACGAGGCGGGCAAGGATCAGCCGGGGCATCGCCTTCTGGACGCGGTCGGTCGTGGCCTCCATTTCAGCCGTGAGCTTTGTCAGGTCGCCCCAGCGGCTGGCCAGCAGCAGCGTGCCTGTATCGTCGAGCGAGACATCGTTGAAAAACTTGAGTGTGCGCGCCAAGTCGAGCTTGTAGCCGGCGGTGCCGGGCCGGGGTGGCAGGCGGGGTTGCAGCGCCGATCCCGTGCGGTTGAATCCCCGCGTTTCCAGCAGGGCCTGCAATTCGCGCAGCTCGGTCCACCGCGGCCACCGTTCCAGCTGACCGGCCAGGCTGATGATCTGCTGATAGGCAATGGTCACCTTTTCCGACACGGTGCCCCTGCGCAGTTCATTCAGCACCGCTTCCGGGGGTGATTCACCCAGCGCACCCAGCCGCTTTTCCCCCGCCGCCTCGGGCACGACGGTCCCGGGCAGCAGGCTGTTCGCGTTCGCGCTGAAATTGGTGAGGGCGACGCGCAGCGGGTCGTTCGGTCCCGTCCACAGGCTATCCGTCCTCAGCAGGCGGGGGGCATTGGCCTGCAGGTCGGCGAGCCAGGTGTCCCAAGCGCGGCAAAGCCTGGCCCAATCCGCCGGCACTTCCTTGCTGATGGCCCGGGGATTCTTCACTGTTTCCGCCAGTCGCCTCAGGTTGTCCGGCATGTAGATGGGATTCCCGAACCGGGCAAAGGCGAGCACCCCGCCGCCGAGGATCACAATTACCGCCGTGCCGATCAGCAGGGCCGTGCGCACCGGCCGGGCGTCCTTCGGGATCTTGCCCAGACGGCGGCGCGCCTCCTCGATCGTCAGCTCGCCGGCTGCCGGCTGCGGGTTGAGCAGGTAATTGACGTAGGCCAACCAGGCCTTGCCGGGGTGGCCGAGCGCCTTCCACTCGGGCGCATCCTCGATCGGCCAGGCTGCGACCTGCCGGCGGCGCACGACCTGGGCGAGGATGGCACCGATGGCCGTCAGGTCGTTCAGCCGCGGCGTGCTGGTCTTGATCCCGTAGAGGAACCAAGGATCGGTGAATACCGCCGTCGTGCCCGCCAGCGGCCCCGACCGGGTCAGAAAAATATTCGCGGCCTTCAGCTTCCGGTGCGAGCCGCCGGTTTGCTCCATCCACTGCTCCAGACCGTTCAACAGACATTCCGCCAGCGCCCGCAGCAGGTCGCCTTTGGCGGCCATCGTCTCGACCAGGGGCTCGAGGGGATGCTCCTGCCACGGGGTGACGGCATACGCCCCCTCCGCACAGCGGCCGAAGGCCAGGACTTCCAGGACCGCGCCATCCTTTTTCGCGGCCTTCTGCTGGCGCTCGGCGGCGAGCAGCCAGCCCTCGAGGGCATAACTCCGGCGGATATGGCGGGAAGGCGGCGGATGGAAAATCTTCAGCGCGAACCGCCCCGGCTTCCCGTCGGGCGCCGCCGCCTCATAGACGCTGGTGAAAGGCCCCAGGGCGTGGGTGCGAATTTGTTTGTAGCCGCTATATTCGGACATGCGGGGTGAGCGGCGGATCCTGGCTCGGATGCAGATCGCCCGAGCTGAGCCGCCAATTGCGCTCGGTTACAGTGGTGATGGGGCTTTCAATCTCACGCGTTTCTCCAGGACGGCACCCCACCGCGGGCGGACCCCGGCGACCATCGCGCGCAGCCGGGGGCGGGAGGGGATGAGCGGGGGCGAGTTCATTTCACGACGGAGGGGCAGGTGACAAAAAATCAGAACCGGCGACAGCAGAATCGCTTTTGCACCGGCAGGCAAGAACACGTTCGCCTTGACCCGCCAGGGGAATTCCCCGGGCCAGGCCGGATCGGAGGCCGCGCCCCGGGTCCTCTGCTCTGGCAAGGTGTGGTCGCCCGGCCCGGCTGGCCGTGATAGAGCAGGAATTGCCGCGCCTTGCGCGGCGTGACCTCCGCCCTCTCGTCCGACGCATCCATCAGCCGTCTCTCCCGCCTCGAGGACGAACGCGTCCGCCTGCAGGCGGCCCGGCGCCGGATCGACACCGGCAGCGACGGCCGCTGCCTAGTCTGCGGCGGCGCAAGCCGCGGTTCGACTCACACCTCATACAGCCGCAGCGGGATGGGGTCGATGATCCGGGCCTTCGGCAGCTGTTCCGCGAGTTGGGGCTTGAACCAGTCGCGTGCGTCGGGATCGCCGTGCGTCAGCACGATGCTGCGCGCCTTCGTCTGCACCGCGAATTCCAGCAACTCGCCGCGCTCGGCGTGCCCGCTGAGTTCGAAGCGTTCCACCCGGGCCCGGACCTTGGTGCGCTGGTCAAGGGCCTCAAAATGGAAGGTCGCGCCGGGCTTCGCCGCCAGCAGCTTGCCGCCGGGGGTGTCGGGATCACAGTAGCCGACGAACCCGATCGTGTTGCGGGTGTGGCCGAGGAGGCCGGAGGCGAGCACGTAGCTGGGCGTGCGCTCGACCAGCATGCCGGAGCTGACGATATAGAGCCCCTTCTGGTGCGGTTCCTGGCCGGGGTTGAGCTTCTTGGGCAGCTTGCAGAGCTTCAGCTCCTTGAGGATGCGGCGGTCGAACTGCACGTCCCTCGTCTTGCGCGACATCTCGTCGAACAGCTCGGACAACCCGATGCCGAGGCCGCCCGCGTAGATCGGGCACTCGATCAGCCGGCCGAAGCGCCGCGCGTCATGGAACACCGCCAGCAGTTCCTGCATGCGGCCGAGCGCAAAGACGGGGAGCAGGAACGAGCCGCCCTTCGCGATGGTGTCGTTGATCGAATCCATGAGCCGGGCGATCTCATGCACGCGTTCCTTGCCATACGCCCGCTCCGTCATGCCGCGGGTCGTCTCGATGATCAGCGTGTCGAAGTGGCCGATGGGGAAATGGGCGCCCTTCAGGGTGCGCAGGTTTTCGAACAGCACATCGCCCGTGAGGAAGATCTTGCGCATGCCGTGGTGGATCTCGACGGCCGTGGCGCCCGCGACATGGCCCGAGGGATGGAACATCAGCTCGATCTCGCCCCGCTTGCCCTTGATCTTTTTGACCTTCTTGAAGGGCAGGCCGACAAAGCGTTTCGCCAGGCCCTCGATCTCCTTGTGCGTGAAGAGCGGGTAGCCGGGGATGTTGTCCTCCTCCTTCTGCTTCTGCATCACGTTGGCCGAATTGTGCAGCATCTTCTCGATCAGCATGCGGCTCGACTGGGTGAGCAGCACCGGTGTCTTCGGGTGCTGGCGCATGACGACGGGCAGCCCGCCGATGTGGTCCAGGTGGCAGTGCGTGATGATGATGAGGTCGAGTTCGACGTCGCGCAGCAGCGAGAGGTCCGGCAGGGCGCCGAGACCGGGCGTTTTCGGGTTCAGACCGCAGTCCACCAGGATGTTGAGGTCGCCGATGAGCAGATAGAGCGAGTTGGCGCCGATGCCGCCCTGCCGGTTTAAGTCAATGAGTTTCATATTGGAAAAGGGCCATGGAGTCGCCGGCGGCGGGCCCGGTCAAGCTCCAGAATATTGGTCCTGCCTGCGACGCCGGGGCCCCGCCCGTTCATTCCGGCGGGGTCTGGCCCTCATCGGCGGCCGCACACCATGTTATTAACCCGCCACGCGCCGGAGGAATGTCATATTCGTCTTGCCGAATATATATCCCCGTGTTCCCGTTCGCAAGTGAATCTCCTGCGCCTCTACGACTGCCTGTGTGACGCCACCCGGCTGCGCCTGCTGAACCTCCTCGCCGTCCGTCCGCTGTGCGTCTGCCACCTCGAGGCGATCCTGCGCCTACCCCAGGCAAAAATCTCCCGCCACCTCGCCTACCTGCGCCGGAACGGACTGGTGACCTGCACGCAGATCGGACTGTGGCGCACTTACGCGCTGGTCTCCCCTCCTCCGCCCGCCCTGGCCGCCAACCTCGCCGGCCTGCAGGACCTCGCCCCGGACGAGCCCGTCTTCCGCCGAGACCGGGAGCGCCTGGCCCGGCTTGCCACCATGGTCGACTGCGGCTGTGCCACCCCCGGCGTCCCCCGCCGCCGGTTGCTCCGCCTTTCCCGCTGAACCCGCCTGTGCCCTTCCGCATGAACTCCCCCGCCCCAAAACGTCTCAATTTCTTCGAGCGCTACCTTTCCCTCTGGGTCCTCGCCTGCATGGTGGTCGGGGTCGCCCTCGGCAAGCTGCTGCCCGGCGCCACCGCCGCGCTGAGCAAGCTGGAATTCGGCCAAGGCTCGCAGGTCAACATTCCTCTCGCGCTCCTGATCTGGCTGATGATTTTTCCCATGATGCTGAAGATCGATTTCGGCTCATTGGCCGGAATTGCCCAGCGGCCGGGGGGACTGCTCATCACCCTGTTCGTCAACTGGCTGGTCAAGCCCTTCGGCATGGCGTTCCTCGCCTGGCTCTTCCTGCAGAATGTTTTCGCCGCCTGGATCGACCCGGAGATGGCGAAAAACTACACCGCCGGGCTCATCATCCTCGCCGCCGCGCCCTGCACGGCGATGGTGTTCGTCTGGTCCTACCTGACCGACGGCGACCCGGCCTACACGCTGGTGCAGGTGGCGGTGAACGATCTCATCATGCTCGTGGCCTTCGCCCCCATCGTGATGTTCCTCTGCGGCGTGGCCGCCGTGGTCGTGCCCTCGAAGGTGCTCATCACCTCGGTTGTCGTGTTCATCGTCATTCCGCTGGTCGCCGGCTGGTTCACCCGCACGGCGCTGCTGCGAACGCACGGCAAGGACTGGTTCGAGCTGACCTTCCTGCCGCGGTTCCAGCCTGTCACCGTCATGGCGCTGCTGGCGACCCTCGTGCTCATCTTCGCCTTCCAGGCGGAGAACCTGACCACCCGCTGGTTCGCCGTGGTGCTGCTCGCGGTGCCGATCCTCGTGCAGGTGTATTTCAACTCCGGTCTCACCTACCTCTTGATGCGCTGGTTCAAGGTGCCACACAACGTCGCCTCGCCGGGTGCGCTCATCGGCGCGAGCAACTTCTTCGAACTGGCGGTGGCGGTGGCCATCACGCTCTTCGGCCCCAGTTCCGGCGCCGCCCTGGCTTGCGTGGTCGGCGTGCTGGTGGAGGTGCCGGTCATGCTTTCTGTCTGCAAGGTGTGCAACTCCTCCCGCGGCTGGTATGAACGCTCGCCCGCCGCCACTCCTTCTTCCCCATGAAACCCACCGTCCTGATCCTTTGCACGGGCAACTCCTGCCGCAGTCACCTCGCCGAGGGCATCCTGCGCGCCGCCGCGGGCGATCTCGTCGAGGTCCACAGCGCCGGCTCGAAGCCCGCCGGCTACGTCCACCCCAAGGCCATCCAGGTGATGCGGGAGATCGGCCTCGATATCTCCGGCCACACCTCGAAGCACATGAACGAATTCCTGAACCGGCCCATCACGACCGTGATCACCGTCTGCGGCAACGCCGACCAGGCCTGCCCGATGTTCCCCGGCCAGGTGAACCGCCATCACTGGGGCTTCGACGACCCGGCGCACGCCACCGGCACTGAGGAGGAGGTCCTCGCCCAGTTCCGCCGCGTGCGCGACAGGATCAAGCTTGTCTTTGCCGCCTACGCCGCCGGCCTCCGCGAGGGCCGCGGACTTTAGCCCGGCGAGACGGTCAGGTCAGACACGTCCTTGTCATACCAGGAGCGTGAAAGGCCCGGGCTAATCCACCGAATCGAGCGCCCGCGCGGCCGCCCTCCGGCTGCGTGCGGGGTTGGGCCGCAGGGCGCGCTTCTGGCGCCCGCGGTCGCCGGCGTGGCGCGCCACGAAGATCGGCTCCTCGCTCACCAGGTCGCGGCCGGTCACATACATCGCCGCTGCCGGCGTCATCGGCAGCGGAATGAAGTCCTGCACCTGCTGCAGGTTCCAGTTCTCCTGCCGCAGGAATTCCTCGACCGCGCCCATCTCCTCCTCGCCGCAGCCGGGGAAGCTCGAGATGAAATACGGCACGAGATACTGCTCCTTGCCCGCGGCCGCACTCTCGGCGCGAAATTTCTCCACGAACGCCGGGAAATCGCCGGCGGGCTTGCGCATCCGGCGCAGCACGGCGGGGTGCAGGTGTTCCGGCGCAACCTTCAGGTGGCCCGACACATGGTGTTGCACCAGCTCGCGGAAATACTCCGGGGTGTGCCGCACCACGTCCATGCGGATGCCGGACTGCACGAACACATGCTTCACGCCCGCGACCGCGCGCGCGCCGCGCAGCAGCTCCAGCCCGCGCTGTTCGTCGATCTTGAAATGCGGGCAGATCGACGGCCATAGGCAGCTCGGCCGGTGACAGCTCTGGCACGCCGCGGCCACGCCGTTCTCGCAGCCGTAAAGGTTGGCCGTCGGCCCGCCGAGGTCCGACACCGTGCCGCGAAACGTCTCCTCCCCCGTCAGCCGCCCGATTTCCCGCAACACCGAGCCGACGCTGCGGCTCGACAAAAACTTCCCCTGGTGCAGGCCGAGCCCGCAGAACGTGCAGCCCCCGGCGCAGCCGCGGGCAACGATGAGCGAGTCCTTGATCGTCGCGAAGCCCGGCACCGGCGCGCGGTAGTCCGTATGCGCCCGCCGTTGGAACGGCAGCTCGAAGAGCGCGTCGAACTCCGCGTCCTGCAGCGGAAACGCCGGCGGTTCCAGGAGCACCGCGCGGCTGCCATGCCACTGCACGAGGCGTTTGCCACAATAAGGTGTCTGCTGGGCCTCGACGACCTTCGTCAGCCGCAGCAGGTGCCGCGAGTCCGCCTGCAGTTCCGCCCACGAGGGCAGCACGAGGGCGTCGGAGAAATCCGCCGCGGCCGCGGCCTTCGCGCCCAGCAGCCGCGCCGTGCCGCGGATGCCGGCAAGGTCGCCGCGGCCCGCGCGCAACCGCGCCGCGATCTCGCGCACGGCCGATTCGCCCATGCCGTAGACGAGCAGGTCGGCCTTCGCGTCGGCGAGGATCGAGGGGCGCAGCTTGTCCTCCCAGTAATCGTAATGCACCACGCGCCGCATGCTCGCCTCCATGCCACCGAGCACCACCGGCACGCCGGGAAACGCCTGCCGGCACAGCTGCGCGTAAACGACCGCGGCGTGGTTCGGCCTTTGGCCGGGCGCGCCGCCCTCGCTGTAGACGTCCGCCTTCCGCTTGTGGCGCGCGGCGGTGTAATTCGACAGCATCGAGTCAAGATTGCCCGCCGTCACCCCGCAGAACAGCCGCGGCCGGCCCATGGCCTGGATCGACGCGCTGTTGCGCCAGTCCGGTTGCGCGGTGATGCCCACGCGCAGGCCCTCGGCCGCGAGCACGCGGCCGATCAGGGCCGCGCCGAACGACGGATGGTCCACGTAGGCGTCGCCCGTGATCAGGAGCACGTCGAGTTCGGCCCAGCCCCGCGCGTCCATTTCGGCACGTGACATGGGCAGGAAGGCGGCGGGCTCCGGTGGCGGGCGGCGGGGCATGCGGACGGCGGCCACGGTAGCCCGCGCCGCGCCGCTGGCAAAAGGAAACTCGGCCGGCCTCCGGCTGCCGCACCGCCTCAACGCGGGGCGGGCTCGTCCGGGACTTTGGTGGTGACGACGTCAATGGCGTCATCCGTCCGCCCGGGCCGCATCGCCGGTGCGCGGTTCGGCGTCTGGGCCGGACCGGATGGGGCGGGTCCCTTCCCCACTCCGAACAACTGCAGGAGATAGGCTGCCAGCCCGGTGAAGAAAACCACGACCGCGGCCAGGAAGACCGCCGCCATCGCGGCAATGCCGATCAGCCCGGCCACAATAAGACGCAGGAAGCGCATATGCTGAAGACTACCGGAAGCGGCGCAAAGTTGCACGGAAGAACCGCGGCCCGCGGAAACGATGGCCCCGGACCGCGGCCCCCCTTCCGGCTCGACTCACCCGGCGGGGCGGGTTCAATTCCGCCGCACCCCGCCACCCCATGAAAAAATACCTCGTCGAGTTCATCGGCACGTTCTTCCTCGTGTTCACCATCGGCATGACGGTCATCGCGCCTGGCGCGGGCAACCTGGCCCCGCTCGCCATCGGCAGCTGCCTCGCGGTGATGATCTTTGCCGGCGGCCACATCTCCGGCGGGCATTTCAACCCGGCCGTCACGCTGGGCGTCTGGCTGCGCGGCCGGTGTGACACCGCCGACGTCGCGCCCTACATGGCGGCCCAGGCCGCGGCGGCCGTCGTGGCCTCGTTCGCCGTCAAGGCCCTCAAGACCGGCCTGGTCGCCAAGGCGGCGGCGATGACCGGCGCGATGACGCCCGAGATCCTCCCGGCGCTGCTGGCCGAGTTCCTCTTCACCTTCGCCCTCGTGTGGGTGGTGCTCAACACCGCCACGGCCAAGGGCACGAGCGGCAATTCCTTCTACGGCCTCGCCATCGGCTTCACGGTGCTCACCGGCGCCTACGCGGTCGGCGGCATCTCGGGCGGGGCGTTCAATCCCGCCGTCGCCCTCGGCCTGTGCACGATGGGCGTGGTCGCCTGGGGCAGCATCTGGATTTACCTCGTCGCCTGCTTCGCCGGCGGATTCGTCGCCGCCACCGCCTTCAAGGCGGTGAACGGGCCGGAGTGATTTTTTTGCAAGGCGGCCTGGGGAGCATCGCGCCCCTCTCCCCACGCTCGGACAAGGCGCGCTTCGCCACTCCTGTGCATTCACGTCGATCCATCTGCTTTGCTCGTGCTCTAGCTAAACTATATTTCATACGATTCCGGGTATTTCTTTTCATGTTGATCCTAATTCCAGCCCGCATTGTGTGGGCTGCACAGCGTGCGGGAACAGCGCTTTACGGCCAACCTGGCGATACCAAGCTGTAACTATTATCGGGTTTTAGTAAAGATCCTCGGGGCAAGCCCCGAGGCATTTGATCAAGACCACTGCCATGCCCTCCTCCATTCTCATTTCCGGCTCGGCCAGTAGCCACGAGCGTGAGCGAGTGGACAAACTACCACTCGCTCACGCTCGTGGCTACGTTTCATCCAAGCCGGAGCAAGCTCCGGGGTATTGAACCCACGGGGAATAAAATATTCCCGATGCAGTTCTAAACTTCCCTCAGAATGCTGCTCAAACACGAAAGAATATATTAGCTATGTAATGCTTTCCCAGCGGCATGCCGGGAATCGGCGACGAGATCGACGGCGCGAGGCAACACGCCCCGCAGTTTGTCCGGCAGTCCATGCATTTTTTAACCACGGATGACACGGATATACACGGATGAATTATGCCCGTCATCTTGAGCGTAGCGCAGGATCAAGCAGGACGACGGCCGACCTGAAACACACTGGATTCTTCGCTTCGCTCAGAATGACAGGCTTCGGGAAATTTGCTTTTGTCCGTAATCATCTGTGCAATCCGTGTTTAAAAGACATTCTTTCACAGCCATGAAAACTCACCGGCAGGAACTCTGGTTCGAGACGCCCACCCGCCGCGCCTTCCTCAACCTCACGCCGCAGGTCGAGGCCGCCCTGCGCGCCAGCGGCATCAGGGAGGGGCTCTGCCTCGTGAACGCCATGCACATCTCGGCGTCGGTCTTCATCAACGACGACGAGTCCGGGCTGCACGCCGACTACGAGCGCTGGCTCGAAAAACTCGCGCCGGAGAAGCCGCATGCCCAATACGACCACAACCGCACCGGCGAGGACAACGCCGACGCCCACCTCAAGCGCCAGATCATGGGCCGCGAGGTCGTGGTGGCGGTCACGGGCGGCAAACTCG
>Ga0315295_10001071_pt1 | contig 23424 bp, 17 predicted proteins | sample YL17G14_0_MG_FD_204453 | JGI IMG/M metagenome (GOLD analysis project Ga0315295, IMG submission 204453) | Sediment microbial communities from Yellowstone Lake, YNP, Wyoming, USA - YL17G14_0 | ecosystem: Environmental > Aquatic > Freshwater > Lake > Sediment | place: USA: Wyoming | collected...
CGGGTACATAGTGGCCGGGCTGTGTCATAGCGCCGTTCTCCCGGAAGAACTCCGTTCTTCCAGGATATTTGTCGGCTTGAACCCTTTGAAAACAGCAATTTATCCATGTAATGGTGCTACAGTCTCCACCTAACCGCTTTTCTCGGAGCGGTTATGATCGTCGGCCTGGGGCGCGCGGCTCGGACCGTTGGCGTGCGCGCTGAGCAGTTCCCAATCGTGGTAATCGGTCAGAACGCGTTCAATCAAGCCGGCAGCGTCGATGACAAAGGTGACGGGAGTCGCATAGACTTTGTCAAACGGTTCGGGCAGGTCGTCGTCCTCTGCTCCGACGGCGGTCAAGGGGTAGTTAATGCCGAGCAGTTTTCCAGCGCCTTTCACCGTGTCGGGCCGGCACCAGCGGGAGATGGCGACGACTACCAGTTCGCTTTCGGGGCGTTCCCGGCGGAGACGAGTCAGATGAGGCACGGCGTCACGGCTGAGGAGGGAGTCGGGATTCCAGAAGTGGAGGAAGACGCGGCGGCCCTTGAGATCGGCTAACTGGAGGCGTTGGCCTTGGACATCGGTCAGGACCAAATCGGGGGCGGGTCGGCCCAGCCAGTGGGTCCAAGGGTCTTTGGCCTCGGCGGCGGTATTCTCGTGCACACGGCCCGCGAGGGGAGGCCGGAGCCGACCTTCCTTATGCTGGTAGGCGGCGACATAGGCCAAGGCAAAGACACAACTGGCGAGGATTCCCGCAAGGGAAAGAGCCAGTCCCCAGCCGGCCATGGCCCTGCCGTGGTGGCGACCGATGAGACAGGCCAAGGCGAGAATCAGGCCGATGAGGCCGAAGAGAGCGCCGGTGAGGATGACCGAGGCGGCGACGCCCACGACGCCCAGGACCAAGGCGCCGATAGCCAAGCCGATTCGCAAGGGGCCTTGGGGAGCGGGCGGCGCGGGCGGTTCACCCCAGACGTAGGGCATCGGATTTTCAAGGTTGTCCATGCTGATTCTCCTGAAGGAATGGGGTGGGCGAGTTGGGGCGGGCGGGGTCGCGTGCCTGGCGGAGCGCGTGATAGCCGCGAGCTATCCACCAAAGGCCCAAGCCGTGAAAGACCAGGGGCATCCAGAACGCGGCGCCGCTGACAAGGCTGGCGGCCAGCAGCACGAGGGTGTCAAAGGCATAGGCTGTCAGGCCGACGACGAACGCCCAGCCGCGACCGCGTGCCGCAAAGTAGCCCAGGGCGGCGAGACCGCCGGCGATGGTTACGTCGAAGAGCAGGGCGACGGCTTTGCCGAGGGGGCCGAGCGTCGCACCACAGGCGTCCATGATCTGCGTGATCCCCAAACCGATGACAAAGACCCTTTGGCTGCCGGCCAGAAACGCCACGGAATTCAGCAGGCTCAGACCGGCGATCCAGTAGAACCAACGGGCGCCCTGGTGGCATTGCTTTTGCAGTGCGTCGCGCCGAGTGAAGCCCAAGGGATCGGCGACTCGTTGAGAGGTGGAAGGCGGGGCCGGAATCGGGGTGTCGGGGGAGGACTCACCCGGAGAGACAGGAGAGCGGAGGTCGCCAAGTTCATCACCTGAGCCGGGGGGTAGGGCTGGCTCGGGGCAGTGATCGACTTGGGCGGGGTCATCCAAGGCAATTGCCTGGGGCAATTCGTCCGGTGCGGCGAGGGCCTCTCGCCGCTGACGGGAGGCGGCCTCGACGAGGCGGCGTGGGGGACGTTTGACGGCATAATGATCGTAGCGGACAAGCATTTTGAGCCAAAGGCGCCAGGCGGAGGTAAGTGCGGTTCGCACGGTGGGGCGGCAATACCTGCCGGAGCGGTCGAGCTTGTGGCGGCCGAGGCGAAGGAGGCGATTGGTCTCCTCGTGTTCTTCATGGTGCAGGAAGGCCAGGACGTCATCAGGCGCCGGAAGGAGGGTCTCCCGCCGGGTCCGCTGGTCCACGGCCTCGCAATGCAGGTAGAGTAGTTCGGCAAAGGAGGCGAGGGGACACTTCTGCAAGTGCGTGGTCGGTGGGGGAGGCCAGGGAGTGGCGTCGGGCTTGTCAGTCGTGAGCACTTCGCCCTGGTCGGCGAATTTGCTGGTAAGGTCAACGGCGATCTTGCGGCGGTCAGCCGTGGTGATCCACGAGAGGAAAGCAAGAATGCCGGGTTCATGGGGCGAGCGGAAGGCCCGGCGGAAGAGTTGGACGTTGGTGAGGCCGGAGTAGAAGAAGTCGCCGGCCGGTTGGAACCCCTCGAGTTGGAAGTCCAGAGTGGCGGCTTCAAGGGCGGGTTGGTCGATTTCGTCCACGAGGGTAAGGTCGGCGGGGTGGCAGGCGACCTCGCGCGGCGTCTTCGCGCGCCAAGCTGCCCAAGCGCCAAGAAGGGGCGGCAGGACGATGAAACCGAGGACAAGCAACAAGATTTCCACGACCGTGGGCCTCCCAAGCGATGCCATCCAAACGACACGCGGAAGCCACCTAACGTTGGCGGTCCGGCCGCCGGAAGGGGCAACCGGGCAGCGGTTATTATGGCGGGGGTAAGCGACTGTGGCAAGAGGTTAGATGTGGCGGAGGGTGTGTCCGAGCTTGTCGCGTTTGGTCTGGAGGTAACGGCGGTTGTGTTCGGAGGGGGCGACTTCGAGGGGGACCTGCTGGACGACGGTGACGCCATAGACCTGGAGGCGGCTGGTTTTGAGGGGGTTGTTGGTCATGATGGCGATCTTGGTCAGGCCGAGGTCGCGGCAGATTTGGGCGCCGATGCCGTAGTCGCGTTTGTCGGCCTTGTAGCCCAGCCATTCGTTGGCTTGGACGGTGTCCATGCCGACGTCCTGGAGTCTGTAGGCGTGGAGTTTGGCGGTCAGGCCAATGCCGCGGCCTTCCTGGCGGAGATAGATGACGGCGCCCTTTCCGGCGGCCTCGATGCGGTGCAGGGCGGCGTGGAGTTGGGCGCCGCAGTCGCAGCGTTGGGAGTGGAAGATGTCGCCGGTGAGGCATTCGCTGTGGACGCGGACGAGGACGGCGTCGTGCTGCTCGAGGACCTTGCCGTCGGGGCCCAGCAGTCCGACGTCGCCCTTGCAGAGGGCGAGGTGGAGTTTGTCGAGGCTCCAGAGGCCCATTTCGGCGTTTGGCGACCTCTCGTCCACGAGGGTCTGATAGCCGATGAGGCGGAAGGCGCCGCAGTCGGTGGGTAGTTCGACGGTTTCGACGCGTCGGACGAGCGATTCGCGTTGCAGGCGGTACTCGATGAGCGAGGCGATGGTGGCCATTTTGAGGCGGTGGCGGCGGCAGAAGTCCGCGAGGTTTGGGACGCGTGCCATGGTGCCGTCGGGGTTCATGATTTCGCAGATGACGCCGGCGGGCTTGAGGCCGGCCAGGCGGGCGAGGTCAACGGCGCCTTCGGTTTGGCCGGCGCGGACGAGGACGCCGCCGTCGCGGGCGCGGAGGGGAAAGACGTGGCCGGGGCGCACGAGGTCGTCCGGCCGGCAGTCGTCCCGCATGACCTGCTGAATGGTTACGGCGCGGTCGGCGGTGGAGATGCCGGTGGTGACGCCGCGGCGGGCGTCAATGGTTACCGTAAAGGCGGTGCCGAAGCGCGAGGTGTTCTCGGCGGTCTGGGGGTAGAGGTTCAGTTCGTCGCAGCGTTGGGTGGCGAGGGGCAGGCAGATCATGCCCCGGCCGTGGGTGGCCATGAAGTTGATGATGTCCGGGGTGATCAGTTCGGCGGCACAGACCAGATCGCCCTCGTTCTCGCGGTCCTCGTCGTCCACGAGAACGACCAGGCGTCCGAGGCGGATGTCCTCGATCACTTCCGGGACGTCGCTGAAACACGGGGCTGGCAGGTCTGCCATCGTAAAGCCTTTAGAGTCCCTAACAAAATAGTCCTTCGGCGGCGGCCGGCGGCAAAGGCGGCCGCTGGTTTATTATACGCCAAAGCGTTCCGTTGTGCACGGCAATTGCTTCGGTGCGGGAAGGGACTGGGGAGCGAAGGGCGCCGCAATCAGCGCGGCGTGGGTGGGTTTTCGGAGTGGTTTTGGCGGGCGCGGTTTTCGTACTCGGAGAGGAAACGGCTGCCCTTGCGCGTGTAGGAAAGGACGGTAGCGACGGCACAGGCGGAGGCGAGCCACCACAGGACGACGACGAAGGTACGGTAAGCGGGGAGCCAACGGATGATTTCCGGGGAGGCGAGGATGGCGGCGACCAGGGAGACTTGCAGAACGGTGCCGGCTTTGCCGAAGCAGTCGGGAGCGATCTTCACCTGGCCGACGACGAGATAGACGATGAGGAAGCCCAGGACGGTATAGAGGTCCTTGCCGATGATGATGACGACGACGACGTCGGGCAGCGGCAGGCCGGGGACGGCGGTGGCCGGGGCGGCCAGCAGCAGACTGGCGCAGGTGATCAGGAGCTTGTCGGCCAGGGGGTCGAGGAAGGCGCCCAGTGTGGTGACGTTCCGGGACCGGCGAGCGAGCCAGCCGTCCAGGGCGTCGCTGGCGGCCATGCAGAGGAAGGTCGCCAGGGCCGCATAGCGCGACCAGGGCGCGTACCGCGGGTCGTTGAGGTGCAGCATGGCCATGACGAAGGGCCCGATCAAGAGGATGCGGGCGATGGTGATGCGGTTCGGCCAGGATAAGCGCAGCTTGGTCATGTGTTTCCACCGGCGGCCCAAAGGGCGCGACAGCGGCGTCCAGGGCGCCGTCTGGAGACCAGCCCGGCGGCCGGATTCGCGCCCGGAAGGGGCTATGTATCATAACCCTGGGCATGGCTGCGGGACACGGGGAATCCGGCCCAGCCGAGCGGCTTCCGGCGCGGTCTTCAACCTGCGCCCGGTTCGCTGTCGGAAGCGGGGCCAGGCTTCGGCGCCAAAATGGGCTTGCCGCGGACGGAAAAAGTCCTGGACTTTTTGCGGCGTCCCGCCTATGGTAAGTCCGCGGCTTATTTTGCGATAAGCACTCCTATCTACAGCACTTATCGACAGGATGGGCCGTTTATCCGTGGTGTGCGCCGCGATCATGAACTAAGGATTCGCTCGGTTTGGGTGGCCGGCAATTCAAGTTTACGAACTTTTTTTGTGCCGGTAGAATTGGTCAAGAATCGAAGCCGAGAACAGAATGGAAGCGAATTAGACCTTGACCAACACGCGGGTAATCATTGGTTGCTTCTTGTCTGCCCTGATGACTTCCTGGTCCGCCGCGCCGGGACGGACCCAGACATGTGAAGGTTCCTGGAGATCGTGGATATTTCGGCCAAGATAGAGAGTACCTAACTGGGGCGAGCGCGGGCGGGGCGCTGCCGTGGGAGGCGGACATTGTGTTCGCCCAGGGCCCCGAGAAGCGTCGGCAGGGGAAGAATCGAACTGGAGGCAACATGAAGAACGCAAAGCGATGGATGGGTGCGATGGTGGGTGGTGTGATTCTGATGGGCGCGGTCTGCGCCTTTGCCCAGGATTGGCCGGGGTGGCGAGGGGCGAATCGGGACGGAAAGGTCACGGGGTTCACCGCGCCCCAGACCTGGCCGAAAGCGCTGACGCAGAAGTGGAAGGTGACGGTGGGCGCAGGCGATGCCACGCCCGCCCTGGTGGGCGACAAGCTCTACGTCTTTGCGCGGCAGGATGCGGATGAGGTTACGTTGTGCCTGGAGGCGGGCAGCGGACAGGAAGTGTGGCGGGACAAGTGCGCGGCGCAGGCCGTAACCGGGCCGGCGGCCCGACATCCGGGGCCGAGAAGCTCGCCGGCGGTGGCGGAGGGCAAGGTCGTCACGCTGGGCGTGGGCGGGGTTCTGTCGTGCCTGGACGCCGCCACGGGCAAGGTGGTGTGGCGTAAGGACGAGTTCCCCAACGCGGTTCCCAAGTTCTTCACGGCCATGTCGCCGATCATCGTGGACGGGATGGCGATTGCGCAAGTGGGCGGGCCGGACAACGGGGCGATCATGGCGTTCGAGCTAGCCAGCGGCAACGCGAAGTGGAAATGGGCCGGCGACGGCCCGGCGTATGCGTCGCCCGTGTTGATGACCGCGGCCGGCGCCAAACAGCTCGTGACGGTGACGGAGAAGAACGTGGTGAGCATCGCCGTGGCGGATGGGAAGCTTTTGTGGCAGATTCCGGCCGTGCCCCAGGGCAGGACGTACAACTCGGCGACCCCGATCGTCGATGGGCAAACGGTGATCTACACGGGGCAGGGTCAGGGCACCAAGGCCGTGAAGGTCGAAAAGGAGGGTGATGGGTATGCGACCAAGCCGCTTTGGAGCAACCCGGACCTCGGCACGGGATTCGACACGCCGGTGCTCAAGGACGGCTGGCTGTTCGGCCTCTCCGACAAAGGCTTCTTGTTCTGCCTGAGCGCCCAGACGGGACAGGCGGCCTGGACCGACACCGTCAATCGCCAAAACTTCGGGGCCCTGGTCGATGCCGGCTCGGTCATCCTGGCCCTGCCGAACAACTCCGAACTGACCGTCTTCAAGGCCAGCGACAAGGAATACGCGGAGCTGGCCCGCATCAAGGTCGCCGACACGCCGACTTATGCCCACCCGGTGGTCGCGGGGAACAGGATTTTCGTGAAGGACCAGGAGACGGCGGCGCTGTGGACGATCCAGTGAAGTCGGCCCGCGCAAGCGTTTTCCGTGGAGCAGTCGAACGGTGAGATGTCAGCAGGGGGGCGACGGGGCTGTCGCAGGAACCGCGCTTTCAGGAAGCAGCACATCGGCTGCGCTCTTTTTTGCTCCGATCATGCCAGGCGGGAGGAGAGGTTACTTGCCCAGCATTTTGAGGAATTCGTCGGCGGGCAGGATGGGGACGCCGAGTTGCCGGGCCTTGTCGAGTTTGCTGCCGGGGTTTTCGCCGACGACGACGAGGTGGGTGTTCTTGCTGACGCCGGAGGCGGGCCGGCCGCCGTGCTCGGCAATGAGTTTTTCGAGGTCGCCGCGGGTGAAACCATCGACCGAGCCGGTCACGACCACGGTCCGTCCGGCGAGGGCGCCCCGCTTTTGCGGCTGGCGGGCGGGGCCGGGCATCTCCAGCCCGAGGGTGCGCAAGCCCTCGATGAGTTTGCGGGTCTGGGGCGAGTGGCAGAACTGCCAAAGGCTGTGGGCCATGACGGGACCGATCTCGTCGATTTCCTGGAGGCGAGTTTCGTCGGCCGCCAAGAGGGCGTCGAGGCTACCGAGTTCCTGGGCGAGGATCTGAGCGGCGCGCCGGCCGACGTGGAGGATGCCCAAGCCGGCCAACACGCGTTCGAGGGGCTGCTTCTTGCTGGCTTCGAGGGCCTGGAGCAGATTGTCGGCCGACTTGTCGCCCAGGCGGTCCAGGGCGACGAGTTGTTCCTTTTTCAGGCGGTAAAGGTCGGCGAAGGAGCGGACCAGACCGGTCTGAACGAGCTGTTCGGCGAGGGCCTCGCCGAGGCCTTCGATGTCCATCTGATCGCGGCCGGCAAAGTAGCGGAGGCGTTCGGCCAGTTGCGCCGGGCAGTCGGGGTTGAGGCAGCGGAGGCACACCCCGCCCTCATCCTTGGCGGCGGCGCCGCCGCATTCGGGGCACTGGGTCGGCGGCTGGAAGGGCCGGCTGCCCGTGGAACGCTTGTCCAAGATCACCTCCACCACCTGGGGGATGATCTCGCCGGCCTTTTCCACCAGGACGGTATCGCCGACGCGGACGTCCTTGCGGGCCAGTTCCTCAAAGTTATGGAGGCTGGCGTGGCTGACCGTCGTGCCGGCCAGGGGCACGGGTTCGAGGTCGGCCACGGGGGTCAGGGCGCCGGTCTTGCCCACCTGGACGCGGATGGCGCGGACGACCGTGGCGGCGCGCTCGGCGGCAAACTTGTAGGCGATGCACCAGCGTGGGGCGCGGGAGGTTTGGCCGAGGCGCCGGCGCTGAGCGAGGTTATCGACCTTCACGACCATGCCGTCGATCTGGTAGTCGAGCTTTTCGCGCCGGCGGTCCCAGCGCCGGCAGATGGCGATGACCTGCTCGATGCCGGCGGCGGTTTCGCAGTGCGGGTTAACGGGCAGGGACCAGGCCTTGAGCCGCTCCAGGACCTGGACGTGGGTGTCGCCCAGGTCCGCGCTGGTTTGGCCGATGGCGTAGGCGAGAAAGCGGAGGCGTCGTTCGGCGAGTTTGCGGCTGTCGAGCAGTTTCAACGAGCCGGCCGTGGCGTTGCGGGGATTGGCGAACAGCGGCTCGCCCTGCCCCTGGCGGGCACGGTTGATTCGGTCGAACTCCCGGTCGGGCATATAGACCTCGCCGCGGACCTCAAGCACGTCGGGGATGGCGAGGTGTTCCGGGAAGAAGGGCTTGGGCGTGCGGGTTCGGCGGCCAGGGGCGGCGTGCGTTTTGCTCGGCGGTTCGGTGAGCCGCAGCGGCACGGAGGCGATGGTGCGGACGTTGGCGGTAACGTCGTCGCCCTGGCGGCCGTCGCCGCGGGTGGCGGCCAGCACCAGCCGCCCGGCCTGGTAACGCAGCGACACGGCCACGCCGTCGATCTTGGTTTCGACGACGTAGCGCACCTCGGCCTCGGCCAGGCCCTTGCGCACCCGCTGATCGAATTGGCGCAGCTCTTCCGGCGAGTAGGTGTTGTCCATGCTCAGCATCGGCAGGTTGTGCCGGACGGTGCGGAACTCATCGAGGGGCTGGCCGGGGACGCGTTGGGTGGGCGAGTCGTCCGTCACCAGGTCGGGGTGCTCGGCCTCGAGGCGTTTGATCTCGGCAAAGAGGGCGTCGTAAGCGCGATCGCTGATTTCGGGGGCGTTCTCGACGTAATAGAGTCGGTCGTGATGCCGAATCAGCGCCCGCAGTTCTTCGAGGCGCTGCTCCACCGATTGGGTCATGTTCGCACCCGGTACGTTTGCCGGCGCACCCGGCGTCGGTCGGCCGGCGCCGCCCGCGTCGCAGCGGCTACTTCTGGTATTGCACGGGCACCAGGCAAAACATCCTGGCCGGCTGAGTCACCGAGCGGTTGCGGAACTGATGCTTCTCATCGGGTTGCACCAGGACCACCTGGCCGACCCGCAAGGGCTGCTCGCCTTGCTCGGTTACGGCCGTCAGCTCGCCTTGCTCTATAATGATCTCGTGCTCGAACGGGTGGCTGTGCCAGGGCGTGCAGCCGCCGGGGCCCAGCTCAAACAGGCGCAGGGCGAACGTGGGCGCCTGGTCTTGCGGGCCGAGCAGGACCCGGACGCGGACGTTTTGGGCCCCCTCGGCCTCGACAGGCGCGGCGGGCGTTTGAGCGATTTCCTTGATAATCATGCCGTCTCACCTACCTTGCCGCGCCGAGCGGCTCAGCCCTTACCGTATAGCCAGTGTTGTCCGGGGAGGGCGTAGTCAATCAACTCGTCGTCTCGGAAGTATAGGGCAATCTCATAGGCGGCGGCTTGTGGCGAATCGCTGCCGTGCACGAGGTTGAAGCCGCGCGACGCGCCGAAATCGCCGCGCAGGGTGCCCGGCTCGGCCTCGCAGCCGAAGGTCGAACCCATGAGCTTGCGGGTCAGGGCAATCGCTCCGGGGGCCTGCAGAACCAACACCAGGACGGGCCCGCTGGTGATGTAGTCGAGCAGACCGTCGTAGAACGGTTTGCCTTGGTGGATGGCGTAATGGCGGGCGGCCAGGTCGCGGCTGAACCGCAGGAACTTGGCGCCCACGATCTGCAGGCCCTTGTCTTCAAAGCGGCTGATGATCCGCCCCACCAGTTGGCGGGCCACCGCGTCTGGTTTAAGGATAATCAAGGTTCGTTCGCTCACCGGTTACCTCCTTTAAGGGTCTGGAAAACAAGGAGTTAGAGCCACCCGTCGCGGCGGTGCGATTATAGGTTCTTCGCCCGCCGGCGTCAAGCTCGTGCCGCCCCAAGGCCGCCCAGCCCGCGAACTGAACCTGGGCTTTTGCTGCAACCTCTTGTCCGGTCAGGCGTCTGGTGGTATAGTAGGGTCCGTTCGGGACCAATCGTAGTCGCGTTTTGGCGTGGAATGAACTAGGGTGTACCGCTACCGGCCGGGTAGGTCGGGATGGGGCGTCAAGGCCGCGAGGGTAGGTCAATGGCTGGCGAGCGCCGCACGGACCATGTCGGGCTCGACCGTTTGGCCGGGGCGGTCGGATCAAACAAGAAAGGTTGACTCCATGAAAGCTTGGGCAAGATGGGTGGGCATGGCTGCGGTTCTGGTGCTGCTGGCGGGCTGCACGCAGATTGTTCGTCTGGAACCCTCCTCGGGGCCGCCGGGTACGCCGGTGTATGTAACGTGCCGGAACGTGTTCGGCAATCCGGTGGAGGCGACGGTGCTTTGGGACGGACACCGGGTGGGTCATGAGTTCTATGGGTCATTCGTGGTGCCGGAGGCGGATGCCGGCGGCCAAGCGGGCAAACATACCGTGACCGTCATTGATGACGTGGATGCTGACGAGGCCTTTCTCGTTTTCCCCCTGTTTCGGATGCGGCACGACACCGCCCAGTTCATGGTAACGGCTCTGCCGACGGCCACCGCCCAGCACTGAACGCGCAGGCGGGTGAACGAAGCAAGAGGGGCATTTGGCTAAGGAGGCAGCGCTCGGACCGGTGCGGGTGGGGCGATGGACGGGTCAGGCGTCGCAGCGGCGGATGGGCCAGGATCATAGCCTTGGGGAGGGTGTGGGGTTCTGCTGAGCCTCCAACTCGGCCAGCAGGTTGCGCAGGGGGGCGATTTGTTCGTTCTTAGCTTTGCCCGAGAGCAATTGCACCCCTTCGCGCAGGACCTGCGCTGCTTCAGCGCGCCGGCCTTGCGCCGCCAGCGCGCCGGCCAAGCCCAGGCGAATCGAGCCATTATCCGGTTTCAGTTCGAGCGCCCCTCGGAAGTAGTCGGTCGCGGCGGACCACTGCCGTTCGTCAGCCTTCAGTTCCCCCAACAGGTAAATATCGCCGACGGCAAAAGGGTTGCCCTGGATCAAATGCTCCAGCCCCTGCTGCGCCTTTTGCAGATGTTGCTCTGCCTCTTCGCGGCGGCCCATCTGGCGGAGGGTTCGTCCCAGATTCAGATGGATATAGGTGGTGTCATAGATGCCGCCGCGCTGGTCGTTGGCGGTGAGGGCCTGCCGGAAGGCCGTGACGGCCTTCTCATACAATCCTTCCCGGCCGTAAAGAGCCGCTAACCCATTGCAGGCATATACCGCGGTCGCCGGGTACGTATCGAGCATGTTCTGATATTCCTCTCGTGCCTGGGCGTAACGGCATTGCGCCGTCAGGGCGGCGGCCGCCTGCTCGAAACCATCCAGGTGTTTCAGGATGGCTGAGTCGCGGACCACCGGGGCGAGCAGGTTTTCCACCGGCGCGTAGTTGTCCGTCAAGACCAGGCGGCGCACCTGCCGCCGCAGCCGCTCTTTCTGCCCCTCGTCCAACCACCAGATGGGGGTGTCCCGCCCGTAGCGGTGCACGATCTCCTTGAGGGGCAGCAGCCGCTTGCTGGCCACGAGCACGAACGTCGTCCAGGAATACAACTGGTGGCGATCGTCGGCCGCGGCCAAGACCTCGACGTGCGCAAAGGTCCGCTCCAGGGTATTCAGCAGCGCCCCCAGGAAGTAGCCGTGCTCATAGATTTCCACGACATTGACCAGATAGGCCCCATCTTCGGCCAGCAACGCGGCGACCATTTTGTCGAATTCCTGCGTGGTCAATTGATAGGGCACCGTGAACCCGTTGATCGCATCCTCGTAGATGAAGTCATAGACCGGCGTGGGCTCGCCCCCATGGCGGCGCCGCTGGAGTTCATCCACATAGTTGCGGCCATCCAGTTGGATGGTGCGGATGGGGGCGTCAGGGGACAGGCCAAAGGCCGCGATGGCCGCCCGCGTGACGGCGGGGTCAATCTCGGCCACCTCCACGCGGCTGCCGGGCCAATGGGCGGCGAGGTAGCGCGGGAAAACGTACCCCCCGCCGCCAATCGTCAGGGTGGCGATGGGCGTTCCCGGCGGCCGCAACCCCCGCGTCACCGCCGCATAGACCTGGCTGTAGAAGTAGCGCAGATCATTCGGATCGTTCATGTTCACCCAGCTATGAATCAACGTATCCTGCACAAACGTGCGGATGTCCGGCTGGCGGCTCTGCCGGCGTACGCGAATGTGGCAGTACTCGCCGTCGTCCTCGTAAACCACGTCGGACGTCGGCGCGCCGCGCAGCGCCAAGGCGGCCCCGGCCTGCCGCGCCCAGGCCCAAGGCCCCAGACCCAGCACCGCCGCCCCTCCCAGCGCCGCCACCCAGAGGTAGTTGATCCACAGCCGAGCCTGATACAGCAGCGCCATCAACAGGAGCGCCCCTGCCACCCCCCAGACAATCTGCACAGTCCCGAATTGCGCGATCAGGTAATACCCGGCCACAAAGGTGCCCAGGATGCTGCCCGCCGCGCCCCAGGCATAGATGCTGCCGACCGTTCGCCCCGTGGCCAACCCGCACTCCAAGGCCATTTTGGCCACCACGGGGCTGATCATCCCCAACAGCAGCGAAGGCAGCAAAAAGACCAGCGTGACGTGCGCGAACGTGCGCACCGGCCAGGAGAGGTACGTCAGAAACTCCCAGCGGGCCACCAGGTTGTTGAGGACAACGGTCGTTACACAACTGGCGGAGGCGGCCAAGAAGATCAGGGCCAGGGTGCGGTGGGCGGCGTACTTGTCGGCCAGGCGCCCGCCCAGGTAATTGCCGATGGTAATGCCCAGCAACACCACCCCGATCACGGCGGTCCAGGTGTAGAGCGACGAACCCAAGTACCGAGCGATCAGCCGACCGGCCACCAACTCCAGAATCATGATGCACATGCTCGAGACAAACACGGTCGCGCTCGGTCCCAGCAGGCTGAGGCGCCGCGGCATCGGTCCGCTCGACCTGAAGGTCCGCCCGCCGGCGGGATCATCAGCCCGATCCGTCTTGGCCGCCGGAGACTTGCCTATCGGCGTCGGCGGATGGGGGTCCTGGCGTTGGCTCATAACCTACTCCCATTCGATGGTGGCGGGGGGCTTGCTCGAGACGTCGTACACCACGCGATTGACGCCCCGCACCTCGTTAATGATGCGGTTGGCCACCCGCGCCAGCAGTTCGTAGGGTAGATGGACCCAATCCGCCGTCATGAAGTCGGTCGTTTCGACGGCCCGCAGCGCCACCACGTTCTCGTAACTGCGATCGTCGCCCATGACGCCCACCGAGGAGACGGGCAGCAGCACGGCAAACGCCTGGCCGATGCTGCGGTAGAGGCCCGCGGCGCTAATCTCCTCCAGCAGAATCTCGTCGGCCTCGCGGAGCACGTTCAATCGTTCCGGCGTCACCGCGCCGACCACGCGGACCGCCAGCCCCGGACCCGGAAACGGGTGCCGCCAGACGATTTCCTCGGGCAGCCCCAGGCGGGTTCCCAGCGTCCGCACCTCGTCCTTGAACAGGTCGCGGAGCGGCTCGATCAATTCAAAGCCCAGTTCCGGCGGAAGGCCTCCGACATTGTGGTGCAGCTTGATGCTGGCCGCCGGGTTGCCGTTGCGGCTGCCCGACTCGATGACGTCGGGGTAGAGCGTTCCCTGCGCGAGATACCTTGCATCGGGTATATGATCACTGACGCTGCGGAAAGCGGCGATGAACTCGCTGCCGATGACGCGGCGCTTTTGTTGAGGATCTGCAACCCCGGCCAGCCGGCCGAGGAAGCGCTCGGACCAATCCACCACCCGCAGATCAAGCGGAAAGTGATCACGAAACGTTGACTCGACATGGTCGCGCTCTCCTTTGCGCAGCAGCCCGTTGTCCACGAAGATGCAGACCAACTGCTCGCCTATGGCCCGGTGCAGCAGCGCCGCCGTCACGGACGAATCCACCCCCCCGCTCAGTCCGCAAATCACCCGGGCCGACCCCACGCGCCGGCGGATCGACTGACGCGCCTGTTCGACGAAATTACCCATCCGCCACGCGCCCGCGCACCGGCAGACGGCGTAAAGGAAATTGCGAAAGATCAGCGACCCGCAGGGGGTATGCGTCACCTCGGGGTGGAACTGGACGCCGAAAAACGGCCGCTGCGTGTGCCGTACCGCCGCAACCGGGCACGTCGCCGTGGACGCCAGCGCCACGAAATCCGCCGGCAGCCCAGTCACCTGGTCGCCGTGGCTCATCCAGACGACCTTCTCCCCTGCCAGGTGCGCCAGCAGGTCGTTGTTTTCCCGGACCGTCAGTCGGGTCGAGCCGTACTCGCGGGCCTGCGCCACCGAAACCTTCGCCCCCAGCAACTGACAGCCAATCTGCATCCCGTAGCAAATGCCCAGCACCGGAACCCCCAGTTCAAAGATACGCTCGTCGCAGCGCGGGGCGCCGGGGGCATACACGCTGGCGGGCCCGCCGCTCAGGATAATCCCCTTGAGGTTCATGCCGCCCAACTCGCTCACGGGGATGTCATGGCGGCAGAGCACGCTATAGACGTTGTGCTCTCGCACTCGGCGCGCAATCAACTGCCCGTACTGGCTGCCGAAGTCCAAGATGGCAATTGTTTCTTCGTGGCTGGCACTCATGGTTTTGCCTGGGTTGAGCGGCTGCTTCATTCCCTGCGGGGCTGTTGGAAGTCTCGAGGCTGGCGGCCAGCGCCGGCACGTCAAACCATCAGGCCCGCCGATTCCGCCACCCCGATTCTATGGCCTGTCCGCCCCGGCAGGCTCGCCGTAGCCTGCCGCGTCCCCCAACGCCCCGGCCGTGGGGAGAGTGCGCACCGGCCCCTGCCGTGGATAACCGCCGCGGCTGATTTGCGTCCGCCAGGGAGGCGCCACCACCAGCGCCGCGGGCAAGAGCACCGTACGTCCCACGAACAGCACCGGACTGCACGCCAGCGACAACGCCCCATCCGCGTCCCAGGTGCGAAAACACCCGTGGTCGCCGCCCCGCCGTTCGAACTCATCATGCAGGTACGTCGTCGGGTGCCGCGCCGCCACGTTCACGTAACCGATGGCGTGTTCGGCCCAGTCGCGCCCGCCCGCGGTCACAGGAACGGGCTGCTCCACGGCGACGACCTGCCGCGCCACCGCCGTGTCGCTGCCCAGGCCCAACACATGGGATAATACCGCGGGCTGGGCGCCCGGCCGGCAGCCCGCCAGTCCGATCAGCAAGACCGCCGCCGCTCCCGCCGCCCTAGCTGTCCATCCCCGCCGCCCGTTTGACCCGAACCGGTTCTGCCGCCTGCGATCCATTCTACTCTTCCAGCGAGTCGGCCATGGAGTCATAGTTCGGCGCCTCCTGCGTGATAAAGATGTCGTGAGGGTGGCTCTCGACCGCCGAGGCGTAGGTAACGCGGAGGAACCGCCCGTTCTTCCGCAGCGTTTCGATATCCGGCGCGCCGCAATAACCCATCCCGGCCCGCAGCCCTCCCACCAGTTGGTACACGTACTCCGTCAACCGCCCGCGGTAGGGCACGCGGCCTTCCACGCCCTCCGGCACCAGCTTGCCCGCCGCGCGGGTCGGCTGACCGTAGCGCACGCCGCCGCCCGTGATCATCGCGCCCAGCGATCCCATACCGCGGTAGGCCTTGAACCGCCGGCCCTTGTAGATGACCAGCTCGCCCGGCGCTTCCTCCAGACCGGCCAGCAACGACCCCAGCATGACGGTCGAGGCGCCCGCGGCAATCGCCTTGGTGATGTCGCCGCTGTGCCGAACGCCGCCGTCGGCGACGATCGGGACGTCGTGCAGGTCCGCTTCGGCGGCACACTCCATCACCGCCGTCACCTGCGGCACGCCCACCCCCGACACCACCCGTGTGGTGCAGATCGCCCCGGGTCCGATCCCCACGCGGACGGCGTCCGCCCCCGACTCAATCAACTCTCGCGTCGCCAGCGCCGTCGCCACGTTGCCCGCCATGATGTCAATCCGGTAGTTCCGGCGGATCTCCCGGACCGTGTCAATGACGTTCTTGGAATGGCCGTGGGCCGAGTCCACCACGATCACGTCCACGTCCTTGGCGATCAGTTGGGCCACCCGCTCGTAATCGTGCACCCCCACGGACGCCCCGACCCGCAACCGCCCACGGGCATCCTTGCTGGCGTTGGGGAACTGTCGCATCCGCTCGATGTCCCGCATCGTGATCAGACCCGCCAGCGACCGGTCCTGGTTCACCAGCAGCAACTTCTCCACCCGATGCCGGTTCAAGACCGCCGCCGCCTGTTCCAGCGTGGTGTTCGGCGGCCCGGTGATCAGGTTATCCTTCGTCATGACCGCGTCGATCGGTTGGTCGAGATTCTCGAGGAACTTCAGGTCTCGCTTGGTCAGGATTCCCACCAGCCTGCCGTCGTCCACGATGGGCACGCCCGAAATGTTCTGCTCGACCATCAGCGTCCGGGCTCGGCTGACCTTCTCCCGCGGGCCCAGCGTCACCGGATCGAGGATCACCCCGTTCTCACTCCGCTTAACCTTGTCCACCTCACGAACCTGCTCGGCGATCGACAGGTTCTTGTGCACGATCCCGATTCCCCCCTCCTGCGCCAGGGCGATGGCCAGGGCCGACTCCGTAACCGTGTCCATCGGCGAACTGACCAGCGGGATGTTGAGCCAGATGTGTCGCGTCAGGCGCGTGCGGGTGTCGGCCTCGCTGGGCAGAAACTCGCTGCGGCCCGGCAGCAACAGCACATCGTCGTACGTGATACCTTCGCCGATGATCTTACCCATCGAGCAACCTTCTATCTACCTGTAAGAGCGCCAGTTACAGATACACCTCCAGGGTCCGGGCAGTGTATCTCCTTGGGACAAGCCCGTCAAGGGCCAAATCGAGCCGCCCGCCCTGTGTCTGGTCCGAACGCGTTCCCCCGGCCGAGCTTGTGGGTCCATCGGATTGCAGCCGGCCGGCAGCGCTGCTAGATTGCCGGGGACTTGCGGCAACCTGACGCGACCACGCCGGCCGGGCCAACCTGGCCGGTCAGGTTGACGGGACCTCCCGCCCGACACCTGGGCTTCAGGCCGCGACTCGAAAAAACCAACATGCAGGAACTGACCGACGCCGAAAGAATCCGACGCTTGCCCTGGCTGGTGCTGGCCTCCCTCGCCAACAACATCTTCTGCGTCCTCACCTTCGTGGGCTCGATCTTCATCCTCTTTCTCTATGAGTTGGGGCTGGACAAGACGCAGATCGGTTTCCTGGCGGCCTTGATCCCGTTCTCCCAAGCAACGGCGGTGCTCGTCGGCCCGTGGGTGGCGCGGGTGGGGCTGAAACGCAGCTTTTTCACCTTTTATGGCCTGCGCATTGGTTTTTTTGGCCTGATGCTGCTCACGCCCTGGGTGCTGCACCGCCGCGGCGGCCAGGCCGCCTTCACCTGGGTCGCCGGCGTGCTTCTGGCCTTTGCCCTGGTCCGCAGCATCAACGAAACCGCCCTCTGGAGCTGGAGCCGCCAGATGATCCCCGACCGCATCCGCGGCAAGTTCAGCGCCATCAACACCATCATTTCCACCATGGGCATCCTGGTCGCCGTGGCCGGGGCGGGCTACGTGGTGGGCCGGTTCAGCGGCCTGAACCGGTTTCTCGCCCTAATCGGGGCCGGACTGCTGGCCGGGGCCGTCTCGCTGGTCTTCTACTCCTTCGTTCCGGGCGGCGCACCGACCCGCAACGGCGACGAAGAACCGGCCCTGCTGCGCCCCATCCTGCGGACGCTGACCGATCGCCACTTCTTGTGGTTTCTCAGCGGCTACGGCCTGGCGAGCATGGCGTTCGCCTCGCTACTGGCGTTCTTGCCGCTGTTTATGAAGGAGCAGGTGGGCCTGTCCGTGAGCCACGTCATCTGGCTGGACGTCGCCAGCCAACTCGGTTCCATCCTAACCTGTTACGCGTGGGGCTGGGCCAGCGACCGCTACGGCAGCAAGCCTGTAACCCTCTCCACGCTGGCGCTGGCGCTCCTGCTGCCCTTTTGTTGGTTCTCCATGCCCCGCCACCACCCTCTCGGCACGCCCCTGGCGATGGCCTTTGCGGCGCTGGCGGGCGCCGCCAACATCGGTTGGATCGTCTCCGCCAACCGGTATCTCTTCTTGCGGGCGATCCCCCTGGGCCAAACAACCTCGTACATGGCCGTCTTCTTCGCCTGGGCGGGCATCGTGGGCGGGGCCGGGCCTCTATTGGCCGGACGCTTCCTCGATTTCTGCGCCCCGGTGCGCGCCCAGTGGCTGGTCTTCAATGTTGATTCGTATTCGCCGCTCTTTGCCCTGGGTCTGCTGGTGCTACTGGCCGCCATTTATGCCTTCTCCCATATCCCCCGCGACGGCAGCATGCCCACGCCCGCCTTCGTCGGCATGTTCCTGCACGGCAGCCCCCTGCTGGCCCTCGGTTCGCTCGTCCGGCACAAATGGCCGCGGGATGAGCAGGACCGCATCCTCACCACCGAGCGTCTGGGCCACGCCAGGACCCTGCTCAGCGCCGACGAACTCATCGAGGCCCTCAACGACCCCAGCTTCAACGTCCGCTACGAAGCCGTCATTGCCCTCTCGCGGCTGCCGAGCCACCCCCGGCTGGTCGAGGCCCTGACGGGGGTGTTGGCGGGCGATCAGCCTGAGTTGAGCCTAGCCGCCGCGTGGGCCCTGGCCCGCTTGGGCGACCCCAGCGCCACGGCGCCCCTGCGCCAGACCCTGCGGAGCGATTACCCCTTGCTACAAGCCCGCAGCGCCCGCGCCCTGGGCCTGCTCGGCGACGTCGAGGACATGCCCTTCTTCCTCGAGAAGCTTCGTGACCCGGCGCTCGAGGCGAGTCTGCGGGTCGCCTACGCCGCCGCCTTGGGCGCACTGCGGGCGGGCGACGCCTTGCCTGACATCCTCAACCTCCTGGACCAGAGCGACAACCGCGCCGCCCGCGAGGAGTTGGCCCTCGCCGCCGCCCGCGTGGTCAGCACCGAGCCGCACTACGTCCGCCTCCGGCGCCGCCTGCTGGACGACTTGCCCACCGCCGCCGCCCAGATCGTGCTCAACTTCAAACACGCCCTGCCCGGAAAGCAGCCCTCGCGCCGCGCCCTGCGGGCCTTGGCCGATCAGTCCGCCGACGCCTTCGCCCGCGGCGACTTGGCCGCCGGGCTGGACCTCTTGACGCGTTTGGCCTCTTCCGCTACGGACGGATCGCGGGCCGAGCTGCCGCCCAACCTGGTCCGCCTGCTGGATGAGTCTCTCCAGCGGGTCGGCCAATTCCGCACCGAGCGGTTCGAATACGTCGTGCTGCTGTTCTACGCCACCGGCCGCGTCCTGCGCCACCTGCACGATCAGCGCGGTTGACACAGGTCTCGCCCTGCTCCGCCCCGCTGCCCGCCTCGCCCGTTGGCGGCGTCGGACCCGTGTGATACACTGACCCTGGCAAGCCGTGTGGCGGGCCGCCGTTTACCCGCAGACGATTCCCAAGCTGCAACGGTCCTCGGCCGGCGTGCGAAGCAAAGGACGCCCAGGCGATGTGGCAACGAATCTGGCAGGGACGCCTGGTCTGGCTGCGGCTGGTGCTGCTGCTGGCGGTGGGGCTGCTCGTGCTGATCGGCGTCCTGACCATTTACGCCAGCACGGACCCTGCCGACCACTACGCCCGCAGGCAGCTCGTCTTCGTCGCCCTGGGTCTGGCTGGGCTGGTCGTCGCCAACCTGATCCCCTACCATGCCCTCGGCCGCTACAGCTACGGTCTGTTTGCCCTGGCCGTGGTGCTGCTGACACTCGTCCTGGCGGGCAAGTACCTGCATCTCAAGGCCCTCGTCCCGCCCAGCCACGGCGCCTGCCGCTGGATCAACCTCATCCCCATCGAAAGTGATTCGCCTCTGGTCAACGCCGCCCACCTGCAACCCTCCGAAATCGCCAAGCTCACCTATGTGCTTGCGCTGGCTTGGTATCTCCGTCTGCGCCGCAACTATCGCACCTTCCTGGGCCTGCTCGGCCCCTTCCTCCTCACCCTGCTGCCCATGGCTCTAATCCTCCTCGAACCAGACCTGGGCACCGTGCTACTCTTCCTGCCCGTCCTTTTCGCCGTCCTCTTCGCCGCCGGCGCTCGCGTCAAGCACTTGCTCACCATCGCCCTGCTCGCCCTGGCCGTCGTGCCCGTCTTCTACCGGTTCATGATGCAGGACTACCAGCGCGAGCGCATCGCGATCCTCCTGAAACAGGACACCGACGATCCCTACTGGCTCCGTGGACCGGGCTACCAATTGCACCAGTCCAAGGTTTGCATCGGTTCGGGAGGCCTGACGGGCCACGGCCTCGAACGCAGCCCCTACGTCCGCTACAGACCCTGGCCCCACCGCCACAACGACTTCATCTTCACGATGGTCGCCCACCAGGGCGGCTTCCTCGGCGCGCTGATCCTCCTGATCCTCTACCTGCTGGTGCTGCTGGGGGGCCTGGTCGTCGCGGCGCGGCAGACCGAACCCTTTGGCCGCCTGCTCGCCGTCGGCGTCACCGCCCTGCTGGCCGCCCAAATGTTCGTCAACGTCGGCATGACCACCGGACTTATGCCCGTAACTGGTATAACCCTCCCCTTCGTCAGCTACGGCGGGTCCAGTCTGCTCGCCAGCTTCCTCGCCTTGGGGCTTCTGCTCAACGTCGCCCGCTTTCGCCCCCGGCGAATCGCCAAGCCCGCCTTCGAATTCCCGGACGAGTGAACCCCCCGACCCGTCTCCTGCTCCGCTGCCCCTCAGCTCGCCACACCCTTAAACGCAAGGTTCCGCCCCCCGAAACTGGGCAATCGGTAGGCCTTCTTATAGTGCATATAGTAGTACCATAATCCCCAATAAATCGCCATGTTGGCCAGCCAACTGTGCTTCTTGAAGGGCAGCAGCTTGAGCCGCGCCCACGCGCTCCGCGGGTGGTAGAAATCGCAGAACGCCGCCATCTGCGCCCGCGCCAGCTCCGCCGGCGTCATCCGCTTGGGCTCGAACACCACCGTCGCCCCGTTGTACTTGTCCCAGTCCTGCGTCAACAGCCGCCCCTGCCGCCGATACTCCTCGAACACCGCCGTCCCCGGGTACGGCGTCAGGATCGGATAGCAGCTCATCACCAGCCCCGCCCGCTGTGCGAACCGCACCACCGACCGGCACTTGCCCCAGTCGTCGTTGTCGAAACCGAAAATGAACGACCCCCACAGGCTGATCCGGTGGGCCTGAATCCGCCGAATCCGCTCCAGATAGCTCTCCGCCGCCACGTACCGCTTGCGCGCCTCCGTCAGCGTCGCCGGGTCCGGGCTCTCGAGACCGAGGATCAACCCCTGGCAGCCGCTTCGCCGCATCGCCGCCAGCAGCTTCTCATTGTTGCTGATCAAGATGTCGCACTGCGACGCCCACTTGATCTTGAGCGGCTCCAGCGCCGCGCACAGCTCCAGCGCCCACCGGTGATTCCCCCCGAAATTGTCGTCGCTGAATATGAAAAACCCGCTCCCCCGCTCCTTCGCCTCCCGCATCTCCTCCACGATGCTCCCCACCGACCGCTGCCGATACTTTCGCCCGAACACCGCCGGCGTCGTGCAGAAACTGCAATCGTGCGGACAACCCCGCGTCGTCTGGATCGGGTTGTACACCAGGTAGTCCTGCGGATTGAGCAGGTCCTTCCGCGGCGTCGCGATCGGCGCGTCCGGCTCCTCCCGCCAGTCATACACCCGCTGCAACGCCCGACCCGCCGACAAATCCCCCAACGCCCGCGGCAGCGTCCCTTCCGCGTCCCCCACGCACACCGCGTCTCCGTGCTCCAGCGCCTCCTCCGGCAGCGCCGACGGATGAATCCCCCCCAAGATCACCTTCACCCCCAACCGCCGATAGGCATCCGCCAGCGCGTACGCCCGCTTCGCCTGCGTCGTCATCGCCCCGATCCCCACCGTGTCCACGTCCGCCTTCGCCTCGTGCGGCCGGTCCAACACGCACTCATCGACGATCTCCACCTGCCAGCCCGTCGGCGCCACCGCTGCGCAGATCGCCAGGTTGACCGGCATGAACAACGCCCGCCGACCCATCGTCATCTTCCCGATCACGTCCGGCAGCGTGATCGTCGTCAGCGGACTGTTCGGATTGACCAACCGCAGCTTCACTGTCGCGATCCCGATCCCACCTATCGCCGCTGCCGCACCGCCTCGTACAGCAGAATCGCCCCACTCGCGGCTAGGTTCAGCGAATCCATCGCCCCCGCCATCGGAATTCGCACCACCCGCCCGACCGCCTCCAGCCATTCCCGCCCCAGCCCCTTTTCCTCGCTGCCCAACACCACCGCCACCGCCCCGGTGTAGTCCACCTCCCAATAGAGATGCTCTGCCGCCGGCGACGCCGCGATCACGCTCAATCCCCTTTGCCCGACCCAGGCCCGCGCCAGCGCACCGTCCGCCAGGCATGTCGGCACCGTGAACAACGCCCCCAGGCTCGCCCGCACCACATTCGGGTTGTATAAATCCAGGTCCGGCTCACACACCACCACCGCATCCACCCCGGCCGCGTCGGCCGTTCGCAGCAGCGCCCCCAAGTTGCCCGGCTTCTCCACCCCGTCCACCACCACCACCAACGCCCGCGGCCGCAGTTTCAGGTCCTCCAGCCGCCGCCGCGGCGCCCGCCCCACCGCGATCAGCCCCTCGCCCCCATCCCGATACGCCAGCTTCGCGTACACCCGCTGCGACACCGCCGCGAACGTCGCGCCCCCCGCACCCAAGGTCCTCGCCACCGCCTCCACGCTGCGCAGCCGCTGGTTGCCTCCCAGCAGCGCCGGACAATACAGCACCGTCTCCAGCTCGATCCCGCCGCCCGCCGCCGCCAGAAGTTCCTTCTCTCCCTCGATCACAAAGGCGCCGGCCGCCTCCCGCTCGCTCCGCTTGCCGCTCAACAAACCCACCCGCTTCACCAGCGGATTCGCCGCGCTCGTAATGATCTCGCCCTCGCGCGCCATGTCCCGCTCGCTCATCCTCCGCCCCCGCTCGTCGCGTCCAGCCCCGCCTCCTGTCGCAACCGCGCCACGTCCAGCCGCCGCAGATAGTTTACCAGCATGAACCATTGCAGGTGATACCCAAATCCGCCCCGCGTCATTTCCGCGATCGCCTCCTCCTTGCTCCAGCCTTCCACCACGATCCGATACGCCGCGCACATCGTCCCGGTCCGATCTGCCCCGTGCTGGCAATGCACGAACACCGGCCGGCGGTTCGGATCCCCCACCACCTCCAAGAACCGCGCCACGTCCTCGTCCTCCGGGCGCCACGCCTTGCAGTTGATGTGCTCATACGCCAGCCCTGTCCCCGCCAGATCGTCCCGGTCGCTGTGCTCCGCCCGCAGATTCACCACCGTCTTGATCCGCAGCCGCTTCAGATTCACCATCCCCTCCCGCGTCGGCTGCGCCCCGCGATACAACCCTTCCGATACCTGGTGCAGGTTCGGAACCCCCTCTAACTGCATGGGCCGCGCCCACGCCCGCCCCCGCGCCTGGGCCGCCCCCGCCAACACCGCGTCCCGCGCCGCATTCCCCTCAAACACCCCCGTCCCACTGCGATATGCCTGCCACAAATAACCCCCCACCAACCCCGCCAAGACCCCCGCGACAAA
>Ga0315295_10001072_pt1 | contig 23424 bp, 14 predicted proteins | sample YL17G14_0_MG_FD_204453 | JGI IMG/M metagenome (GOLD analysis project Ga0315295, IMG submission 204453) | Sediment microbial communities from Yellowstone Lake, YNP, Wyoming, USA - YL17G14_0 | ecosystem: Environmental > Aquatic > Freshwater > Lake > Sediment | place: USA: Wyoming | collected...
GTGGTTGTTGCAGGGGGGGCAGGTGCCGCAGCTTTACTGCCACGTGGACCTCGAACTGTGCGGGATCAACGAGTCGGACGGCCAGAAACGGCTGGTGGCGGAGGCGGTGGGGCGGACGGGGAAGGAGGGCCGACCGCTGGTGGTGCCGCCGGAAGGCCCGGAGACGGCTGGCACGGGTGGAGAGGGGGCGGCGGGGAATCAGTGCGGCCGAGCGCTGTTTTTCTACCCGTTGCGGGCGGCGAACCAGGTAGCCATGGTGCTGCAGTTGATTGCGGCGGAGGGGCTGTCGCCGCAGGACTATCGGGCGGTGGTGGGCCTGGCGGGGGAGGCGGCGGAGGCGGCCGAAACGTATCTGTCGCATCGGCGGGCGGCCGTGCTCGAGGACGACCGCAAGGCGCTGGCGAAGCTCTTGCAGTTTGCCGAGGGGGTGCATGGGACGCTCGATGCGGAGAAGGTGGCGTATCAGGTGGCGAACCTGGGGCGGGAGACCATTGGCTGCGCCCGGGTGGTGGTGTGGCTGGACCCGGCGCTGAAGCGGGGCGTGCGGGCGGTGAGCGGGGTGGACAAGCCGGACCGACGCGCCGTGCTGATGCAGGCCGTCGAGAAGCTGGGGCGGCATTGCCTGAAGATCAACAAGCCGATCGTGGCCTCACGCGAACAGTTGGCGGAACTGCCGGTGGACGAGGAACTGACGGAACTGTTGAAAGATTACTTCAACGTCAGCCAGTTCAATCAGGTGTTCTTGCAGCCCATGGCGGCGGGCGACCGGGCCGTTGGGGTGCTGGTGGCCGAAGGGTTTGACGAGGCGAGCGGGACGAACTTGGCGGGGGTCATCGCGACGGTGGCGAAGCAGGGGGGTCTGGCGCTGGGGAACGCGGTCGCGGCGGGGCAGGGGACGTGGTCCCAGCCGCTGGCGCGCTGGCGCCAGGCGGCTCGGGGGTCGCGGGCGCGGCGGAAGTGGCTGGCGGTCGCGGCGGTGGTGCTGGCGGGGTTGGCGGGACTGGCGTTGGTGCCGTGGACGATAGAGGTGAGCGCAGACTGTCGGCTGCGGCCGCGGGTGAAGCGCGTAGTCGATGCGCCGCTGGATGGGGTGGAGATTGTCAAGGTATTGCGGTCGAGCGGGCAGGTGCAGGCGGGGGAGGTGGTGGTGCAGCTCAACGACGCGGATCTGCAGGCCGAGCGGGCGGCGCGCGAGGCCGAGCGGGCCCAGGCGCAGGTGAAATTCAACCAGGCGCTGGGCGGGTCGGACGAACAGTATTACCGCAAGGAACTGGAGCGGCTGGACGCCCGGATCGCCTTGGCGAAGCTCCAGATCGACAAGTGCGCGATTAAGGCGCCGATCACGGGGCGCATACTCACGGCGCAATTGGAACTGCGGGCGGGGGAGACGGTGAAACTGGGCGAGCCGATCTTTGAGATGGCGGACCTGAACGAGTGGGAGTTGGTGCTCGAGGTGCCACAGGAGGAAGTGGGTTGGGTCCAACGGGGCCTGGCGGAGCGGCAGAAGGCGGCGGTGCGGTTCTTCCTGCAGGCCTACCCGGAGCGCAAACTGCGGGCGGAGATCACCCGGCCCGACCAGATCGGTCATTTGGCGCAAATCGCCAAGGGGGGCAATTATTTTGAAGTGCAAGTGCCGGTGGCGGAAGACGAATTGGCGCCGATATTGGCGGGACTGGGCGACGGGAGCACCGGGGCCGCCAAGATCGCTACCGCGGAGCGAGCGCTGGGATACGTGCTGTTGCGGAAGGTGATCCGGTTTTTCCGGGTGGCGTTCTTCTAGAGATTGCCCCCAAGCCCCCGTAAGACGCCTAGAAGCGGATTCTGGTGAACTGGATGGCAGGATGAAGCAGGGTGATTTGCCGTTGGGGAGGGATGATCCCGCCGGCGGCGGAGGGGAGGGTGCGCGCGCCGGAGTGCTGCCGCGGGCGCGGCGGGACGTGGAAGTTACCGAGCAGGTCTATTACGGCAAGCCGTGCTACGTCCTCAAGGACCCGACGACGCTGCGGTACTACCGGTTGCGGCCGCCGGAATACACCATCTGGCGGATGCTGAACGGCAAGAACGCCCTGGACGACGTGCAGAAAGTGCTGGCGGAGCGCTTCCCGCAGGAGGAATTTGACCGCCAGGCGATCTTGAACTTTCTGATCATGTTGCGCGGGGCCAGTCTGCTGGAGGCGGCGGGGCCGGAGGCGACCGAGTACCTGCTGAAGCGTAAGGGGATGCAGCGGGGGTTCGTCAAGAAGTTGTATCGGGAGTTCCTGTTTTACCGAATCCCCCTGTTGGACCCGGACAAGCTGCTGGGGTGGCTGGAGAGGCGTTGGGGCCGGGTGATCTTCAGCCGTGCGATGCAGGCGGCGGCGGCGGTCGTGCTGCTGGGCGGCTTAACCATCGTGGCGGCGAACCTGGAAAAATTCAGCCAGCGGCAGCCGATCTTGAGTTGGATCAACTTGCTCTACATGATTCCGGCGCTGATGGTGATCAAGGTGGTCCACGAGTTCGGGCACGGGCTGGCGTGCAAGCACTTCGGGGGGGAGGTGCACGAAATGGGGGTGATGTTCCTGGTCTTCATGCCCTGCGCCTACTGCGACGTCTCGGATGCCTGGATGATCGGCGAGAAGCGGAAGCGGATGTGGATCACGGCCGCCGGAATCGTGGTGGAGGTGCTGCTGGCGGCGGCGGCGGCGTGGGTGTGGGGGGCGACCCAGCCGAAAACGGTCCTTAACCAATTGGCGTTGAACGTGATGCTGGCGGCCAGCGTGAACACCCTGCTGTTCAACGGCAATCCGCTCCTGCGGTACGACGGGTACTACTTTCTGATGGACCTCATGGAGATGCCGAATCTGAAGCAGAAGGGGTCGGGGTATCTGTGGTACCTGCTGCAGCGGCATGTGTTGGGGGTGGAGGGGGCGGCCCAGCCCCTCGACGTGGAGGAGCGGGAGGTGGCGGTGGCGGGCTATGCCCTGGCGAGCGGGGTGTACCGTTGGGTCGTGATGTTCGGAATTGCGGCGCTGGTGTGGCGGTTCCTGGACCCCTATGGGTGGGGAGTGGTGGGAGCGGTGCTGGCGCTGGGGTGTGTGATTAATGCGCTGGTGGCGCCCGCGGTCCGGTTGGTGCGGTACGTGTGGGAACAGCGGGACCGGATGCACGTGCGCGTCGCGACGGCGGCGTTGTTGGCGGCGGCGGCAGCGGGCGGCGCGATCGCGGTGCTGGCGCTGCCGGTGGAGCAGAGCGTGGAGGGGCAGTGCGTGCTCCGCCCGGCGCAACTGCACCCCGTGTATGTCACGCGGGCAGGTTTTCTGCAGGCGGGATCGCGCGGCGAGCTGGTCCGGGACGGACAGCGCGTCGAGGCGGGCCAAGAGCTGCTGCGGTTATCGGACCCGCAGCTCGAGACGCAGGTGAAGGACCTGGCGCTGCAGTTGCAGCAGGTCGAGATCGAGCGGGATCGCGCCTTGCAGGCCAGGGCGTCCCGCGAGGTGCGCGAACAGTTGGAAGCGCGGCGACGAGGCGTCCAGGCGCAGTACGAGCAGGCCAAGGAAAACGTCGGGAAGCTGGTGATTCGGGCGCCGACGCAGGGGGTGGTGCAGGTGCGGACGCGGGAGCCGCTGGCGAACCTCCTGGGCAGCTTCCTGCCCGTCGGGACGGCAGTATTGGCGGTGTATGAGCCGGGGGAGTTCGAGGCGGTCACCGCGATCAGCCACCGAGACATCGGGCGGGTGCAGGTGGGGCAGAAGGCGGCCGTGAAGCTGTGGTCGCTTGATGGCCAGGAGTTCCAGAGCCAGGTGAGGGACAAGCCGGGGGAGCCGGTGCGGCGGATGTCGAGCGCGGCGTTCTCCACGGCGTTTGGCGGCGAGGTGGCGACGATGCCTGCGGCCAGTCAGCAGGAGGCGCTGGTGCCGGCGGACGTAACGTATGAGCTCGAGTTGCCGCTCCGGGACGACACGGGGTTCCTGCGGGACGGACTGGTCGGGCGGGCGAAACTGATCGTGGAGAAAAAAACCCTCGGCTGGACGGTGTACGTGTGGCTTTTGCAGACGTTACGGCAGGACCTGCGGTTGTAGGCGCAAGGAGCTTGCCCCGCGGGGAGATTTCGTGTAGAATATAATCAGGTGTCTGGGGTCGTGGTTGACCCCGGGAAAGGGTTGGTTTGCGGGGGCGAAAGGTTTCGACCGGATGAGTTGAGGTTCGAGTGGCGTGCCCAGGATGCCAGTTGGCCTGGTTAATCATCTGGCACAATTTTTAGATGCGAATACCGTAGCGTATCGCATGGCTGCCTGATAGGCGGCCCGTCCTCGTCGCGACGCCCGCTAGTGGCGTAGGGCGCAAACAGTGGGCTGGCGGCCGCCGGCGGTTCGGCCCGGCGGCCGTGAGAAAACAGTCGGACTGGCCGATGGCGGATCCTGTCGCTCGGAGCCGCCGAAGGCGAGAACCAAACGACCGACTATGCACGTAGAGGCTCGATCCGAAACGTCTCGGGACGCGGGTTCGATTCCCGCCGCCTCCATTCCGCCTCGCCCGCCGTCCGTCCAGACGGCGGGCTTGCCGAGTGCGGCACGAGCTTCCTGGACAACCGCCTCAACGGGCGCATTTCGGCCCTGCCTGGCTACCGTTGTTCCAGTTCGCGCAGCCGTTGCATAAGCAAGAGGGTGTCCTCTTGGGAGAGTCCGGGCAGATTGAGCGCTCGCTCATAGACGGCACGAGCCGCGGCGGGGCGTCCTTGGGCCAGATGGATGTCGCCCAGCATGACATAGGCCGGGGCGCAGGGCGTCTGCTGATCGACGAGCTTTTCGAGCACCGTAACAGCCTGGTTGGTTTGCCCGTTGTCGTGGAGGTAGTAGGCGTACGTATAGGCATACTTCGGCTCAGCCGGCTGCAACTGGTAGGCCTTGCGGCACCAGTCCAAGGCTTCGCTCGCGCGGTCCCTGGCCAAAAGCACCCCCAGATTGTATGCGGGCTGTGCCGCATTGGGGTCGGCCTTCGCCGCCGTCCGGAAGGCAGCCTCCGCTTGCTTGAGCCGGCCCATCTCCCCCAGGAGCATCCCCAGGTTCAGGTTGGCCGCATAGTTGGTGGCGTCTAGTTGCAAGGCACGGCGAAGGTTCTGTTCGGCCTTGTCATTGCGGCCGAGCACGTTGTAGGCCAGCGACGCGTTGATCAGCGGTGGGATGCTGTCCGGGCGCAGGCGGGTGGCGGTGTCGTACATGCCTACGGCCTGTTCGAACTGGCGACGCTGGGTGTAGAGGTTGCCGAGGTTGTAGTAGGAGAGGTAATCGTCCGGCCGGGCAGTCAGCGACGCTTCGAGCTCGGCGGTGGCGCGAGCGAGACTGGCGCGCTCGGCTTCAGGCAGCTCGCCGGACGGCGCCCCGGCCAGGCTGGACGCGGCCCGAACCCGCACCAAGCGATACTTCTCGCCTGTCGCGGCCAACAGGGCTGCCACCGACGCCGAAGTGAAGTATCTATCCAAGCCCTCGGCGGCGCTGGAGCGCACCAGCGGCGAGGGGTCGCTGCTGACGAGTTTGGTCAACACCGGCCACTTGCGCTGGTCGTCGCACGTACGCAGCAGCCGGACCAGCGAGTTGGCGAAGACCTCCTCGCGGTTGGGGTCCTGCAAATAAGCCAGCATCTCGGGCAGGCGCAACCAATCGGCGCGGCGCGCGGCGGCGACCAACCCCCCGACGTGCAGCGTCGCTGCCTGATAGTCGCGCTGCCGCCACTGGCGGACGTAACTATCGGCCCAGGCGGCGTCCTTGTCGGCGTGGCACAGATTGCAGGCGTTGGGCGACTGGAACGCCAGGGAGGCGGCCGGCATCGGGGGACGCAGCGAGTGGTCGCTCCGCCTCATGCGGGCGAACTCGGTCAGCGGCATGTGGCACGCCACGCACTGGTTGCCGGCGCTGTTGGGTTCGTGGTGTGTGTGGGCCGTCGGGTCGTTCACCTGTGCGGCGTGGCAGGGGGCGCACGCCTGGTTGGGGGTGTCCTTGAAGCGGAACCGGCCGCTGGAGGTGTGGCAAAACATGCAGTCCAGCCGCCCGGACTTGGCGCAAGGGCTGAGACGCCAGAGGCTGTAGGTGTAGTTCTCGCCGAGGTCGCGGCCGTCGGGATAAAAATCCGGGTCCTCGAACGTCGCCAGGTCAAAGTGATCGAAATACTCCTCGCCCGGCGAGTAGGTCGCCGTCAGCGGGACCATCTTGGCGTGGCAGGGAGCGCAGGACGCATCGACCTGGTGGCCGGTGTAGCCGTATTTCTGCATGATCGTCCGCAGGTACGTCTGGGGCGGCTGCGCGCCGGTGGCGGCCGCCGCCGCGAAGACCCGCGCGTGCTCATCGCCCGGACCGTGACAGGTCTCGCAGTTGATCCCCGGCTCGACCCAGGTGGTGTGGTAGGCGTCGGTGGCGAAGTCGTAGTTGGTGGAAAGCTGACTGACGTGGCAGCTATGGCAGGAGGTGTTGAAGGTGTAGGCGGGATCGGTCCAGGCGAGCGGGGCGTCCGCCCTGCGGTCGGGAAAGTGGCGCACGCCGCTGCCGGCGGTGTCGAACCATTCCTGCCGCCGCACGTCGTAGGCCAGGGGCAGCGTTTGCAGCCGCCCGCGCTGGTAGGGCGTCAGAAAGTAATACACGTTCTTTCCGCCCAGCACGTGGACGATCGGATGGGTCGTTTCGCCGGCTGGGCCGATCTCTCGCACCCAACCCTCGTCGGGCGCGATCTCGGCACGGTAGCGCTGCTCGCCAATGCGGATGTCCTCCGGCTGAGGTTTGAGTTCCCGTGCGGCGAACTCGGAGCTGTACGGTTGCATGGCCAGCCCATGATGGGAGGTGGACCATAGGCCGTAGAACCGTTCGTGACACGTCCGGCAGTTGCCGGAGCCGACGTAGCCGCCGGGATCAGGGGATCGCCCGGCCTCTGCTGGGACCGGGGTCTGGGCTGCGCGTTGGACCCCCATCCAGACCACTGCTGCCAAACACCCCCCCAGGATCAACAGTAACGCCAACGCCCGTGCCGACATCCCATCTCTCTCTTAAGGCCCCTGCATCCCGTAAGCCCTGAACAAGCCAGGCAGTTCTTGCGCCCGCCGCACTCCGCAGCCTTTGGCGAACGCACCCAATAATAAGCGGGATGGGGCGGTTCGACAACGGGTTGCCCTCGCCGGTGTCGGACTTTCGCTCCCTGGCCTGAGTAGGGGTGATTTGCCCCAGCGGGTTGGAGCGGTCCAGGGTGCGGGGGCGGCGGTGTCGGCGTGCTCGGCTATGGCGGTGCGGTTTGGAGGGGCGTTACGGTCTGGGGGGCCGGCAGCCGTTTATCGGGCCCACGGGCGGGTTAGCGGCGACCGGTATCACAGCCGGGCCTTTTGCCCGCGACCAGCCTGAATCATATATTGAACTGTAGAGCACGCACCTGCACGGCCCAGGCGCCGGTGCGCTGGACGAGGTAGCCGCAGGTCTAAAGGGCCGGCACGACCAGGCGGCGGTCGCTGCCGAGACACAAAACAGACGTAGTGTATCCACAATTCACCGGCCGCCCTTGGCCGGCCGGACGCGGCCTACTTGTCGGCCGGGGAAGAAGAGGAGCATCTATGACCAGAACCACGGCAGCCAGCTTGGTGGCGGGGGTGGCGACGCTCTTGGCCTTGGCGGCCATGGCGTCCGGGACGTACGTGGAGCCTGCGCCGCCGGGAGTGTACACGGCGGTGGCCGCGCCGGGCGGCGGACCGACCGCGGAATTGCCCCTGCTGGCCCCGAACGGCATCCTGGACACCCTCTATGGGCTGGAGAATCTCGAGCGGGTGCCGGACGCGGGGTCGCACGCGGATGAAATCTGGTGGTTACCTGAGTCGGCGGGCCAGGCCGAGGTGCGGTTGCGGGCCAAGTTCGCCGGCTTTCAACATTCCTTCGGCGTGCTGCCCGGCGAGAGCGGCTGGAACTTCACCCCGCTGATTGACAGCGGTAAGGCGAGCGCCAATAAGTTGTACAGCGGCAATGCGTCGTGGAGCAAAGCAACGTTCGACGTTGAAGGCCCCTTTCGCTTCGGACTGAGGCTGCTGGACTGCCCCGCATACCTCTGGAGCTCGGCGGCGGCCGACAACACGTTGATGCCGTCGGGCCAGCCGGGCGATGGCCTGGACCACCTGGTAACCTGGCGGATCACCGGCAACGCCGGGTACCCGGGCAATCGGGTGGGCAATTACGTCCTGGCGTGGGAGGACCTGGACCGCTACGGGCGGACGCGTTACGCCTGCGACGCCGATTTCAACGACGTGGTGTTCGAAGTGGGGGGGGTGCACGTGCCCGAGCCGACGAGCCTGGTGCTGCTGATGCTGGGAGCGGTGCTTCTTCGCAGCAGGCGGCGTGGGCCCTGAAAGGTCGGACGGCGACCGCCGGCCGTTTGGCGCGAACGATGCCATCAGTCGCAGGGCTTTGTCGGGGGAAGCCCTGCGTTTTTTTTGTCTATGGCGAGGAACGACGGAAGAGGAGCCAGAGGAAGAAAGGCCCGCCCAGCAGCGCCGTGAAGACCCCGACGGGAATCTCGGTGGGGGCCACCAAGGTGCGCGCGAGCGTGTCGCAGGCGACCAGAAACGCGCCGCCCCCGCAGAAGCTCGCCGGTAGGACGACGCGGTGGTCCAGCCCGCTCAGCCGCCGGACGATGTGCGGGATCAATAGCCCGACAAAGGCGATGGGACCGGCCAGCGAGACCACCGCCGCGGTAACCAACGCGCCGCCCACCAGCCCCTGGCGCTGGACGGCCGCCACGTCGATGCCGTGCCCCAGGGCCATCTCCTCGCCCAGGGCCAGGTGGTTGAGGGCGGTCTGCTGCGCCCAGAGCAGGACCCAGCCCGGCAGCAGGAGCGGCAGCAGCCCGATCAATTGCCCGTACCCCACGATGTCAAGGCCGCCCATTAGCCAGCGGTCCATGCTTACCAGCACCTCAGGATTGGCCAGGTACCGGATCAACAGCAGCAGGGCGCCGCAAAGGATGCCGACGGTAACGCCGGCCAGCAGCAGGGTGTTCATGGACGCCCCTTGCGGCCCGCGCGCCAGCAGCCAGATGAGTGAGAGGGTCGCCACGGCGCCCACCAGGGCCAAGAGCTGGATGGCGGAAAACGGGCCGAACGAGACGGCCAGCCGCGGGAACGCGCAGGCCAGGTAGGCGCCCACCGCCGCGCCGCCCGTTACACCCAGGGTGTATGGGGTAGCCAGCGGATTGCGCAGGACCACCTGGTAAACGCCCCCTACCAGCGCCAGCGAGCCGCCCGCCAGCAATCCCAGCGTGACGCGGGGCAGGCGGTGGTGCAGCAAAATGCGGGTGTCGGCGCTCCAGCGGTCGGACGGCTGGCGGAAGTCGGCCCAAACGCGCCCCGGCCGGACCCGTTCGCTGCCCACGAAGGGCGCGCCGGCCCAGGCCGCCAGCGCCAGCAGGGCGTAAGGGGCAATCGTCAGGACGCACCGGCGCCGCGTGAGCAACGCGGTCATGGCTGAGCCTCCTGCGAGTAGGCGGCTGCCACGGGGGGCAGCGGCAGCACGATGGGTTGCCCCGTCACGGGGTGGCGGCCCACGTGAATGCTTTGCCGGTAAATGCCGGCGAGAACCGACGGGTTGATCACGTCCTCGACGGGGCCGTGCCGGACGGTTCGACCGCGCTCCAGCAGCAGCAGTTCGCGGCAGAAGAGCGAGGCCAGGTTGAGGTCATGCGTCACCACCGCGACGGCCAGGCCCTTCTCCGCCAGACAAGCCAGCAACGAGAAAAAGGCGACCTGATGGTGCAGGTCCAGGGCGGCCGTTGGCTCGTCCAGCAGCAGGATGGCCGGCTCTTGCGCCAGCACCGAGGCCAGCAGGACGCGTTGCCGCTCGCCGCCCGAAAGCTGCGAGAGGCGGCGGCGCCCCAGGTCCAGCGCGTTGGTCTGACGCAGGCAGTCGGCCACCACGTCCAGATCGGCCGGGCCCGCGAACCCGGCGCCGCGGAGGCGGCAAGAACGGCCCAGCGCGACCACCTCCTGGGCGGTGTAATCGAAGGTGCTGCTGACGGACTGGGGCAGGTAGCCCAGCGCTTGGGCGATGGTCCGGCGGGGGAGGCGGGCCAGAGGCTCATCATCGAGCAGCACTCGCCCGGAGGCGGGGCGCAGCAGACCGGCCGCCAAACGCAGCAACGTGCTCTTGCCCGCGCCGTTGGGACCGATGATCCCCAGAAACGCGCCGCCGGTGAGCTCGAAGGAAACGTCCTCGAGCCGCCACGGGGCGGCGGCGTACGCGTAGCAAAGACGCTCAAGGCGCAACTGCTTGGGGATCATCGAACAGCTCCGGATGGATGAGTTGGGCGAGGGTCAGCGCGGCTTGCGCCAGGCGCGGGCCGGGTTTGAGCAGGGCGTCTCCCTCGGGGAAATAGACCCGGCCCGTGCGCACCGCCGGCACCTCGCCGAGCGTCTGCCAGTCGCGCCGACGCTGTTGCTCCTGCGCCGGCGAAAGGGCGCCGGCCAGACTAGGCTCGATGATGATCTCAGGTTGGCGCTGCCACAGCGATTCCTTCGAAATGGTGGGGTAGTCGGCCGGCAGCTCGCCGAAGACGTTGTCGCCGCCGGCCAGCGTCAGCAGCTCGCCGAGGTACGTGCGGCCGGTGGCGGTGGACAAGCCGCCCAGGCCGCCGCTGGCACGGTAAAGCGACAGGAAAACGCGCGGCCGGGGTCGGCCCGCCACGCGGCGACGCACGGAATCCAACGTTTGACAAACGTCGCGGCGGATCGCCTCAGCCCGGTCAGGGACGCCCAGAACGCGGCCGAGGTAATCGAGATCGCGTAGCACGCCGTCGATGTCGGTCATCTGGACGATGGCCACCTCGATGCGCTCGCGGCGGCAGAACGACCGCAGGAACTCGCCGCGCCCTTGCACGATGATCAGGTCGGGCTGGACCGCCAGCAGCCGCTCCAGGTTGGGGTTGAAGTGCCCGCCCAGCCGCGGCAACTCGCCGGCCTCGGGAGGCAGCCGGCAAAAATCGGTTACGGCCACCAGACGGTCCGTGCCGCCCAACGCGACCACGCAGTCGGTAACACTGGGCGTGAGGGAGGCGATCCGCCGCGCCGGCCGCGCCGAAAGAACTTGCTCCCCAGTGCGGGCATTATCGCCTGCCACGTGCTCCAGAAGAAAGCTCAAGACCGCCCCGGCGAGGAAGGCGATCAGGGCCAGCCGAGTTGTATGTCCCGTGTTCATGGCGGTCTATTGCAGGTCGAAAGGTGAGTTGTCCAACGGTGCAAACCAGCCGAGCAGCAGGTCCGCGGACCGCACGCCGTACACGTTCAGTCGGTCGAAAGGGGCGATGGGGCGGCGGCTAACGTGGCCGTCGGCCCAGGCCGTCTCGGCCGCGCCGCTGTGCCGGAAGTGCATCGACGGCGACATGTAGAACGCGGTGAACGGCTGCCCGTTGACGACGTAGAACGGCGGCTCGGCGAACGAGTACTCGATATAGTACGTCAGGCCGCCTTGACGCTTGCCCAGGGCGCAGTCCGCGAACATCAGGGTCTCCTCCGGCGTAGCCGCCTCCCCCAGCGTCGTCGTGCGGCTGTAGGCCAGGCGATACGCCTCGAACGTCGTGATGTTGGGCATCCACAGCGTGCTGCCCAGGTACAGCATGTTGTAGCCGTAGCCGCCGCAGCCCTGTTCGAAGTTGGTGCTCCAGTCCTCGCCCGTGACGAAGTCGGTGCGTTCCGGGCAGTGCTTGACCCGCCCGTCGGCCAGGTAGCGCACCAGCCGGCCGCGCCGGGGGTCAAAGGGCCGATCGAGCCGGTCCCGCTCGCCGTGCCACCGGTGCAGACCCGCGCCGTTCCACAGGTCATCGGCGCCCGCCACGAAATGATCGCCCGATTCCAGCGCGTAGCCCAGGTTGGCTAGGGCCAACTGACGCACGTTGGACGCGCAGACGGCGGCGCGGGCCTGGGCGCGGGCGCGCTGCAACGCCGGCAGCAGCAGCGTCGTCAGCGTCGCCAACACGCCCATCACCACCAGCAGCTCGATCAGGGTGAAAGCGGCCCCGGTCGGACGCCGCATCGTCATCGCCTCCCTTGCGGCTGCCAGTTGGCCCGCCAGGTTTCGACGCCCAGCCATTCCCGCGCCAAAACGGCGAAGTCGAGCAGGTTGACCTGGAAGTCTCGCGGCTGGGCCAGATCGCCACGCGCCAAATAATGGGCCTGGCCTAGATGCGTGAGCCAGGCGTCGCTGAAAAGCACCAGGTCAGCCAGGTCCACGCACCCGTCCAGGTTGATGTCCGCCGCGTACTGCTGCTCCTGCAGCACGCCCAGGGCGTCCAGATCAAAGCCGCTCGATCCCCACGTCGGCCAGGCGTCGAAAATCGGGTGCGTGCGGGCATACGGGGCATAGATCGGGTAGGTATTTGGATCGGGCCACGCCGTCGCTTGGTCGGTGCCGCTCCCGCCGCCGGGTATATCGACCAGGCGGACGTAGCCTATGGCGCTCAGGTCAACCACCCCCGTGCTGACGAGCGGGTCGCCGCTCAGCTCGGCCAGGTCGAAGGGCGTGCCGGTGCAGCGGTCGCGGGCGTTCGGGTGTTTGCCCGCCAGGTTATACACGTTCGTCGCGTCGATGCACCCGTAGGGGCCGACGGGGGCCGCCGTGAGACTCACCGAGGGGAAACGCGCGAACTGGACGCCGTCGGAGGAGACCTCCACGTAAGCGAGTTCGGCGAACATCTCCCCGGCTAGGTAGGCGCCGTTGGGATCGTCGTCCGCCACCAAGAAACCGTTTTCAAACACGACAAAGTCGTACCCTTGCTGATTGCGGATGAGTTTGTTCGGCTCGCTGAAGGCCAGCGTGATGCACCCCGGTGGCAGGCCGAGTTGCAGTTGCGCGGCATCGAGGTCGCCCAGGCTGACCACTTCGAGGCTCTCGCCGCTCACCGGCCCCAGGGCGCGGGAGGCGTCCATCCACATGGGCCACACCCCGGGTGCGGGGGCGTAATCGGCGACGGCGTCGGCCCAGCCGCGGAAGATCGGGTGCAGGACGGCGTTGGGGTCGTCCAAAGGATGCACGCCTCGGCCGCTGGGATCGAGGTAGCCGGCCACGCCCAACTCCGTGTACGGACCCGCCCCGGCGCTCGAAACCCACAGCGCCAGGAAAAGCACCATTACCCCAACCGTTCTATCTTGCATCAAACGGCCCCTTCAGTCCTTTCGACTTGGCGAGCGCCCCGCGTTGACGACGAATGCCCACTGCCAACCCGCCCAACGCCAGCGTGCTCAGGGCGGCCGGTTCGGGAACGAGCTCATCCATGGCGAAGCAGGAAGGGGTGTTCATGCCGAACCCGCCGGTGTCGCTGGAGCTGAGTGTAAACTGGAGCGCGGCGACCCGGCCGAGCGGCGTCAGGTCCACCCAGGTCCACTCTTTGACGATGGTGTGATTGCCGCAGCGAAAGTCCGCCAGATAGAACTCAACCGCGCCGGTGGCGGCGCCGCCTGGGTCCAGGCCGCCGATGCTGAGCTTGAACCAGTCCGGATCGTTCCCCGACAGGCCGCCAAACTTCTTGGCGAAGGCATCGCCGTCGCGCATCGAGTAGTAGGCGTAGGTCGTGTTGGTAAAGTAGGCGCCCGCCAGAACGCTGTCATACGCGGCGCCCAGCAGCGTCAGGGTGTTGGGAATGGCCGCGTAGGTGCCGCTGGCCCAATCGAGGGCGACGTAGGACACGCCGTAGTTGGCTGTGCCCAGGGCCCCGCCGCCCGCCCGGGCGCTGAATTGGCTGCCCACCCCGCCCACGGTGCTGTTGGTTTCGCTGCTATAGACGAACCCGTCCCACGCCCAGCCGCGGTCGAAATGCGGGTAGTAGGCCAGACCGCTGCTAAACCCGGTTTGTCCCGAGCCGGCGCCGCCCCAGTGGGTATTGGCCGGCAGCGGATTGTCGTCAAACGCGGATACCGCCGCTGCCGCTGCCGCCGGCGGCCGGCAGGTCCAGGCCGGCAGCAGCAGCACGACGTAGCTTGCGGCCAGAACAAGTTTTTGGGGCATCATTCCTTTCGTCCTCCTGGGGCTCTTGTCGCGGCGTTCGTGGCAAACAAAAAAGCCTCACGCTTCGTGGGAAACGTGAGGCTGGAACACCCTGACTGCAGGGGCTGCCCCCGCCGACCAAAACCTACCAACCGGGCCGCCGGCGGAACGTTCGACTCACTCCACGAAGTCGAATCAGACGAATCAGGCCGAGGGTAGGTCTTCTGACTCTCGGGTCGTCCTACTCGCCGGGCCTTCCCATCCTTACGAACAGTGGCCTGGTCCGGTTTTCGTCGCCGATTACAGCGGCGGGTCCGTGACGGAATTGCACCGTCTTCCCTTTTGAGGCTCTCCGGAGCCGCCCTCAGCCGGCACTATTCACTTGTCGTTGCACCAGATTCTTGCCTGATGACCGGGACCTGTCAATAGGTTCCCGAAAAAAAATTTCTCGGCCGGGCCTTCCTCGCGGTTGCCTGGCGCCCGGCGCCGCCCCAACCCCCCTAACTCCGCAAAAAACCCACGGTGGATTCCAGAATGCGTTGCCGCAGGGGACTGTCGGCCTCCGCGGGCGTCTGCTGCCGCAGGTCCTCCAGGTTCGCCCGGCAGAAGTGGCACCCCAGCGTGTTCAGGTGAAACTCGACGTATTCCTGCCAGTCCGACTCGAGCGTCCCCAGCAAGTACGCGCCGATCGTGTTACGTTTCGGACAACTCAGCCGCAGCTCCTCCCACGCCTCCGTCAGCAAATTCTCGAACGCCGCCGACTCGGCTGGCTCCCCCAGCAGCTCGCGCGGAATCCGCTCCCGCACCTGCCGCAGGCACCGGTGCTTGATCACCGCCACGTTCTTCTCGTTCAAACCCACTCGCCGCGCCGCCTCCTTGTTGGGCAACTGGCAGTAGAACAGCAGCTCGACGATCTTCAAGTCTCGGAAATTCAGCCCGTCGCGCAACTGGTGCAGCAGTTGCCGCAGCGCCTCGACCAGCCCCGCCCGACGCCGCTCCTGCAGCTCGTCGCGCCGCGCGTACCAACTGCCCGTCGGCTCGCTGCCCGCCACCTGCCCCAGGGCGTCCGAACGGCTCGTGCTGCCCCCCGGGCCGCGCAGGTCCTGCAACAGGCACACGTCGCGCACCTTCCGACCGCGAAAGGCGTCGATGATCTTCCGCCGCAAAATCGTGAACAGGTACGTCTCCAGGCTCGCCTCGGCCCGAAAACCCTCCAGACTCTTGAGAAACGCGATGAACGTCTCCTGCACCAGGTCCTCGGCGTCCGCGGCCCGCCCCAGCTTGCCTTGCGCAAACGCCAGCAAACGCCCCTGGTGCCGGCCCACCAATTGCGACCAGCCCTCGGCGCTGCCCTGGCGCACCTGCTCGAGCAGGTAACGGTCCGCCTGCGTCAGCTCGCCCATGCCGCCCCTGCTTGCTCCTATCGCCGCCTGTGTCGCCCTCCGGCCGCCTCGTCAACTCAACCGCAGCACAAACCACAACACCGCCCCCCCCGCCGCCGCCGCCCCAATCCGCAACGCCCAGGTATAGTACCCCCGCGTCGCCGCGTTCAGAAACCCATAAATAATGCAAATCGCCGCCAGCAACCCGACAATCGAACCGACTCGGCCGAGCCACGCGACCCGCCCCGCCTGCGACTCCGCGGCGCAGACCTGGGCGATCCGTTCGACCTGCGCGGGCGAGCCGTCCAGCAGCATCGCCTCCCGCCAGACCTCGCCGTAGCCCAGCTTGAATTGTTGCACAAACCGATCCTGCACCAGCCCCTCCGCCTGGATGATGACCCTGCCACGGCCAAACCGTGTAACAATGTGCGGACGTTCCTGGGCCGTCGCGTCCGCCAGGTTGTTGGCCGCCTGCACGTGTGCCCTGATGACCTGGCGCACCGCCTCGTCGGGATCAAGGTTCTCGCCCCCCCATCGCCCAGGTGTGCTGGGGCGAACGTAAGGCCGTATGCGCGAATAGAGCAGCGCTTCCGCCTGCGACAACGCCTCCCGATGGGCCTCCTCCGCGCTGGTGCAGGGCCGACTCGATTGGGCGATCAGCCACTGCTTCCCCGGCTGACGGTTGACGAAGGCCGAAAAATTCTCCACCCACGGCTTTTCCACGAAGCTCGTCTCGCGGCTGACCTGGACGCCGGGACCTCGCAGCGTCAGGGTCAGCGTGCCGCTCCGCTGCCCCTCCGCCGGCTGCGCATGAACCCCGCCCAGCGGCGCCAGCGTGAGCAAACCCGTAATGACGTTTGGATCGGCGCTCATGGGCCGACCGGTTTTCTCCACCAGCACCTTGGGCTCGCGTCTTGCCTGGCCTCGCCAACCCTCCTGCAGCGGGCCCGCCGCCTCGCTGGTCAGCCGGCCCCCCGCATCCGCCACCTGGATCACCACTGCCGCCGCTTCCCTATCCTCGCCCGTCGCCTCCGATAGCCCCTCGGCCCCACGACGCCCCAGCGCCTTGGCGGCCGACGCCAGCGACGCATACACGTCCGCCTCGAAGGGGCTCTCCCCCGTAACCTCCCAACCCGGCTCGACCACCGAACGGACGGCGGCATGCTGACCTAGTACTGCTTCCTGCTGTACCTCTCGGAACACCTGCTTCCGTCGTACGCCGACCAAGAAAACACCAACCAGCAGCAGAATGCCCAGTAGGGCCAGGCCGACCCACCGGGCCGCCACGCTCCGCCGCAGGAGCACTATGATCCCTACGATTAGCAGCAGCCCGAACAGGATTACCACGAACCTAAAAGGCATAAAGACGACACCTCTAGACATTGTCATGGGTATATCCTCGCTCTACGGCAGGCGGCGGGGAGCCTGCGCTGCGCTGCGGCCGCCGCGGCGGCCACGCCAACACCACGATCGAAACGATGAACACCAGGGCGGCAGCCACCGCCGACCCCTGGTCGAACCGATTGGTCAGCAACTCCAACGCCGCGCCCGCCTGGTTCTGCCGAATCGCATTGACAGCCAACTCGATGTTGCCGCCATGAACCGGCAGCACCTCCGCGAATGTTAACAGCCCGATCACCAGCCCCAACAGCCCCAACGCCGCTCGGATCATGTGCCTGCCGCCCTGGTAACGGCGCCCGATGATCAGGAAAACCGCCGCGACCGTCATGGTGACGACGGCCGCGCCCATCCCCAGCCGTTCGACCGCCACGGGCCAGCCCGCATAGCCAAAAACCTCCTGCATCTTGCGGGCCAGCCCAGGGTCCGGGAACCCCGCCGCCACGAACCACCCCACGTGCAACGCCGCCGCCGCTCCCATCACCAAACCCCCTAGCACCAGCAGACCGCCCAACACACAGAACAGGTCCGCGACTCGTTCCCGCCGGCGCGCGCGGATGTACTCGATACGCTCCTCCCAAGGCAAGTTCCGCCACGACGGCCCCCATGTCCCCGCCCGCTCCGAACGCAGCGGCGCCGGGCCTTCGTACTTCTGCTCGCCATAGACCGGCGCCGGTGGAGCGGCGGCCGCCGGTGGGTCCGCCGAGACCGCTGGCTCGGGCGCCCCAACCGGCTGCGCCCACCCCGCAGCCGACGCCGACGCCGCCTGCAACTCGTCGGCGTCTGCCCAGATCAACAGTCGCCGGCCTGACTTGTCGGTGAATCTCCCCGCTAGTATCAAAATCACGTCGATAATTTGCCCGATCCCCAAAAGCCCCCCCGTCAACAGCCAGACCACGCCCGTTCCGATCTTGCCCACGTAGAAGCGCTGCAAACCGTTCAGCAGCGTAAAGGTGCCGGCACAGAGAATCAGGGCCCAGACCCGCTTGCAGGGCGAAACCATATTCTCTCCTTGGGGTATCACGGTGTGGCCCATACGGTCGAACGCCGCCGGAACCCCCCCAAACGCCTCTTCCACCAGTCGCGCCGGCACGAACAGCACCGCCAAAAACAGCAAACCCGGCAAAACCAGGAACAACGCGGCGATCAGCGTCTCATCGCTCGGCATCGACACGATCCCCAGGTGGGTGGCCGCCACAATGCCGCTCGTCGCCAAAACCCAGAGCACGATGGGCCTGATCAGATACCGGTACCAACCCGCAAACCGCCGGACGAGCACCCGCATCAGACAGATCAGCCCGCCCAGCAGGCCGCTCAGCCCGATGCCCACGCCCGCCGCGAATTCCCGGTTTGGCATGTTCACCATCCCGGCCCAAATCAAAAAGCCCAGCCCCGCGCCGAGGAAAACCAGCGAGAATAACAGCCACAGCAGCCGGATGCCCGCCGGCACCAGCCGCACTCCCCAGGCGCTTGACCGTGGCCAGCTAACCGGCCCCGGTGGCACGCCCTGCGCACCGGCCTGCCTGCCTATCGGAGTCCCGGGCCCTTCCTCCCGGTTCGGTTGGTAGTTGGCCGGACTGCCGAACGGACTCCCCGCTCGGCGCGCTCGCGCCCCGGCGTCGAAGGGACTGGCCACTTGCACTGCCAGCGACACCCCTGCCGCCACGCCCATGACCAGCGGCACGGCAGCGCCAAAAATCGTGGCGGCCACCAGCCCCAAGACTGCCGCAAGCAACGCGTGGACCAGCGAGAGCCGCTGCCGACGCTCCGCCGCCGAAACGCCCCGCCAGTCCATCACGCATAGCACTATCCCGATGGCCAACCAGCAGGGCGCCAGATCGTGCTCCCTGTCCCTGGCTAGCCCCAGCATGATGGCTGGCAGCGAACCCACCATCGCTGCTATGGCGGCCGGCGCCCCCAGCGCCAACCGACGAAAAACCTTATTGTCTTCCAGATGAGGAATTCCCCGCCGCCGCAGCCGGATGATCGTCCCGTACGCCGCCGCGATCATCAAGCTCGCCGCCACGCCCGTGCCGATCATCTTGTAGCCTTGCCGCCCGGACAGCACCGCCGTCGCCCAAGCCGTCGCCAAAATCGTGCTGGCCGTCAGGATGCGACGCTGCCGCCGGATCAGCGGGTCCGCCGCGCCGTTCGAATCCAGCGTCCCCGCCGCCCCGGCCGCCTCCTCCCGCCGGGGGGGCCGCGCCTCGCCGCGACCCTCTGCCGGACCCGTCCCCCGTGGGCTGGCCGGTTGCACACGCGCCTTTTCCGCCGCTCGCGCCGCCATCGCCGAAAGACTCGCCGGCGAAAACTGCGACATGCTGTTCCGCACCGCCTCGGACCCAAATACGTCCTCCACCAACTCTTGCACCGTCTGGTACCGCTGCCCCGCCTCCTTCGACAGGGCCTTCCGCACCACCCGCGCGAACGGCTCCCCCACGCCCTTCAGGTCCGGCTCCTGCGTCATGTGCTTCATCAAAATCTCCGCCGGACTCGCCCCGAAAAACGGCACCTGGCCCGTCAGCATCTCGTACAAAATCACCCCCAGCGCGTATATGTCGATGCTCCGGTCATAGCACCCGCTCCCCACCTCCGGCGCCATGTAGTGCACCGTCCCCACCGTGATCGTCTGCGCGCTCGCCGCGCTCGTCGCCATCGCCTTGCTCAGCCCGTAGTCCCCCACCTTCACGTACCCGTTCTCGTAAAAAATGTTGCTCGGCTTCAGGTCCCGGTGCACGATACCCCCCTCGTGCAAAAACGACAGCCCCTTGGCGATCTCCCGCAGAAAAAACGCCGCCTTTTGCTCCCCCAGACCTCCCGGCGACTCCGCCAGCAGCTCCGCCAGCGACGGCCCCGAAACGTATTCCATGATCACGAAGGGCGTCCCCGCCGCGTTGAACTTCACGTCGAAAATCGTCACCAGGTGCGGACTCTTCAGGTTCATGCACTGCCGAATGCCGCGCAACTCGATCTGCTCGTACGTCTGCACCACCTTCAGCGCCACCTCACGCCCGCTGTCGCTGACGGCGTAATACACCTCCCCGAACCCGCCCCGGCCCGCCGCCCGCAGGATCGTGTACCCCTCCAGGGGCTTGTCACCATGCTCGTACTGAAATGGCTGCATCCTCGGTCCTGTCTTGCCTGCCTGACCCGTCGCCGAACCGCCGACCGCCGCTCCTCGTGCGCCCGGCTCTCAGCCCAGGTTGCTCTTGCTGATCGCCAGCGACAATCCTCCTACCCGTATCGGCCTCTCCAGCGGCAGCTCCGCCGCCGCCCCCGGCGACTTCCCGTCCGCCCGCGCCCCCTGCCCGCCCCGGCACCACAGCCGCCCGTCCCGCACGTACAACGCCGCCGAGCCCTCCGCCCGCTCCGCCCGCACGTGCGCCGCCGCCCCGCTGCCGATCAGAATCTCCCGATCCAGCAAAATCACCTGCCGTACGTCCCCCTGCGCCAGTCGCCCGCTGCTGAACACCAGGCTCGCCGAGCCGCTCGCCGGGTTCGGCCGCTGGAACCGAAACCGACACCGCTCCCCCAGCCCCACCCGGTCCTCATGGTTTAGCAGCCTCTCGCTCGTCGCCTCGTCGTTCACCGACAGCGCCATCCCGCGCACGAAGTAGTCGCCCTCCGTCCGCTCCACCGTGATTGTCGGCAGGTTCGGATCGGCCAGCAACGCAATCTCACACCGCCGGCTCGAACTCACCGGCCCGATGCTCACCCGCTCCTGCCGCAACACCAGGAAGCTCCCCACCCCGTCCACCCGCAGCAGGAAACTTTCCGGCAGCCGCTCCTGCCCGCCTCCGCCGCCCGCCTCCGGCACAGCCTGCCTCCCCGCCGACCGCACCGGTGCCGTCGCCCGACCCCCCGCCGCCGCCGACTCGCCTTCCTTCGCCTCCGACCTCAGCAGTCCCAGCGGGCCCGACCCCAACGTCTCCAGTCGCTCCGCCGCTTGAGCGCACGCCGCCGCCGACTCGACCGCCCACCCCGCCTCCGGCAACAGCGTCTGCAATTGCCGCAGCGCCTCCAACGCCGCTCGCGCCCGACCCCGCTCCAACGCCCCCGCCGCCCGCCGGCAAAGCCCCTGCACCCGCCGCAATTCCGTCAACTCCAACGTCTCCCCGCCCGCCGCCGCCGTCGTCTCCAATAACGCCTCCCCCAGGTCCAGTCGCCCGTTCTGAAAATGCCCACGCGCCCGCCGGCACGCCCCGCCCAGCACGTCTGCCCGCAACTCCGCCAGTTGCCGGTGGTTCTTAGCCGCCCCGCCCGCCTGCAGCAACGCCGCGATCGCCCCCGCGAAATCCTCCCGCGCCAGCGACTCACGCCCCTGCTGCGCCAGCGACTCGAGCTCCGCCCGTCGCCGCTCCGCCGTCCGCAGCAACAGCGCCGCCTCGGTCCCCGCCGCCCCGCTGCCCGTCAGCAACTGCTCTGCCGCCGACAATCGCCCCTCGGCCACCTGCTCGCGGGCCTCCGTCAGATGCGCCGCCTTACGCTGCTGCCGCTGCAGTTGCTGCGCTAACGCCTCGGTTATCCCCGCCAGAAGTTCCATCGTCTCCGGCTGATTCCCCCCAAGCTGCTGCGCCCGCGCCGCGTCCGCCTGCGCTTGTTCCACCCGACCAGCCTCCAGGTGCTCCCCACCGCGCCCCACCAAACCCTCCACCAGCCGACTCACGATCTCCTGCCCTCGGCGGTGGCTGCGAAACTCCTCGTCGCGCGCCAACTCGAACGCCTCGTCCAGGCGACCGTCGTCCAGCGCGCTCTCAGCCTGTTTGAACTTCAGGATCAGCACGGTTCCGGCTCCTGCCCGACGCACCGATGGTCGAACGGGGAAAACTCGCCGCCGTCAGACCCCTCATTATACCTGCGACAACCTTCCGGCGGCAGACCTTCCTTGAGGCCCTGGCCCGCGCCTCCGGGGACGCCCGCCGACCACGCCCGATCGCCCGGCGGCAGGGCCGCGGTCCGACCGTTCCGCAGCCGCCGCCGCCCGCCCGCCCGTCATTGAGCCGCCGCCGAACTGCCCTCCGCCGCCACCTTCAGCTCACCCTGCCCTCCCCCCGGCCGGGCAAAGTACTCGTTGATCTGCGCCAACAGGTCCTCGTCCGAAACCGTCTCCATCGGCCCCGCCTCCGCAAACCGCGCCTCGTGCGACAGCACCCGCTCCGCCACGTCCAACCGCTTCTTGATGTCGTTGATCAGCTTCGCCGTCTGCGCCAGCTTGCTGCTGTCCACCTGCAACTGCGATCCCGCCGCCGCCGCCTGCAACAGCCGATGCTGACCGTCCAACGCCTTGATCTTCTCCTCCAGCAATGCCTTCTGCGCTCGCGTCTGCTCCAGCATCTGCCGCGCCCCCGCCAGCGACTTCTCCCGGTTCGTCAGCAGCCGCTGCTTGCTCTGCAAAACCAGCTCCCCCTCCTTGAAGCACTCGAACCGCCGCCCCACGTCCTCCTTGATCTGCTCGTGCGTGAACTCCCGCCCGCTCAGCGTGTAGCTCGCCTGCTGCCGCGTCAGCACCGTGCTCAGCTTCTGCAACCGCTCCTTCTCGCTGGCCAGCGACTTCTCGGACTGCGCAATGTCGCCCTTCAACTGCTCGATCTCGATCTCTTCCTGCGCGATCATCCGGATGTTCGCGTGCATCTCCGGAATGATCTCCTCCACCAGGTCGCGCGCCCGCTGCAGCTCGAACTCCGTCGGAATGTTCTGCCGGATCGCGCGCTGCACGCCCCGACCCGAACTCTTCAGGTAGCTCGCCAGGTCGCCCCCGAAAATCAACGCCCCTGCCGCCGCCGCCGCCACACCTGCCAGCAAACCTCTCTTGACCCATTTGAACACCATGACTTATCTCCTTCTGTTTGGCTCGCTCGCCTGCTTCCGAACCTTCTGCCTGGTCCTTACCACAACCTGGTAGTCGCGCCTCGCCCGGCGCTATTACCGGGAAAACCCCCCGCTCCCCTGAAAACGCCGCTGCCCTTGCCGGAGCCTCCCCGGGAGATTGGCTTGCCCCATCCTTCCCGCCCCCGCCGCCGCCAAATTGCCCAAGTGCTTTACTGAATGAGAGTTGCAACGGCCGGCCCGCCGGGCCGTTGAATAGTGCCGCGGGCATCTCGCCCGCCCCCGCTTGCCTAACTATTTCGCCCCGTCATATATCGACGGGGTTCTCCTTATCCCCTTCCCGCCCGGGACTCGTCCCTCCCGTAGAAGAGGGCACGGCATGCCGTGCCCTCTTCATCTATAATATGCGCCAGGACATTCCCCTCCTCTGCTATACTTCAGAAACCACACGCCTCGCCCGGTTCCAAGCCGCAGGTCAGCCAGCTCCCGGCCATGACGGCCAGATCCAGCAGATTCACCCTACAGTCTTGGTTTAGATCCCCCATCGGATATTTCGCACAACGCGGCTCGCTTTCATAATGCGTCAGGATCACCCGGTCCGGCTCATAAACCACCTCGAACGTGCCGTCTTCGAACACGTATTCCGACGCGGCGTTGATAAACTTGCCGCTGACCGACGCCGCCTCGACAATCACATATTCATCCGTATAGGCCGGCTCAAAGCCGTCCCACAGGTCCACATCCAGGTATCCATCCAGCGCCGCCGCGCCGCTCACATTAAGCCCGCCGTAGTTCCAATAGCTCCACCCGCCGCTGCTGATGCCCGCAATGGGTATCTTCAGCGTCGCGTC